>Ga0307510_10010397_pt1 | contig 11050 bp, 7 predicted proteins | sample 12_EM_MG_FD_207224 | JGI IMG/M metagenome (GOLD analysis project Ga0307510, IMG submission 207224) | Populus trichocarpa ectomycorrhiza microbial communities from riparian zone in the Pacific Northwest, United States - 12_EM | ecosystem: Host-associated > Plants > Roots > Unclassified | place... | reverse complement strand
TCCAAACAATCAAGGATCTCGAAAAGCCATGGGCGGCCCTAACACCTCAGCACCCCACCACTTCCTCCTCGCCGCAGACGTGGACGGGCCACTCTGCGGCCACGACGGTCCTGCTCGACGATTCCCACGCCAAAGCCGCACTCCAACCGTACAACCACCTCTGCGTACCCGAGTATACGCGCACGCGGAGAAACGTCGACCTCGTCGCTCTCCAGCACGAACAAGACGCAGCCGCGGCCGCGGCCGCGCATGAGGCCGAGGAACCCACCACCCCGGACGGATTATCGTCCCCTTCAACACAAGACGGCAATGAGGAGAAGCGTCAGAAGCGCAAGCGCAAGAAGGAGAAGCCACAGCCTTCGTCGTCCGCCGCTGCTGCCCCCCACGTCGTCGATACAGATGCCGCAGCAGAAGCACCTGCTACTTTCGACGAGACGCTCCTCGCCGTGATCGGCATATTGCACGCTGCACGGTTGCAGAGTAGTGTCGCTGGGTGGATGCGCGCGGGCGTGTTGCTGTCTGAACGTGGCGAGGTGTGGTGCGAGGATCCCGCTTCGGTGCATGCGTGGGCTCTGCGCGGGCGTGAGGCGATGCACGAGCTCCAGTTGGATGTCGAGCACGGCGTCATCCCAGATCCCTAACATCCTGGGTATCTCCCCCCTTTTGTCTCCGAATGCTACGATTCTCGTGGCAATTACATTATCTATATTTTTTTTGGTTTTTTAAACAGTTCAGAGCAACGCATTTCTCGTGTGTAACGTGCGGAATACAGTGCTACTATGTCAATTGATTTACGATCAAGATGGTATATTTATATGCGCGACCGACGCGAACGTGTGCTATTATACGTATGCGTGATTTGAGGGCCCCCAAGAATCCAAGATACAACTACGCTGATTGATAGGCGCTCCCATTGGCGAGCGCCGGCGCTTCGCCAAATGTGCGAGATCGGCTGCGGGACTGAGTGCGGGATCGAGTCGGAGAGGATGAGGTGGAAGAGCCTGAGGACGACGACCGCAAGTCCTCCAGGTCCTCGAGCACGTGGACGTCGAACGACGGAGGCTGACCCTGTACCCAAACCAACGCGTTGCTCAACAAACCGTTTCGAAAAAAAAAAGTTTGGCATGGCTTACCGCGCGCACGAATGCCACCAGTCGCTCGCCGTCCGTCAAGACCATGTCTCGAGCACGCTCGCGCGCATCCACGTGCGTCTCCACGAACGGCAACTCCGACACCACGTCACCCAAAAAACACGTCCCCGACCCGCCCCGAATGACCCTCTGCGCCCCGTCGAACGCGGACGCGGACGACGCGGCGCCTCCACCACCATCGGCTGCTGCACCGCCGCCGCTGCCGCCCTCCTCCTCCCTCCCCCCCTCGCGCCGCGCGTGCGCGCGTCGGACGCGTACGGTGCTGAAATCGCGGATCACGAGCCTGTCCGATTCGAGCGAGAGCCAGCGTTGGCCTGCGTGCGCCGTGATCCACTGGAAGGAGGACGGGGAGATGACGCGCGCAGCGCTGGGGCCCCACTCGTCCCACGACACCAATACCTGTCCCCGCTCGATCGGACTCTCTCGGCCCCCATCGGCATCGGCATCCTCGTCATCATCATCTTCATCGTCGTCGCCCTCCTCGTCGGAGGAGTCGTCCAGAGGACATCCTTCGTCCGCGGCGAGCTCGAACAGCGCGCGATGGCTGACCGTCGTGACGACTTTCTTCCAGACCGCACGCGGCCCACGTAAGCGCAGGAGGAACGTGATGCCGACGACCATGTCCTCCGGCGCGCTGTGAAATGGGAGGGGCGCGGGCGCACGCACCGGTCGCGCCTCCGCCTCTTCCGCGTCGTCCTCCGGCTGCGGAGGAGGCGCTTGGCGCTGGCGCTCGGTGTGCCGGTCTGTTTGCATGTAGGCCGTGTGCACGCGGTAGTCGGGGTGGAAGGCGGGGAGCGCGAGCGTGCGCACGATGCGAAGGCTTGGTGGTATGATATCCTCGTCGTCGTCGTTGCTCGTCCTGCCTCTCGACCTTGGACTGGTCACCCGACAAAGCTCTATTGACGGTGTGTCGCGCTTGAGAAAGAGCACTAGCTCGGGCGACAGCACGGCGAGCGCGCCTTCGTATGTCCCGTTTGGCGCGCGGTGTACCTGGCGTGTTATGTGGTTGGAGATATCGCGGACTGTGCTGTATGAGAGCGTTTGAACTTACCAGCGTCATGCGTCCCTGCTTCCAATCTACCAGATAGATGACGTCGCTGTCTGGGTCATCGGTGCGCAGGTCCACCAGGACGAGCACGATCTGGTCGCCGATCACGTCCGCCCGCACATCGAGAAGGTTGACGGGCAGGGTCGTGTCGAGCTGGAGGTCCGCTTCCCTCGCCAGCGGGTGCGCCCCGCCCGTCTCGAGGCTCATGAACCGCAGGATCGTCTTTGTCGGCGCATTATCGAGCCGCGGCAAGCTGAGCAATCGGGGAAAAAAAAGGAAATTAAAGGACGACGTGGGGGGGGGAGCATGCCGAGTCGGGGGGGGAAAGAAACTCGGCGTTCACCTGAGGACCGAGACGACGAGGTCGTCCTCTTCGATCGAAAACGCCTGCGTGATCGCGATCGAGCCGCGCGGATAGTCGATCTGCTTCCACGTGTGCTGCCCTACCCTCAGCGCGTCGCGCAGATCGACGTACAGCAGCGCGGGCTGGCGCAGGCCCGACGGGTGGCCCTGCCAGTCGACCGCGAACAGATAGTCGTCGCAGAGGAAGAACGGACCGTAGAGGTCGCGCTCCGCGGGGATGACGAGCCGCGGGGCGATCAGGTATCTGCCCAGGTCCCTCCAGGATGCCTCCCACCGTCTGAGCGTCTCCAGCCGGTCGGAAATGGAACGCCCGGAGAGATCCCACAGCGGGTCGTAAACGCCCGCCAGCTCGGTGCGGCAAGCGTACTGCAGCAGGAGGGACCCCTCCACCACGTCGCGAAAGCGTCTGCAGCAGAGGGCGAGGGCCGCGAGGTCTTGTGCGCGCAGATACGAGGCGATCTCTTCGATCAGTTCTGGCGAGAGAGAGAGAAACGACATGACTCCGTGAGATCGTATGTACCGGCGCCAATCCGAGTCGCTCCTGCGCAGCCGTTGAAGGGAACAGATGAAGCGTGCTCGCGGAGACTGCCGAGCACAGCGTTTGGTGGGTCGTTCCAAGGAATCACGATCCAGGAGTACAGTATCTTGGGGGTTCCCTCCCTGAAATCGCCCTTTCGCTGTCTTGGCCCAAGATATCGCAAAAAATGTTAAACAAACGATCGGTGTCGAGCTGGCGGTGCATCGACTTAATGTCGGCAAACGGAGACATGGTGTCACGATTATGTCATGTCACAGGCAACCAAAAATATTAAATTTAATGTCTTATGTTATCGATTCCTCTCGAAAACAAAATATATAAATAAAAAACGGAGCGTCCGAGTCAGAGGTGAGCGGTGAGCAACACCTCCACACAGTGGCAGTTTAATCCTCCACAGACAGCAATATATTACTCATTTACATCGGCTGTAAAATAAACCAAGTTTGTTGGAGTACAATGAAAGGCAAACATTGTGCAACGCCACTGTATGGTGAAAGCCAGGAGACCAACGTACAGTGCAAGGAAAACCGAAATATGATGGCATGATGAGGCACACTGTCATACCAGTATGCGGGTGTTAAACGTTAATCATGTGAGCTGTGACTGATCATATCATTCTAATCATAATGGTCCAGTGGAGGGTGTGAAGTGGAAAAAGGTATGGGCTGTAGTTCTGATAACGAATGAATAACTCAGTGAATTATCGCTTCAAAGAACGGAGTACACACCAAGCCTAGTCACCCGTTGCGGACCGAAGCTCGCCCTTATCCACGAAGGACAGTTACCGGACGGCCAGAATTTTGGCGGGCAATGATGAATGCAGCGAATGCATCCTTAACCTCGTCTGTCCTAACATACTCGAGCTCCATCAGCTCAAGCAATAGATCCTCGGATAATTCTCCTTCGTCTGATTGTAGTGCAAGTGCATGAGAGAGGACCTTGACAAGGGCGTTCGGCACACGAAGGGTCTTCACATTGCTGAACGACCCAAGGATTTCGCGCCACCTTGTTAGGTAGGTTTCGTTGTCCGAACTAAGAGACGAAACGTCCTTCCCGTACTTGAAAGTGAGATATACGGCAGCAGATAATATTTCCCTGAGTTGGTCTAAAATTTGCACTGCTACAGCTAATTGCCATTCCAAATGTGGGCAACCAACCCGAATGAATGAGGCATTAAGCACAGCCCCCTCACGCGGATACAACCTCAGGTTCATAATGCCATCATCAAAGGTAACCTCCGCACTGGTGAACTTGAGGTTAGTCGCTGCGTTCATAAATTGCAGGAGACACGGAATCGAAATGGTGAGCTGGTTGAAGAAGATGACTTGGAGCTTTTCCAGGAGTGGGGTAGTCATCCGGGGGAGAATCGCTTCCAAATTAGCGCTAACACCTCTGAAGTCAAACCAACGAAGGTTAGGAAGCGTCGCATGTGCCCTAACTGGCGTTTGCAACAATTGCCTCTTGAACTCACGGATAGGAGTAGGAGAATGAAAGCTGACACCCAGGATCTCTAACTGGGGCATGATTGAAAGGCGGTCGACCAAGTAGTTCGGGCGAAAGTAGGACGATGGGTAGATATAATCAAGAAAGAGCGTGACAAGGCCCACACCAGTCGTAAGCAATGCAGATCCAATTGGAAAAGCAAAGTTCACAAGTATGAGGTGGCGTAGATGTGGTGCCTGAAACGCTTTGGGAAGAACTAGGCCAGTATCGCGTTTGTCGGGAGGCATAAGAACGAGGTTTTCCAGCATCGGAAATTCTCCATCCATAGCCAGAATCAGCCTCTGCAAGTGCGGAATAGGCATGTCAAGGCGGATGCGGTGTACACGATCGCGGTGTTGAAGTGCAAGCAATACTCCCTCTTCCTCTTCTGCAGTGATGGTATGATCATCCAGGCCGAAGTGATCGACGATGAGTGGAAGGGGAGGTGAATGTGCGAGCATGTCTGATACCGGCGTGCCATACGTACAAAGGAGACGAAGGCCGAGGTAGGGTGCCGAGCCAAGTATGAGGTATCGCCACCTTCGACAAACATGTGTGAGTTTGTACCACCAGCGTTCGCGGATCCAATTTCCCCCAAGTAAGACTATATCATCATTAGTTTCATCTTCATTGACAAAGTCTGGCCGATAGAGAAGGAATAAATTGAGAAGCGAATCGTCATCGAGGATGTGAATCAGTGCGCTGTATAGTCTGTTGTCCGTGCGCCGTTTTTACTCAGAAATTCGTAAACATGGCCGGGAGCTGTGACTTACTGTGACGGCTCGGGCTCACAATTTGAGGCGCCTTTGCCAGTGACTTGGGGCGATTGAAGGCCAGTGATGGCGGGTGGGAGGTGAACCATGCCAGCGGAGAGAGAATTGATGGGAGAAGTGGTTGACGAGTGAGTACCGCCACGGCTGGGCTGACTCGGACGGGTACCGCCACCCCGCCACCTTAAGCGCTCATTACGTATCACAATCGCTGTTTCGTTGACGTCTGCTTGCCATCAGCTCTCAGCCGAGAGCCTTTAACAAGGAGTGAATATGCGCCCAGAGGTGTTATGGACGTCAAATTGGGTTGGAAGAGCGAGGAGCCGCAGGCCCGCAGCAACTGGGTCTGAGAGTGGGAAAGTCAATGCTTGAGCCAATGGAACAAGATGAGAAAACAAAAACGGTCGCTTGTAAATCGTTGCCAGATATTCCTCACGAAGGGAGCTTCTCGGGTTTTGTGAGCTTTACTATATCCGTCCTCATAAGCACTATGTCACTGGCGAATGGTGGGCCGTCAAGCGCGTCAAGCGCCGAGAGCCGAAACTTTCCAATGCCAATGTGGCGATAGCCAAAGTACTGTAAACAAACAAACAATCATCACAGCGGAACCACCAAACCTCGCTTACTAAGTCTCAGGCTCGTCTGCACTTACAATCCTCACATGTCCCATCTTGTACATCACATCCCTCGCGTCCTAATCACTGAAGGCATAGACAAAGGCGTGGAGGGAAATGGGACTCAACACTGCAGGTACGTCCCTTTGCAGATAATGGTTGGCTTTAGGTTCTCAATAAAACACGACCGCACCTGCAATTGCGCAATGAATCCAACATAGCACACCTATCGATGTCCTCGACGACGATTCCCTTCTCAACATATTTTACCTCTATCGCCCGCCTCTTTTAGATGGGGATGAAGGTCATGGTGATCGCATCCTATTAGGGCTGGAATGGGACCGCGAACGTTGGTGGTACAAGCTCACGCACGTTTGCCGAAGATGGCGACACCTGATCCTTGTGTCCGCATCCTACCTCGACCTTTGCCTCCTTTTCACACCTGGCACACCAGTAGCAGACATACTAGCGCATTCGCCTCCATTTCCAATCATTATAGATCACTTTCACACTGACAATGGCGACTACATGACGGCGAACGATGTAGAGGGAATCATACTTGCCCTCGAGCACCGTGATCGCGTGCGCAGGATCCGCCTTCGGACATCGATTTTGATTATGGAGAAAGTCATAGTTCCCATGGATGGTGAATTTCCGATGCTGGAATATCTGTGCCTTGCGCCGATGCACAATATGGACTTTCTATTTCCAAAGACATTTCAGGCACCACAACTACGCTACCTCTTGTTGGTTGACTTCGCCTGTCCCATAGGATACCCACTACTTTCAGCTGCCACGGGCCTCGTCGCACTTTCACTTGTACATATCCCGCCATCCACCTACTTCCAACCGGATGAATTACTCCATCGAGTTTCGCTCATGCCTCAGCTGGAGATTCTATGGATTGGATTTGACTTCGGACACTATGTTGACCTGGACGTGACGCCTATGCATAATGTGGCACATATCTCACTTCCTCACCTTCGCTTCTTCCACTTTGGTGGGTTTAACGCATACTCAGAAGCCCTTCTTTCTCGGATCACCGCCCCTCATCTCGAGGTGGTCCGAATCGCTCTCCGGGATGAGCAGACATTTTCTGTCCCATTCCTCTTGCAGTTCATGAGCACATCTGAGGATCTTAGATTGTGCAGCGCTATGCTCTCGTTCGATATCGGGGGAGCTATGCTGTCAGTATATCCGTATGAGACAGTCAGGCTGTCCGCGTTTGACATGCTCATTCAGGGCAGGCCCGGGCACGAGCTATCGAGTGCGGCGCAAGTATTAACCGCTCTCAGTCCATTATTCTCTTCTGTCGTGCACCTCACTCTGGATTACAAGGTCAATTGTTTCTTGCCAGAGTTGCAAAACGAAGCCGAACCCACTCATTGGCGCTCACTTCTGAGGTCGTTCAACAACGTGAAGACCCTTTTCGTTGCCAACGGCGTCATTGGAAAGCTATCTCGTTCTCTACAACTAGAAGATGCAGAATCCCCCGACGACCTTTTCCCAGAGCTGAAGGAGCTCGCATATTCTCCTAGCAACGACAATGCCGATGCATTCGATGCATTCATCGGCGCTCGCCAGAACGCCGGCCACCCCGTCACCCTTGTCCATGTTGAAGACGCCATATCCACTCCCTTTTGAGTCGTGGTTCGTCGTGTGTGGCAAGGCTTGGAGATACGACGTTTGCTCCCATTACAAATTTTCCGGGTTGTATTCCTAATATCCCACTGACCTCGGCCATTATAGGGATCGCGATGCGGGGCATGGCCCACGCGGACAATGTTCACGGATTTATTCTGGCCGGTATCATCATGTAAGTAATAATTTATATCACCTTCCCCTACACGTGGAATTATCCGATTATCACTGTCGCATCTATGACGGTTACTTTCAAGTTGCATATATTATCGAGCTCTCTTCGATCATCACACATGTCTTGTATCTATCAAATGTGTGGTGACATTTCATTCTTTTGTTCCTCAAAATTGATTTCGATCGCTATTGTGTACAGTATATCTCGGTGTGTCAACTAACATGTATCTTTCGTCTTTGTAACAAACCTGCTTTCAACTACATTTTTTGATGGGTGATTCCGAGAGAACAGCCCACAGCAACCCCCGTTATAGTCAGGGCTCTCTTAGCTTGTGTAGCACATATATCAGCTCCTCTTCTCGAACTCTGCATAGTGGATTGCCCCACAATGATAAAAGATATGCATATAATTACATAAACCAAGTAGCATACCTCGTGAATTGGAGGTTCCCATGAATATTTCCATCCGCAGCGTAGCCAGCGAGCGTAGTGCGACATCGGCCAATAAGTGCAGGCAGGCAAACCACTGAAACTCGCCTCCGCGAGGATTGACGATCTAAGAAAGGCGATATACTGTAAATCGCCTAGTTGATACCACCCAGGAGCCATGGGACCTTACCTTTCGTCAAGCAAATGAAGGAGTATAGATGGAGGCACCAATAAAGAAAACGTTCCCTCGGGACCTCCCCGCCGGCCGATGGGTGCCGTGCTTCCCACTACCTGTTCACCGTCAGCCTTGCTACTTCGTGCAGTAGACTTCGGGTTCGGCTGCGGCGGATTACTTCGCGTCAGAGGGTGCTCGTCGTCCTCTTCGTTTTGCAAGAGCTGCGAACCTTGAAAACCCTTGGCTAGCTGGATGAGGCGATATCCGGGGACGCGGTCAACACAGAGACAAGGAATAAAATCGGTTTCAAGAGACGTGATCACAAAGTTCTCTTCGTCCTCTTGTTCGGTGAAGGGGAGGCTATCTGTGGCGGAACTTATTCACGCATAGAGCTTGAGCAAAGAGATGGAAACGCAGGTTGCACCAGAAGGACGTATCAGCCAAAAAGGACGCCACCGCAGTTGAGGAAGGCTGGTAATACTCAATTTGGAAAGACATAAGTAGATGGATGGACGTTTTGAATCGAAAGAGGGAAGGTGATGAGGCCCACAGCGTCTATATGTAATGGAAGTCCCATTCGAAAGGGCCACCTGGCAGAATTTCCGCCCATAGGGATAAAATTTGCTGAGGGGTGACCGGGCCGGTGATCCATTATCGAGTAGCTGTAGCTGAATTGGTGCCTTAAATCATGGTGGCGTGAGACCGACGGGTGACAAGTGTCGAATTCGAATTCATTTACATGTTAATAGATCTAGAGAGGGGACGGGGACGTGGTAAGAGCCGCAGTGCTCTGGACCAATTGTTTCTGCGGAGTAGATAAGAGAGATTGAATCTGGGATGTGGATACGAGACAGCCGTTCAATATGTTCAATATTCAATTACAGTGCCAGTGTCAGACTACAGGACGTAAACTGGGAATGGTAGGCTGCCGAGACGCATCAAGAAACTTTTGGACTCCTTAAGCATCTTCAAGTTAGCGGGCCATAGCTACCATTTTTGGCTCGCTTAAAGTTTGCTCTGAGAACATTAAGAGACGGAGGTTTCCTGATGCAAGCGCCGAAACCCGAAATGTTCCAACGCAGCGACTCGGATGCGGGCGTGGGCGACGATGACCAAAGCACAGTAAACAAATGGCCGTTCAACATACGTTCAACGCGGTCACGGGTCTCACGCGGAGCCTCACGCGGAACCGTCAAACCTCAGGCTCGCTCAGGTCTCGTCCGGACTCACAATCCCCACATGTCTCATCTTGTTCACCACATCCCTCGCGTTCTATCCACCGAAAGCATAGACCTAGGTGTGGAGAGTCACAGGTCCCAATACTGCAGGTACGTCCCCTTTGCAGATAATCGTCGGCTCTAGGTTCTCAACGAATCGCGACTGAACCTGCAATCGTGCAATTGGTCCGATATAGTGCGCCTATCGATGTCCTCGACGACGATTCCCTTCTCAACATCTTTTATCTCTATCGGCCGCCTCTTTTAGATGGAGACGAAGGTTACGGTGATCGCATGGTATTGGCGCCGAAATGGAATCGCGAACGTTGGTGGTACAAGCTCACGCACGTTTGCCGAAGATGGCGACACCTCATTCTCGGGTCCCCATCTCACCTCGGACTTTGCCTCCTTTGCACACCTGGAACACCAGTTGCAGACATGCTGGCGCATTCACCACCATTCCCAATCATTATAGATCACTTTTATACTGGATTTGACGACCGCATGACAGCAAATGATGTAGAGGGAATCATACTTGCCCTCGAGCACCGTGATCGCGTGCGCAGGATCCGCTTTCGGACACCATTTCCGATGACGGAGAAAGTCATCGCCCCCATAGACGGCAAATTTCCGATGCTGGAATTTCTGTGCATTGCACCGATGCACGACACGGACTTTCTATTTCCCAAGACTTTTCAAGCACCACAACTACACCACCTCATATTGGTCAACCTCATGTCTCCCATAGGATCCCCACTACTTTCGGCTTCCATGGGCCTCGTCGCACTTTCACTTGTGAACATCCCGCCATCCACCCACCTCCAACCGGATCAATTCCTCCGTCGAGTTTCGCTCATGCCCCAACTGGAGATTCTATGGATTGGATTTGATCCCGAGTCCTGCAACCACCCTGTCGACGTGGACTTGACGCATATGGACGACACGATACACATCACACTTCCTAATCTTCGCTTCTTTCAATTTTGCGGTTTTAACACATACTCGGAAGCCCTTCTTTCTCGGATTGTCGCCCCTCATCTCGAGGCAGTCAAAATCACATTCTGGGAAGAGTGGAGATTTTCCGTCCCCTGTCTCTTACAGTTCATGAGCACATCCGAGGATCTTAGGTTGGGCGGCGCTGTACTCTCATTTAACAGCGGGGGTGCTAGGCTATCAATCTATCCAAATGAGACTCCATGGCAGTCCCGGGAACAACGTATCGAATGCAGCGCAAATATTAACCGCACTCAGCCCATTATTCTCTTCTGTCGTGTATCTCACTCTGGTTTACAAGGACTATCGTGGCTTGCCAGAGTTGCAAGACGAAGCCGAACCCACTGATTGGCGCGTACTTCTGAGGTCGTTTAACAACGTGAAGACCCTTTTCGTTGCTAAAGGTGTTGTTGAAAAGCTGTCTGGTTCTCTACAATTAGATGATGGAGAATCCC
>Ga0307510_10010396_pt1 | contig 11051 bp, 15 predicted proteins | sample 12_EM_MG_FD_207224 | JGI IMG/M metagenome (GOLD analysis project Ga0307510, IMG submission 207224) | Populus trichocarpa ectomycorrhiza microbial communities from riparian zone in the Pacific Northwest, United States - 12_EM | ecosystem: Host-associated > Plants > Roots > Unclassified | place... | reverse complement strand
ATGGTCAACTCTGGCCCCTGGAACACATACTAGAACCTAGGCACCAAGATCTCTCACTTGAACAGGTCAGCCTGCTATACCAGAACGTGATTTCCGTTCACCCGGTGTCGTACCTCAAGCAGCTACTTGACAAGGGCGCCGAGATTTCGGATCTAGAATTGCCCTCACTGTCACCAAAGATCCCGACCTGGTGTGAAAACGAGAAAGACTGATCTGTGACTCATACATAGCTCAGCGTAAGTGCCTTTTTGTCTTCGTGTAGTAGCATTATATGTATTCTATCTTACTGTCACCCTCACATTCTCACTCCCACAACAGAAATCGGATAGTTATTCTTTTGATGGGAGCGTCAGTTGTTGATAACTAGAGCAAAAGCAACATACATGCTGTTGTATTTAATCCTTATGATATTCGTCTCGGGACCCGCGGTGCAGCAAAAGAAAAATACATCTTATCAAAGATAACGATTAACTACACAGCGTTGTTAGCCGTTCCTACCAGCCTGTGCAGGAGTTGCTCGATGTCTGCGATGCGGCTAGTAAGGGACGCGATGGAGCCAGTAAGTTCTCCGAGTACACCATTGAGGTTTCCCGTGTCCACAACACGACTATTGAGGTCTCCCATGCCACCAGTGAGGTCATCTAACTGCGTTTTCATATCATCGAGACGGCTCTCCACCGACAATAATCGCTGCTCTGTTGGAGAACTTGTATCACCACCTTCCTCTGGAGCTTGGCAGCGGATTAGGTGGTGGCCGTCAGTATGTCTCCCAGAGCTGCGCGTCAGGTCAGGGAAACCGACCATGTCGCATGCGTCGCAAATAAAAAGGTCGTCTAATAACACAGGGTCTCTCTCAGCGCATCAGCAAAATAACAACGGCTAGAGTGACTAGAGCGACCTAGAGTGACTAGATCTAGTCATTCTAGTCACTCTAGTCCAGATCTAGTTTATATTCGAATTCTAGATATTCTAGTACTCGATTCTGTATCTAGTTTTACTTCTATAACTAACGACCTGATTTCTAGTATTCCCAGCCGCTCTAGTGCCATTCTAGTATTGTGTTGTATGTAACTGACTACAATGTGCTCACATCGCTCTCTGTGAACTGTCCTACTGATGGCCTTCCTTGCATCTTGAGCACGTTTACCTCTAATTAACGCAAGCGTCGCAAAGGGTTGTTATCCCAGGAAACTCACATCGGAGGTGTAGGGAGCCGAGCCGAGGAGACCTAGCACAGTGAGTTCGAGGTTGTAGTACTTTTGTAGTTCTTGGGGTGAGAGGCCGCGTTCCCGAGCAGACTGGAACGCGCAGAGCGGGACGACGAAAACGGGAGAAGCGAAGGTGTCGGTGCGTCGTGCAGACGTTGTCGAACTTGAGTGGCGGTGGTGATGTCGAAGCGATGCGGGTCGATGTTGGCAAGGCAGGGGCGGTCGGAGGTGGCGAGGCGAAGGCGGTTGAAGTTCGGTGAAGCAAGAGCGGTAGGCGTTGACGAGGCGAGAACGATTGGCAAGGACAGAGAAATAAGAGAAACTCGGAGCAAACCAGAGAGACGAGTGGCACAGCAGGCTCGCGCTCGTCGGACGGTCGGAAACACACACAAGCAGATAAGAAGAGAAAAGGTGGGCCGCAGTTGCCTTGCCTTGAGGAGGCCAGATGCGGGGGTTTATATAGTCGATACGAGACACAGTATTCTACGGACAGGGTGAGCTAAAAGGAAAGATAAAAGAATTACAATGGTGTGCTGCCGGCGACAAACCGCGCAGCGTCGTAACAACAGGCGGCAATGTCTAACAATGTATCTTGAACACGAGACATTGGGCGCAAGGGCACAGGAGAGAGGTGATGTGACGAGGTCACGAGGCCCGATAGCAATGACAACGATCTGACGAAAAGGGGAACAGCAGAGAGCGCAGAAGAAGGTAAAACAAACGAGAAGAGAAAACATACGGAAAATGACTCCTTTACACAATGATCCACGAGGCCATCATGATACATCTGTTGAAACTTTTTGGCCCGACAGCGATGACCAAGTATGAACCAATCCTTTCGATAACCTTACTTCCACTGACGAGTCGTGACGACAAAGCAGTCTGTATGGCCAAGCAAATCCAACCCGGAAAGATTCACGTTCCTTCGCGAGCCGCTAGTGCTCTCGCCGTCCCCAGCAGCACTATCAGTATCAGGATCAAACTCAGCAAGTTGCCTTGCCCTGAGTGCAATACATTCGCTGTACGAAAGTTTCTTGATCGCGTCCGACTCGCCCGTCGCACCAGATTCGTCGCACCGCACATTGTGCCCCGAGAGAAAGATGCCGTCGCAAGGAATAATTTCGCCTGGCTCAAATAGCACAACATCACCCACGACAATGCTGTGGATGTCGATCATCTGTTCTTCGCCATCACGGATGACCTTGATGGCGCGTTCTTCCCCTACAGTAGAGATATGTCCGGTGAGCGACAGCCGCAGCTCACCCGACACGAGGTTCCAGGATTTGATGATGTGTTCTCCTGCGCTGGTAGTGTCGGATGACTTTTGTTGGCCTCAAGATCCCAACATTTTACCATCTAAAGCCGGGTGTGTGACCGTGCGTCAAGGATTGGACAGCCTTTAGGGAGACCCTGAAAAAAGTACGCACCTTATCCTCACCACACGAGAAGATATACAGATGGCGGGGTGACACCGCAAGCCAACGTACGGTAGAGATATGTCCGGTGAGCGACGCCGCAGCTCGCCCGACGTGAGGTTCCAGGATTTGATGATGTGTTCTCCTGCGCTGGTTGCGAACCACTTGTTGTCCGGCTTGACGGCGATGCTGCGTACCCAACCCAGGTCTCCCGAAATGTCACGCATGAGCTTCCATGGTGTATGATATGTCGGCTTAACGGTGTGGCATGTTGAGTAGCATGACCGCTTGCAAGAGGAAGTGGGGGGTTGCGGTGAGTTGGTGACGGAGAAGCGCGATTTGCCGGTGGGTAAAGTGGACGACAAGTTGAGTTGGCCCCGCCACTGACACTCCCAGTTCAACGTTCGACATTCAACAGTTGTTCCCTGGGCCGCGGCCTTCATCTGCGTCGTTGTCTCTCCGCTAACATACCCGAAAATCGTATCTTGATAAATGAAGACTGATGGCCCTGAATATTTGTTAAGTGCACAGAACTCCGATTCTGTCTGGCGGTGTTCCCCTGTGGCCCTGCCTTGTACCAGACGCACGGGTTCTCTGTGTTGATTCTCATACACAAATTAATGAAGGTATTCTCCATCTATTCAGAGAGGGCAGACCTTTGTACCCTTGTCGTTGTTCCTTGTGCCAGTGATGCCTTCAACATCAAGAATACCATGCCTCCACCCTGGCTGCCCGCAAACGTTCAAGGGCCAACAGGGACGCACATACCACATGCGCTCCATCCATGCCAACACGAACAGCCGCCCAGTCAATGGTGGTGGCTTGGCACCAACAGCCAATGAACGGGGCCCAATCAGAGAGAGGGTTAAACACCCGCATCTAACTGGTATGTCGTGTTACATTGCCTGTGCCATTCATTTGTCCTTAAACGAAACTTTAGCACTTCCATGCAATCAAAATGGTGATTTCTTGCCACTGGGCACACCGCCATCACCCCGGGAAACCCCCCTGCAAGGGGACTGGACGCCTTTCAACAGTGAAGTCCAATTCAAGGTTGCCGACTTGCTTTATCGTCGCGCTGAGCTGTCTGCGTCAAATATCGATGCCCTCCTTGATCTCTGGGCACAATCGTTTGAGGACTTCGATCCGCCTCAGTGCGCACCGTTTGATAATCATGAAGACTTGTATGCCACCATCGACTCGTCCACTCTCGGAGATATCCCATGGCAATGTCTTGTAACTCAGATCCCAGATGACGTTGATGAGCACTCTCCAAACTGGATGCGGACGCAGTATGAGGTCTGGTATCGTGATCCCGAAGCAGTTGTGTCTGCGATGCTGTCAAACCCAGATTTCGACGGACAATTTGACCTGTGCCCTTATATCGACCTTGATGCACACGGCAAGCGTCAATGGAACAATGTTATGTCAGGTAATGTTGCTTGGCGGCGTTCTGTGAGTATTTCAGTCTTCTTTTGATCGAGAAGTGAGACATTATAGTGCGCAAATAGGATGATATCTTCAAATCTGACCCAACTACCGAAGGAGCGATGTACTGCCCCATTATTCTTGGGAGCGATAAGACCACAGTCAGCGTAGCGACTGGACATGTAGAGTACCATCCACTCTATCTGTCTATTGGCAACCCTCACAATGCTGTCCGACGCGCTCATCGGAACGCGGTAACTCCCATTGCCTTCCTTGCCATCCCTAAATGTAAGTTGCTCCCTGATCTTATTCATATTGGCACACTGATATTGGTAACTCAGGTGAACGCGGAAGTGATGATAGTCCAAGGTTCCGGGCATTCAAACGACAACTATACCATGCATCTATCGCATCAATCTTATTGCCACTACGCTCGGCAATGACGACGCCAGTGGTTCGCCGATGTCCTGATGGCCATTTCAGACGGGTCATTTATGACCTCCTCGCATTCATTGCCGATTATCCAGAGCAAGTGATGCTCACTGGCATCGTTCAAGGCTGGTGCCCCAAGTGAGTATCATAATACAATCTTGTTGTTGACCTGATGGCGCCGTCAGGTGTATGGCATTCCCAGACAATCTGGATGTTGATGCAGACCCACGCACACCAGCCTACACGGATGGTTTGGCACACAACTTGGATTCTCGAACGTTGTGGGTCGAATTTGGGATTGACGATGATACCATCGTACGTTATCTCATTGTCATTCCTATCCGGTGTTCATCTCTGATCATGGTGCATTCTCAGCCATTTACTTCGGACTTCCCGCGCGGCAACATCTATCAAATGATCTCACCGGATCTGCTGCACCAACTAATCAAGGGAACTTTCAAGGATCACCTTGTAACATGGATATGTGAGTATCTTGTGATCCAACACGGAGAGCGTCGTGCGCAGGTCATCCTAGATGACATAGATCGGCGGTATGTAATTCGTACAGCTCCTACCGCTTGTGATCTAATTTTTGCTAACTCGCTTGCAGAATTGCTGCGGTGCCTCCTTTTCCGTGTCTCCGCCGATTCCCACATGGTAGGCGTTTCAAGCAGTGGACAGGGGACGACTCCAAGGCCCTGATGAAGGTGCGCTCTCATTGGTTCGCTCTTATTAGTTCGTTAATTTGAATCTTAATTTTTCAGGTCTATATCCCTGCGATCGTTGGTTACGTCCCAGACGAGATCGTAATGTGCCTGTCAGCCTTCTTGGATGCTTGCTACATTGCTCGACGAGAGAATATTGACACTGATGCACTGGACTCTCTTGACAATGCCCTGGCGAAATTTTGGCAGCTGCGTGAAATCTTTCGGGCTTCTGGTGTCCGGCCCTCTGGATTCTCACTTCCTAGGCAGCACGCGCTATTCCACTACCGCCGCCATATAGAAGACTTTGGAGCACCAGGTGGACTATGCTCATCTATCACCGAATCTCGCCACATCACAGCTGTGAAGAAGCCGTGGCGCCGTTCTAACCGATACCAGGCACTAGGCCAGATGCTGCTTACGAACCAGCGTCTGGATAAACTGACTGCCATGCGTAGCGATTATATTGCGCGTGGCATGTTACCGGCTGGGCATACTCCTGGGAGAGGCATCTCACTCATTCTAGGGCCTCATCAAGCAGGAATAAACAATGCAGATGCTGACGATGAGGATGGAGGGCCTGTAGAGGAAGAGAACGTTGATGGGCACGTTTCCTTGGCCCGCACTTGTGGTAAGTCCGTTTATTTGAGTGAACAACCCAGTCTGATATTCTCAAGCGCGCAACTATCCACAGGACCTCGACAGCCTCTCGAACCACATAGGCGAACCAGATTTAACTCATATGATACAAGATTGCCTTGCGATACAGACCGGCACAAGCATAGAAGATATATCACCCATAGGTGCCGTGTCTGTTTTCCACTCGGCAGTAGCAACTTTCTTTGCACCTGGCGACGCAAGCGGTACCCGTGGGATGCGACGCGAGCTCATCCGTTCAACCCCTTCATGGCGAGGGGGTGCACCACGCCGTGACTGTGCCTTCATTGTGGAGGACGAAGAGAAGGCTGGGATGAGTGGGATGGCAGTGGTACGGATTCTCCTATTCTTCTCAGTCGAGTACAATGGGGTGCAATATCCCTGCGCACTAGTAGAGTGGTTTGAGAAGTTGGGCTGCGATGCTGCAACCGGAATGTGGGTTGTGCGCCCTGATCGTACACACAGGAGGCGTGACAAAACGGTAATACACCTGGATAGTTTTCTGCGTGCGGCACACCTGATCCCAGTATATGGCAATCAGCAAATGCCTCTGGACTTTGATCATACATATTCTTTGGATTCCTTTGAGGCATACTATGTGAATAAGTACATAGATCACCATTCGTATAAGATAGCGTTCTAGTAGAGCTGAGCAAAAACCTGATTCACCCAAACCGGATCAATGTTGTCGAGGAGTGATCGACGGGTTCAATATCAAGTCCATAAATTAAGGGGCATCAAGGCTAATACTAGTATATTCTCTTGTTCAATCGTGTGCGCTTGTCCTAGGGTGGAGCGTTGTAGGGACTCGGGATCGTCCGTTGGGAGTCAGCGCTAGTCAGCACGGGCCGCAGTGACTGCAATCGAACACGTCAGCGCATCAGCAATCGCACACATTGTGCTGTGTACTCGCACACCATGCCTCCTTCCTACCTATTTTCCTGCCGTCACCATCGATCATATTCCATCGCCCTCTCACCCTTTCTGCCCTCAGGTCCCCTCTCACTGTGCCTCAAACCCTTGCCGATGCCAAACAGACTGCCACCGATTGACGACCAACGCCACAAGTGCATGCCACCCCAAGCTGCGACATGCATGACACCTTGCCATCTGAGTCCTTACTCAGATCCTCATCTCCGTTGGACACCTGTTACTGTTTTAGGCTTAATAGGACTGTTTTGGTATGCATTTAACACGCTTTGGCCTTAGACTTTCCATTTGTTTTTCAGCTTTTCCTGTTCCTGCTTAGCCAGCGGACATCGAACGTTGCCGGACGACCATACACACACGTTCCCTACTCACCAGCGTAGTGTACCTGTATATAGGGATCGATCGAGCGGAATAGATTCCAGTTTTCCCCTGCTCTTTCCGTGTACCACTTCCTCAAGTTGACGTCCACTCTGATCCCTCTTCTCTCATCCACCTATTCTAGCCCATCATGCCAGTCACCACACGTGGAACCAATGCCAATACGCACCCAGGTGATATTGTACGGAAGGCACAGCGGAACAGACGTACCAAAGAGGAGATCGAAGAAGAAAGGGCCAAAGCAAAAGCAAAGTCTATCGCCGCGAGACAGGAGGCAGCAACTAAGCACCGTGCTGTCATCTCGACTATCGTGGCACTGAAATCATCAGTCGAACGCTCTGAGGAAGCGATCCGAGCACAGGCCAATAGGCCTGATCTCCAATACCATTCCCCCAATGCGACTCGGAGGGCGTCGACACAAGGACTTCCGGTCAGAGCTCGAAAGGCCACAGGCATGACCCATGATAGCGCAGGGTGAGCTGCCAGAAAGCAATTAACGTTTCAATGGTACTGAGCAATTTCAGCAGCCCAGGTCAGATACAGCCCTGCGACGATGAGATAGTTGATGAAGACACTGATGTCGCGTGTCTCCCCATGGATGACATTGCGATGAGCGAGCAAGGTAGTGAGGATCGCGAGGATCCTGCTAGCGAGAATGAAGAAGAAATCCTTGATTTTCCCGGAGATACAGAGATGGATCCCATCATGCCAGACTTGGATGTGCCGGACATGGACATAGTTGCACCGGACCTGGAGTTGGAGAGCCACGCATCCTTGAAGGTGACACAAGTAGGTGCCCGTACAGGAGATCCAGGGGTCAGCATGCTAACCAGTGCTTACAGTGTAATGAGAGGGGTTCTCTGAGACGTCAAATCGAGGAATTAGCAGGAACCGCCAGCGTGTCATCGAGCAAAAAGCGCAAGACGGACGCTGGCAACTGCGTTAATCTGGGCCAAGGCCCTACTATGCCAGTCACCCCTAGGCTGCCGCTCGTCAAGAGAGGGAACACATTCCACGGGGGCCTCAGTAAAAACTGGAGGGCACAACCAAACCATAGTGAGTATTTATCGAGTCCTGTGTCATGTACTCCTGCTAATATATTTCCAAAGTCTCCAAGAATCGCGTCGGCTCTGCAGCCACTGCTCGTCAGACCAATGATACATATGGTGGCAGTGGCGAGTCTGGCGGCCGTGACGATGAGCCTGAGTGGATGTCGACGCCAGTCCCAGGCGAGTTCGATGATGATGAGTCCGCTGAAGTCCTAGAAAACATAAGGTCAAGCAAGAGTGCCGCTCCAAGAGCATATGCAGCAGTGAGTTGGCCGGTGCCCCCCCCTGGTATCTCAGCATCCACACCACGGCCCGCACGAAGGACGCAACAGGTAAGACAGTAGCCCCTATTATACTGTAACTTACTGGCCTTACTGCAGATGGGTGTGGCGCTCATCAAGACATCATCCCCATCTACTCCGATGGGGAATAGCAAAAACAGGAGGGGGACTACTCGCAAGTTGAACCCTACAACCTCGGATCTGCCCCTGCCTCCTGGACCCGAATACCAGTTGAAGTGGGGGAAAGTATTTCTTCCACAGCTATATGCCTGGGCGGGATCCACCAATGATCCTTTTGGTGCGAACGGCAAAATGGCTGATGAGGTCGAGATCATATGGGACCGTGTATTCCCTGACGTTGTCCTTGAAGACGCGGAGGACAAACGTGTTGTGCTCAAAGTGGTAAGAGCTCTCACCTGAACCATAATAGTGCACAATAATCTAGTTCTTTGTTTAGAGCGGACGTGCCCTTCACAACTGGCGTAGTGACTTGGGGAAGACCGCACGCAACCCAGTACTCAAATACTGGAGATCTAAAATTTCAGCTGGTATTATCACCCCGGAGGCACGTTCATATCATGCTAAACAACAGGTGAGAGACCTGCGGTTTGTGTACAAGGATCCTGGTGCAAGGCCTGGGGTAAGTCCGTTCAAGCTGACTTGGAATAGTCTGATTCTCTAACATTGTTGTCATTCAGAGTGGGCGCAGTGGGATTTTCTGCTCCGAGCTTGTTTCGAGAGTATATGCAGCGCACCTCAAGAAGGTGGGCCAAGCGGCCGATACTTATGGGGATCAGATCGGTGGCCTCGCCCTTGCCACGGTAGCGGTGTGTTTCCTCCTCTTATTGTATATCTTCAATCTGGACAAGTCTTCCTAGGTCGAACATGCACTATCGCTCTATGAGGATGAAGAATCTTCAATTCACAACCTTGACGGAAATACAGAAGGCAGCACCGGTGCTCGCGCCCAAGGCTTCCTTGAGAGGCCTTGGGGAACGAAAGCATTCATGCTTCGTGTTCCGATTGCCGATCTCACACGCCAGCATTGGGCCATGATCAAGAAACACGCCGAGGCCCATCTCCAGGATTCAACCCACCATCTGACACGACTCGAGTTGCGCGATGAGAACATGGTTGGAGACGACGACGAAGCATCCTTGTATCCACATGCGCGCCTCATCGTAGATTGGTACGTCCCTGAGTCGTTTAACTGAGACAAGAATAGGAACTCACATGGTTTACCTAGACAAAATAACTGGTCCATAGTGCGCAGGCATGGTGGCTTTTGGCTTGGAGGGTCGGTGAAATTGGACATACTAGACATATATGTGTTTTTTTTCTTTGATTTGACGAACTATTTTTCCGATAAAATGAAGAATCATTTGATCCATTTTCTGTGACGTGTGAGACGGCGCTGTGAGCAACATGTTTTGAGACTAGAATCACTAGATCTACCCATAAAACTAGAAGACATTGTGCGTGGTACTATCTCTAGTTTATATTCTAGAAGTTGTGTATAGGTCTATAACAAAAACTAGAAACCCGAGCTCTAGTTTCACAACTAGAGCCGGCCAAGTCTCTCCAGAGCTAGTCTAAAAACTAGAGGACTAGAGCGACTAGAGCGACTAGTCTAGTCGCTCTAGTCCACTTTACATTTTGCTGATGCGCTGAAGGTGGCATTTTCATCCCTGGGACCCACCTTCACAAAATATGCAATACCAACACGGGAACGAAAGGCGCCCCTTGCAGTTGCCACACGTAGGCAAGTTCTCGTCTTGAATTTGAAGTTGCGTACGGGCCTGTGAAACATCGTCTTCCGCTTCGGCTCCATCCCTGGCATCGTCTTGAGTGGTCAGGGCATCATCTACCTTGTCAATATTAGCGGGCATCCCTGTAACGGTTGGCTCGTTGTCCGAGGTCTCCTGTTCATTTGGAGCAATGTTCTCTTCCTGTGGATGCGCAGTCGATTCTGCGATCCTCACGCATGAGTGTTGAACACGTTCGAATGCCTTAAGTGCTGCGGAATATACAACACCATAGCCGCGTGCCAACACGGGGATGCGAGCTTTGACGAGCCTGTGGTTTGGTTCATGTACGCTCTCGATGTCATTGCGGTAGATCATAATGCGTGCGGCGACACACTGCGGCTGGCAGCAGAGGTCCATGTCACCGAAATCCTCCGTCGTCTTGTGGACACAATCCAGACAGAACAGCCGAGCTCCGCCGATCGAGCCACCACATTGATCACAATATGCGTTGCTGTAGTGTATTGTCTGCATTGAGAAAGAGCATCGACAGCACGCAACACTCACGTATGGACCCATGTGTTTGCACGAATATGGTCGACCTTTGATCCGTAGAAGCAAGCATCGGCCGAAGTCAACCGCCTTGTAGCAGCACCTAACTGGTCAATCTCCTCTTCGTTGGGCGGCGTCCCGAAGTGGTTGTATCGGATAGTCAAGGAGATTCTTGTAACGCGGTCAAGTCGACGCTGTGAGAAGTATGACCAAGACCAATGTTCCCGACGAATATTGTTTTGCACTGCAGCGATTGCAAATTTCCAGAATTC
>Ga0307510_10010395_pt1 | contig 11051 bp, 16 predicted proteins | sample 12_EM_MG_FD_207224 | JGI IMG/M metagenome (GOLD analysis project Ga0307510, IMG submission 207224) | Populus trichocarpa ectomycorrhiza microbial communities from riparian zone in the Pacific Northwest, United States - 12_EM | ecosystem: Host-associated > Plants > Roots > Unclassified | place... | reverse complement strand
CCTCCACCTCTCTCTATCTCAGTCTGACACCCTCATCGCTTTCTAGGCGTCGGGATTGGTGAGCGACTACGCACAGGCTGCACCATGTTGTTGAATTGACGCCATACGCGTAATTCAGGTTGTCCTCTGGACGACATGGACCATCGTACTGTCCAGTAACCCCAAGGCCCTCTCGTGGCTTGCGTTCCATCCCACCCTCAACACGCTTGCTGTCTTGTGCTGGATCTTTGGTACTTTCCCCCACACCTCTTCTACTTGGTCGAGTCTACACAATACTAATTAAATATGTTCGCGTCGCACAGGCATCCTCACCCTTCAGCCGACGTCCCAGCCAAAGACAAAGGCTGCTGGACTCACGCGCCATCAGATCGCTATGCTGGCGGGGTTATTATCGGTCATCCTGGGCACCTCGGCGGTATTGTATTTCAAGGCTGCGCATCACATACCCCACTTCACAAGCTGGCACGGTGTACGTACGCTTTTCCTTCCACATGTAGCCATACTAAACATCCTTTTCTTAGACCCTTGGCCTGATCACTTTTATCTGGCCCATTGTCCAGGGCATGGTTGGCGCAGGAAGCGTCTGGTTTGGTGGGGCCGCCTTCGGGGGCGGTCTGAAAGCCAAGCAAGTGTGGAAGTATCACAGGCTATCGGGCTACATTCTATTGATTTTACTCCTGGTCACCATTCACCTCGCTGGTCGGTCACAATTGGTCTCATCCCACAGCAGCTACGTCGTCCGGCTTATTGCCTACACACTGGCACCCATTTTCATCCTCGTATCCCTTTTTTCTCGCGTCAGGTGCACCAATTTTTCTCGCATATAACCACGTGAATGTTCTAACAAATTTTCATCAGGCCGTCGAAGATGAAGTTTTTCTAAGCTGTAATATCCTGATCGTGCTTCTACAACATTTTTCTTGTCCATTGCAGAAGCGCCCTGTCCTTTTATGTCGTGTCGGCACGTTCGTTTGCTATGCGAAATTGCGAACAGCATGATAAGGAATAAATAGAAGAGAATGTAACACCACGGGAATGAAAAAACTGTTGTGTCTACAAGACGGAAGTTCCCCCGATTGGCTCCGCCGCAGTTTGAGACTCTACAACTTCCGCAGCCGACGGATTCAGCTTCTCAGTAGTCGGCGATGCCGTTGTTGACGCCTCAGCCGGAGGAAATACCGCGGCCGATGACAGCGGGACGAAATTTTCCATGAATCCTGGGATGAACTGTTCAATATTGTCGTGTGTGATGTGCCATAACTGTCCGACATCTCGCACGTCGCCATGGTCGTCCGCAGGAGGGGGAACAAGTATACCCGCGGTCTGCATCACGAGGATCGCATTTTTTATTGACTCTTGCACGGCTTCGGACTGCGCAAATGTAGTTCTCCGTATCAACGTTCCATTCCGCTTATCAGGAAGGAAGATGAGACGTACCAGCTGGTCACTCTGGTCTATGCGCATGAGTCGGCCCAAATAGTTGAGAACTTGTACCCAGCGCTCGGTAACATCATCTCCCGTGACATTATCACTGATTTCGAACCTCATGAACGCCTTGCACAACAATACAGACGCACGCAGGCGACTCTCTGTTGTTCCGCCGTTACCAGGGGCAGCGATCAGCGCTTCCAGCAGTGGGTAGAGAACTCGTTGAAAAACGTCTGCAACCTCAGCACGGGGTACAACCATAAGAGGTCCAAGGAGCGCGCGGGAGAGCGAGGAGAGCGCAGATTGCCGGATTTCGGATGACGCAGACGTGGATTGACGGGACAGAGAGACCAAAACTGGAAGAGTGAGCTGATAGCGACCTGCATGGGTGCACAAAACACACGGGTCAGCCGGCGAATGACAAGATTGTAACTTGGCTGACTTTTATCGTAAGACTCACTGCGCGTTTCTGTCACAGTAGGGATGCACTTCAGGATCTCGAACAAAAGATCGACAGCCTTCCGTCCTCGGTCAATTATAGAGGAGCTGAGTCAGGTTAGCGACAGCACAGACATAGCTACGGGTCATTCACCTTGTTGAATTAGGCTGAGGTCGCCGCCGGGCATGTTGCCGTTCCACCTCAGCTGCAATTCCAGCAGCAGAGGCAAAGTCATCAAGTACAGCGACGAGGCCAGCAATATTATCAGCACTGATACATCGTTCGGGACCTTCAATTATGAGCTGCTGAGTGAAGTCGAACGACATCCGTGCCGCTTCGAGGTTCGAAATGCTGGAGCGGACCAATGCCAAGACGATGTTCCATTCGGTCTGCGAGCTGATAACCTCACGATGATTTTGCACGATGATGACCAACCCTGAAATAGTCTGCTCAGCTACTGAGTTCGCCACGACTGGCGGGAGGCCTCCAAGGAGATCAAATGAGAGGTATATCTGATCATGCAATCGGCTTGGCTGTGGTGCTGTGTCATCAATCCAGAGGTTCTGAAGTGGCATGTCATAACTTGCCTTGGCGGCCAAGATCAGGCATATCCGCATTATAGAAACAACAGCACGTTCGACGAGAAGGATGCTGTACATTTGCGAGGATTTGAGAAGCAAGGATAAGTGCTCGAAAACGATGGGCCTAGCAAACTGTTAGGCCGATGGTCACTGGCAACAGCCCGTGGACTCACCATAGCTCTTCGATGTGTTCTGGTACCTTGCAAACGATGCTGACCATCATCTCGAGTAGGAACACCGAAGCCGGGTCGTAAGGCAAGGGTCGGGGCGATTCGTCCGCGGAGTCAGAAGGGGTGTCATCGGGTTCGTGCCGGAGGCTTGTACTCGTTCGTTCATATGCGAGGGCCTCCAGCGATCGAACAGCAGCAACCAAGGGTTCTAAGTCCAGTTTCCTATGATGAGTCAGCGACTTGCACTCGTAACATCATGTCAACGCATACATGATCTGCGTGTATAACTCTTCCAGTCGACATGTGGTGATGCAGTCAAGTGCGCACAGAGTGCTCTCTATATCGGCATCGGACGCACTGGGAACAAGATTATCATGTGAAGAGCTGTAGGGGGTCATCAAATATGAGGAAAGAGTGGACAGAAGGCCATCACTTCTTGGAGATGGTCGATTCGGTTGACCACTGCTTCCACGCAATGGTATCATAGAAACCCCCCCAAGGAAATCCTCCATCTGAAGCATTCGGGTGGGCAGTAGAGAATGAATGAATAGATTTAACAAAATCTCGAAAACCTGCATCACATGAAGCATAGTTAACGTAGAGTGAAAAAGCGACAAACCTGAATCCAGCCTTCGCGAATGGCGTTTCCGTTGCCATTCATAATATTGAAGAGGACGACAGCTGCCAGCTGCCCTTTCAAGTGTGCGCCAAAGCTTACAGCCAATGAAGAGACTGTAATAGATTGCCCTTCGACTTCGACCACAGGGTACACAGGAACTTCGAAGGGGAGGTTCTCTGAAAGCAGGCTCGTTGCTTGCGAGAGGGAAATAACCACAAAGTCGAATACTTCTGGGAGTTGGAAATGACCGGCAAGGGTTGCGCATTGTCGGAAGCCCGCGATAGCACGTTCGATAACGTAGTCGTCCTCGAAAGTCATAAACGCAAACGTGATTGCGGAAATGAGGGGCTTCCAGATAGACCCAAACATTTCCTTGTCGAAGACAGGGGTGTTGCAAATCATTAGTTCTCCTAAAACGCTAGGTTATCTTAACACAATGTAGCATGGAAAGAACCACACACCAGATTGCCTCGAGCGCATGAGTAATTCTTTCCATGCGAACTCAAAGCCAAGTTGACCTGTATGCTCCTCAGGCATGACTATCTCCTGTCTTCGTATCGAGTCATAAACAGCTTGCTGTGAAAAGCATAAGTAAGACATATCCGGTTCAATGGCATTCCATCACTCACGAGATATTCGGATGAGAAGTCGGATCCATCGTTGACGCCTCTCAGATTACGTTGATAGTCTTCGATAGTCATGCGTTTCTGAGAAACGAGGGCTCAGCTACTGGGAAGCGCGATAGTACTCTGAATCCACGTACTCGAACTTGTGGATTGTGTAAATCAGTATTTAGCATGATCACTGAATATGCAAGGACGTAAACCGCATCCTGGCTTTTGATCTCAGCTGGTAAGTAGCGTGAGTGACAATGTTTTCACGTAGAACAAAAAGACCGACCTGGCTCCGACGCGAAGTATATCTCAGCGAATGTCTCGGTGATTCGCGAAATCTGCTGAGCTTCCCCTGGAAGTCGGAATGTTTCCAACATCTCTCTCATCGCGTCTGCGATGGGTTTCTATGAGGCATTCCTGGTTAAGGGCCAGCATCGACATGAACCGGAGTAGTGAACACACTTCACGGAAGTCGAAGAGCCCAACAAAAGCCTTGAGAACCTCGATATTCTCCGGCTTTGAGATAAAGTCTCCCAACAGCTTCTTATCGACCCGGGTGCTACTTTTCAAGAATTTCGCAAGGCTAAGCGGGCGAGTGACCTTGTCCGAAAGGTCATGGTAAATGAGGCCGTTTTCCTCAAGGAATGTGAGCCCCGTTTTTGGCTTGCTATTGAAGCGAGCAGCACCAGTGAGAATAATCCTTTTCTTGGATTTTCGTTGCAATAGCTCTTCGGCTAAGACATAGTTCTGTGAGAAACAAAAGCAGACTCAGAACGAGTGGTGACTCAGATACATAGCGGTATATCAAAAACGAACCTTAGGCCACTCGGTGCCTGGCTAGTTATCCGGTTAGTCCAGAGGTTTCCCGCTTGACCAATATAACTCACTGCAGCGGTGCGCGTGACCATCGCATTGATGAACGTTAAAAGAACGTCCAAACACAGGTACTGGGCGCTCAAATACGAGAATTGTGATGGCTCCCCATAGTAATCGGTGTATACGCCCTACAAGGCGAGAGATGAGCAAGGAATTAGGAAGGTTTGGTGCAAGTGAACCTTAGTTAGAAGGTCGATGACTCTGTCGAACAGATTTTCAGCGTTAATGTCGCAGTCATAGTTACTGAAAAGTTCGATAAGGAAACTCGGGTGGCGTGATATCTGGCTGAGAACATCCAACAGCAGATCTCGCGCGCTCCCACGGGCTGGGATGCCTGATGGTCTATTTGGCGTCGGACTGCCCTTCTCGACGTCAGCCTCGTCGAGTGGCTCAAGGCTGGAAGCATGGGAACTTGGGGAACTGGGACGGGGCGAAAATAGTCCACTCCTGTGCACCGGGGTCCCTAGGCGACTCGATTTGCCCATCACGGGCGGTGCGAGTCGATCTAATGTATAGGCTAGGAATAGTTCCTGCTGAAGTTTCAGGTGCCTTCGCATAGTGTTCATCATCGTGGATATGGTGCGGAGAGTGAGCTGGAAGACTGAAGGATTTTCAGACTGGGCAAGCTGGAAGAGGTACTTGCACCCGTGGTCGAGAATCATGGCGCGTAATGTAGGAAACTCTGCCAACCGTGGGCCAGACACCTCAAAAGACGTGTTCAGCACGCTTAGGGTAAGTAGTCTTGTCGAATCCGTATGTATGCGGTCATGTGGGTCGAGAAGGTTCACAAGAACCCTGAGCAATTCAACAATCGACGGTAGGCCATCTGAGATACCCGCCAACGTCAACATGAGCAAGTGATAATTGATGTTATGACATACAATCTGACTTTTGCGTCATGGTGGCGTCCTGGTGGCTCCGTACGGTGGGGGTCACTGGTTGAGGCGCATCGGTGGGGTCGTATGACACTGGTTCTTTGGGCTGTGTGACTGAAGAGGGGAACGTTCCTACGGCTGGCGCGCTCGGAACATCCAATAACTTTTTCTCCTCACTCACAGGGTCGAGAGTGTATAGTTTGGACAAGACAGTTCTCACGAGTCTGTGCATGGAAAGTTCCGCCGAGCGTCGCAGAGCCTCTGTCGAAAAGTAAACATAAGCGGCACAACGGGAGGTAGTGGATACACGAGGACAGACCGCTGAGCCTCATTTGGACACACGTCGCGAGGACCGTCTCCAACATCTCACAGACCTCGATGTCGCCAAGCCGTGTACCCCAGCTTCCACACATGCAGTCCTCGATGACGGTCAATATCCGAAGCAGTACGACTTCGTCACCAGAAGAGTCGCTGGCTTCAAATTTGCAGTGAGAAATGGCAGAACTGACCGTAGCAAGGGCAACATCGGCGGATGGATCGTTTTTCAGAAAGAGACCGCAGGTGAAGAAGGAATGTAGAGCGGAAAGGGCAGCCGACGTGATGGGCCCAGTAGACAGCGGAGAGCGAATGATAGAAAGGAAGGGTGCGAGGATATCAGTGAGAGGTATAGACGAGATATCTAAAAGTAAATCAAGATGTCACCGAAGTCCATCACATTAGAGACATTTCACATACCTTGCGTACTTCTAAGGGTCCTTTTCAGTTCCTCGAAGCCTGACATAAGATCCTCCTCTCTGCTCCCTTGTTGCGGTGTTGATACGTTACTGGGTCCTGGCCTTCGAAGTCCAAGATTGCTTGCGAGAGCTGAGTCCCTGGTATAAAAGGTTTGCATGGTCGATGACCATCTGGAATTCTTCCGCATCACAGAGGTTACGGAAAGGATCTCGGAATAGATAATATGTCCTGAAGAGACTGCCTCATTGTGTTCTGTGAGGCTGGGATCCGTATGAGAGGTGGCCATCGTAACGCGCGGTTCAGTCAGACGCGACCCGTACGTGGTCTTAAGCAAGGGGTAATTGGGGGGCTGTCATTAAAGTCACCAAAATAGTACACTCCGTTTCCAAAATTGTAATGATGGTGACCCCCTGTCACCTCCACCCCCACTCATTGAGCATATTTTATTTTCGGATGGAAATTTTTGCATCCTCTCGGCATGCCTCTCGACCCATCCAAGGCCTTCGATGAGCTCAAAAAATACCCTTCCTCTGATGGCTTGTCCGTCAGCGACCTCATGAAATCAACCCTTCATGGCGGCCTCACGTACAACGACTTCCTCATACTTCCTGGCAAAATCGATTTTGCTGCCCACGAGGTCGTCACAGAAAGTCGCATTACCCGAAACATCCTCCTCAAGACGCCGTTTATCAGTAGTCCTATGGATACCGTCACAGGAAATGAAATGGCTATTTCGATGGCGGTGCGCCTCCAGCAAAGAAGTTGATCGTGACATTTTCACCGACTCCTTCGCCACGTGTAGTTGTTGGGCGGCATCGGCGTTATACACCACAATCAACCAGCTACAGCGCAAGCTGCTATGGTCCGTGCCGTGAAGCGCCATGAAAATGGCTTTATTACCGATCCCGTGGTCTTCTCTCCAGGCCATACCGTTGAAGATGTGCTAGACGTAAAGGCCCGCTTGGGATTTTGTGGCATTCCCATCACTGGTTAGTCCTCTGTTCCCGCATTCACTATGTGATGAATTATTTTTCAACCTTCGTTCTACCGCACTAACACGTACCTACGTGTGAAATGGGGAGCATTATGCACGGATTCACTGACGTTTTCACTCGATATATTTATACTTGGAAGCTCCGCCGCTGATATATGATAATAGAAACCGGTGCATTGGGAGGACGACTGGTCGGGATTGTCACCTCGCGCGACGTCCAATTTCAGCCTCGATCAGTCCGACTCGCCGACATCATGACCACCGATCTGGTCACAGCTGCTGAGGGCGTCACCCTCTCAGCTGCCAACAACATTCTTCGCGACTCCAAAAAGGGCAAACTACCCATCGTCGACGCACAGGGTCGTCTCGTCTCACTTCTGGCTCGATCCGATCTCCTCAAAAATCAAACATATCCCCTTGCTTCTAAACGCCCCGAAAGCAAGCAGCTCTACTCCGCGGCAGCGATTGGTACACGCCCTGCCGACCGAGATCGCCTTGCCTTACTTGTAGAAGCTGGCCTTGACATCGTCGTCATAGACTCTTCCCAAGGCAACTCTATCTTCCAGGTGGAAATGATTCAATGGATTAAAAAGACGTATCCAACGCTCGAGGTCGTTGCAGGCAACGTCGTGACGCGCGAACAAGCAGCCACGTTAATCGCTGCCGGGGCCGACGCCCTGCGCGTCGGCATGGGGTCTGGATCCATCTGCATCACGCAGGAGGTCATGGCTGTGGGGCGTCCTCAAGCCACGGCCGTCTATGCGGTTTCCGAGTTTGCTTCTCGTTTTGGTGTTCCCGTTATCGCTGACGGCGGCATCTCTAATGTCGGCCATGTCGTCAAGGCCCTTGCTCTTGGCGCAGGGGCAGTGATGATGGGCGGACTGCTTGCCGGCACGACCGAGGCCCCGGGAGAATACTTCTATCACGAAGGCAAGCGTGTCAAGGCTTATCGGGGCATGGGATCCATCGAGGCGATGGAACAGGGTAAGCCGGGTAGGCCGGGGGCCACAGGTTCGAAGCCCGGCAAGTATCCAACACCGCCGAGCAAGGCGCAAGCGGAGGACCATGTTCACGAGAACGCAGCCACGACGCGGTATTTCTCCGAGTCATCAACGGTCAAGGTTGCGCAGGGCGTATCTGGCGACGTGCAAGACAAGGGGAGCGTGAAGGATTTCTTGCCGTACTTGCACGCGGGATTGCAGCATTCGCTCCAGGACACCGGCGTGCGGAACGTGCAGGAGCTGCAGGTCCGCGTAAGTGAGGGTCGGGTCCGCTTTGAGCTACGCACGGCGAGTGCTCAGGTCGAGGGTGGTGTGCATGGACTAAACTCGTGAGTCCCACCCCATGCTCCTCCCTTACCTCCTGCATTCGCTGTGCCTGACTTTTCGCTCCTCTTCCCAACCAGATACACGAAGCGTCTTTTCGCATAGTGGTTTTGTGTAGCATGTCCCCGTCGCTCGTGTGTGTTGCCTGTCGCCACTTGGTCACCCTCATCGACAGTCCCTGTCGCGTAGTCGAATGGTCTGTGAAGCACCTAACGTAATGTAGTATTAGACACCTTGGAGGTAAAAAACTCTGAACGCGCTGTAATTCGACGGCCCCACCCCAACTGTTCACGTCATGTCATCCAAGTATGGTCACACAGTATTGTATAAGTACACGACAAAACTATTGCCCTGATGAACCTGGCGCATCCCCTGCCCGGGCTGACATGGCGGCTTGGCCCGCAGCGGTGGCCGCCAACCTCGAGCGCTTCCTCTCCGCGTCTACAAAGAAAATGATTATAAGTAGGGTTTAGAAAATCCGATGCTACTTTAGTCCTACCGGCTTCTTTCTCCTGTTCAATCTCCTGCACGATGCCTTCTATTTGCGCAAGGTCCAGATTCTGAGGCCAAGAGTGTCAGCGTGGTGGGGAAGAGCATATGTTGCGTGTGCTCACTGTGACCTTTCCATAACCTTCCATAACACTGATCTCAATATTTTTTGCGCCGGTTTGCACGACCTCCAGAAGACTCTTTACTGTGAGTTTGATGCTCTCATCGCGCGTCATGTCATCTTTGTGATTCTTCTCCAAGAATTCCCGAACAGTTTTGGAGGATCTTCCGATCGCATTGGCCTGTCCACGACATAAAGCTAATGCACGCCACCGGCAAAGAAAACGGATGGACAAACCTTCCATGCACTATAGATGCCGCTGGGCTCCGTTTGATACAGCCTGGGGACTGTATCGTTGGGGTCGAAACCCACTATGAGTGTAGAGATGCCAAAAGGCCGAACGCCTCCAGATTGCGTGTAGCGCTATTGAGACAAAATGCAATCGAGTTGGTTACGAAACTGTCGCCGCGCAGCCAAAGGGCTCACCTGCTGAATTCCCGCGATATGTCTTGTGATATACTCGACAGTGACTGGGTCCTCTACCGTAAGGCGATGGCTTTGGCACTCCACCCTTGCCTTGTCGATGAGCACGCGTCCATCGGCGGTGAGACCTACGAAGAAGAGAGCATCACCAGTTGTTTTGCCTCGGTGCACCAACCAAGACCGAGTCCGGACTAACCGGCAAAGGCGAGACAAATGTGATCGTCGAGCATGACGACCTTTCGTACCGTTCGTGGGTCTTGCAGTTGGAGGACGGACTTCTTTTCGACACCCAAGACCACCACGTCCTTCCCGCGCACACCCACCTGAACTAGTGTGAGACAGGCAAAGGTGGATAGGAATCGTGGTACGCACGGCGCAAGTTCCCTTTCTCACCGCTTCCTGAGCATATTCGACCTACGAGGCATGAGACGCGCGTTCAAGGGCGCAAGCATGGGAAGCATACTTGGAACAAATGGCCATCGGGGGAGAATACGGTAAGGGCTGCAAGAATGATAAGACACTGGCTCAGGACGCGAGACGCATGGGCACGAACCGCGATCGTATGACCTGGACATGTTGAAAGTTGGTGTGTACAAAGATTGCCGCAAGTCGCACAGAGGACAGATTCCAGATGGACGCGTAGGCCAGTTTGTTAGATAATCCGGAGTAAGCCGCAACCGCGATCTTTCCCCCAAGTGCGTCTATACTACTACTGCATGCCCACCCAGAATGCGATTCTCGTGGACGACTCTGAGGATGAAGACGTTCGAATCATAGCCTCCTCCCATCGGCAAAGTCACGAGTACGTTCTTTCACGTACTCTCTCATTTCATCGCATAACGATCTTGCACCTCTCCCAAGTGAACCAATGTTCTGTATGTTCTGCAATGTCGATCTTAACAATTACGTACCCGAGGATAGACAAAGACATTACGATGAGCACCTTTCCTCGATGGATACATTGCGTACGCACAAGCTGTCTTCCTTCCACCCTTGTCAACTGTCAACTCATTCTCCGAACGTGAACAGCACCCCCTATCGCAGGCTCGCGTCCACGAAACCAACCATCATCCGTGAAAAAGTCACCGATGAAAGGCAACTCCTTAAATCCTGATGATAAGGACCGCTTCTGGTATCAGTCCCTCGAGAGTGAACCACCTTCTAATTACACCCCTGGTTCGTGACCTTTCGATTTACTCGGCTAACCGGCACTCACCTCTCTCCAGGGCTCATTCAACTCTTGAGAAGGGTCTTGCTGAGTTCAGTAGAGAGAGGAGCCACTCGTCGTGCCGTTCTCTGTTATGAGAAGGCGGTCCACATATACCATGAGATATGGGACGCGGGTTGGTGCTGTGGGTAAGT
>Ga0307510_10010394_pt1 | contig 11051 bp, 15 predicted proteins | sample 12_EM_MG_FD_207224 | JGI IMG/M metagenome (GOLD analysis project Ga0307510, IMG submission 207224) | Populus trichocarpa ectomycorrhiza microbial communities from riparian zone in the Pacific Northwest, United States - 12_EM | ecosystem: Host-associated > Plants > Roots > Unclassified | place... | reverse complement strand
AGATTCTCTTACCGAAAATGACTGGCCTATCTTCGTAAGCCTCGAGTGCCACGTTGGGGTAGAGGGTCAACCTGAGATGATTGGTCTCATGGACCGAACGTGGGGTAATAAACTTGTCAGGGAAGTCCTGAACGGAACGACCCCGGAGGGGGTATCTCCCCAAGAACTGAAAGGGAAGATCCTGCTCATGGTATGTTGGTCGTTAATGTGACCTCATCCGCTGAATCTATCGGCCTAGGTGGAATACCACCACGCCCCGGGTCTAGGAGAGGAGCCCGTGGATGTATCCACCGACTCCTCCACAGATTCGGAATCATCACAGGAATGGCACAGCCAAGTCCTCAGCAGGCTTGTGGGCAGAGAACGTTCGGCAAAGAATCGGCCAGCAAAAGCCAAAATATCTGAGGCCCTCGCTGCTCTCGGACCCTACGCAAGGAGCATGAAGCCTGGGAGAGACTGGCACATCGAAAGTATGTGCCTCCCAACAGCAGCAAAGTTCGATCTATAACCGGGTCCCACAGGATCGGAATACCCCGTACCGGTGATGGTAAACGTCTCTGAATCCGGGATGCTCTCCCTGTTGCCACATTCTCTGAAGCACTTGATATCACATTCTCGAAGACACTTGAGGAGGGTGTACCCCAAAGGTCTTCGGGTCACGTCGGGTAACCAGAATCCTTTGACCCAGTGGCACAACGGTTCGCAGATCGTTTGTTTGAACTGGCAAAAGTATGACATGGGAATGCAACTCAATGAGGCACTGTTTGTCGGGACGCCGGGATGGGTACTGAAGCCAGCCTACATGCGTGGATTGCCTGAGGAGCGTCCAAAAAGAGTGAAGCTCCAAGGTCATGTTTATGGGGTTTCAGCCAGTACGTGGTATAACGTTCGTGTCGCTCGAACATTGCACCAACCCGAAGGTCTCCAGTGCCCTGCCCTGACGACACTACGAAATTCCATTCCTACGTCCGAGTGCAGCTAATGTACACAAAACGGACTCAAGAGTGGAAGACGAAATCGAGACAAGGAGAAGCCCTTCGTAGCAGCCCCGGTGTAGACCTCGTTTGGGATGAGAAATTTCAGTTCAGTTACGATAGTGACGAGCTGGCTTTCTTGCGGTGAGATCGCGGTTAGGAGCGAGTCATGGGGGTTGGACTGACAAACTTTATCAAGGATCCTCCTCCAAGAGGATGAGTACGGAAGAGATGACGAACTCGCTGTGTTTTGTGCAAGGCTCTCGGACATACAACAGGGATGGAGGCTGGTCAGATTACTCAACATGAAGGGAAAAGACTTGGGTGCAACGCTACTGATCAGTCTCTCACTCGAGGAGTAGTTCAATAATTTATAACGCAGTTATGAAGTGCGGGGATGAGATTACTAAAGAACTTTTACACCTCACCAGAAGAAGTGATGGTCACTTTTTTTCGAGTGCGTCCACTCTCAGTTCCAACCGATTCTACCTTATGCACGACATCCATACCTTCTTCCACCTCCCCAAAGACGACGTGCTTGCCGTCCAGCCAAGGGGTGACAACGGTCGTGATAAAGAACTAACCACATGAGTTGGACCTATGGTGTGATTCTGAGAGTAAACGAACCTGTGAGCCATTGGTGTTGCGGCCCGCGTTGGCCATAGACAGGAGCCCGGGTCGGCTGTGCTTTAATTTGAAGTTCTCGTCTGCCGGAGTTTTTGAGAAATGCTAGAAAAGGAAGGCAGGATAGAAGACGCACCGGAGAACATCTCCCCGAAGATGGACTTTCCACCAGTACCATCGTGATTGGTGAAATCTCCCCCCTGAAGCATGAACTAGGGGTGTGTGGGTCGAGAGTGAGTGGATAGCGTGGTGGCCGAGGGTATGACACACCTTCGGGATCACCCTGTGGAATGTAGACCCTTGGTAACCAAAGCCGTGCTGGCCCGTGGCAAGCTCGCGGAAGTTCTGGGCAGTCTTCGGAACAGCTTCGTCGTAGAGTTTGAAGACGATCCTCCCAGCAGGTTTTGAATCGATGGCAACGTCAAACTACACGGAATAAAGTCAAGTTCGGAGAACAGAGCAGCGCGCGTCGACCCACGAAGACGTTGCGTCTAGAGAGAGAGAGAGAGAGAATAAGGATTAACTAGAACTAGCGAAAGACGGCGCGAGATACGCACTTTGCGGCCGTTGAGGCAGACGTCGCGAATCGTCGGAGGAAGGTAGACATCGCTGTTACTTGGTGGTGGGGGACCGTCTTGCCTTTGGCGCCTTTATATACCAGTGTCAAGCTTCTGCTCCGGGCTTCGGGGCGCCGCCTCGGATTGCAAGCCGGGATAATCATATTCAGAGGCGTCCTCTCCCTCGTCAAAATACGCCCTCCCCGCCTCTGAACTTGAGGCTGGACTCCAGCCTAGATAATCATAAAGCGTAGCTCGGCAAGTTCGCGAGTGCGCGCATTTCAGGATGCTCCTGCTACATTGTGTACTTCCGTGTCACCAAGACATGGCTTATGTATAGTCAAAGTATGTTGTACTGCCTTGGATAAAACTGACAGCTGAGTAGCGGGAAACACAGGAAATCAGGCAAGGACCAAGTAGTCGTGGTATACCACCACACCATGTATTCCGCAAGAACTGGATAGCGTCAGACACAGGTGAGGAGATGCATGCAACGGTAACATGAGGTTAGATAAACCAATAGCGCGTGCATTTACTGCGGATACGGATCAAGCATGTAGCGACAGGGCAGCTGTGAACTGATACGGCATGAAACGAGGCAGAAGAAAATACAAATGTACATGGGAGAGAGAGATCTCCCAAGACTAATATGTTTCGGATATTGATGAACTGGACGTGGAAAAATATAGAGAAAGAGAAAGAGGAGTGAGTTGTGATGAGGCCCAGACTTCCCACGCAACGCTCTACGAGAAGGGAGTTGGTCCAAGTTCTCAGTCCTCAGGTCTCAGCGGCCAGATCAGCGGGTGTGGCCGACCTTGTGGGCTCAGCCTTGGGAGCCGAGCCCGGCGCGATGTATAACACGCCCCTGGAGAGGAGCTGGGGATAGCCTACCCTGCCTCGTGAGAGATAAGGCAGTCTTGAAACTTCGAGTTGCAATGTGCCGACTGGTCACCGGTCATACCCTCGCCACTCGTGAGATAACGGGCTTCACAAACGATTATGCTGGTAAGCACTTAGAACTGAGGATGCTTGGGATTAGTGGGGTGGTTAGGAGGCGGCTAAAACACGGGGAGCCTGGGCGGATGCTCATTTCACAGGGTGCGTTTGCGCTTCGGTTCACTCAACTCTGGTCAGCTAATGTCGTAGACCAGTAAAAATGGCCAAAATCCATCTCCACGATGACCTTGCCTCTGCGATTGATGCAACGTACAAATGGCTCAAGGAACGCGTAAAGAATAATACCAATTTGGATGCGTAAGTCGGGGTAGGTTCACCCCCAGTCAAGTTGAGATGCAACTCACTATGTCTGATAGACGTCTCGTCTTCGGGCCGCCGGTGGAGTGTTTTTTGGGCCATCCCTGCTGTCGCATATTGCACGCACAAGATTATTTCTTGTACACCCCTTCTCTCCTCCCCCACGAAGTACGGCTGGTGGTTGAGGTCGGACGACGGATCAACCGAAGCGCTATCCCTACGCATCACCTCTGGCAAAAGCCGCCTGCAGCCCAAACACCTGAACCCTCCCTGGTCGTAAACCTTCACCCAGGCCCTACAGCACCCACGCTGTACACAAAACAACGCAAGTCACTACAGCCCAAATTCACAGCCCAACGGATAATCGGCAAGGTTCATGAGAAATACGGCGTTCTCGGACTGGCTTCCCGGTCTCGGTCTTCAAGCTTCACTGTTCACCGTCGAGATTATCTTCATCGGATCGATAATTACGATGGCGGAATGCCCACCAAAGTTTCGAAAAGTGTAGCAATCTTCCAGGTTTTTTGCCTGCTCTTTTGTCGTGCGTGTTTGATATCGACGGTTACTTTTAGAGCAAACTCGAGTTGTCCGACCGGGGGTCACGGAAGCCACGCTTCTATGGTTTAATGGAGTACACCTCACCAAGAACGGACCTTTCTACGCGTTTGCTCAAGGGAGAGGTGTGTCACGCTATGCGGCTCCCCAGTGTGGCTTGTTTGACCTGCTCCCAGTTCCTCCTATATCGACATGCGGTACACACCGAGCGCCGTCCCTATCAGTGCGCAGAACGCTATCGCAGCGGGTCTACGGGACGAGGTGGACTGTCGCCTGTCGAAGCTAAGAACGATGGCGGGTTGAGGGCTATGTTTCAAGAGGTGGTCGCTTCCAAAGGGTAACGCCTTGATAATATCGGCGGAAGCTCATGCACAGACTGAAGCCGATCTTTCGCAGGCGCACGGGTGCCCATTTGCTTTCTATCGGCAGCTTGCTCCAAGACCATCATGGGTGCCACGGGTCAACAATCGAAATCCCGGAATGTTGTTCCAGCCCGAGCATCGGTTTTTCCGGGACGTAGGTTGGGGGTGGCTTGGTCAGTAGATTGTGCGGAGTCCCATATCACATCGACGAACCCACCAGGATAAGGTACGTTGCTCCGTTGAGGCAGGGCTGCCAACAGAATGCTAGTACGTGGAGCTACGTTCTCAACTCCATCACCTGTGCGTCACTACCATTCGTGGCACAACGGCTTTCGTCCTGAAACGGAGATCGTAGATGGCGGGTGACCGGTGACCTTCCGTGGTCTATCTCGTGATGTTGAAGTTCCTTCCCAGCCGCTAGATCACCGCGAGCCGGACACCTACTAACACCACATCGCGACTCTCGAGGTTGATCTTCTTTACGTAGGCGTTGATTGGTACCGCTGCCTTCGTCATTTTGCGCGTTCCCAGGTATTTCCCAGTCCGCGGTCTCACTCCTGGAACTCCCAAGCTCGCCAGCCTCGCGGTCGCCGTTGGCGCTCGGGCCTGTATTCCCTTGATTGCTCCTGCCGCCTTGGCTATGGTTCTTCCTGTTTGCGAGATGGTGAATCGGTGTGCCTGGAATTCCGGGTGTTTGATGCTGAAGGCCATCAATGGCGATTCGCTGTGCTGATCCGCAGGGTGCAACTCCCCGAGGATAGCGCCTTGGGTCGGGCGACGCAAGCGTCAAACCCACCACCACTGCGGCGGTTTTGACTCTACGGACGGGTGTGGTATTACCTAGTGTCACGGACAGTCACCCAGTATGTATCTAATTCCGCCAATAACATTGCATCGCACAATGGAGGTGAAGGTATCCGCGCCCTCAACCAGAGGTCAGCTCTGCAGGCGAGTGGTTGGATCCACAGCGGTTCAACGTTCAATTCCCACTGTATCGAGTTTGAAGGGCCGCTTTGGCACTCTTGCCATGTCCCGAAAAGTTTCCGCCAACGGGTGGTCTAAGACGTCGGTTTCTGACCTCATTCTTAATCTTTGCACATTTTGGTCGCTGTGGCTTGACCACTGAGGGGTCCGGAATTCCCCTCCCTAGCTCGGCGAACCTTGTTCTTTACCCGGAATGGGGAAATCGGCGTGAACTTCGCGAAAGTATACTCTACGGGAGACCGGTACATTAGGGTGGCGGGAGAGGTTCCAAACCTGACTACTGTGGACTCGGTCATAGTGGAGGCAAAAAGGTAGGGCATTGCAGAGGGGAAGAGGGTGATGAGAAAATACGGCAACACCTATCAATGGCAAAATGTACGCTAACGATATATCTCTGGCCTCGCCATTCTCCAGAAATGAAGATTTGTACATTACGCTCTCTGTGCGCTGCCACGCTGGTGAGTATGGTCTGACGCTCCGGGAGAGGATTAAATGTGGCGCACCTTTGTCAAGGTTCTACTTCGCGATATTCTTCCCGACTCTGGACGTGACTGTAGGTCCTGATGTGGGTGCTGCCCTGGTTTCATTCGCCATTCGCCTCGTCGAACTCCTAGTGATTCTCCCTGTTGTGGAACTGGGGCGGGACCGGGGGGAACTAAGCATGGGAGGTGGAGGGGAGCCCATTCGCTGTAGCTCCGACTTCCTCGCAGACAATATGTCTGGGCTGTCTCTTCCAATCATCGATACTTCTAGGAAGGGCGTGGGGTTGTGCGGCACCTCCTCTCCCTCTTGATCCAAGCCATATCGCCGTCTTTTGGAATCCCGGAGGCTGAGTAATCCAGAAACATCACCAGCACTAGATGGTGTGGAACCAGGCCGCTTGGATGATGTGCGGTGTGCCGCTATGGCGAGAGGTTGCTGGAGCAGGGTACTGTGAGGTTTGTACGCGGTTGCCGATGTTGTGCCAGCAGTATAAGTTGTATGAAGGAAGTGTGCCTCTCGTACCGCTATGTTTGGGATGGGGTTCTCCTGCCAGTCATCATCCGGCAAGTCCTTTGTAAGTGTCTCCTTCCACATGGCTTCAAGTGCCCTTCCATCGTCCCAAGCAGGGTTTGGCCCAACAGGATTGGGCCCTCCTGACGGATGGTAATGAAGGTCCATCGCAGCATTCAACCAATCCAAGATGGCCTGAATTTGCATGCTTGTCAAGTCCCGAGTGAAGTTCCGCGTCATGGCGTTGTAGAGTTTGAGATGGGCTCCATCACGATTGGGAGGAGAGAAGAAGTCATTTAACCACCAGTCAAGACCCCGACCCGGGGAATGCACTGGTAGCCACCGCAAAGCACAGTAGAGAACCACGTATAAGAGGGATTCCAAGTCGTCCTTCATACCATGTGGATCACAGGACTTTGGGTCGGAAGTAGCGATGGACATGAAACCAGGAGTACCCTTTTGCTAGTCATTAATGCTCAAAGCAAGGGAGTGTGGAAGAACTTACCACAAGGGCATGTTTCACTGCGGCTGCCCTATCTGCTGCGCGGCTGAGCTCCCAATCAATTAGATATCCAGCCCTGAGTGGCTCATTTGGTTCTCTATAGAGTATGATGTTTCTGGGGCTGAGGTCCCAGTGAATAGTCTTGGCTAGTGAATGTGCATCCACCACAGCTGGGATTTGATACACTCAGCAGCAGGTTACATAGCACAATAAATAGACACCTTACCGTTGAAAACACCGAGGGTTGCATTCAACAACTCCTTCGTTCCTTTGAATGTTGACAAACTGAAGCCTGCATTCCTTGTGACCAGCCGGTAGTGGTTGCGGGGAATCAGATTGCGATGACTGTCCAGGCCTTCTACCCACTTTTCTTCTGCAAACCTGTCCGTTCGTGTAACCTGGATACTACCTGTATTGCGCAAGATGAGGCCTCAAAATACACACAAACCAAAAACAAGGCCCTACCTTTGTGCAAGACATCTCCATGGCAGACAAATCCTGGAATATTGCGCACACCTGCAGCTAAGAGGCCTTTCAAGATCGCACCTTCAGCTTCCACCTCAGGGACCTCTGTGCGCCAGACATCCTTGACAAATACAACCTCCTGGGACCCACATTCAACACCCCAGTATCCCCTGGTTGACCGTCCAGTTACACCTTTTGAGGTAAACATCGGCCGAGAAACCAAGATCTTGTAGGCTTCTTTACCGGTCCCTACAGTCAGGCGCGTGATAGCACCAGGCCAGTAGTGTCTGGAGATCTCGTCTTCAATACCCTTTGTACTCATCCCAAGGAGTTGTTCCTTTGCGTGGATCCTGATCACATCAGCAAACTGCTTCCTCTCCTCCTCAGAGTCCACCGCAACCGCCGAACAATCAAAGCCACGTTGCTTGTCTGTGACCCTAGAAAACCGCCAGACGAAACCAACGAGGAATTCTGGATTGATCTTGTAGTCGAATGGCCTGGTGACTATAACGCCTGACCGGTCCCAGCGCAGGAGACAGGCAACCGTTCCAGTGATGGATACCGAGTAGACACATGTGCGAAACTGGCAGGTTTGGACGATGTGGGCATAGTGTGCGCTCTGACCAAGGGCCAAGGCCATGCTTCTCGCCCATTTGCTGTGTGCATCGCCGTTCAGATGTTGCTCGCTTGTGCCGATCGCGAACTTACTGGTATCCAGATGGGGTGATGCCGTCAGGTGGATCAGTGAAGGGGTCCATAACAGATGTCTTCACCTCAACGAACGTGTAGACCCCGCTCATCCGAGCAGTACAGAAATCGCCTTCTGTGTTTGTGCCATTCTTGCGCAACATGAAAAGGTCAGGTTTGGAAGACCCGACTTTTCCAGGTGACTCTGCCCGGTTTGAGGTGTCATAGAAGGCAAGTGTTGAGTTTGATCCCTCGAGGACCTTGTTTAAATCGTCCCTCTGGACAGGAAGTCAGGGGAGGTGCAGTGAAGAAACCACTTCACTTACCAGTGGGAGGTAGATATCTGACTCTTTACTTGGGTTGCTGGGGACTTTGGAGAATTTCACGTCATTAGGGAGGGGAGTACGTCTCTGGTCCGGAAGGAACGTTTCGAGGAAGAGGTTCACTGGCATCGGGCCGATAACCTTCCCCTCAATGCCGTGAGTGAAGCGTTGATCTTGGCCGTGGGCAATGCCAGATAGACCATCAGCGTCGCGCAGCGATTTCACGGGGCTTGTTGATTCACCTGAGGCCATTGTTGTGGAAGGTGGAAGGCGCAACGAAATCGTGATGGTGGCGTTCACCTACACTCGTGTTTACCCTTGTAGTTGTCTGGCGTGGCCACAATACCATCTAATTCGCAGGATACTTTGGATGTTGCCTCTGCCCTTCAAAAGTGCTGGGATAGACATTTTTACGTGCGGGCCACCTCGTATCCTTCCAAGCCGCTTGCGTTATAAGAACCATGACTACGTGCAGCTCTCGCTCTTGGCGGGTGGAAATGCGTTTTGGTGTGTTACACACTTCCACAGCGGGAAAGGAATGTGCTGGTTTGTTCGTTATTTCTCAGGTTCACCAAACCCGCGGTCACAGCAGTTATACAAATCACCCGAGCTGGCGGGGCCGGGGGGCAGGCGGTACAGGCAGAATCGAGTGAGTAAATAAAAAGAGGGCGCTCGTGTACAGCGAGCATGATAAACATAGCAAAGGTTCCTCCGCCTGGCCGAATGAAAGGTCCGAGAACCCGCCCGCTCAGGCTGTTCCCTGATCCCACCTTTCGTCTCCAGCAGCCGTGCCATCGATAGCACAGTCTGAGCTCGACTGCTACAGGCTCTTTTAATCCTCACTCCGAGGAGATGACCCACAAGGCACCTGTGAACCCCGGTAAGACCTGCTCCGGCGGCAAGAACCTGATTCTCCGGGTGGCGTACCTCGTCATCGCTTGCATACTGTCTGTATTCGACATTGGGCCTGTACCGGGCGGCGCTGGGAATCCTCGAATGTTCGAACCTGAGTTCGACAGTGTCACCCTTCGATATGTTTCCCCGGAGCCACCGATCCGCATTGCGGCAGATGCTGACCGCCCTGCGACACCACACCAGGGCTCCCAAGCCTTCCGAATGTATTGTCAAGCCTCGTTCTTAAGATGCCATAAAGCTGGTGAAGGAAACTCGTGGCGGAACAACCTGCTAAGTGGGCATGGGTGTTTAGGCGCATGCGGTACGGCTACTTCTTTCTCTGACCTTTTTTTACTCCCGCTACCATTGCAAGTCGGGTAAGGTGGGTTGGCTTAAGGCCACATGAGTGAGTAGTCAAAGGCGGAGGGCTAATAATCAGAGTCTCGCAAACACCGCGCCCCACGCCCTTCTGGATCACCGTGCCATTAGATTCCGGAACGAGACCATGAGGAAAGTAGTTACAGCCATACCGAGGTAATTCCAGGAGACGTGCGAGTCTGCCATGCGTGTGCACGGGTAATAAAACGAAACTCTGTGTTTCCCGGCCCGGGGGATGGGCGTTGTGAACGCCCGTGCTCTTGATCGCACCCATGTTTATATGAAGGTGTCGGCAGGTCATGGCGCCCGGTTCAGATAAATACGCTTGGCTCTGGAGGACAGATTGCACGACAAATGAGAGTACCATGAATTTTTCTTCTCGGAAGGGTGCCGTAACGGTGAAGATATAGAGGCGTTCGGTGACGCCTTGACCACCGCTTCAAACTTTGCTTTCGGGATACGAGGAATGAACTTCGTAGGCCCGAACGACCTATAATCCACCAGGTTGCTGAAGACCTTGTTCCTGGCGGACGAAGGTGGCCGGAACTGGCACATTTCCATATGCGGATCGCTCCGCGTGTAATCATTCACGAACCTGGTAAATATTGCCCCACAGTGCCGGATGTACCCGTAGTTCCACCAACAGTGGGCAGTGGTTGGGTCTTAGCGGCGGTTGTCTCTGAGTTTTGTGATGCAGTTCTACCATCTGTCGTTGTCGTAGCGGTGGTTGGCGGATTTGGGCGGTCTGAGCTGTTGTCTGACTTAATGTATTGTGCTCGGGGAGTTGCACCCTGTGGATCAGCACAGCGAATTGCTGCCGAGGTCTTCAGCATCAAAAACCCGGAATTCCAGGCATACTGGCTCACCATCTCATAAACAAGAACCACGGCCAGAGCGGCGGGATCGATCAAGGGAACACAGGCCCGAGTGTTAACGGCGACCGCGAGGCTGGCGAACTTGGGAGTTCAAAGAGTAACGCTGCGGATTCGGGAATAACTGGGAACGCGCACAATTGCAAAGGCGGCGATATGCCAGCAGGCGTCCGGCTTGCGGTGATCTGGCGACTGAGAGGGAACAACATCACCAGATAGATCGCGGAAGACCACCCGGCATCTACAATCTTTGTTTCAGGACGAAAGTCGCCATACCGCGAAGGATAGTGACGCGCAGGTGATGGCGTTGCGGCTGTAACCCTATGTGCTAACATCTTGTTAGCGGCGCTGTAGTGCTACCCCAACGGGGCAACGCACCTTATCCCGGTAGATTCGCCGATGTGATATAGGATTCCACACGATCTACTGATCAAGACACCCTTCAAGATCATCTTGGGCGCATCAACAGTCGAAATCCCAGAAGGTTGGAAAACCTCTTTTCCCAGCTCGAGCATCAGTTTTTCTGGGGCATTACGTTGAAGCTGCCCACAGAAAGTGAATGGGCACCTGTGTGCCTGCGATTTGCTCAAAGACTAGCTTCAGTCTGTGCACAAGCTGCCACAAATA
>Ga0307510_10010392_pt1 | contig 11055 bp, 12 predicted proteins | sample 12_EM_MG_FD_207224 | JGI IMG/M metagenome (GOLD analysis project Ga0307510, IMG submission 207224) | Populus trichocarpa ectomycorrhiza microbial communities from riparian zone in the Pacific Northwest, United States - 12_EM | ecosystem: Host-associated > Plants > Roots > Unclassified | place... | reverse complement strand
TATTTGTCATCCTTCCATGTATATTCCAGTGCTTTACACTATAAGTTTATTCAATATGACATTTAATATAATAAGTAATCCCAACTTAATATATTAAAACAGGATAAAAGATAACATCATAGATAAAATAAGAGGTTAAAAGCTGAGAATTGCTACTTAGGGTATAGGATAGGTGTTTACAAGAGTATTACACTTGGCGTTACCGGCAAAATTGTCACATTTTTTGTTGGACAATTGGTGTTGAGTCTAGTCTTCCGGAACCATAGTATATAATATTATGCCATTTTCAACTTTTATTGCGATATATTTTTATTGGTACATGGCGAGCAGGGCCTAATTTTATTATTTTTATATATATTTATAATATATTATTATTTAAACCCTTTACAATAAACTCATGCATAATACCAGACTTGGCATCAAAATAGGTACAGATGTGTCTAATAACTTTCTATACAGTCCATAGTAATAACACAATAATCTAAGTAAAAGTAATTCATACTACAAAGTCTAGATAATAATTCAGAAAAAAATCATGTAATTGGGAAAGTGAAACCTTTTCTATTACACAACACTGATAAATTGATATCAATACTTAGAGTATGGGGAAAATCTGGAATTGAGAAAATAAAATTTGCAGACTAAAATAGAAAGCGATATATATGAATTTTATTGCTTTTCAACCGCAGTTAGATCGAAGATTAATTATTAGTTTAGCAATGTTAAGAGGATTGTAAATCAAAATCTAGACTCTGAATACTGGTTGGTTTGCTTTATGATTTTACATCTAAGGTAAACTTCAATAGAAAATATCTGCAAACTATAGTATATCTCAAATATTTAACTATAAACAACAACTCCAGAGAATGTATTTTTACTATCCTTAGATTATTTTGAAAATACTAATTTGACGTTTAAATTTGTTTCTTTCTATATACATAAAGTTATCGTATCTGAAGACATGATATTATTGTACTTAGTCCAGAATTAATAAACATAATTAGAAACCTATAATTCTTCTAAGCCAACTCTAATTGAATGAACTTCAATATCTTTGACTTGAAGGACTATTTTTAATATTTTTGTAAAGGTAAGAAGCTACTACTGTAATGTTTCCTTATTGCTTTCGGTATATAGAGAGCTCTAAGAAACTATCCTGGGTTGTGCACTTGAAATCCTAGCGAAAGTGTCGCCTAGAGGGATTGATAAAGAGGAGACTCTCAATGATGGTTGTTAGATAAAGCCTTTTACGTTCTATGACTAAGCTCTTGAGGTGTTTGGCCGCTTCTCACTATTGTGGCGGACCCAAGACCCTACTATCCAACCAAGTATATTGAAAACTCTGTCTGGTAAAATCTGTCCTTTCTATCCCTACAAGATGCGGTCTTTAAATACACGGGTGATTTTTCCAAAGTCTGATTCCTAGGAGAACAGCTCGTATCTTAAAACAACTATGGTATCAAGTCAATACCATGAAACAATATATAAAACATTCAAGATATCAAATGATCCCTGGAAACAAAACCACAAACAATGCAAGTTGCAAGAAATACTGCTGTAATATAATCAGGCAGAGGAACAACCTTGTATCCGGAAACCAAACATAAAACAACTTAGATATCAAAATCATACCTCTTGTATAACAAGGCTAAAGCCCCAAGGTACTTAATCCACAAATACCAAAACAATCTCAAAGGAAATTCATTAGTAACCATAGTACCTGTACCGGTTACCCCTACTATAATTGTTCTATATTGCCTGAAAAATTACTATACAAGTTACAAGTTGATTAAGGTCTGGGGGAAGTCTATATTATATATTTAATTATCTAAACAAGTTACCAAAGAGCTATTGGATATATCACTCTATTTATTTTTGAATTGTAGCCTAGTTTCTAGTTGCAAATAGTCTTGAAATTCTTATAATAGGGACATTTATAATATGATAATTTATTCTATAATCCATTGGAACTTAAGCTAAGAATCTTGCAGAACTGAAACTCTAAGATATAAACAAATACAGACTCAGGATAGAATTCCCTCAGATTGAATCTGGGACTATTAAAACAAAACTAGTGGTTGCTATTTTTTTAAGCATAAACTATCATACCAAAACAGTTATCAATTATGGAAGACTTTTAATCAAATATATATCTCGTTTCAAGGAACTTAAATTTTGGATATTTTATTTTCTAATAATATTATGATATAAATTAAATCATAAGTTGACTAAGAATTGTTTTATGTATTGTAAGAACGGGACCAAGGAAATGAAACATATAGCACTGGCTTTTATACCGTTGCTATAGACGGTATCCATCCGAAAGGTTATTAGTAAGAACCGTACAGCCACATATAACGAACATTTTTCAGCCTCATAGACATTTTGAATGACATGAACCATACTTCTCTCTGAAAATCCAAAATCTTGGTTGAAATTTGAAATAGTCGTCAAATGAGTTATAATATTGCAATTTCCAATCCCCGCTAAAGGTACATTGTTCCTCCAGATTATTAAACAATTGCCACCAGACATCCATTTGAGCACTTAGAGCAATCCCTTTATTGTTTGTCACTGAGTGCTTGAATCCTGGAACCTAGATGCCCTCCTTACAGTATTTCTCTATGTTAAGTGATGAGTCTGTTATAAGAAGCTGCGTGGATGGAATACCCCGGTAGGACTATGATACCAGTATGACCATATAGCAACAACTCCGTGTTCCAAAGAGGCAGAATAATGTCCGCTTCCCTTATTTGCATTCAAAAGACACCTCTATGCATGTATACAGAACTATGCCTCCTGAAACACCTCCCCCCCCTTCTGCCTGTATCCCTCATACCAAATTGATAAATAATCTTCCCCCCATTGGCGTTCTAACTTTTCTATTACGTACTTCCCTCTCTCATCCACATGCTATCTTTCCCAATCACCTTCTGCACAACTTGACAGTACACCCTCAGTTCACTCCTCATGTTACGACGTTTCTCTCATTTGTTCCGCCATTGCACTTCCTGCTTTTCTTTTTTTTCCTCACAAAATTGTCATACTTTTAGCTCAAACTTTACACATTTCAATCATGAGTTTCCCATTAGAGCTTCTTTTGCCTTTCTCACAACCCCACTTCTATCTTACCCCTAGGGCTTTCAAAAATGCGTATATTATTATAAAATACGGCATTTTTGACTCTAAATTTTATACCATACATACAATACATACGTGCCCTACAGTCGTATACCCTAAAACCTTAACCCTTAAGCAATATCTCAATAATAATTTGTGGTAAACCAGTTGTTACCCTAAGAGTTTGGTGGATGATGTTTCTGCTTGCAAGTAGATTTTGTATTTGAGGGTGATATTTATTACTTGATACCATCTTGTCGGAACAACAGCCCAATATTTCTAAAAATTGGCCTTAAAAGGACGCACAGTTCTACTGTCCTTACGAGACTGTCCCTCCTGAAGCAGGGAAGAAGGTAACTCATTCTACTGCTAAATAAAATAGATATTGGAATATACTAAATATGATGTAGCTTGAATTAGTTGGTTGTATCGCATGTGGAAAAACATTTGCCAAAAGCCCAACACACCAGCACAAGCACCTATCTGCCTATGTTAAATACCAAGAGCAGAGGCCCATGGACAGAAAGTCAAGTATCGGAACCTGCAATCTAGCCGCAAGACAAACATCCATTACTAGCCGAGTCCAACGCCTCTCTCCTACTGAAAAGCATGACGTGGATATCTGATTTGCCTTAGCCGTCTATATGAACAATCTGCCATTTAATGTTACTCAATCGCGCAACTTTCTAGCCCCATTTCAAAATATTTCACCAACCTATAAGCCACCTAGCTCATTGCTATTGCATACTACCTTACTCGACGAGACAGATCATCTGGTCAAGGAAGATGTTGAGAAAGTTATTTGATCATCGTACTATCACAATATTATTACCGACGAAACCGAGAATATATGTAAGGATTGGATTATCAAGATATCAGTTAATCCTGACCGGAGTACCTTTCATTACTGCTCTGAGAGTGCTGGATCCATGGCATTTACCGCTGAGAATTTGGCTGCCTGGCTTATGGGCAAGCTTGGTGAACAGATTAAAGGGGATTGGGGACGAATCAATAGCTTCGCCACCAATACATGCTCTACAAAGGTTGTGTTATCGCGAATTCTTGCTGCTGACCATATATTACAACTTAGCAAAAGCACTCTTCGTTCCCTGCGACTCCCATGGCTTCCAACGACTCATTAAGGATGTACTTGAAATTCCTCACTATAAGGTTATACAGTTCCAAATTATGCTGGTAATCAATACATTTCGTCGGTCACCACTTCGGCTATTGATTCTTCGCGAGAAACCGAAACCTTGTTACGGCAAAACTAGTGCTTTGGTCCTTGCTGTCTTACCCACTGAGGGACCCAAGCCTGTGGGATCGAATCTATTTACCAGAACAGAGAGGCCTTTAAGGCATATTTACTTGATGATCGCACCCAACTTGATCATGAGGTTTCCCAGCTTCTCTGTTCACGTGACATCTGGAATAATGTAGAGGAGCTCCGTGACCTTATCCTGCCAATTGACAAGGTCCAAGTCCAATCAGAATCCACCAATGCGCATCTTGAATTGGTTGTTTCCCGCAGGCTTACCATTCAAAACCATCTCCAGTGTATTGTTGATGTGCAGCCAGCTCAGCCAGAAATCTTACAATTATTTAAGAAGCGAATACACTGCCAAGTTCTCGCTCTTCCTTGAATAGCCTACTTTGTAACTCCAGGCAATATTGGAGTCACCACAACTGCTGAGCAACAGAATATGGTTATAGACTATCTTGGGAATGCCTGTAGTGATCCTATGATTCAGAACCGTGTTCAGGAACAATATTACATGTACAGGGTGAAGGATGGACCTTTTAGTCCACCTAACCTGGCCTGGAATATTACTTCAGCCACTACTTTCTGGCACGCACAGCATACCTTCTGCCCTGAGCTTTCACACTTGGCTACCAAACTGTTTTGTATCCCAGCCAATTCTGTCGCCAGTGAGCCTTCCTTTTCTGCCCAAAATCTTATTCACCGCAAGGTCCGCAATAGTCTCAACTCTACTTGAGTTGATAAGCTTACATATATTTATCTCAACCGCCGTGTATTGGACCACAAGGCTGGTGAACCACGTCAGTGGCAGGATCTGTCTGGTAAGACAGAAATTGAGTTGGAAGATGGTGTTGTTGGACTACAGGACTCAATTGAAACTGAGAGTGATGAAGGTATTGTAATACAATTCCTTTTTAATCGCATTACTCTTTTTGCTTTCACCATTAACTAATATTATTATCCGCTATTTAGAGAGAGACAGTGATGTGGAAGAGGCAGGGCGGAATGCAATCCAAGATGATGAACCTACAGCCAATTACGTGGAATCTTCTATGCTAGAGCACAATTCTTTCCAACAGTATGACAATGGCCAATCGCTTGATGTTGAGGCTAGGGCATCGGAGAGGGCAAGGTATACCAATGATGACAACTACTAGCTACCCAAAAGATCCGATTTGTCACCTTGTATATTATTAACTTGACAATTGAAAGTAGTATTTCGAATTGTCTCCATACCTGTGCCATTGAACCCTATGTGAAATAATTAGTACTACATATTTTGAAACCTGGAATAAAATATGTATTTTTAAAAAAAATACTGTTTTTGTAAGGTATTATACGGTATTATACCAAATGGTATAAATACGATCTCAAGTACTAGTGGGTAGTGCCCATTCAGTCAAGAAGTGGGAGATTTCTTATTGTCGGAGCATGCAGTCAGGTTTGGAAGATTAGTATAGCCAAGTCGATTTGCCGATGCACTGCGTAGCTTGTGTAGACGAAAGGACTATGGGGCCTGTGAGTCTCGTGGGATATTCTCCTTACGGTGAGCGTGTCGGTCAGCCACTACTCTGCTACCGATTGGAAAGAGGTTTCCCTCACGCAGATGTAGTTGGAGAGACATTACCGCGAGCATTTCCTATTTGTGGAGATAGTTAATATCTAAGCAGTCCGACTGCCTCCCAGTATTAGCTCACTTTGGGCAGGTGAGTTGGACAGTGCTGAGCTGCGCAGGGTGCTTGCGACAGGTAAGAATTGTTGACTGGTGTCCTCTGACTTTACATTATTCTACTTAACTAAAGCCAGAGACACTCCATCTTGATAACCAATAAGCCTTAAGACAACTTATGGACTGCAGCTTGGAGGCCTAATGATAGTATGTTTTACAGCTTCATTATACTTTGAATTATCTTTATCTTTACTTGGATTGGTACTTCTACTTTGAGTCTTCGGTAGGGTGGCAATGTTATCATCAGTCTTCTGACACTGTGCAGCTATTACCCTTTGGTTCGACTGGAACATTTAGAATCACATTCAAGACGTTCTACTGGTAAGCGAGATTATACAAAATATGAATCTGTTTTCAACAAATATGCGCATGGCGACCAGCAAGGTGGAAAACAAACGACTGATCGTGGCTTCAAACTGGTTCCATCTATCATTTGGCGCCTTCAGAACATTAAGCAATCTGACTTGCACAAACTCGATATTCTCCATATTGGCGATCTTAGAAGATTGGAAAAGGCCCTTGTGAAATGGCTAATCAGAGCGGTTACAAGCATTCAATTCTCTCTGGACGAGTTTAGACCTTTATCCCAGCTACTTTGTACCAAACAAATATTACAGTCAGGTTGCTCAGTCGATGGGAAACGAGATAAGAAATCTAATTAATGTTATACACCCATGTTTTGCAGCCTCACTACGTCGTCCCAGTGCTGTGGAATGTCCAACATTTACGCAAGCTCTGACCTGTGTCCTGTCAATTGTGGACTTTACTCTAATGGCCAAATACGAAAGCCATATTGATGAGACAATTGAATACCTCAAACAGGACAGAAACGACTTTCATGATAACAAGGACGTTTTTGAATGTGTACCAAAAAGGTAAGAGCACTGCGAGGAAAGTAAGAGAGATTACTACGAGAATTCAGCGTGAAAATAGAGAAGTACTTAAACAACGTGGCCTTTTAGGTGGTACTATATTCAAGAGATATTATATCACAGAGGAACAACGTCGCGATGTAGATGTCATTGTAGTAGATATATAAGGAGGATGTTGACTTTAACTTTGTTAAGATATATCTGTTGAGTCACTTCAGAGACCATGTACAGCCCTGTGAGAATATTTAAATGTATTCTACGGAATCGGGAGAGACAAGTCACAAAATAATAATCAAGTAAGTCTATTTTCCTGCAAATAGGAATGATCCAAGTTATCAAATACTACAAACCAATGGTAGACCAGACAGATTCAAAATTCATGAAATGAATGTTGAAGCGAATATACCTGGTCTCTTTCAGGACAAACCAGATAAAAAACAATATAAAAGCCTGATCCGATCAGTAACACAGCAACTAAGCAGGTTGGTGCCAGCTGTGGGAAATAGTTCGCAGTTGAATACAATTTTGTGAAACTTACCACACGTTTTACAAGATTATTATCGATGGAAATCATCTATGGGCTGCAAGGTTGAGATAGGCACTGTTAAACAGTTCCCCTTCCAGATTTGTCATCGGTTACCTGTCCTAGAAGAGAAATTTCAGGATGTGTAAGAGGTCACTGGGCACCTGCTTCGGTGCACCGGAATTCAGCTTTGGTGGTCAACGCTGCCTATTATGAACGATTAGGTATGAGGAGATTTAGGCAATAGAAGTATTTACAGATCATTATGAGGCCTGTATGTGGCTCATCTGTTATTGATAATGAAAGTTCATGAGTTACCAACTCATTTACTAGATAGAAGGGTATTAGTTGATAGACTCTAGGTTGAGAATTCAGGAAAGCTCAGGGATATTACAAGACTAGTTACTGTCACAGTTGAGATAGTAAAAGGCCAAAATAGAACAACTAAGATAGTGGTTGGCATTAAACGAATTATAGTAATGACACATCTAGTACTAGAGACAGCTGAAATGGACAACAAATAGTGGTATGTACATAATCAGAATGATTTAGAAACCTTTAATAGGATATATTGAACAGCCTTAGTATTAAAGTAAAATCTAGTATTTGTAATTAGGGAGACCAGGAGCGGCACAAAAGAGACGCGAAATGGTACATATAGTAACCAAAAACAAGTCAAAGGTAATCCAAGAAATAGAGAACAATTAAGCAAATCATAAGAGGTGGCAGAAAGGACGATAGAAAGTCCAAAATGAACAGTCACGAGTGGAACAAGTCATGTGAAAAACAAATGTTAGTACGTGTAGACGGACAAAAATGTCTGGCAGATTGGCTTCAGGAGGACTCCAGGGGACTGTCGGGGAATTAAGTCCATAACCGAGAAATCATGAGTGATTAAACGTGCCATATGTGATGTGGGCATCAGATAGGGCTAGGCTTTTCGGGCGTATATATGCACGAATGAGTCCCACAACTGAAAACGTGGCCAAAGGGGAACACCTAAAACAGGACAGGGGTGGGTGTTGTACGGCCCTTTCCCTGGCTGGATAACATGGGGGACTGGCACAAGCCGGGAGTATGCTTTCAGCCTGGTGGAGGCCCTTTGGGCCTTGAGACAAGCCAGGAAATGCAAGTGGCACTGGGGGGGTAGGGAGGGATAGTATTACCAGAGAATCCAGGAAGATATGTATGTAATACATGAGGTAGAATATTTTGCTGATGTATTCGATGGTTGTCCACTTCAAGCCTGATTCCTTCCAAGCTATGCTACCATCCATATATGTCCATAGCGGTTTAACAACTTTTGAGAATATCTCTTCCTCCTCCCCCATATTCTAATACCCGAAATGCTGGAAATTCGGCCCAATCAGACCCTGCTGCGCAGCGGAAACCCCCACTGCCAACTGTGGGCCCTCCAGTATAAGCCAAACACCACTGCTCCCACCACTCCTGTCCTGAAGGAGCCAATCTTAAACCTATCCTCAACTGCCCGGCCACCTCACGCCCGAAATGCCCCAACTGCAGAGAGCCCCTCTCTGCCATCAGTAGGGACTGCCCCAGCTGTTCAGTACCACCTGCAATGGTGAGAAGAGAAACACCAGTGAGGAGACCTCGACTCTGGTACATAATGATTACATGGACACTGAACCTGATCTTCCCCTCCCCACTGATTTTCCCTCACATGTTCTAGGCACTCCTCCCCCCAATCTCCTCCATCCCCTTGACGCTGAGACACATAGGCCTCCAGGGTGTAACCTAGTACCCTGCCTGGTATGACTAGATCAACCTTCAAGGGCTGCCTCCCACGATCAGAGGGGGCAGCTAGCTCGTCTCCTGCAACCCGCGCATTATCAGGTTCTACCTGTCAAGATCTCGTATGACAACTCTGACCCAGCCCACCCTAGCCCCTGACCCAAAAGGCCATATATGCGTATCCGTCTTTAGTCGACATGGCCACCATCACTACTCTGTTTATAGAGAAGTCTGACCCCGCCACCCGCAATGTATCAGCACCCTCCATCTTTGGCTTCCAGGTCAAGAAACCCAACATAGCTAAATGCTATAGCGTCTGCGGTGTCTCCACTACAGAGTGGACTGTATCCCCTTTCCCATCTGTACCAAACCCTCTCCTTCTTATTCTTGTAGTAGGGGATTTCAATATTTACTACCCGCGTGTGACCCTCTTAGCCCACAAAGCTCTAACGGAGGCGTTGATTCCTTCCCGTAATTCTCAGGGGCCTTGGATCCGGGCCGCACTATGCTCACCACGCTGGGGATGTACACCCACTTTGCCCTCTGTAGCCTCTCAAGGTCATCCGTGATAGGCTCTCCCTTCCCCTCTCGTACTCTTGCTGCCTTCTTCCAAGAACCGTCAACATACTTCCCGCCACTGGCTCTGATCATGTATCTATTACGAGCTATCTCCACCCAATTTGCTCAATCCCAATACCAGTCACGAATACTCTGGTTACCCTCCTGAAGTCTCATACCGTATGCCTGAGGTGGCTCACCTCATGTTCATTACAGGAAGGGGTGGGGCGGGTTATCATTCGCTAGGCCCGAGCCTTACAGCGGGCCGGGGCGGCATGTTTCGTGTAATCATCACCCCACCCCTATCCAAGGCCCACCCACACTCATTGCCGGGACGGTGCCCCATTTGTTCCCACCTTTTCTTAACGGGAACCCATGTGGGGTATGGGTGGAGCAGGGGCGTGAGGACAGACAGGGGCATGGAATCCCCAAAAAGATACCCCACCCCAGGCAGCTGTGTGGGGCGGGCCTGGGAGATTGGCTGGGGGCCCGCATTCTTGAGGCCCCCTTCCACCCCGCAACGAACTCTATTTTCACACTAACCGCAATCGGGACAAACTGACATCTACAGATTAAGGTTAGGGTTTATACACGCCACATCGTGTGTTTCCCCATCTGAAATATGCGATCGCTTGGCTAGCAACATTACTTTCAGAAATTTACCTTTTCAGAGTGCTATCAGAGGTGTCTGAATAGGTACGCAATGGACAAATAACAAACATATGAACTAGATATTGGATATATAGATAAGATGGCGACATTGATTGGCTTTGAGATGTTCTTGAAGTACACACACCGCATTGCATTTTTGGTTCTAATGGAGGTGAGAGAAGCCAGTAGCCCTATAGGTATCACAAAAATCCATGCATGGTTGGATATCTGTTGGTTAATGTCGGTAGGTTAATTTCACATGTGTTACATGCGAACAGCTTAATCAATCAGTGTTGAGTTTTACACAAACAGCACTCATTACCAAGGTATCTGGCGGCTTTACCTGAGATCTGCCGGCTTTGACTGTCCACCTGCTGGTTTTGTCTAAGCATCTGACAGCTTGGCCTGGGCAACCTAGCTTCTAAACCTCGCGGCGGCCAGAGTGACTGCAAGCATTGTCGGCATGTTACAATTTAAGCCTGACTAACTCAGGCTTTTCAAAGTTAGGGCCCGACAGGTCCCTAGGGAATACTGCTTCTTCTTTAATCTTCACTCAGTTATTTATAACCACTAGGTGCACAGTTCTGTC
>Ga0307510_10010390_pt1 | contig 11058 bp, 13 predicted proteins | sample 12_EM_MG_FD_207224 | JGI IMG/M metagenome (GOLD analysis project Ga0307510, IMG submission 207224) | Populus trichocarpa ectomycorrhiza microbial communities from riparian zone in the Pacific Northwest, United States - 12_EM | ecosystem: Host-associated > Plants > Roots > Unclassified | place... | reverse complement strand
GTAGCACCATTCTACAGATAGTTATAAAGTTTGTAGCAGTTTCTAACTTGTAGTCAATTACCTAGTAGTACTTTGTTACTGGTAGTAAACAATACTGTAGTGGTATTCTATAGTCAGTTACAAAGTTTGTAGCACTATTTGACTGGTAGTCAAAAAGTTAATAGCACTATCCTACTGGTAGTTAACAACCTAGTGGTACTTTTCTCCTGGCAGCCAATAACCTAGTTGTAGTATTTGACAGGTAGTCAACAAATTAGTAGCATTTTCCACAGCTAGTTACTAAGTTAGTAGAACCACCTGTATTCACCTGATTATCTAATCATTAGTTCTATTTTCACAGCACTATAGTTCTTACAGCCCTGCTGTGCTTAAGTCCATTTTGTTTTGTCAGCCTTGTAGTAAGTTAGTATATAAAATTGGCAGCATCTATTGTGTTGTCAGCAGATCAGACCCAGGCCACATATAGTCAAGACCTTCCACTTGCCACTCACCAAGCCTCTTCAGCTGAAGGGACTCAGATCGCCCATATCGGACCAGCCAATGACAAACCCAAAGACGACACTGCCCCTCGTTGCATGTGCAGCGCACTGCCCTCACCGACCGTCCCAAGGTCTGGACTGATAAGGAAGGATTCGGAGTAGAAGGAATCGGGTTCTCGTTGTGTGCATTCTTTCTTTTGTCCTAGTTCACATTCTCTTCATTTTCCATTCTTCTCCATTAGACTTAGAGGTTGGCGTTGAGTACCGCCATACCATTCCTCGCTCCTGCTGCCTTGTCTCGACATCGCACCCTTTGTGACAACTCAGTAAAAATTCGACATCGCTTCCTACTTCCATACAATGCCATGCAGCCTGTCGCCGGCTTAACTGTTCATTTTCATTTTCATTTTTTCTTACTTACTTCGTGTATAGAGTAGCCTTGTAGTACAAATACCTTGCCCTTGACCTTGTCAAGAGGATGATGAATAGATCAGGATAGAAGGCAACCGCGGCCTCATCCCCCTCATTTCCGTATGTGATCCCCGACTGTGTAACGACTTGCAAGCCTGCTGCGCTGCAACTATCTTTTCTGTTCTCCTTGTCTTGTTTCTTGGATCTGTCTCCTCGCCCTTGCTCGCCCTCGCCCTCACTCACCCTCGCCCTTGTCCATTCTTGCCATCACCACTCGTCACTGCCACTGCCTTCCGCTATCGCCGCCGCTTCATTATGTCAATGCGCTGATGTTCAATGCCAACACACCGGCATCTACGCTTCTCCCAGTCCTCATCTGCGCGTTCTCGGATCTTTGGGATCGCAGCCTTTCTCCCTCTCCCTCCCTCTCTTGTCACCTGGGGAACATCCCCGAACTTGGCACGCAGGCACCATTCTGCATTACAGTTCTATGCCCTTCCCGGTTGCCTCCGGCATAAACTCGCCGGCCCTGGCATGCATACTCTCTGCATGACTGCGCTTGCGCCATCCCTCAGCACGTACTTGTGTCTCTGACCGCTCGTCCATCCTTATTGGCTATGACAACATCGACCCCAACATCAATGGGAGCGAATCTACGACGTTGGCAGCGCGATTGGTATGATGTGCTTTTTTGTTGCGAAGATCTGTCCGCAAGCGATTGCAACTATGAAGGTATATAAGTGTAATTGATTGTATAGTATGAAAACAGGGTACTCAATGGATGTAAAAATCAGTGTATGTACTTAAAACGTCCATGCATGCTCTCCATGCCATACCAATCACTAGTGCGATGTGCGCTGTGCTCTATGCGATGCTCCATGCAGCCCGACCGCCACTTCTGCGACAATAAGGGTGTTGCACGCCTCGGGCTAGCAGGCCCCCCCATTGCACGCATCAACCGCGTGCAGTCTTCCCTTAAATATGGTCTCCATTGGACCCACTTTCAATGTAGATTGCCTCTGCAGCTTCAGGTTGTGGAGATATCGTTGTGTGGTGTTGTGTGGATACGCGTGCCAGATGCATTCGTTTATTTGGCCGGTGTGAGGACACTGATGGCCCAGCATCTGAGAGGGCAGCACTGCGCGCATGGTTGCATTAAAGGAGGCCAGGACGGGGGGGTATGTCTAGCGTTGGTTATCGATGTGCACATTGATCGATGTTGGGTGTGGATGGTGAATGTTCTTCTGGAAGTAAAAGAACAGTGTTGAAAGGGGAGGCGGGGGTGTGTCAGCATCAAGTTGTCAGCAGCATGGATACGGGATGTACCAGTGAGTGTGGCATGAGAGGAAGGGCTCGAAGAGATAAGGTGCAGGTGGCGGTGTTTGTCAAGACCTTGCAACAATCCGTTCAGGGGCTCTCAGTATTTGAGGAGGCATTGTCGCAGTGGGAGGGACTGGTTAGAGCGAGAAAAGGGAGCGAGCGACTTGCTGGAAAGGCAGAGGGATGGGACTCCACACTGTGATTGCAAGGGGAATGCGGGGCTGGTCGTGAATTGGGACAGTGAAAAAAGGTGAGAAGCGAGAATTGGGGTACTCACTAAAATGGTTGAGATTCAGGTTGAGCCTGCAATGGTTGTGATTGCAATGGGGAAGGGGCGCGGGACTGATCGTCAACAGAGGTCCTGAAGAGAAGGCTTATGAGGGAAGCACAGAGAAGACCAAGACCAGTGTGGTGAGGAACTGGTGAGGACTGAGTACTGAGTACTGAGGCCTGAGGCTTGGAGGATATACTCGCAGACGCGTGATGACTTGTTGTCCCTCTTCCCTCTTCTCTTCCGAGCAGTCCCATTCGATCTTCACAAGCGAAATCTTGCAGGCTCTTGCACTGAACAATTTGCCACACTTGGTGAGCATCCCAATATTTTTCCTGTGTTTCAACCAGTCCTGTCATCTGCCTGCAGTGGCTCACTTTTTTTCAGTGTTCCAACCAGCTCACTCCTCTGCCCTCTGTGGGTATGTGTTTGAATCGACAGTCTCTTAGCTATGTCATTTCAGTGTCTCGGTTGTTATCGACCCTTTACGGAATTAAGAGGTCTCTCTGTCCACATACGATACTGCTCCAAGACTGACCGCAAATGAAAGGAAGTTTCTGAGGGAGTCTTGAATGCTTTGAAAAGGGCTAGCTACAGCAACTCTGAGTCTTCCCCAGATCCTGATCTAGGCTTTAACAAGGACACTGCTGTGACAGATGTCGCGCCAGAAATAGAAGTGTTGCCAGAGTCACCTCCGGCGTTATTTTCTGGGGTCAGCTTCTCTGGATGGAGACGAAAAGTCCCTCGTGCACTGAAGGACTACATACCCCATTCTCTGGTAGGGCTACCTTCACACCTGCACCCTGCACCTCCTAAACCTATGCCATCCCACAAACCGGAAGTTCCAAGTCCGGTATCCATACCAGATCCTGAGCCAGAGGCTGATACCACATTCACAACAGAACCTAACGGTTTCGGACTCTATCGAAAATATACCAGAAAACCTCAAACCGATCCAGAGGACAATCTAACACTGGCTGACTTGGCAGATGATGATATGCCTGAGCAATGCCCCCCTGATGAGCCTGCAGCGACTGAGACACCACATTCTGCTTTAGCCGACTTTTTCCATCCCTTTTCCAACGCTATGGTCTTTCAGTTTGTCAACTGGTATCTGGGAACGTCTGGGGGATTATCAGCAGCAGATCTTGATCGCCTCGCTCGCGAAGTGATTTCATCAGACAACTTCAATCGCGAGGATCTCCGAAACTTCAATACAGCTCAGGAATTGGCACAACTTGATAAGCACAGGTCTACTGATGTCCCCTTCGCTGTGAAGGATGGCTGGAAGAAAGGGTCGGTAACGCTTCACGTCCCAAAGACAAACCACAGATACACCTCAGAGTCCGCGAGTCCACAGTTCAATGTCTCTGGAATTCTCTATCGTTCACTACTGGAGGTCATCAAGGCAGCCTGTCAGAGCAATCAAGCCAAGGAGTATCACTGGGTTCCCTTTGAGCTTGTCCATCAGTTGCCATCGGGGCATCTCTGGGCCTACACTGATATATACAACTCTGATGCTATGCTGGAAGAGGATGCCAAGATTAGGGTGCTGGGACGACATCCTGATGATGACGCCGACACTGAGGTCTTGGTCCTAGCTCTGTTACTTTGGTCTGACTTGACGCATCTCGCCACCTTTGGCACTGCATCTCTCTGGCCAGTGTATATGTACCTTGGCAACCTCTCGAAGTATGCTTGTGGACGGCCGAATGCCCATGCTGCACACCACATCGCATACATCCCATCAGTGAGCGTCGATCCCAATCTACGTTTGCAAGGCGGTTTACCCCTCATCAGCTCCCCGACACCATCCAGGACTTCTATACAGAGACATATGGGGATCCAGCAACAGCAGAAGTTCTGTGATTTCTCAAGGTTGACCTCATGCAAAAAATATGGCTTCTATTGCTGGACGAAGCATTTGTTGATGCGTATGCACACAGAACACTCATCACTTGTGGTGATGGAGTGAAGTGTTGAGTATTTCCATGAATTTTTACCTATGCAGCAGATTACCCAGAAAAGTGAGTTCAGTTATACTCTAAATGACATTGATTTGAAGGGATCTATGCAGAATACTCCTCGTGTGCATAAAGTACCTGGCCAAGTGCCCATGCCCCCGCTGCTTAATCCAGAAGCCACAAATCCCAGACACGGGCACCAGAGTGGATGACAGGCGTCAGGGGAATGCTTGAGATGATAGCATTCAGCTTCGGAATTCTATAGCGCGAGCACGTGGGTGGATCTTTGTTGGGGGCAAGGCGGTCACCGGAAAATGGATCCGTGAGACAATTGACAGGAGCTCTCAGTTGCCAATCCAGGTATGTGCCATGACATCATAAATGTGCTGCTGATCGACTGTTATCATGCCTAGAATGCGTTCTCTACATGTCTATCAGAGCATGGATTTAATTTTTATCCAATGCTTGTGGTTGACCTCCTGCATGAGTTCGAGCTTGGCATCTGGAAGGCCGTATTAACTTACCTTATCAGGATTTTATATGCCAAAGGGAAAGACAGAATTCAGATTTTTAACAAGAGGTAAATTGTTCGGCATTAGTCTTACGCGTCATGGGCTCAACATATATATTAGGTTTCGTGATGTTCCTACATTTGGCAGAGGCACTATCAGATGTTTTATGGATAACATCTCAGATATGAAGAAGCTAGCTGCATGAGATTTTGAGGATATTCTGCAGGTAATCTCAATCCTTATCGGCTTCATTGGATGTGATCGCTCAATGTCCTCCGTAAATAAAGTGCATCATTCCTGTCATCGAAGGTCTCCTCCCCAAAGAGCATAACAACAATGTATTGGATGTTCTATTCGAACTTGCAACATGGCACGCACTAGCGAAACTACGAATTCACACTGACAAGACACTTGATCTGCTTGAAGCCGCGACGGCAACCCTCACCAGTGCAATGTGACACTTCCTTCATGAGACATGTGAAGCTTTTAAGACTTGGGAGCTCAAAAGGGAAGTGGCAGCTTGTGGACAATGCAAAGCAGTGCTTGCAGCGAAGGGAGACAGTCGTGCAGCCAAAGAGAAGGCGACCACTGGCCCAAGGATCAAGAAACTGAATCTGGCAACATACAAGTATCACGCACTTGCCGATTATGCTAAGACGATTTGAAGATTCGGGCCCACAGACAACTACAGCACGCAGATAGTAGACTATGTCTTCCATCTCTAGCGCATTACCACTAATTCTCTTGCGTTCTAGGGTGAGCTGCAGCACAGACAAGTCAAGAAGTTCTATGCAAGGACGAACAAGAACAATGCCACGTCCCAGATCGCAAATCACCAGAGGCGAGAGGCCATTGTCTGTTCCATCACTTCCAAAGACCCAGCCAAGCCCAAGCCCAAATCTAAATCTAAAGCCAAATCCAAACCTCGATCACTGGAACTGCGAAGTGATGCCCTTCCCTTTATGCCAGCTAAGGATCATCACCACATCGGAGAGTCGCAGTGTTCTTACTGTGATATTCTGGCATGGGTACACAAACACCAGAACAGCCCTTGCGTGAAAGTGAGATAATCTCACAATTGCAAGGCATAGCTAACAATGACCAGGACTTCATCCCAAGACTCAAGGACCATCTTTTGGTGCACCAGAATAACCTTCCATATGATGGAAATGAGCATGTGTTCTCTGATGAAGAGCAAGACAGCATTACATTTGTTGGCAACCATATGTACATGCACAACGTTATTTGCATTAACTACACAACCTACAACTTGCACCATGCACAAGACTCAATCAACATGCAGACCCACCTGTACCTTATGACCCTGGGACACGAAGATGAAGAAGGTGCGAAATGGCATCCGTACTGGTATGCGAAGGTCCTTGGGATCTTTCATGTCAATGTGAGGCACTCAGGGTTTATGGAGACTGAGTGCATGGAATTCCTCTAGGTCCACTGGTTCGGATGCGACACAGATCATAAAGGCAGCTTTGAGACTTGTCGCCTTCACCATATTGGCCTCATGGACAGTGAAGACCCCACTTCCTATGAATTTCTCAATCCCAGCGATGTTCTCCGATCTGTACACCTAATCACTGCATTCTCACCAAATCAAGAAAATCAGCAAGCGGTCGACTCAGATGACAACACGATTCCACAAGTTCACTATTATGTATCCATGTACATCATGCTTTTGTGTCGACATTCACTTACAAACACTGACAGATACTCAGGTTTGTTGATCGTGACATGTTTATGCGGTTCTCCGGCGGTGGCATTGGACACAAAGTAACTGACCATGTACAGCAAAGAACACCCACCAGTGTTCACAACGCAGCGCCCAATTCTTATGACGAAGCACCTGATCCCCACGACGAAGTGCCTGATCCTCACAACGACACCATCCCACACGACACACAAGATCACCCTCAGGCAGGAGATGACGATGGCGATGGAGATCCTGAAGAAGTGGACACTGATGAAGAGGCTGACTACAGGTACATGGACGGCCCTGAAAGCGAAAGTGAGGACAGTGAAAGCGAGGACGGCAAAGGCGGGGATGGCGAAGGCGAAGAGGAAACTGATGCTGACACAGGTGATAATGAGGCATTATAAATCGTAGTATACTTGACCTATTTGCAATACATTCTCATGACGATTATGAGATAACCTGACAGTAATCCCAGTTCCCTGAACCAGTGTCACATATCACAGAGCAAGGGTGTACACCATGATACACTCTGGGCTGATCTGAGTCGTGACAATCGGTCACTGCAACTTGTGGTGTTGCAGCTTTGGCTAATTAGTCCATCAAGCCACCCTCCCCTGTTCAGTCTACAGCACCCTTGCAGCCCATGCTCACCACACCCCCATTGTGCCTATTTAGACTTCCCTTCTGATTAGGATGTGGGTTTAAGAGGGGGAGAAAAGATATGTGATCTTATCCATGTCCCCTCAAGTTTTCCAGTGACATTACAGCACTAGATGGAAATGAACGATGGATACGAACATTACAATTCCCCCCTGCCCTCATAGCCCAGCAAGTTCCTGTCGACTCTACTTGAGTCATGACTCGAAGTCGACTAAGACCACCCATCCATCGTCAAGACCAAGACCAGGAGAAACAGCAATCACAATGTCCCGCTCACTGCTCTTCCACCCCACGCTGGTGCCACTGCGCCATTCAGCCAGCACACCTAAAGAAGTCATTCCCAATCCACAGTTCTAAGTGACGACATCGTCTCCCCAATACTAGGCCTGCACCCCATATACACACACATTGCTCGCATTTCTGCCTACCCCTGTACCTCTTTTGTAAAAATAATAATCCAAGTTATCATTTCATGCCATGCCGGGGTAGCCGCCAAACGGTTGAGTCGACGACGAGGTCGATAGCCAACCCACTCGTCTGACCATGCTCTCTCCCTCCTTACTTCCCCTCCTTCCTTCCCTCCCTCATTGCCCAGTGCATCCCCATCCCCCTTCCAATTCTTGAGAATGTCCTTTCATTTTTCCTCCAGCCCACCTAGCCAAATGCTGCCATCAACAGCCCTCCTCTATACCCCCTTATCACATGTTTACCAAATTCTTCTCAGATCTCTCACAGTCTTCCTCACCGCATCCGCCTCTGCCCTTGCACAAATCGTGTATGACTTGGCGCATAATGTCACACCAATCACAGGAACATGGTCCTCAGGGTTGATGAGCGTGAGCACTGGTCCAGTGTGTATTTTTCGCGCATGCTTTTTTTTTTGTTGGTGCTCATCACATATCCCCAAATAGTTGTATGTACAGCCAAACACCAAAACCTTCACTTTCCCTCAGAATACTGGTATCTCTTTTCATTGTGCGTATTGTCTTGTTTTTTTAAAATAGCTTGAGATATTGAAGATTGGTTCGATTCTTGTAGTGATGAAAGCTTGATGTGGTACAAAGTTTGCAATACCAGATGGAGGGCAATGGTACGCACTCCACATTGTCATCTTTGCTCCACCACTGAACGCCTTCCCTCTTGGCTGCAGGTGCAAGCCCAAAGTGTATCACTGTTGTTCTTAACTGGGCCCATGGGTAATTTACTTTCAACAGCAATGGGTCCCTGACCCTTGTTCCCATCGCTGGTGGCTACCAGAGAATCCAGGAACCCTGCTCTGCAAATTCTGACTTTACCAAGGATCATCTCCAGGAGATGTACCAATCGTGGCAGATTTTCCTTGATGCCGTAGACGGGCCCAAATTCCACTTGTTCGCATTTGATGGATCACCTGAACCGCTGATGTGTCTACTTTCGCAAACCATGTTGCCCACCCAACTCCTCTGGAGCACCACCGATGCGATGACCACCATCCTGAAACAACCAAATAATGATGTCATCATGCCAGCCTTGTCAGCTCTTGTGAGGACCTCTCGACGAAGGCTTCGCTGTCCTCATCCACATCCTTGTCGGCCGACAACGTCCTGTTCACCATGACAATGACGAGCAAGAGACGTCAGCCTTGGATGGCCCGCTGCATTGGCGGGGCAGGGTGGATCAGGTGGTGCACTTCCGCAAGCACGTACGGGTCATAGCGCCACCGCTGCAGTCCAATTTGGAGAGCTGGGAAGCAGGTATGTCGGTACATGCATGCATTTTGCATCGGTTGTCGAGGAGAGCGATTTGACCTGGTATTTTCTTAGCATTCAACCTTGATGATGATAGTGTCATGCAAGCGAACTTGGAACATGGTATCCGACATAGCTGGGAGCAGTCTGTGCCTCTTCTTGTTGGGCTTCTCGACGCTTCTGCATACAGAGAAGCCTGGACATCCCCTTGGGTGTAGATGGTGATTCCACACATCCAGACATCGACCTGGATGAGCTTGCCACCAAGCAAGGTGGGGGGGGCTCAATGCTGAATTCCATAGCCAACATGGCAAACTCCATCCTAAAATTGGTACGTGGCCTGCCTATCTTTCACTTGCTCTAAACTGATGGTTCTCCCCACTCAAGGGCTTATTGGTATGTCATTTGGTCATTCCCAGGACGTTGCTGAGCCAGATCATCTCGAGATATCCTATCCGCTAGGTGAAGGTGTCAATGTCGTCGTGCCTCCTGAGCCATACTTCCCTACCACCCTCGACCATTCAAGCCCGAGAAACCCGCGTTGTCACAAATCTACTTGCCCCGAATCACTTCAGTTGCAGACAGGATGGCCCATTTTCCAGCGTGACAGGTGCACAATATCCCTTACTCAGGGTGATCCTGAGCGTGCACTCAAAACAAGTGGCTGCCATCCCCAAAGATATGGAATCACAAGGAATTTGAGTGATGAAAGCTGGTATGCCGTTGAATGGGGAATAAATACCGTCCTTGGGGATGGTGATGAAATGTGAGTCAACTTTTCTGAAGGTGGTGAACCATGTGCTGATTGCGGATGTCGGGCTGATCTTTACTGTCGACTACTAACTATTTGTGGAAACATGGGATGGACAATGGCATTGCACAGACTTGTGCCTGTCATCTAACCTTTGCACACATGAATGACAGAGCATTGTATCAACGCAAAACAGAGCGCAGCTCACCACCCGCATTGTGGTCTCTCATGCCTGAATTTGGTGCACCTGCAGATGTTTGTCCATGCACACTGAGTCCGCGCATAGCGTGTTGGACCTCACGTTGTGCGGAGGTCGCAGTCTCCATTATGAGGTCAAGGCCACAGTCGCGGGGCTGTCTGTGCCGGCGTGTGGATGTAGATCCGGATCCGGTATTTCATAGCACCGCCACAGCGGGCGGCATGACCCTTGTTGTCACGCGCCCAGCGCAAGTCATCAATAAGAGATCCGCTGCCTCTGCAAGCACAAATCCCAGAGAAGTTGGAAGTGCTCGGATGTGTTCAACAAGATACGCGCTCTCTTTCCTCCTTCCCTCTCCCACTTCCCCTCTCCTCCCATTTTCTCTTCTCTTGGTGGAAATTTACTTCTCAACAAAGCTCAGCGGACCCTTCCGTGACTTTTAAAGCTCAAGGACCATGACAGCTTTCCTGATAGCGACCCTGAGTCTGGACTCAGAACACTGGCATCTCCAGTGCACCCCTCAAGCACATCAAGGTCGAGATCATCAACACTGACAAGACGGCATCCTGTTGTTGTCCTCTGCAGCAGACAATACCTCGGACGCAGTGGCCTCATACCCGCCAGTGCCACCACTGACTGCGCTTGTACTCGTGCTGAATCGCGGACCTCTGTGCGCACACAGCACATGATCTGGGATGTCCCTCTTGTTCCCCAAATCGATCACCGTGCCGCCTCCACTGCCACCACCATCACTTGTGCGGCTGAGCTGGAAGGCGCACTGCACGCACCGCGAGTTACCATACGGCTTGACCATGAACCAGCAAGCCCAAACGGCTTGGAGGATGCAGGATTGTATGTGAGAACGATGCAGAAGCGCGATCTTGTGCAGTGCAGGAGGGGGGGGCATCAAGTTCTGGGAGGGTGATGTTGAGTCTTGGGAGGGCGAGAAGGGTGTCAATGGAGGTTGAGAAGGGTTTTAAGAAGGATATCTTAGGCTTGTCAGATGTAAATAGCTCCATCCAGAAGTGCTATCTGCACACAATTGAATTTTCA
>Ga0307510_10010389_pt1 | contig 11058 bp, 20 predicted proteins | sample 12_EM_MG_FD_207224 | JGI IMG/M metagenome (GOLD analysis project Ga0307510, IMG submission 207224) | Populus trichocarpa ectomycorrhiza microbial communities from riparian zone in the Pacific Northwest, United States - 12_EM | ecosystem: Host-associated > Plants > Roots > Unclassified | place... | reverse complement strand
AGGCACCGCCCAACCTTAAGTAACGCCCGGTCTTGGCGAAAAACCGGATAACACGAAAAAATACGGTAGTTGTAGAACACGTTCGCGTGTTGGGCTTGTTTGTTAGTTTGTCTAATTGCATGTCGGTAGGCAAGTACAGTAGTGGATGGCGTTAGAGGTGGACCCTTTTTTGTTTTGTTTTGTTTTGTTTTGTTTCTAGGGGGGGGGGGGGGTGAATGACGGAATTAGGGTGTCGGTAGTGCGCCGTAGGCCAATGGTTATTATCACCGCTGAGCGGGTTGCGGTGATGTGCTGCGGTGGGGTATGGTACAGTTCTTGTATTATAATGTAATGTAATGTAAGGTGGATTATTTATACTGGTATGATAAATCGTCGGATATAATAGTACTTTTGAACGGAGGATATCGAATTGTGTTATGTGCTCTCTTTTCTTCTTCTTCTTCTTCTTCCTCTTCTTGTGTGGTGAGTAAAGTTAACTAAGTAAGTGAGTGAGTACCGTATGTAACTGTACTACCGTAATCCTATACAAGTACATCTCCTTTCACTTCATGACAATACCGTAAGTACTCGAGCCCGGGTACTATACCCGCTGCCCCCGCTGCCTGTGAGTTACCCATCCGGAAGATTGCGAGTGCGCCGAGGGTGAAATGAAATGGAGCACACAAGCGGAGGATGACGACATACCCTCCCTGCCCTTCCCTCCGATAATGTGGGAGCGAGGGAAGGGGAGGGTGGTGGTTTTGGTAAAGGGGAGGTCAGGTGTTTTTTTCTTTTTCTCTTCTGGGGACGTTGGTGCGGTACCGGCATAGGTATTGTGGTGGGAATGGAGGCGTGCAAGTATGTCTGCGGGCTTGCGGAGTGGGTAGCAGTGGAGTAATGTGTGGCATCATACCGCAGAAATCGGTTGGTGCCGGAGAGAGAGGGGATGAAGAGCGTGTGGTGTGAGGTGTAATAAGGGAAGTAGGCAAGTCAGTCAAAAAGTAAATAATATCGGATTGGGGGAGGGATGGCTGGGCGGCGAGCATAGCAGTTACTGTAAAGAAAGGATAATAATGCAGACGCTTACGAGAGGCATGGAGAGGGAGGGAGGCTGTTTAGTGATATATCCCGAACGCCGGATGGGTATAAGTGGGCGGTCAATTCTGCGACCCAACGGCGATAAACTTGGGCAGTAGAGTGTTGTGACATACCATTTCCGAGTAAAGCTAGTAATTAAATGCAGCAACTTACGCACATACGGTAGTATCTTTAGGTAACTAGTTGCCTATCGAGCAAATCCACAGCATACAGTATCTCCGTATGATACTAGACAAAACCTTATAACTAGACAAACAAACAGGCAGGCAGGCAGGCATAACAGTTGCCAGACCCTCTCTCTCTCTCTCTCTCTCTCTCTCTCTACTCATCTAATCCGTGTCTTGTATTGTCTTGAATCGGAGGATCGATCGATTAATTGATCGCGTTTAATTTATCCAACGATCAAGATTTCCCCTTCCCTCCTTGGCTTTTCTAAGCTATATTGACCACGATGAGGGTTACCGAGGTAATTCAATCACCGGTAGCTTGGTGTATTGTCACTGGGTAATTGTTATGAGGATCGAGCAAGTGAGCGAGCGAGCGGACGGATGAATGATGTGGTAGGTCGGTAGGATAGGATAGATGCCATGCCCGCACCGTTCTGTACTCGTGCTGTAATGTGGTGTAGATAATATAAGTGAGTCGGCACATGTCCGTCCCACGGATTAATTAATTACAGTGGTCCTCCAAACAAAAGGTCAACCCTGCCAACATCACGAGTTTTCCATCAGGCGAGATACAGTATGATATAGCACCAGCACAGTACAGCACAGTGCAGTAGATAGACCTAGACTCGCCCTTTTCTCATTTTAGAAATAAGTTATCAGCTCCAATTCTCTGTGTATGGATGCTAACCTGCCGGCGCAGCAGATACCGCCTCCACCACCAGGCGGTAAAGTAAAAGCTTCCTCTTTAGGGAGAGAGCAATGGGTGGATTGGGATTAGCCTGAGGGTACGGTAGTGAATCAAAGAATAGCTGACGCTGAGAATGGAAAGAAGAAAGCTTCCGCTAATCACACTGCGGACATTTTATTGTAGCACGACAGGTTCCTCGAGGGAAGGAAATACAGTACTTCTTTTCCCCTCGCAGTTAGATACTGGTATTGTAATGTGATACAACTACCGGCACAGTACAGTACCGTGGTCTCTGCACGAACCGCGAGGAGAAGAGAAGAGGGATGAGGAAGAGGATCAGTTCTTTCTTTTTTCTCTTTCTCTCATCTTCAGCTTATCCTTTATTTTGAACGCTCCCTCCATCTCTCTTCCACAAGGGCAGTATGTACCGGTACTATACCGGTACCTGTGCCGATGGAGATGCTTTGTGGTAGCGCAGCCCAGGTATAGCAGAACCAAATTAAAAATTGCAGTACTCGAGCAGGGCACAGTAGGGAAAAGAGAGTGAGAGCGAGAAGGACATAGGGAGAGGGCAGGCTTCTTTCCCTGTTCTATTCCGTTCTATTCCGCTCACCTGGTTTTCTCTATTTCCTTTGGGGATTTTATTCCTTTTTTCCCCACCCTTTTTTTGTTCCCTTTTTGCGATACTGGTACAATCAGTCAGTCACCTCCATAATATCGTAGTGTGTTGATTCTCTTTTGCCTCTCCCTTCTTTTTTTTGGGTTTTAATTTTAAGGTTTTCTATTTCGTTTTTGAGAGGAGGTCTCTTATGTTCATTCCTGCGGTTTGTCCCACGCATCAATCAGGTCGAATCTGCCGCCATCGTAAACCTTTCGGCTTGTTCACGCTCGGTTCGACCCGGCATATCTTTGTTCGAACGGCCTCACTCGTTGGGAAAAAAGGTAAGCTTTTTTTTTCTTCCTCCACCCTCACTCCCGGTACTCTATTCACTCGCCCTCTCGCCAGAATTCCCCTTGTTTTTTTTGTTTTTTTTTTGTTGTCCGGTACCTGGGAAAAAAGAGAGTAGAAGAAGTGGGAATGGAGTCATTATTGTGCTCGAGTACTCGAGTGCTGTAGTTTCTTCGCCCTTCCCTCCTGTGTACTTCGCACAGACTTAAAGGTTAAAAAAGGAAAAAAAAGCCAAGGTAGGAAACAAAATAGAGTCTTTTATCCTCCTTATCCTCCCTTGCTGGTACCTTCCTTACTGTTTTCTGTTTCCTTTTTGTTTTTTCTTTTCCTTCCCTTTACGAGCGCTGTTACCGTTTTTTTCCCCTTCCACCCTTACCCTGAGGAAGGGTTGATTTTCGGACACAAGCGCAGGGCAAATAACGCGAAGCAGGGTTTGAGGCTGGCCTGAAACGACTTGCAGCAACAGATCTACAGTCCGAAAGGGGCTGCACCCGGAAGGAAAAACCGAACTGACTGGATTGGATTGCTACCGCGGTAGTGGGTTTTTTGATTTTTTTCGTAGAAGGAGAGGAGGCAGAAGGGGAGAGAAGGGAAGAAGACCCAAATTATTGTTAGTTATTGTTAGTGTTGAATGGAAAGTTATTGATTGAGTGACCGAGGAGGAGAAAAAAAGGGCAGCCGAGTGATTGGATGGAGAGGGGATTGGAGGCCAGGATTAGGATCCGTAGAGGGTTAGCGACAGATCGCAGGAAAGTGCGTATAGTATCAGCTACGATCCGGCGCAATGGTGCAAACCAGTTTCAATCTAGTGGGAAAGGGGGAAAGAGAAGGGGAAAGTGCGACGTTGGGTGGGAAGAGAGTGTGAGAGTGTGAGAGTGTGAGAGTGTGAGAGTGTGTGTAAGAGTGAGAGAGAGAGTGAGAGAGAGTGATAGATAAAAAGAGGTGTGGAGGTTATGAAGGAAGTGGAAATACAAGAGGGAAGCAGATTCAATTGGCTACTGTTGTTGTCGTCGAATGGGAAAGCGGAGAGCCTGGAGCGGACTGGACCTGATCGACTCCCCACTCCCAAGAGCAGCAAGCAAGCAAGCAAGCAAGCAAGCAGAGGGAATCGGGCAAGCACTGGGCACCACTCCTGTGTGATAACAGTAAAGTAGCATCAAGCAAGCAAGCAGCATCACCTCCTCACCACCTCTCCCTTGCACGGGTCAAGGTTAGGAAGGGGAAAAAAAGGGAAAAAAGAGCCAAAGCAAAGCGGAGCGAAAAGCAAAAAAAAGAGGAACAAACAAGCCTCCTGCATCATAGCAGAGAGAAGAAACAAGAAAGACAGTATAGGAACAAAAACATCAGCAGAAGCAGGAGGGCGAATCACTGTCCTTATCGCCGCCATCATCATCCTCTACATACACACTCGAGCAGTAGATACTTTTCACGTTCCCTCTCATCGCCTGCCTTCTCCTCACGTACCGGTATCATAACTGCTACTTTTCCTATTCCAACTCTCTCTGTCCCGCTGCCTGTCCTCACCTGTCTGTTGCCGTTGTTATTACCTATTCTCGTGCACCACCATCACAGCAGTACGCAAACCATACACCCCCTCCCTCAGTCCAAGTTACTCTCTCTCTCATCCAGTCGGTTCTTCGTTCCTCAGTGACCAGAAACCCAGGATAGAGGTCACTGTTTCTGTACCGCACAATCCTCCACCTCTCACTTACTACCCCCATCCCATCATCCAAGCGCCCGGCATCGACCGCCTTCGCCCGCCCCGCGCACGCAACAACTTTGCTATTTAAAATTTGCCTACACCATCAGTATTATTACACCGGTATCACCCACCGAGGTAGAGAGGTTTGTACCCTCTCCATTTTTTAATTTTCTTCTACCAATAGTTCTGGGAAACACGAATCGCAGCGTAACCCGAAGGGAAACAATCGAGAAAAAGAAGGACAGAGAGAGCTCACGTAACTTGGACAAATAGGTTTTGGGATGTACGCCGATGCAGCGGTGGTAAGTTCACCCCCCCCCTTCTCTTTTTTGACCATACTGTATGAGCACTCTCTCTTTCTCTCCTTCCTGCTCCTTGTTCCTTGTGCTTGGCTATTTCCACAAGCCCCCTACCGCCCGAACTATCCCTCCCCCCACCTTCCCTTCAATATCCATTTATTTGCTGCACCGAACGGTACACTTGCACCACCCCCCCTTCTCGAATCTCTTATCTCCTTTTCCCATCCTTCCTCACCTACCTGCTTCCTACCTTCTGCCTTTTTTATATTTTTTTTTTTTAGCATCCATTGGAAATAACGGCACGGCACGAAACCACTGGTTTTTTCTGTGGGATCGAGGGCACGCATTCTCCACCTGAACATAACTTACGTAGCTTCCAACCGTCAAACTGACTTCAACCTCAACCCTACAGTTCGCCACTGCGAGGCTTAAGCCCGCAAAGACACGGTTGATGACCGTTGAAATCGATCAAGCTACCCTGCTACGTGCCCAGACTGCCCCGGCAGCAATGAACGGCCATCCACAAGTTCCCATAGGGACACCATCCATCATGTCTTCCACAACTACTTTAGTTTCAACCCACAGCGGAATCACCTCACCTACAACAAGTCTGATGTCGACGCCCGTCGGAAATGACTCGCTCATCAACAAGAAAGCAGATCCTGCTCAAGGTCTTTACCAAACCTGTGTGGCCTTGCGGGAGCGTCTAATGCTCGTACCCGATTTCGAGCAATTCTTAGAGCCCCTTCTAGGCGCCCCCGAGGATCCGGTCTCGCAGCTTTGGAGGTGCTTCAGGATGGGGTCTAGTCTTTGTGTGCTATTCAACGCAATGCGCCCGGTTTCTTTGATTGAGGATTCGCGATGTCAGCTTAACCTTGGTAGTGCGAACGATTGCAAAGCAGCCACTTATCACTTTCTTCAGGGAATCAAGAAGGAGCTCAGCATTCCCGACTCTGAATCTTTCATGATCCACAATCTTTATTCCGATGATACAAACGGCTTTGTGAAGGTATGTTTTCCTTTTTTCTCTCTTTCTTTTTTCACTTTATTTTGTCCGGGGAGCCCATCGCGCCACAGTTTGATTCCTACTGTACTTTTGGCCCCCACAGTTTGAATGTAGCACCCGTGGTCGGAAAATTACACTTTCCTAACGGTTTTGCAAATTAGGTCACTAGAACGGTTAGCAGGATCTTGGACGAGCTTAAGATGCGGAATCTTCTCTTGAAAAAGAAGCCTTCCGATACCAATCGCAGCTCCTCAGAACGCAAACCACTCGATAACAGAGCTCGTGTTGTACAAGAGCTTGTCGATACCGAACGTAAATATGTGCAGGATCTCGAAACTCTGCAGGACTACATGCGCACATTAGAAGCCAATGAGGTTATCTCTAAGGATCTTATTCATGTTCTCTTTTTGAACTTGAACCAGCTTGTAGACTTTCAGCGCCGGTTTCTGATCAGAGTGGAGACCCAAAATGATCTTTTGCCGGAGCAGCAGAGTTGGGGAGCTTTATTTGTGGAATACGTGAGTTGGATCAATGTTTCTGTTATCAAGGATAGCTTCTGATCGTGCTTTTGCAGTGTCGGGAACCTGAAGAAAGACCACAGAACAATGGCGACCCCATTGGACGTCCCGCATTCCAGGAAACCTTTGCTGTTTACCAGCCTTATGCCTCGAATTTTAAAAACGCCCAGGATTTGGCTATAGAAGAGAAGGCCAAATTGGAGAAGAAGCCCCATCCTGTTTATGATCAACTTAATGCCTTCTTGATTAAACCTATTCAGAGAGTCACCAAATATCCATTACTACTGAGGGTACGTGTGTTTGTTCGGTATTTAGGCTGCTCAGAGATCTAATGTGCTTTGTAGGATTTAATAAAGCAAACAGATCCCCGAGAAGCTGAAGACCAAAACTTACATAAAGGGCTCGAAGCAATCGAAAACATCAATAGAAAGATTAACGAAGCGATTCGAAAATCCGAGAATGCTGAAGTTGTCAAGGATCTTGAAGGTAGAGTTGAGGATTGGAAAGGCCATAAGCTTGAACACTTCGGTGAACTGTTACTCCATGGTCAATTTTCCGTCATTAAGGGTGATCCGAAAGGCGATGTTGAGCGGGAGGTTTGTAACCTGTAACTTTGTGGGGGGGGACCTCTGCTAATATTGTAGTATTATATCTACTTGTTTGAACGAATCTTGTTGTGCTGCAAAGAGGTAGGCAAGGATAAAAAGCAAAATAGGGCGATAGGTGTCGGGAGACCACGACCGGGGAAGAAGCGGACTATGCTGCAACTTAAAGGTAGAATTTTTATGCAGAATGTTACCGATGTCATATCCCTGGCAAAAGGCGGTAAGTTTATTGACCAGCTAGCCAAAGTGTTTTTTTGTGTTGACAGCGCGATTGTAGGATCATATACTCTGCGGATATTCTGGAAAGGCGATCCTGGTGTCGAAAGTTTTGTTGTTAGACACCCTAACGAGGAGCGGCTCGCGCAATGGAATTCTATGCTGCAGAAGCAACGAGAGGTGTTTACAAGAGCGGGGATCCCGGGTAGCCGTAACGGGGGTCGCACGAGTGGGGGTCTGAGAGCAACTGCAACCACCGAGTTTGCTTGGATGGCCAATTCCGACACCACCACCGATCAAGGCAGAAGGAGTGAAGATGAGCGCTCTGAGGATGAGGAAGATGTGGAGGATTCTCACGATACTGCTACGCTCATCGGTACGCCAAACTCTGGTTTCAATGTGAGCCGTAACGGCTCAAGCACAAGTTTGAGATCACGGGCTGCTACAAATGAGAGTTTAATACAACCTCCGGCGCCAATGGGAAATCTCCCAGGAACATATGCTAGACCCCCTCCAAGGTATCCTCAAACGAGCGTTCCCCATCAGCCCCCGCTTACCCTTAATACTGGTGTCAGCCCCATATCCCAATCCCCCGAGCGAAATGCCTCCTACTTCTCCCCCGTAACCGAGACTCCCTTGACATCGCGCACAAGCTCTTCGTCGAGCCAATTCCCGTTCCCCCGACAAACATCGACTGGATACTACGAAGAACCGCACCGCTATGGGACTCCCACTATGTCTCGGTCCACGTCTCGGGAAGGTGCCGCAATCGCTGCAAGTCAGGCTGCCCAAGCTCAATTCCAACATCAAGCAAGTCAGCGCTTACAAAGACCCTCACTTCCAGGTATGGCGCCATCTGCTTCCGCTGCAGCAACCTTGCAACAAAATCGAATGCGATCGGCCAGTAGTCCCAACATCCATCATGTTCCGAGCCAAGCACAGCTCGCTCGTTCCCCCAATGGAATGACTCCTCCCATGCCATCTGTTCCGTCGAGTTATGTTGCGTATAGCGGTGGTCCGGCCGTGATAAACCGAAGTCAGAACAACTCACCCACATCCCCTAATCTATCGGTACAAGGCGTACCAGCGAGGAATGGCTCACCTGCAGTCCAGGACGGTCATCATCCAAAGCATAACGGCAACGGCGCGAATGGGAGTTCTAGATCTCACTCTCAGGTAAAACTTAAAGTTAACTTCGGCAGTGACAAATTCGTTATAATTGTTCCCTACAATATCGCCTATGTCCAACTGATGGATCGTATTGAGCGCAAGGTTAAGCTATGTGGGTCAGGACCAGAGATAACTCACGCTACGAGTCTTAAGATCCGATATCAGGACGAGGATGGCGATTATATCTCGATGAACTCGGATGATGACGTGCTGATGGCTTTCGATGCGCCTGGGGAGCCGGGGCAGAACGACAGTGCCGGGATTTCAGGAGTGGTAACACTTTACGTATCGGTATAAGTATTCAGTTTATTTCAAAGTCGAGGGGTTTTGTGGAGGGTCTTCAATTGTGCATTCTTTCATTGGCTTCTACTTTTTTCGTTATTTCTTGAGGCGATCGAGGGTGTGTGGCGTTACGAAAGTGTCTTTCTGAAACTTTGTCGGTCATCGTGAACTTATCATGGCCTTTCATTTTACTTTACTTGCCTTACCTTTTTCCTTTTCGTTTCATGTTTTATTGGCAGTGTTTGGGGGGCAGATATCTTATTATTCTCTTGATTTTGCAACATCATCATCGGCTGGAAATTGGAAAAGCGTTATTTGGGATGGGATCCAGTTCGGTGTCGGGGCGAAGGCGAAATGTTGGGAAAAGATACTTCTTTTTCCCGACCAGCAGGGAGCAGGCAACATATAACGAAATGATAGTGGCTTTTGCTAAACGGAAATGGTCGGCTTGGTTTTTTCTCTCTTTTTCTTCCCTGTCTGTCTTTGGCTTTGGGGCCAGATTGCGATTGATATCCATCTTCCAGCCCTCCAAAAAAGAGAAGGGAATTCCGCTTTTGCTTTTTCTGTTTGAGACTGAGGAACTTGCGCTTTTCTTTCTTTCTTTGCTTTTCCTTGCTGCTCGGGCTGAGCATTTGCTCTTCACTCATCCATTCTCGCTCATTCTCTCATGCCCTGTGCTGCCTTACCTTACCTTACCTACCTACTCACTCACTCCATTCTCACTATCTCCTTTATCCTTTTACACTATTCACATTCGCGTTCACGCTCACATTCACATACCCGGGTCACCTTCGGAAAGCAAAAACAAAACAAAACGGAAACATAAACAAAATAATAAACGGTCTGGTCGGGCAAGCAAGTGCTCGGGAACAAAATCAGTTCTTTTTTTTTTTCATTTCATTTTTCATAAAGTCTGGGGTGTTTTTCCTTTTTTTTTTTTGTTACAAACTAAGAGATGGATTCCTCGCGGAAATTTGGGTTTTTCCTTTTTTTTATATTTGCACTTTTTGACAATTTAGTTTGGATGAATGGATGGATTGAGAAGGATGGATGGATGGGGGAGTTAGGTTAATATACGATTTTATACCCGTTATTTGGCCTCGGGGGTGTGAAGGTGAAGGGAGGGTGGGGTGGCTATGGGGGGAGGGGGGGCTGCCGTAGTTTAATATCTACAGTACAACTAACGTATTATACATCGTGGACTCGGTTCTTGGTTGATTGAATTGTGGTGGATAAGGTTTCTGTTTGTGTTCATGCTTTCTCACTCGAGGGCTCTTCTCAATTTTATCTCGTTCTTTCCCTTCTCCCCCTGCTCCGTCATGTCGTATATAATGCATTTGCTCTCTGTTGAGATTAGAATATCCGTAGCTTAGAAATACGAAGTTTGCTCATCATACACAGCACTGTACAAAAGAGTTATCGACATAAAATGATAATGAGAAACTGTTCCGTTCCGTAAGGAAGGTAAGGACTGGCTGGTTTCTGAGTCACTCTAGGATGATGGGTGTGTTTGCGCCTCTCCCCGACGATGTCTCCTGCCTTTTCTGCGGTGGCGGGTTTGCACCATCGACAGCCATGGAGGGATAACTCTCCTTGCGCTTCGCTCCAGGGGCGAGGGTATCCCCCGGATTACTCATCCCGCCATCTGGCATTGGGAACGAAGCTCCCATTGGGCCCGGGCAGTGGATGCTAGCGGTATTATCCAGAGAAACATCGCCTCCACTTCCCGCCCCAACATTTTCCTTCTCCTTCTCCTCCCCATCCCCTCCCCTGAAGGCCTTGAAAAACTTCTCAGCCCGGCTCTCGGTGACTCCCGTCTTCTTGGTCCTCATCCCATCCTTATCATGCACGACATCGAATAGGCCTTGCTCATCAATAACGTCAATACCTAAGCCCCTTGCCGCTTCAATATCTGCCTGATCCGCGCCTTCGCCGACGATGATGTAATCGAGGGGCTTTTCAATGGGGACTTTTTGGCGCTTGCCTTTGCGGAGGAGGGCACTATTACCCGATCAATTCTCTCTCCTTATATATATATATACCTACTCTGCGGGGTGGTGGGAAGACATACCCGCCACTCTCCCCGACAATCTCCTCAACCTCACTTATCGTCAGCCACGGCAGCGCCCCGAGAACAGCGAATACCAAATCCTCGAGACAACCGGGTTTGGCAAAGTTCATGCGCTTACCGATCGCGTTACTGCGGATGTGAGTGATGAAGCCGGGCTCGTAGACCTTCACATCTTTGTTACCGTTGTATATGACGAAACAGCCTCCGGAGCCGGGCTGGAGGGTGTGGGTTGCGGTTTCGTTTTGCTCTGCCATTCGTCTAGTTTGAGTTAGTAGGGGGGGGGGGGGGGGGGGGGGGTGACGAAGGGA
>Ga0307510_10010388_pt1 | contig 11058 bp, 7 predicted proteins | sample 12_EM_MG_FD_207224 | JGI IMG/M metagenome (GOLD analysis project Ga0307510, IMG submission 207224) | Populus trichocarpa ectomycorrhiza microbial communities from riparian zone in the Pacific Northwest, United States - 12_EM | ecosystem: Host-associated > Plants > Roots > Unclassified | place... | reverse complement strand
TTAACCCCCCATAACCTACCTCTAATTATCTTGAATAATCGTACATAATGCACCATAATGTCTGAATAATAAAATAATATTTGAACATTTTCCTCAGTCCAGTTTGCATGATAAATCATTGATATTTGAGATAACTATAGGGATCAGCACAGGTGGCCTGAACCTGTCAGGTTTTGGATGGGGTCGTGGTGGGGTCAGGGTGGAGATTTTCCACCCTGCTAATGACCCCTACCCAGACCCCAATAAAGGGGACTTGATGAATTATTCAATTGTTTTCATATAATTTGTGGATGACAATAGAGCCCACTTATTTGTCGGTTTATTAGATATTAATTGGACCATAAGTTGACTATAAGCAGACGCGGTTTATCCGCTCTTGCCCCGCCGTGTCATAACTCTCTGGCCGCCTTATTCAGTGCTCTGCGCATTCTTTCGCGCCTCAAATGGGGCCATCCGCGGATATCCACATGGAATAATATCGCTCGGAACATCAGTTTTCAAGATACAGTGTAGCATTCTCAATTATTGCCTTTGGGCATTCTGGACTTCGTTGCAACGCGCGCGCCCTCTGTCGTGACAGAAAAATGTATCCGCAGTCGTGCGTTCGAAACGGGGTCGTCTTCTCGTTGCAAGGCATAGGACTATAAAAGGGCTCGTGTTTCTTGCCATTCTTTCAAAGTAACACTCCTCGTCTCTGGGTCGTCTCTGACAGCCACCTTCCATCCGTTCTCTGTCGACATTCTCTTCGCCTGCACACTCTTTTACGCTTAACAACACATCATGGCACGTTTCTCTTTCTGCTTCGTTGCGCTCGCGCTCGCCTCCATGCACGGGGCCCTTGGAGCACCGTCCGGATCAGGTGGCTCTGTATCTGATGCCGATATCGCTACTTATCTCAAGGTCCACAACGATTTCCGCGCCCAGCATGGAGCCCAACCTCTCACTTGGAGTAACGAGCTGTCGAACACGGCCCAGTCATGGGCAAACGGATGCAAATTTGAGCATTCTAATGGCAAGTTTGGTGGTACGTATCGATGTTTCGAGGTAGTTTTCTGCTCAAGGCCCGTATGCAGAGAACCTTTCTGCTGGCACCGGGGACTTTTCGATTGAGGCCGCCATCGAGCTGTGGACGGATGAAGCCAGTACGTCGATCGTACCCGGGATTATATGCGGCATTCGGGTTAATTCAAAATGTTATATAGGCTCTTATGACCCCAACAACCCCACATACTCGCACTTCACCCAGGTTGTCTGGAAGGCGACCACTCAACTCGGTTGCGCAGTCGCAACCTGCGGCGCTGGGACGGTCTTCCCTTCTGACGTGTGTCCCAATTCATTTGCTCTTACCGTGAGGCGACGCTAATGGACCTATTTTCAGGCGTCGCAATATTACGTCTGTGAATACAATCCCCCTGGCAATGTTATCGGGGAGTTCGCGTATGTCCTCTTCTTTCTGTTTATGTTGCGAACTGCGCTGAGTCAATCAACAGTCAGAATGTTCAGGCTTAAACATCTGGAGCTATACGCTAAAAGAGCTGTATGCTCTTCTGTATCGTTTTGTTTTATCGTCATTAGATACATCCAGATGTATCAAAAAATTCTCGAGCTAGCTCTCATACTCATAACAAATCACAGCGTTTGCCCTGGGTCTTCACTTTCCTACCAACTAGTGTTGCCGGAGAGTTGAGTTGAACTCAGGCTAACTACGGCGTGCCAGAGTTGCACCAGGTGCACACCAGGTGTCAGGAACGAGTTGACCCAGGAATCCACCAATCAGCTTTCACGATTTGACAGGGTGATGTAATCGTAAATTGCCATAATGCACACCGTTCTGGCCATCCAGTCCGACCGTGTCCATCCCCCGTTGTCGAAGATCATGTACATTCAGATGAAGGCTTGGCGGCCGAGGTGGAAATTCCAGATAGACACCCTCAGGGTGTGCATGCTGCATGACCCAGAGATGCGTCAAAACATCACAACTCACAAGTTTGGGGCAAAAATGATTTTATTGTCATTATATAACAGTGAGTACAAACGCCCCTAGAACATACTACAGTAGGAGGGTTTGAAAGTGGGATAGATAGTGCATAGCACAAGCCTCAAGGGTGACAAGTGTGGGTACCAGTTGAACGGTAAGCCTAAAGGTAGTGACCCCACAGTGCTGGTTTCCTACGACCAAACAGAGATCGTGCTCCACTGGGATGGGCTCGGATTATTGTGTTGATAGCGGTGGTGATGGAGATTTTCAGAATTTGAGGCTTCTGATGTTTTCGTAAACTGCAATTGTTAGTCGGGCGATGGTGGACGAGCAGGCTCCTGTTATGCCGATGCGGGGGCAGGCGTGCGGATGGTGAGGACTCTGAGCAGGAAAAAAAATTGTGATGACGAAGGCGACAACTCTTGAGTTTTTGAAGTTCAATGGAAGGATGAATATTGTTGGTCAAGGAATGAGATGGTCGTCGATAAAGAAGTGTTGCCCGGTGAGACACTCATCACAGCAGATAATCATGTGCATTTGACAGACAAAGGAGGAGGGAAACCCAGTGCTTATGTTGTGAACAAGAGACAACGTCGCAGCGGGACCTTCTCGTGTATGCGGGTGCGGCACGTCGTCAATCTGTACGATTGTTTGGTCTAGTGTGGCTCCAAACCAAATGCAGTAACAACCATCCAAACGCGGTAATCCCCATCCTAATGCGGTAACCACAAATCCACAACAGGCAGATTTAACTCAACTCTCCGGCAACACTACTACCAACCAATGTATTGTAATACACTGGCAGGGGTGTTCGTCCTGGTTACTGGTATTCACGGACGGATTCCCTTCCTGGAGTGCACCCGGGGATGACCACATGTAACGCTGAATACTGCCGTACCAACTAAATTGTCTAAATGGTGTGGCGGAGCCATTTTCGGCTCGGCCCCCTTCTGTTGAAAAAAAAAATTACTTCATTTGAACAGCACCGATGTCACGCACGCTAGGGCTGCAGCATCAGCCGGGCAGCCGGGGCCGCAGCCCACTCCTGACAAATAGGACCATAGATTGTGAAAAGGTGATGCATCGACCACTGAGTGGCAAATATGATGCAGTAGTGGCAATATACAGTACAAGAGGCGAGGCACTGGTAGGTCTTTGTTCCACATTCCCCACCTCCGAGTCACCCGTGGTGCGTAGCTGTTTGCCGCACTAGCAACCCTTTCCCCACCCACCCGTCTTGAAGGGACAGTACTATTATGTCCAATTCTACTTTCCTACCGCCAGATCATTTGCAAAGCGAGGTCGATGTGCTTGGCCCGGGCATCGCAGGTCTGTTTGTGCAGGGATTAGAAACCGGTCTCGTTATCACACAATTCTCTCGATGGTTCTCCTCTCCGGTGCGCAATGATAGCATGGCCTTTTCCACTCTGGTTGTATTCGTGACCGTGGTTGGGTTGTGAGCTTTACTTCATACTGTTGCGCCAAGTTTGCCTGCTGACATCGTCGGGGGTACCGAAGTGCTCAATCCGGGATGTGTTTCGCATCCGCTTGGCATAAGTATGTACAGAATTTTGGGAAACCTGTACGTACCATCTCTCACTTTCAGCGTTTGCTTTGACGTGGAGTGACGCCTCAACTGTATGCCAGATGCTATTAGAGTGGATGGACTATGCTCTGCCCATCCCTGTACGCGCAATAAAAATCTTGCTGAATGTCGATCATCTCACGTCTTCATAGAATTTCGCCATTGCTGTTCCTATACAGTCTTTGATGATTCGGCGCTGCTATCACGTACGTCCTGAACTACATCGCCGAACATCGCGATTTTGACTTGAGTGATCAGATCGTCGGAAAGAACATGTATATCATCGTCGGTTTTATTTCTTGTGTCAAGTGGTAAATGTAAATGTGCCGATGCGGTTTTCCAATGTAGATGCCGCTCGTGTTGCTTCTGATAACCTCGATCACTACATCGATCTGGTCGATTGTTGGGGTATTCCGAGCCGAGTCTGCTATTAGAAGGCAAATTAACCTCCACGAGCCAGTTACGGTCGGGGTATCTTACGCCTGTGAGCATTTATCCAGTTCACTACAAGAACCCTCTTCTTAACCACTTCCAGACTTGATAAATCTCGTTGTTCCCTCGAGTACGTCCTTTTGTGGCTTTCGACGCTACGAACCCTCATCACCGTCCAGTCTTGGATATTGCCCTAACTGGAATTTGTGCGTCACTGACGCGTCTTCTCCAAGCTTCTCTTCTTGTGCTTACCGTACATCAAAGTGCTACATTATATGACTCGAACCATGAAGCAGGTGTACGCCGCACACCTACGTCGGGTATGTTTCATGCAATAGGACCAGTCACACTACTCAACTTCGGGGGCATCCAGCGACTATCACATCTTATAACCGTCATGTGGCAATCGGCAATTCCACCAACAGTTTGTACAGTCCTCCTGTGCATTGAATATATTCGATTTGTCGTCTCATCGGAGGTATGTTCCTATCTCCATCCCTCACATGGCAACCCGGGTTTTGTTTCTTGCGCGTGTTTACCGGAAACGAAGGCTGATGGTCCACTTTTTACACACAGAAAAAGCTACAGTTATGGTTTACAGTTATCCAGGGGATGATTGGCAAGCTCTACGTCCTTTCTCTCTTTTATATAATGTGCGTGAGGTCATTCGTACCTTGGCAGTCGTATGACTTTTCTGATGTTTGACTCAGTAATGATCCTTTCCCAACGGGGGAGCAGCTCCCAACCACGACATTCGTTCCAACGCTGACGATACCAGTGGAGGGCTGTGATACGGTTTCACTCGACACCAGAGTAATTGGGGCAGTTTCACGTCACCCATGTGCTACAGCTAGCGTGTCTGCATTATCCACGGACGCCGCGGTGTAGTCGTCAGTCTTGACCTTTCACCCGCCTCGATCCTCGTGGTTCGTCCAGATTTCCATCCACGTTCGATTGTACAGAGGAGAACCCTTGGACGCTCAGTCATCCTCGACTGCTCGATCGCCATTCTCTTGAGGCACATTCCCTCCTTCCCCTACTGTGACAATATACGGGCGCCTGTCCCAAATGTAGTAGAAACCACGGAAGCCATGAGAAAACATAGACTATCGGATGTGCATACCTCATGTTCTCTTACCTGGACATCTCATGGGATGAAAGGTTGTCCTGTAGCCCGATTTCCAGTTGGACGGCTTTATTTGGTGCTGCATGAGGGGTACGTCGCCGTTTCAGGCAGCGGAGGAGGACGGGCGACCTTATGATGGACGATGGGACTTGTCAACGTATTTCTTATTGAGTGTTTGTTGTGATAAACGCCGATTAATTATATTCGGAGCTGCATCATCTTCCAAGATGGTTGCCCAACCATGTTAATGACAGGTAGAGGCAGCATCCACGTCAGAGTTCACAATCATAACAGTGTTCCAAAAGCATTACAGCTCCGAGGCAATCGAGTTGCCGAAGATTGATGGATGGGCTGGTGGCCGAATCCTTTATGGGTCAAAATACCAGGGGATTTCGATGTCGAGGCATCTGTGGCTTCACTGATGGTTGTAAGGATGGTAAGGATATTCCGCACTCATTTAGTTTGGTGGTAATGGTAGATATTGTTCGTCGCCGAAGCCATCCGAGATCTTTGAACTGTCTCATCAATGACTCGAGCTCTGTTTCCGGCATATGGTGTAAATCAGGGGTCCAGGGTTGACGGATCCTTCGCGAAATCAATCAGATTGGCAAGAAGGGTGGGGGCGTGCTAGTGAGTGACAGCACTAGTGCCTGAGACTCCATTAGCACGACGGTGTTAGGATCTTCCTTTCGTCAAAGTACACTCGAGGTAACACTCAGGGGAGGCACCGAACGAGGCACCTCCGTTCGGTTGTCTTGGAAGCCCTCCATCATCTCCAGGCTAGCCTGAGCACAGAAGGCATTGTTTGGTCTCAGTGACAAGAAGAGGTTCAGTATAGTTGAGATCAAAACCGGAGAGATGTCCTGTGAGAGGCTTACGGGCAGTCTGAACCAAGTTCAACCAAATTGAACATACTGGCACTACAATCCCGCGGGACGACTCGACCATTGGACTCGACTCGACACCACCATTGTCAACCAATCACGTGATTTTCCATTGGTTCAGATTACATAATTATATCGATGCAGAAGGGAAATTGGAAATTTTATCAAATCATCTCATCGTCGAGTATTGCGCATCCCATCAGTTCTCTTTCTTTTCTTCTCCTTCCACAGCTGCACCACCTCTCCCCAAAGAAAACAATACAACGTAGAAATGTCCGTCGGAACTTTATATACAACTTCAGACGTTGAGAAAAAGCGCGTGCGTTATTCCTCCACACCCATTCTAAGTAGTCCGAGGTATCATCTTAATTCCCTTTGCTCTTCACAGATCAGCGCCATCGCAGCCTTCGCTGGACTTTCTGTCGAGGTCAAGGAGGGCACAGCGGACATCATCAAAACTCCCACTCTCGTCTGCAAAGATGGGTTTTCCGTCTTTGAAGCCAGTGCTATTGGCCGTTACGGTGAGTCATATTGATCTGTATAGTACGACGTGAAACGTCCCCCGGATCATCGTGAAGATCCTTATCTTCCACGCACACGCGCGTTGGAACTGGTCTATTTCCTGGATGCGGACAACGGATCTGGGGACTTTGGGGATCGCGTTGATGAATTCATCTTCCCCTGCAATCGGATGATTATGGACTCCACCGCTGACCACCCTAATATCCAGTCGCGTCTCTAACCCCTAACTCTACCCTCATTGGTCAGGGAGTCCCGGAAGCTGCTCTAGTCGACCAATGGGTTGCGTTCGTGGACGCCGACATTGCCCGTCACAACACCCTTATCCTCCAGCTCGTCAAGGGCGCCATCAACCCCTACAACAAACCTGTGTGTTACCATTCTCTCTCTGGGTTTCCTACTCAAACACCCTTCCAGATCCACACCGTTTTCCAGGACCGGCTGACTGCCGCTCTTACAATCATCGAAAAGCACCTTGCTACCCGCACATACCTCGCATCGGAACGCATCACTCTTGCGGATATTTCTCTCGCTGCTGAGCTCCAATCTGCCCTCTCCACCACTGTCGACGCCGCCCTCCGCACAAAGCTTCCGAACGTTGTCCGCCACTATGAGACCATCGTAAATCAGCCGAATCTCACTTCCGTCTTCGGCTCTACCGCGTACGCGGAGAAAGCGTTACAGTACACACCACCTCCGAAGGAGAAGAAGGAGAAAGCGCCTGCCGCTCCTGCACAGCCAAAAGCCGAGAAGAAGCCTAAGAAAGAAGAGGCCTATGATGACGACGAGGACGACAAGTCATACGAGGAGGCGCCAAAGGAGAAGAACCCTCTTGACCTTCTTCCAAAATCAACGCTCAACCTCGAGGACTGGAAACGTGCATACTCCAACAAAGAAACGCGCGGCGGCGGAGGCGCGCTCGAGTGGTTCTACGAGAAGTTCGTTCTCACCGTAATTTCTGACCTTAAGTTGCTAATGGTGCACGCAGCTTCGACAGGGAGGGATACTCACTTTGGCGTGTGAATTTCAAGTACAATGAAGAGCTCACACAAACGTATATGTCTTCGAATCAGATAGGTGGCTTTTTCAACCGTCTTGAGGCCTCGCGTAAGTACCTGTTCGGCTCTGTTGGCGTACTTGGTACGGCGAACAACTCGGTTATCGCCGGCGTATTCATCGCACGCGGGCCGGAAATCAAACCTGTCGTTGAGGTTGCGCCCGACTGGGAAAGCTACACGTATGAACGCGTTGACTTGAACAACGCGGAGCAGAAGGCGTTCTTCGAGGCTGCACTAGCATGGGACCTCGAAGTTGGAGACAAGAAATGGGTGGATGGAAAGAACGTACGTCGGCTCATTTGGATCTTCTTGTTAAGCCTTGATTACTGACCTCTATCAATAGTTCAAGTAAACTTTTTGATCTTACGTAGCATTCCTTCCACTATCTTCCAGCTCGTCGTTTTCTCTTTTCTAGTTCTTGTGTGTCTTCCCACTCCCTCTGCATGTGTCACCAATCCTGCCGGTGTATCGCCTAAAAGATAAAAAGAAGTTTTTTTTGAGTCGTTGTACCTTTACTAAGGCGCTGAGATGGGCCATTGTTTACTGTCCCCCCTGTTAGACTTATCCGCAGGGTGTTGGTCGCCTAGTCATCATCAATCAACATCAACTATCCAAGGAACACCACTATCCGGGACATCTCGCACGTTTTCACTTCCTCCCATAACTCGTCGAGTTGTTTGGGAGGTGCCCTTCGTTCCGGATCTGCCGTGGGATTTTTTTCGTTCCAGTTGCTGTAATTTATCATCAGTAGGTCTTATATTATTTCTGCGTGGGCTCATCATCAGCGGTGGTAGAGACGATGAGTACATGGGCGGTGTTATCGACGTTGGAGCCCGACGAAACCCAATCTCGTCTTGGATGGCGTGTCCATTTGCGTTATTACCCACGCTCGTCGTCTGTGTTGAAAGTTAAAACGTTAAACGTCCTCAATTTCTGTCTTTTTTAAAATTTAAATTCCTATTTATATCCCGATGCGGACTCCTGTGTAGTGTAAGTACATGAGAATTGTGAGGTAGCAGGAGGGGCAGGAGAAAAGGTGGTATACATGTGGAGCGAGAGGACAGTCACCCATCCGTGTCCTTGTCTAAGTCCCTCTGCCCTCTGTCTGTTGTTGTACCGGCCCGGTGAAGCCGGTACAGTTGTCAGGGTCACGAACTGCGATCTTGTCACCGCATTCCCAACCCGTACGTCGATTTGCTGCGCAGTGCCAACTACAAGTGGCAGTAGTGCCATTTAACCCATCCCACCCACTTTGCTGTTCAGGACCAGCTTGTAACATATGTCTCCTCGTACAGCCCTCAACAAAGACCTTATCATGAGGCGCGTCACTGAGCGCTCTCCGAGTCAAGTACAGACCGCCGTTACCAGATCTCCTACGACGACGACAGAAAGTGACGTAACCGTCTGTTTCCCTCACGAAAGGTTGGGACATGTCCCAGATTGGTGTCCCATTTGGCTGATGCTTCACCTTTTCCTCGTCAAGCGACCGACAAGCGTCCTCGTTCTCCGACCTATTCACCCCCTTCCAATCCGGACATAACCAGTTCCGAGTCATGACACAGACTCCCGCATCGCGCACTGCCGCCGTTTCCACGATCGATAAGGAAATAGACGCGGCCAGGCGGCTCGTCCAATCCCTCCTTTCGCGTCGCAACGCCATGGCCCCGATCTCCACCCTACCGCCCGAGCTCCTCGCACGGGTCTTTCGGTCCCTCATCCTCGGGGACCTGGCCTCGTTCGGCGTGCCGACGATGGGCTGGTTCGAAGCCACGCATGTGTGCCGGCACTGGCGTCAAGTCGCGCTCGACGACTCGTCGTTGTGGGCTAGGGTCACGGGATTCTCTCCGAGCCCAGAGTGGATCTCGGAGACGCTCGTCCGCGCACGTAATGCGCCGCTCGACATCAACCTCGTGGGCGTGCCGAACCCCGAGCTACTCTCCAAGTTCCCCCCACACATCCCCCACACTCGCCAGCTCAGGCTCCGCGACCTGTGTATGCATCACTCTCAACGCGTCAAAGATATTTGCGCGCTGGAAGCTCCCGTGTTGGAACATTTCGAACTCGGGATTTCGGCAGGTTCCCCCGTCGCATTTCGGCAACTTGCCGGTTCAACTCTCTTCAAGGGACGGACTCCGAAACTACGGAGATTCATCCTCTCTCAGATCTCCATCCCTTGGTCGATTATTCCTCGCGGTCAGCTAACCGAGTTGAAAATAAACCTCTTCAGAGGGTCACCCACCCCCAACAATTCAGGGCCTGATGATTCGAATCAGTTGATTGATCTCCTGATCAATAGCCCAGAGTTGAAGGTCCTCGTCCTTGAATTCTGCTTGCCCCCTATGCTCTCCCAAGTTTCACATGGACAATCGATCCACCTTCCACGCCTCTCACACTTATGCCTTGGCGGGTCAACTCCTCGCGTAACCAGCTTGTTGAAGAGGCTCAAGCCTCCTTCCTCTGCAGCTCTTCACCTCCGATGTATCTCCGAGAGTCCATCTACGCACGATGATCATCAGATACTTCCTCTCGTCTCGGCCCATTTCAACAATCCTGCTCCCGTGGAGTTCAAAAGTTTCAGAGTAACTGCCAACTGCTTGGAGCGTCACATAGACGTGGCCGCGTCCATCGCACCCCCTAAATCGACAACCTACCACTCACGTATATTTGAAGGTGATATGGATAGCGAAGCCGAACTCACTCTGTCATTCGACGGTCTGTCGTCGTTTGGTTCCTCAACTCAGGGTGATATTCTTCGGCGGCTATGTAGTATGTTGTCCATCTCCAACCTCGAATTCCTCTCCATCTCCGCCCCCGATGTGGGTCAATCCGTAGATTGGTACGAGCTCTTTCAACACTGTAAGAAGGTCACCACGATCCAAGCAAGGGGGCGCGGGTCAAACGGTCTCATGCGGTCTCTCGCTCCTCCGAAATCCACAAATGTGACGTCCCGCAGCAAAGGAAAGAAAGGAAAACGCGACAACAAACATACACAGACACAGGTGGCCAACAGTGTCGCGGGCGCGCATGCATCCCCCACTCCGTTCCCGAGGCTGACGTCTCTGTTGTTGGAGAATCTGGACTTTGGCGCGCACTTGCCCCCTGGAGGCGTCTTGTACGACACATTGGCGAACACCCTCCGACGGCGCAAGGAGAACAACACGCCCCTGAAGACGCTCTGCGTCGATCGCTGCGTCATCAGCACCAAGCGCGCGAATTGTCTGAAGAGACACGTTGGGGAGCTCCGCTGGGACAGGGACGAGGGTGTGTCGTACTACGACGGATGGGACGACTACGATTACAGCTCGGATCTCATCGAGACTGGCGGGCGGCTGGAAGACTATTTCGTCGGTTCCACGCAGGCCGAGTGGGAGTGGTTCGAGAATTATTCGGACGGGTGGTAAATCCCCCCCACTCCGGATTCTTTCTTTAGGAAGTAAGTTAAGTCGAACGAGTTTATGTCGGCTCTTAGAGCAAGA
>Ga0307510_10010387_pt1 | contig 11059 bp, 21 predicted proteins | sample 12_EM_MG_FD_207224 | JGI IMG/M metagenome (GOLD analysis project Ga0307510, IMG submission 207224) | Populus trichocarpa ectomycorrhiza microbial communities from riparian zone in the Pacific Northwest, United States - 12_EM | ecosystem: Host-associated > Plants > Roots > Unclassified | place... | reverse complement strand
TTGCGGTGGAGGTAGCTGCGTGGGCTGCATTGGTGGAGTGGAACTAGCGGCGCTGCTGGGTGCGCTGTTATGTTCGATGGTGGTGCGCTCGAGACGCGATGTTGCCCCCCCCCCCCCTCCTCATCGAATATGACGTTGCGCGACTCTATGGTTTGGCGACTTTTGCGGTGGACAGGATTGTATGCCTTGCGTCGGCGTGCGGGGCTGAGAAAAGTGCAGACTGGCGAGTGAACGCTTCAGGTTTCCGGTGTGATGTTGTCCAAGGTGTGGGCCTTGAGGTACTGCCGCACTTCCCCGGCGTGCGTTTGCCCAGTTCAGCTTGGGCTGCGGACGTCTTGTGGTACTGCGTGACGTTAGATTGGTGCTGGAGGCCATCGACGAGGACTTTGAAGTCTTCGTTTCGCAGGGAGACCGTGTCGGCATTGAGATGCTCAAGGTGGCGGTCGGTGGTGGGTGTCGTTGTGCGCGCGGTCGTAGCTGCAGCGGTGTTTGAGCATATTTTGCGGGACACTTTGGAATCGACCAGCAAACTTGACCGAAAGATCGACGTCCTCCACACGGGCCCGTATCATTCGAACGTGGTCGACGTCGGCGGATAGGGAGGAGTCCAGGAACCTGATAAGATTGTCTTTGGCTCGCGCCATAAAGACATGGCCGACACTGATTTCTTCTATGGTGTTAAACCCAGGAATGCTGTACTAGCATAAAGATATACTTCGGAGGGTGGTGGAAGAAGTTAGAAGGTCGGCATAAGATGTCAGTTACACCCTCGTCCGCACTTATAGGTGGGAGGAGGATCTCGGTGAATCTGACGAGGGTTAAGTGGAGCGCCTAACAGGGGGGCAACGAGCGATCAGGTCGGTTCGATGCCCGTGGAAGTTCCGAAGACATTGGTTGCTTCTGCCGAGGCGGGGGTGGGTGAGAGAGGAGCGGCGGAGGGACCAGAGCTGTGAGAAGGGGGTCAGGAAGGTCGGAGATGCGGGTGTGAGGAAGGGAGGGAAGGAATGGTGTGCGTACATTCAACACGAGGGTCAGGTCCTCTAGGTTCGCCCCCGCGATGTGGTCGCGCCGGCTCTAGGTCTAGCGGCAGAGGAAATCTAGTCTGGGCTAGAGTGAGTGCGACTGGGTCTGCAGGCGGGACCTTGAGAGGGAAGGTCACTGGATTCTAGAGGCGGGACAGGCACGGGGATCGGTGATCCTGGGTAATACAACAGACCCTCTGGATCATCGACAAGGAAAGGATGGGAGTCCGTTTGCCGTCGTTAGAATGCTGAGAGCTTTATGGGGACTCTGAAACTCCCATCGCTGGCTGCGGCTCGGGTTGCGGCGGTTCTAGTTCAACAGTTGTGTTTGTGGCGGAGGCTGAGGCTGAGGTTGGTCTTCTGCTGTTCCCCAGCTTGGATATGTTGATGGATGTTGGCCAAGCTCTCCGACTTGTCATATGCGATATCTGAGCGGGAATATGAGATAGAGGAGCCCTTCGAGAGATGGAGAACTCACCGGTGCGAGAGATCTGAAGGTGGATGGGAACCGAAATTCTCTTCTCCAGATGGTCGCCAATGGCTCACGCCTCGAATCGTTCAGCCAGGACTCAGGTCGTCAGAGTCCCAGTCGTCATTGGTGGTCAGAAAGGCGGTCGGGTCTGTGCTTGTGCTGTTGCTGCTGGTGACGAAGGTGGTGATACACAGACTAGGTGAGCTTGTTGCTCTTTTGTGGGAACTGACCTCGGGAGAAGTCGCGTTTGCCCGCCCGGTGCTTGGCTCGAACCCTGGGCTACAAGTGCCCTCTGCACATCCTTCAGCACCAAGTCTTGTTCTAGGAATGCACTGAGTAGTTGCACCAGAGACATGGAAGCAAATGTGGTTCCCCGAAATATGTATGCGACCTTGAAGGAGCGTCCCCCATTGTAGAGCATAGCTATGGTCTGATAATTTGTAAGTTATCTGGGAAGTTCGATGCTACAGGCTGACGCACCCCCTATCAAGTAGTCTCCCTCTGAAATAGTCTCGAAGAGCTCACGGAAGTCCGCATGCCAGTCATGCCACTCATTGCTCGCTCCCACACAGCCCATCGCTGAACTGTCACCTTCATTCAGCTCTGCTAACGGTTCATCGTCCATGGCGTCTTCATTACGGCCGTCCACGGACGACACGTAAGCGGATTCGTGCTCCAGGGATCGCGCAGACAGGGAGTTGTGGTGGGAGCGTATGGCCGGTGGGGAGAGCTGCAGGTCGTTCGAATCAACGGACGACTACGAGGCGGCGGCGTGGTGGCCAGACAGTTCGGGTGAACGTTTAACAAAAGAGCCCTTGTGGACAAGTAGGCAGAGAGGATGAGTCGTGCGTGGGCGAGTCGGGGTTCCCACCAGGGTGGGACACGGACGCCACGAGCGCCGAGGCGAGACCGGTCGTCATGCGCTTTGAACACGGTTGCACGGCAATGCTAGTCGTCGAGCTACGGCGCCACACAGCCGGAGCTTGCGCCCGCTGATGGTCGAGGCGATGCTTGACCGAGGCTGGTTCGCGGAGGCGATCGGGGGAGAGGAACTGCTCGGGATTTGGGGTAGGCGGTGATGTTGCCCACGGCAACGGCGAACGCACGCGTCATTGGCGTTGGCGTCGGCACGGCGGACACTGGGGATGTCTGGAGCTCATTGCTGCCGGAAATGAGGGGCTCGCCCGGGGCGGGAGGCATGATGGTGAGACCATTTGTTGGCAGAGCGTGTGCGTGGGAGTCTGCGGTTGTCCCATGAGGTGACGCGGATATTGCGGGAGTGGGGCCGCAGCAGACGTTGCTAAGTTCGTGCAGGAGCGGGAACGAGATTGTGAGACAACGCTGCACGTGCGGTCACGGAGGTTGCCTGTGCATGAGGGTGGACGACAAGGTAGATGCGGAGGTGAGAGTTTGGACGAATGGATGAAAGTCGACACCCACTGCTCGGGCGTCGTATGATCGAAGCTAGCATCCAGTTCGTCTCAGAGAACGACGGCCCAATCGTGATGGCTCTGCGCATCTCCTTGGGCACACAGGCCTGACAGGGACTTGCTGGCTATGACGGGGGGCCGTTCATGTGTTTGTATTTGTCGTTCATTTTCACCACCAGACGTCACGGTAAACATACACTGCTCGAATGACACTGGAAAGCTCAAAGGTACATAGATAATAACATGGATTTTGAAGACAGAACAAACGTGGTGGGGGGTGCAATTGTGAGAGGAGGGAATGACAACTGCTTGACCAACTTAGTTCGGCTTTGGCTTTAGCCGATCTTCAAGCCGGCTTCAAGCCGAAGCCGCGGCAACACTCTCTGCTTTGCGACTTCGACTTTAAGTCGCTTAGGAGCCTCTTTTACACGCAACGCCCTCAGCTGCTCGCTCTCTCTCTCTCTCTCTTCGCGCTTCCTCACCTCCTCTTCGTGCTTCCTTACCTCCTCTTCGTGCTTCCTTACCTCCTCTTTGCGCTTGGTCACCACATCCTCACGCTTCTTCACCTCCTCTTCGTGCTCCTTCACCTCCTCGCGCTTTTTCACCTCCTCTTCGCGCTTCTTGGCCTCCTCTTCGCGCCTTTTTGCCTCCTCTTCGCACTTCTTCGCCTCCTTTTCGCGCTTCTTCACCGTCGCTGCCACAGCGGGATTCTCTGCTTGCTTCGCGGTCGCCTACGCATCCTTACGTTTCTTCTCCTCCACCTCCAAGTGGGCCTTCTCTTCTGAGTCCTTGCGTACCTTCTCGGCCTCCAGGCGCGCCTTCTCCACTTCCCGGCGTGCCTTCTCCTCAGCCTTGGCACGCTTCTTGGCTTTAGCGTCTAGACGCTGCCTCGTTGCCTCCTGCGCCCTTGCCTGGGCTCCGGGATCAGCTTTATCCCGATTGTGCCTTTGAAAGGTTCGGTGAGACGATGTGCTTTTTTCCCCAAGAGATTATGCGATTTGCCATGACATGAAGAGATAAGAGAACGCGTGTTCAGAAACCGTTTACTAAGTTAGAAGCGCTTTTTTATTATTATCAATGCCTTACTAGCAACTTCCCATTTGGTGAGAGGGGACGACCTTCGGCCCCTTCGCCTTTGCGCCAGGTGCCCACCAAGCTAGTGCGACAACGTGAATGTTTGTCATCGCAGGGGGGATGGCCTAAGTTCTTCAATGTGTGGCGTTCGGATTGCGGATTGGGCCATGATACTGGTCAGATTCGCTACCCTCGATGAACCCTATAAAATAGACTCTTCTGGGTGCCGGTAAGTGACAGTATGCCTTTCGGTTTTACTGCTATCACGTCTCTAAACAAGGCGTTTGGACTTCAGGCTTGGATATGTTTAGGCTCAAGGCGGCCCATGAGTTACACTTACTCATGACATTTTAATGGTTCTAATGCTCAAATGATCCACTCAGTAGTCAACTGCACACATGCCCTCCCTTCCCCTCGCTTTTTCTATGCATAGAACCACAGAGGAATAGTGTTCAGGTTTCAATAGTCACAGCTACGCAAGGAATGCCCGAATGGCAGCCTCATGCTCCGGGGAAATGAAACTATATCGTACTTTGCTTGGTTGCCGAACGACCAGGTCTCGAGTAACCGAATTCAAGGCGAGACCATGGTCCAAACACAAGACACCATTATTACGAGGATGGGAACTATGGGTCCAGGCAATCAAAGCGCGACGATCGCAACTTCCACACTGAGGAAGAAACTGACCCAACGGCAAGGAGATTCCCCTTCCCACGGGATGGGAAGGAGGTACGGTTGATGCAGCGGACCCCGACCCACTAGCCACCGGGGGTACACCTGCAAGTTTCTCGTTGGCGGGGCAAATAGAGGTTTGGGGTTGGGTGAGGACATACTAATAGCTATACCTTCGTCAACCTCCTTCTCAGGATCACCCTGTTGTATCCCTATGTTGTTGGCCATCAATGCTTCCGGTCCTGTCTCAACAGTGTGCGTCGCTATCACTTCTCCCTGGTTACTCTTCATGGGCTGTGTCGGTTCTCTTTCGGACACGCTATTATTCCCGGTACCTCTCCCTCTGCCTGCAAACTATCGTCGGTTCCACTGCCCATGAGCTCTCTGAAGCCGACCGCAATTGGGACTCACTGAATGTTCATCATTTTCATGGATTATATGAGCACCGCCTTCCTTCATACCTCGTTTCGTGCATAAAGGTGAGGATGCTTCGCTCGTCGGGAAACGTAAATGGTTGGGGATCTCAAGACCAAGAGCACCAAGTTGCTCAGCTTCTACACGGGGTGAGATTTCATCTGCGTTGACTTGAAGCGTGCGACCGCGGATATCCTCTCGCACAGTGGACACAAGCACGACATCCTCAATGCTCATCTGTCGAGCCTCGGATAGGGTGAGAGGTGTCGACCTTTCACACAATGTGGACAACGCAGGGACCACCCAATTGTCGACTGAATACGTGCGTGCAAGTAGGAGCTGATCGTGTGGTGTTGGCGGCTTAATAGAGCTCAACGCTAACTTGCGGATCGAAGCAAAGTCCCAGCGAGTAGAGAGATGAAGGACGGATTTCCACTCTTGATAAGAGAAGTGATTTTTATCGAAGTCCCTGCCCGTACACACGCCCTTATAAATAAGCTGATAAACATTAGAACGGGACCCTTACTCGGGATATAAGACGGAGAGGAAGGCATCGAAGTCCTTGTCTTCGATGTCTTCTAGGGATATGATGGTAGGGAACGCTTCATGGTCACGGATGTCGAGCTGGGTGAATCGGGTGGAGAAGTATATCGAGTCACGCGAGAAGAAATATCGGTGGACGCAGTACAGCGTGTTGCCAACCTACATATAGTCTAGTCAATAAATATGGCGTGCACACCGCTCTCATAACTGAATACTACGCACCAAAAATGTGACGGTTCCATCCTTGAAGAAGTATTTGTGGTGTCGTATGAAAGTCCCTTGGCTGCATCAGCCCCCGGGTACACGCTAACCAATGAGCATGCCCTACTCCCACTCGGCTCATTCACTTGGGAACTCGTATGCTTGGCCTGAGACTCGCTCGCATGGGTAGCACCAGGTATTTCGGGATTGTCGGAGAGTAGGGAATCAAAGGAGATCATGGATGGTGTTTTCGAAAGGCTAGGCGAGACGATTTTCTGCTTGCTATCCCAAGAGACTATGCGAGCGGTTATGAGATGGAGAGATAGGAAAAGGCGTGTTCAGAAGCGCGTTGTTCATGCCAGCGGCCTAACTGTTTCGGAACGCCCACCCCATTCGGCGTTTAGCGGAGCGCGAGAGCGATGCAAAGCAACCAGACACAGGGTGCCAGTGCCAGGCTCTATCCCACTGGCACGAGATTCAACCGACCTGTCATAATATTTTCCTCTCCAAAATCCCTCTGCGTGCTTAAACTTCTTCATGTCGGAAGTGCCCCAAGTCGTCGGCTCCAAGGTCGACTCGCCTTTCGTCACTCGTGCTCCCGTTGGAGCTGTCCTCGATCAACTTTGACTTCACTGCTCACCCGTCTCCATGGAGCCACTGAGTTATACCACGATTCCATGGATGCCAGTGATGACAATGAATCGGTCACAACATTAGTTAATATTCGTTCTCATACTCAAATGATCTACGCGATATACATGATCGCACACATGCCCTCCTTTCCCCATAGTTTGTCTTTGTCTACAGCCACTGGAGGATAGTGTTGAGACTTTAACGGCCACACCTAAGCAAGGAATGCCCGAATAGCAGCCTCATGCTCTTGGGAGATGAATTCGAGTGGGAATTTGGTGTGGTACTTCAAGCGTAGGTGTCGAGTAGGCCAATCCTCTGATTCCGCTATGAGACCGTGGTCCAAGCAGACGACACCAGTTTGCTTAGGATCGAGAGCACTTCTCCAGACGATCAGAGCGTTGCAACTGCAACTGGACCAGTCACACTTAGGGAGCAATCGGCCGAACGGCAAGGAGATCCCTCTTCCCACGGGGTAGGAATGAAGCACTGGTGATGCAGGTGACCCCGGCCTACTCGTTACTGGGGACACACCTGCGATTTTCTCATTGGCGGCGGTAGCTGGAGGTTTGGAGTTGATTGTGGACGTACCGGTTGATACACCATTGTAGTCTTCCTTGGGGTCACCCCGTTGTATCCCTATGTTGTTGATCCCTGACGCTTTCGTGCCTGTCTTAACATTGCGCGTCGCTGCTACTGCTTCCCGGCTGTTCTTCATGAGCCGTGCCGGTTCTCCTTTCAACACACTCATATTTCCCGGTGCATCTTCCTCTGCCTGCAAACGTTTCATCAATTCCATCGTCGACCGACTCTCCAAAACGGACGGCAGCTCGGACTCACTGAAAGTTCGTCATCGCCTTCATGAGCACTCTCTCGTTTCAAGGCCACAGTTGAAGATGCCTCGCACTTTGGAAAACGTAGATGGATGGGTATCTCAAGTCCAAGAGCACCAAGTCGCTCGGCTTCGACCCGGAGTGGAATTTCAGTCGAATCAACTTGAAGCGCGTGACTCCGGATATCCTCCCGAACAGTGGACACAAGCACCACATCCTCGATACTCATCTGCCGAGCCTCAGATAGGGAGAGAGGTGTCGTTCTTTCGCACAACGCGGATAACGAAGGAACCACCCAATCGTCGACTGAATCAGTGCGCGCAAGTAGGAGACGATCGTGAGGCGTCGGAGGCTTGATTGAGCCAAGTGCCAGCCTGCGGATCGAAGCGAAGTCCCAACGAGTTGAGAGGTGAAGCACGGATTTCCACTCTTCGTAGGAGAAGTGATTTCCTTCGAAGTCCCTACTCGCAATACACCTCGATAAGCAAGCTGATAAATGATGGACCAGAAAACTGACTCGGGATATAAGATGGAAAGGAAGGCATCAAAGTCTTTGCTTTCGACGTCTCCAAGTGATATGATGGTAGGAAGGGGCTCGTGGTCACGGACGTCGAGCTGGTTGAATCGGGTGGAGAAGTATGTCGAGTCGCGAGAGAAGAAATATCGGTGGACGCAATACAGGATGTTATCAACCTATACACAGTCCAACCAATGAATCTGATCGCATATGACTTTCATAGCTGGATATCTCGCACCAAAAATGTGACGTTTCCGTCGTTGAAGAAGAATTTGTTGTGTCGCATGAAAGGACCATCGTGGTCGGCACTATCAGTCCCCGGATACACAGTAGTCGATGTCGATGTCCTGGTTCCATTTGGCTCGATTACTTGGAAATCCCTGTGCTTGGGCTGTGACTCGGCCATATGAGAGCACTTTGGTCACTCTCGGAGGCCTCGGGTTCGTCAGAGAGACTGGAATCGACGGAACTAATAGAGGGCGTTTTGGAAAGATTCGGAGAGATGATGTGGTCGTCGCCACTCCAAGAGACTATGCGAGTTGCCATGAGATGAAGAGATGAGAGGACACGCGTTCGCCGTTCAGAGGGATTTGTCTAAATCACCGTTTTTCGGTTTTCCCTATTTTGGGTCGGAGGTTCGGAGCGCCCGTAACCAGGGCGAGTTGTGATGGTCCCGCCGAGATGCGGGACATTGGTGACTCGAAACCAAACCCTATCGTTACAGTTACAGTTCGTTTCTTTCGTCTTCAAGTTCATGTGACTCTTCACTGTTAAAGAGCGACTCAGTCGCATGACAATATGTCACGAATATCGTTGGAACCCGCGGCTCTCTTTCCTCCCTAAGTACGGCCTACTAAACGGCTCTTTTATCATCTCCTGACCCGTATGATCAACTTCCTATTGTTTCAACTGACTCTTTTTTATTCCTTAACCGCTTCCTTACGTCTGTTATCCTCCTCCTCATCCCCTGTATTCGCTGCATTCGGTTTAGAAGAGTCTTGAATATTCTTTGGGCGCTCTATCGTGTATAAAACCCTCCTCGAGTCCGTCTGTAATGTAGATAGCTGGGTCGGGGTGACCTAGCAAGAGAGTTCGAAGGTAGTTCTTGAAGAGACGAGGCCGGGATCCCGAACTCGTGAAAATCCGGGAATGATGTTGAACGGTGCGAGCCGAGGGCGATGCAAGAGATGTGAGAGACGTGGGGCCAAGACGAAGCTATCTTGAGGCGGTGGTAAGGCGAAGGCGGTCGATGTGGCGACGCAGTGGGGGTGGCTGAAGTGAACGAGAGTGGCAAGCAAAAAAAAACAGAGACGAAAGACCGGAAGGACGAGCGTCGGCGCAACATGCTTGGGAAGTCGTCAGACGGTTGGGCGAAAACACACAAAAGCAGAGAGGAGGGCAAAGTGCTTGGCTTTGACGAGGCCAGGCGCGGGCTATCTATATGCAAAGTCGATTCGAGACAGTATGAGACAAGTATTCTACGTGGAAAAGTGAGCTAGAGGAGGAACAGTGAAAAGACGACCTCGGAGATGGTGTTGCTGGCGACAGGCCGCGCGGTGTCATAAACAATGAATAACGGTATCTGAAATGTAGGACATTTTACTAAATTGTTGTAAGTGCGCGACGTCGAGCGCGTAGGCGATGAAGGTGAGGAACAGTGCGGCGATCCTCGATGGTAGTCTAAAGCAAAATGGGAGGGCATGGAATGGGGAGCAGACGTCTAAATCAAAAGGAGATAGGAAAACGTACGGAAAAGTAACCCGGATGCACCTATATGCCATAAAGATCCTTCCAATACAGACGCGGTCCAGACCGAGGGGCGGTCGGCGACGGGCGGCGAGCGACGGCTGCTACGTGGAGTAGCCATCTTTCGAACTTTTGAGGCTGGCCGATGCGATGCGGGCGATCCACGAGTCTTCGGCCATGAGGATTGGGGCGCGACGAGGGGCAAGGATTGTCCTCTTCAAGGAAATGTGTCGTTCGGAGTAACGATGGTGGAAAACGAAGGGTTGGAGGCAAGGCGAGGAGGGAGAGAGCGAGAGAGCCAAACGGGCTACGATGGTCGGGCGTTCGGGGGAGTCACGTGGTCGAATAGTACTGGTTCCGTTCCGAGGCTACACCTCAGTGACAACTGAATGCATGAGCAGAAGTAAGAGCCTATTGTGTGGCGTCAGAGGCCCGATAGGGCCCAACGCAAGCCAGCGGATGGAAGCGAACTTGAAACCCCAGCGAGTTGAGAGCCGAAGCATCTATCTCCACGGTGATTTTCTTCGAAAACTCCGCCTATAAATACGCCTCTATAAGTAGCTTGATAAATGTTGGACTGGAATTTTACTGGGAATATAATATGCCCGTCAAAGTGACCTGCTACGCGACACACAGTCAGCGAATACTTAAGAAAAAAAGCAAACTCACCGCCTAGTCCAACCATTGCATCGCAATGCCAAGCAAAAAAAAAACCCCCCCACCGCGACCGAGGCGATCTACATTATTGCATTTGGGAGGCAGGTGAACTTGGCATTATTGAGGCCAACACACACATCCGAGGTGCATGTTGGAGGTGCGCGTTGGCCTTAACAATGCCGAGTTTGCCCACTTCAAAAATGCAAGAGTTCACCTGCATCAGAGCAGTCGGCAGCAAGCTCATGCACCAGCTCCACCACATCCACCAAATATAGCCCGAGCGTGTGGACCCATGAAGCGAGCAACAGCATGCCCATAACAGATGGAATAGAGAGTGCCTTGAAGGGGGAAAAAAAAAAGCGAGGCAAGAAAGGAAGCAGGCATGGTAAAATGAGAGAAATGAGGGTGTTGTGTACCAAACAACAACGAGCAACGCAATGCGCACCAACACAGGCAAACACTCGGAGTGAGTTCGGAGCGCCCGTAACGAGTTGTGAAAGCGGCGGGTCGTGGGACGGTTGGTGACTCGAAACCAAATGCTATCATCAGCTGGGTTAGAGTTAAAGTTAAGAGAGCGTGTTCAGAAACCGTCTACTAAGTTAGAAGCACTTGTTTTTATCAATGCCTTACTAGCAGCTTCCCTCGATGAACCCTATGAAATAGATTCTTCTGGGTGCCAGTATAAGTGACACTATACTTTTTGGCTTTACTGCTAACGCGTCTCTAAGGGCCTGTTCGGGAACCAGCTGGTATCTCGAGATACCAGCCAAAGTCGTATTTCGTCGAAATATAATTTGAGTTTGAAAATTTGTGCTGTTCGGGAACAAAAACAGGCGCGTGAAATTGTA
>Ga0307510_10010386_pt1 | contig 11059 bp, 13 predicted proteins | sample 12_EM_MG_FD_207224 | JGI IMG/M metagenome (GOLD analysis project Ga0307510, IMG submission 207224) | Populus trichocarpa ectomycorrhiza microbial communities from riparian zone in the Pacific Northwest, United States - 12_EM | ecosystem: Host-associated > Plants > Roots > Unclassified | place... | reverse complement strand
AAGATGGAAAAGGACAAGGACAAGGAATGCAGGGATTATCTACAACAAAGGGAGTGAGTGGCAAGGCAGAGTGAGCGTTGTTGTTTGCTGTCTTGAGGCGAAAGGAGTGGGCGTTCCAAGTTTCTTCAGCATGGAACTTGGGCACGAGGGCTTAGCAAGGCGAGATGTGGAAGAATGGATGGGATGAGGGGGAGGGAAGGTGGTGGATGGCAGCAGCAACAAGTGGGTGAGGAGGCGATAGTGCAGAGAGACGGTGCCTTGAGCTGTGAATTTACATGACAAGTCATTTCACACATGCAGTGCAACGTGACCATACAACACATCTGGCCAACCCAGATTGCATAGTGCTCCTAGATGCCCAACTCACAGGCGACAGGGTCCGGACTTTGTTGATGAGGCCGGGAATTGATCTGCTTCGATTTCATTCATTTCCGGTCAAATCAGATCAATTACTTGTGAAATGTTTTGTTATTATTTAATCTCATTCGATAACATTTGACCTTGCAATATGCATTTCTTGCTGGGGATCAGAAACTGTGAGGAAAATTAAGTGAAACAACAAATTCATGAAACTAGTGATAGAAACCTGGGAACCATGGGAACCAGCATTAAGGAAAGGACAGGAAATAGCAGTAAACTGGATGCATTATTGTGAGGTTTTAGTGGGTAGGACTGCATGATGAGCCTGCTTGTTGGGTGGGTACACATCGTCATGCTTTGAGCCCCACACTACCCCTAACCTAGGGGTGTGCATAAATGCATTTTTTCCCTCACATCCAGACTTCAGTCTGGCTATAGCACAATAAGTGGGGCTGGTTTATCCTCCTGCCACTTATCACTTATCTTTGAAGACAACATCTATTATAGGCAACTAAATAGATACTCATCAAGATAAAGCGCTTTCAAAAAAAAAAAAAAAATCAATGAATCTACTTGCATATGACTGTCATGACTGAACATGTCGCACCAAAAATGTGACGTTTCCGTCTTTGAAGAAGTATTTGTTGTGTTGCATGAATGAACCATCATGGTCGGCAGCATCAGTCCCCGGATACATAGTGGTCGATGTCGATGTCTTGATTCCATTTGGCTCAGTAACTTCGGAAGCCGTATGCGTGGGCTGTGACTCGACCATGGGAGCACCTTGGTCACTCGGGGAGGCCTCGGATTTGTCAGAGAGAATGGAATCGACGGAGATAAGGGAGGGTGTTTTCGAAAGATTTGGCAAGACGATGTGCTCGTCACCACTCCAAGAGACTACTTTGGGAGTTGCCATGAGATGAAGGAAGATAAGAGGACACGCGTTCAGGGTGATTTGTTCCAGTTAATCCTCAGGCCTCAAGGCGTTTCCCTATTTTGGGTCTGAGGCCTGAGGTTCGGAGCGCCCGTAACTGCACTGCAGATGGTGGCGGGATTCGCGCTTCGGTATCACCACATGCCAGTTACAGTTACAGTTTGTTCCCTTCTACTTCAAGTTTATGGGCTCTCTTTACTCTCTAGGTAAGGCCTACTAAACCGCTCCTTTATCATCTCCAGACCCGTATGATCGATTTCTTCTCGTTTCAACTGACTCGTCTTTATTTCTTAATCGCTTTCTTACATCCATCACCTGTATTCGCCGCATTCAGTATAGGACGGTCTTGATTATTCTTTGGACACTCTATCGTGTATAAAAACCCATCGAATTCGTCTGTAATCGGGTCGGAGTGGCCTAGCAAGTGAGTTCAAAGGTAGTTCTTGAGACGAGGCCACGACCCCGAACTAGTGAGAATGCGGGAAAGATGTTGAACGCGCGAGGCGAGGGCCTGCAAGAGCAACGAGAGACGCAGGGAGAAGGCGAAGCCATCTTGAGGCGGTGGCGAGGCGAAAGGCGGTCGTGTTGGCGACGCAAAGGCGATGGCCGAAGCGAACGAGAACGGCAAGCGATGCAAAGGCGAAAGACTGGAAGGACGAGCCTTGGGGCAGCAGGCTCGGGGAAGTCGTCAGACGGTCCGGCGAAACACACCAAAGCGGAGAGGTGGGCAAGGTGGGGTGCAGTCGCCTTGCCTTTGGCGAGGCCTGGCGCGGGGTATCTATACGCAAAAGCCGACTCGACTCGGAGACAGTACGAGAAACCTATTCTACGCGCAAAAAGTGAGCTAGAGGGGGAACAGTGAAAAGACGAACCCCGAAGATGGTGCTGCTAGCGACAGGCCGCGCGGCGTCGTAAACGATATCTGAAATGCAGGAGATTTTACTAAATTGTTGTAAGATGCGCGACGTCGAGCGCGTAGACGACGAGGGTGAGGAACGGTGCGACGGTGCTCAATGGTAAAAGTCTAAAGCAAAATAGGAAGGCATGGAACGGAGAGCAGACGTCTATCTCAAAAGGAGATAGGAAAACATACGGAGGAGCAACCCAGATCATGATGCATCTATATACCATAAAGATCCCTCCGACACAGGTGTGGGCCAGACCGAGGGGCGTCGGCGACGGGCGGCGAGCGACGCATGCTAGGTGGAGCAACGGTCTTTCGAGCCCTGACGTCGGCCGATGCGATGTGGGCGATCCGCGAGTCTTCGGCCGTGAGGATTGGGGCGCGCCGAGGGGCGAGCATTGTTCTGTTCAAGAAACGTGCCGATCGGGTAGCAATGAGGGTGAAAAATGAAAGGTTGGAGGCAAGGCGAGGAGGGAGAGACAGAGCGTGAGCCTGAGGGCCGAGGGCCAAGATAGGTTAGGCTAGTAACTTGTTCCGTTCCGAGACCAGTAAATCTTATCAAACCAAACAGACTCCTCAGGATGCCAGTCTATTACTTTCAACTTTACTGCTCGCATGTCTCTACGTGTCTCTAAGCTACAAATCCATACATCTGAACTTCAAGCACGACACATGAGACCTCGATGTTTTGGCTCAAAAGACCCCGGTGGTGTATGATTCATCCCATGTCCAAATGATCCAAACGGTACTCATGACTGCACGGATGCCCTTCCTTTCCTCTCCACTCTTGTGCACACGACCACTGAGGAATGATGACGACGACACCTAAGCAAAGAGTGCACGAATAGCAGCCTTATGCTCAGGGGAGATGAAAGCGTATCGGTTCTTCACCCCACTCCTAAGGTCCAGGTCTCGAGTGACCGAAGTCTCGCTAAGACCGTGGTCCAAGCACAGGAAGCCCTTATGCTTGGAATTGGAACCGCGAGTCCTGACGATCAAAGCGCAACAATCGCACATTACGCACCGGGGAAGAAAATGGCCGAATGGCAAGGAGATTTTCCTTCCCACGTGGTAGGAAGGAAGCACGGGTGATGCAGTGCGGCCAGTGGACCCCGAACGACTAGTAACCGGGCGGACATCTCCGGGTTCCTCGTTGGAGGGGGTGGCTGGAGGTTTGTGGTTGGGTGTAGATGTACCGATTGCTACGCCAATGTCATCCTTAGGATCACCTTGTGGTATCCCCATATTGTCGGTCAGCAACGTTCCCGCTCCTGTTTCAACAGTGCGCGTCGTTGCTACTTCTCCCCGACTGTTCTTCACGAGCTGTCCTCCTTTCAACACCTTAGTATTACCCGGTACCTCTTTCTCTACCTGCAAATTTCAAATTTTTGTGAATTCCATTGTCCAAGGGCTCTCCGTAACGGACTGCAACCCGGACTCACCGAACGTTCGCCATCACTTTCATGGATCTTATGAGGATTGTCTCCCTTCGTTTCTCGTTTCAGGCATACAGGTGAGGCCGCTTCGCTCTTTGGAAAACGTAGATGCAAAGGAATCTCAAGACCAAGAGTCCTAAGTTGCTCGGCTTCGACGCGGAGTGGGATTTCAGCCGCATCGACTTGAAGCATGTGACTGCGGATATCCTCCCTCACAGTGGACACAAGTACGACGTCCTCGATGCTCATCTGCCGAGCCTCCGACAAGGTGAGCGGCTTCGTCCTTTCGCACAACGCGGACAACGCAGGAACCACCCATTCGTCGACTGAATACGTGCGCGCAAGTAGGAGCTGATCATGAGCCGTTGGAGGTTCGATAGAACGCAACGCTAACTTGCGGATCGAAGCGAAGCCCCAGCAAGTTGAGAGGTGAAGCACCGATTTCCACTGTTCATAAGAGAAGCGATTTTCTTCAAAATCCCTGCACATAGATGCGTCTCGATAAACAAGGCTATGACAATGGACCGGAAATCTTACTCGGGATATAGGACAGAGAGGAAAGCATCAAAGTCTTTGCACTCGATGTCTCCTAGGGATATGACGGTAGGGAGAGCCTCGTGGTCACGGACGTCAAGTAGGGCGAATCGGGTTGAAAAGTATATCGAGTCACGCGAGAAGAAATATCGGTGGACGCAGTACAGCGTCTTGCCAACCTACTAGTACATAGGGTCTTATCAATGAATATGATGTTCACACAATCACTAAATATCACGCACCAAAAATGTGACATTTCCATCCTTGAAAAAGTATTTGTGGTGTCGTTCGAAAGAACCCTCGGCTGCATCAACTCCCGGGTACACGCTAACCGATGAGCATGCCGTACTCCCACTGGCACCCGGCTCAATCACTTGGGAACACGTATGCTTGGCCTGGGACTCGGTCGCATGGGGAGCGCCCTCAATGGCCGGAGGTGTTTCGGGATCGTCGGAGAGTAGAGAATCGAAGGAGACCATGGATGGTGTTTTCGAAAGACTAGGTGAGACGATTTTCTCGTCGCTACCCCAAGAGACTATGCGAGCGGTCATGAGGTGAAGAGATAAGAGAAGGAGTGTTCAGAAGCGCTTTGTTCCGCCAGCAGCCTAACTGTACCGGAGCGCCTATAACGCGACTCGGCGTTTAGGGGAGCGCGAGAGCGGTGCAAATAGACGCCTCAGATTACCAGTGACAGTTTCTTTCCTTTACCTTTGCTGCTCACGCCTTTAAGGGTCACTTGTGTAAGGTATGCATCCACGCTAGGCTTGGAATCGACCTGTTTGCCCATCGCCGACACATCCGACGGCCTCACCCGACACCTCCGACGCCACAGGGCAGCGAGCACACGTTGCTGTCCTCTCCATTTTGCCATGCCACCCTTTTTCTTGTTGTCAAGGACACATAGATAGATTGTAAATAGCTACAGTAGAAACCTGAAATATATAAACCCGCGCGCAGCACAGTGAACGGCAGGCGAGTAGTGCCTCAGCTGTGCCACTGTTTGCATCGCTTTTCCCGCTTTCTCTTGTCTCATTTCGCTCTCAGTATCAGTCAAGTGGCTCACGCGGAGCCATCACCCACCCACTCACCCACTCTCTCTTCTCCCCTTTCCCCTCTCTCACAACCTGGGACAACCCTCGAACTCACACGTAGACGACGTATCTACCTTACACTTGGTCATATGATAGTGCGTTTAGATCAGCTTCGAGCCTCGATGTTGAGGCCTAAGGGGCACGCATACTGTGTAAGTCATGCTGCACGATGCGTGCGACTCCTCGTTGGGGGATCTTGTGGTTCAGATGTACGGCTAGGCTATGACTAGGCTTGGTATCATTCCAATTTATGACGCGCTTAGTAAACGCTTATATTTGCTACCTATCGTTCAATGAACAGGTCGCAACAAGCCCACAAAAACTTTACTTACGAGAACGAATATCTATACCACGAGATTCAAACTGACCTGTTGTGATCGTTTCCTCTCCAAAATTCCTCTCCAAAATTCCTCTGCGTGCTTAAGCTTCTGCGTGCCGGAAGTGCTCTGAGTTGTTAACTCGCCCTCGTCTCTCGCGCTCCCGTTGGAGCTGTCCTCGATCAATTTCGACTTCACTGCTCACGCGTCTCTATGGAGGCACTGAGTTACACAACAATTTTATGGGTGCCAATGATGACAATGAATCAGTCATGACATCAGTTAATATTCGTTCTCATGCTCAAATGATCTACTAGATATCCATGATTGCATACGTGCCCTACTTTCTCTGTAGTTTGTCTTTGCCTACTGCCACATCTAAAGCAAGGAATGCCTGGATGGCAACCTGATGCTCTGGGGAGATGAATTCATATCGGAAATAGTATGGATTCAGTACTAGGTCTCGAGTAGCGGAGCCCTTTCGAAGACCGTGGTCCAAGCACACGACACCGTTTTGCTTAGTATCGATAGAACTTCTCCAGACGATCAAAGCGTTGCAACTGCAACTGGACCAGCTACACTTAGGAAGCAATCCGCCGAACGGCCCAGGCAAGGAGATCCCTCTTCCCACGGGGTAGGAAGGAGGTGTTGCAGGAGACTCGGGCCTACTCGTTCCTGGCGGCACACCTGCGAGTTTCTCATTGGCGGCGGTAGCTGGAGGTCTGGAGTTGGGTGTCGACATACCGATTGCTACACCATTGTCGTCTTCCTTGGGGTCATGTTGTGTCCCCATGTTCTTGATCCTCAACGCTTCCTTGCCTGTCTTAACAATGCGCGTCGCTGCTACTGCTCCCCGGCTGTTCTTCATAAGCCGTGTCGGTTCTCCTTTCAACACACTCATATTCCTTGGTGCATCTTCATCTGCCTGCAAACGTTCGTCAATTCCACCGTCGGCCGACTCTCCAAAATGGACGGCAATGGGACTCACTGAAAGTTCGTCATCATGGTCATGAGCACTCACTCGTTTCAAGGCCACACTCGACCATGCTTCGCGCTTTGGAAAATGTAGGTGGACAGGTATCTCAAGACCAAGAGCCCCAAGTTGCTCGGTTTCGACTCGGAGTGGGATTTCACCCAAATCAACTTGAAGGGCGTGACTGCGGATATCCTCCCGAACAGTGGACACAAGCACCACATCCTCGATACTCATCTGCCGAGCCTCAGACAGTGAGAGAGGTGCCGTTCTTTCGCACAACGCGGACAACGCAGGAACCACCCAATCGTCGACTGAATAAGTGCGAGCGAGTAGGAGACGGTCGTGAGGCGTCGGGGGCTTGATTGAGCCAAGTGCTAGCCTGCGGATCGAAGCGAAGTTCCAACGAGTTGAGAGATGAAGCACGGACTTCCACTCTTCATAGGAGAAGTGATTTCCTTCGAACTCCCTACCCGCAGATACGCCTCGATAAGTAAGCTGATAAACGGTGGACCAGAAAACTGACTCGGGATATAAGATGGAAAGGAAGGCATCAAAGTCATTGCGTTCGATGTCTCCCAGTGATATGACGGTAGGAAGGGGCTCATGGTCACGGATGTCGAGCTGGGCGAATCGGGTGGCGAAGTATGTCGAGTCGCGAGAGAAGAAATATCGGTGGACACAATAAAGGACATTATCAACCTATATGCAGCCTAGTCAATGAATCTATTTGGATATCACTTTCATGACATCTCACACCAAAAATGTGACATTTCCATCTTTGAAGAAGTATTTGTCGTGTCGCATGAATGGATGATCATGGTCGGCAGCATCAGTCCCTGGGTATATCGTAGCCGATGTCGTGGTTCCGTTGGGTTCAATTACTTGGAAAGCCCCGTGCGTGGGCTGTGACTCGGCCATGGGAGGACCTTGGTCACTTGGGGAGGCCTCGAATTTGTCTGAGAGGATGGAATCGACGGAGATAAGGGAGGGTGTTTTGGAAAGATTTGGTGAGAAAATGTGCTCGTCGCCACTCCAAGAGACTACTTTGCGAGTTGCCATGAGATGAAGAGAGATAAGAGGACACGCGTTCAGGGTGATTTGTTCCAGTCAATCCTCAAGGCTGTTCCCTATTTTGGGTCAGAGGCTCGGAGCGCCCGTGACTGCACAACTCAAGGGAAGTTGTGATGGATTCATGCGGAGGTGACTCGGAACCTTATCATCACAAGCTAGTTACAGTCAGTTCTTTACTCCCTAGGTACGGCCCTACTGAACCACTCTTTCATCCTGACCCATATGATTAAATTCTCATTGTTTTGATTGACTCGTCTTTATTTCTCAGTCGCTTTCTTACACCCGTTATCATCCCCTTCATCCCCTGTATTCGCTGCATTCGGTATTAGACGGTCTTAATTATTCTTTATGCGCTCTATTGTGTATAAAATCCCCTCGAATTCGTTTGTAATGTAGGTGGCCGGGTTGAAGTGACCTAGCAAGTGAGTTCGACGAAGATTCTTGAAGAGACGAGGCCGCAATCCCGAACTAGCGAGGATGCGGGAACGGTGTTGAACGGTGCGAGGCGAGGGCGATGCAAGAGGTGCGAGAGACGCGGAGCGAAGACGAAGCTATCTTGAGGCGGTGGCGAGGTGAAAGGCGGTCGATGTTGGCGACGCAAAGGCGGTGGCTGGAGCGAATGAGAACGGCAGCGAAACACAAAGGCGAATGACAGGAAGGATGAGCGTCAGCGCAGCAGGCTCTCAGATGGTCAGGGAAAACAAACAAAAGCAGAGGGGGCAAAGTGGGCCGCAGTTGCCTTGCCATCGACGAGGCCAAGCGCGAGGTATCTGTACGCAAAGCTGACTCGAGACAGTACGAGACAAGTATTCAACACGCAAAAGTAAGCTAGAGGGGGAACAGTGAAAAGAGGAGCGATGGTGCTGTCGGCAACAGGCCGCGCGGCGTTGTAAACGACGAACAGCAGTATCTGGGATGCAGAAAGTTTTACTAAATTGTTGTAGGGTGCGCGACGTTGAATTTGTAGATGCGACGAGGTTAAGGAACGGTGGGGCGACGCTCGATGGTAAAGGCAGGGAATGGAGAGCAGACGTCTAAATCAAAAGGAGACAGAAAAACGTACGGAAAAGTAACCCGGATGCACCTATATACCGTAAAGACCCTTCCAACACAGGCATGAGCCAGACCGAGGGGCGGTCGGCGACGGGCGACGAGCGATGCGTGCTAACTTATGTGGGGCAACGGTCGTTCGAGCTTGTGAGGTCGGCTGACGCGATGTGGGCGATCCCCGAGTCTTGTTCTGTTCAAGAAAACGTATCGATGGAAGGCGAAAGGTCAGAGGCAAGGCGAGGAGGGAGAGACAGAGTGAGAGGGCCAAGTGTAGCGGGCTAGTTGGGCATTCGGGAGAGTCACGTGGTCGAATAATACTCGTTCCGTTCCGAGGCTACAGGGCGTGCCACCTTACAGGAAACAACAGGAACACCAGCGAGAAGTCGTCTCGCGTTGATTTGGGACCTCCACCGCCTTAAGTCTTCCTCTTGTTCTTCTCTTCATCCCATCGTAGCCCCCAACGCGAAACCGAGCTATGTACCCCCACACGTTGTGGACTTGGGATCAGAATCCTCTTTTCCTCTCTTGAATACAGTATCGCCTTCTTTCCTCTTGTGTGCGGTTTGGCTTTGTGCCCCAAGCATAACCTTCGTCACTGTATCCTTATCTTATCTTATCTCGTCCCAGTCATCCTCCAGTTTTTCTTCCGCGGTCTTGGCCTCTGCCTCGCGCTTCATCTTCTCGGCTTCGGCCTCGGCTTGGCACGTAGCCTCGGACTCGGCAGCTTTGGCTTCAGCGTCCGCTTCAGCCCTCTCCTTTGCGTCCTTGTGTGCCTCCACGGCTTCCAGGCGAGCCTTCTCCTCTGCATCCTTGCGTGTCTTCTCCTCTCCCTCCAGGCATGCCTTCTCCGCATCCTTGCGAGCCTTCTCCTCAGCCTCGGCGCCCTTCTTGGCTTCAGCGTCTGGACGCAGTCTCATAGCCTCCTGCACCTTTACCCTTGCTTCGGCCTCAGCTTTCTCCCGGAAAGACCTGGGATACCACGCGCCGGCCATACGAGTGTTATCCACCGATTCCCACGAAGACGGTGGCGGTGTCCTATGACCGGGAGCAATATTAATAAGCTGCTTGGCTTCTACAAGGAGTGGAGTTTCAGCTGTGTCGACTTGAAGCATGTGACCGCGGATATGCTTCTGCACCGTGGACACAACCACGACATCCTCGATGCTCATCTCTCAAGCCTTCAACAGGGTAAGAGGTACTGTCATTTCACACAATGCAGATAACGCAGGGACCACCCCATTAAGTGAATATATCCGCGCAAGTAGGAGCCTATTGTGTGGCGTCAGAGGCTCGATAGAGCTCAACGCAAGCCTGCGAATGGAAGCGAAACTCAAACGAGTTGAGAGATGAAGCACTGATTTCCACTCTTCGTAAGAGACGTAAGACAGGTGATTTCCTTCAAAATTTCTGCCCATACATACGCTTCTATGAGTAAGATGATAAACATTGAACCGGAATCTTACTCGGAATATAAGTTGGAGAGGCATCGAAGTCCGTCTTTTTGATATCTCCTAGGGATATGATGGCAGGGAGCGCTCCATGGTCACCATTTCAGACGTCGGGCTGTGAATCTGGTGGAAACGTGTATCGGGCCACAAGAGAAGAAATGTCGGTGGACGCAATATAGTGTATTGGATCAAACTGAGTCCGTTGTATCGTACAGTTTCCGCTTCCACGCCGCTCGCTCCCTCTTGCACAAGCTGCACTCTCTCCAACTTTCGTTATTTACGGCATATCTGTCCTGCGATATCCAACCGACCTGTGGTGATTGTTTCCTCTCCAAAATCCCTCTGCGTGCCGGAAGTGCTCTAAGTCGTCAACTCGCCTTTCGGCTTTCGCGCTCCCGTCGGAGCTGTCCTCGATCCACATCGCCTCACTGCTCACCCGTCTCTATGGAGCCACCGAGTTACGCAACGATTCCATGGGTGCCAATGATGACAATGAATCAGTCATGACATCAGTTACTGTAATATTCGTTCTCATGCTCAAATGATCTGCTAGATATCCATGATTACACACATGCCCTACTTGCTCCGTAGTTTTTCTTTGCCTACTGCCACATTTAAAGCAAGGAATGCCCGAATGGCAGTCTCATGCTCTGGAGAGATAAATTCATATCGGAAAATGGACAATTCCTTCATGTACAGGCCTCGAGTAGGGCGTCTCTCTGATTCCTCCATAAGGCCGTGGTCCAAGCACACGACACCGTTTCGCTTAGTATCGTTACCACTTCTCCAGGCGATCAAAGCGTTGCAACTGCAATTGCTCCAGTCACACTTAGGAAGCAATCGGCCGAACGGTAAGGAGATCCCTCTTCCCACGGGGTAGGAACGAAGCACCGGTGATGCAGGAGACCCTGGCCTACTCGTCACTGGGGGTACACCTG
>Ga0307510_10010385_pt1 | contig 11060 bp, 7 predicted proteins | sample 12_EM_MG_FD_207224 | JGI IMG/M metagenome (GOLD analysis project Ga0307510, IMG submission 207224) | Populus trichocarpa ectomycorrhiza microbial communities from riparian zone in the Pacific Northwest, United States - 12_EM | ecosystem: Host-associated > Plants > Roots > Unclassified | place... | reverse complement strand
ACGAGTCAGAAGGAGTCAGGGGGAGTCAGAGTGTCCAACGAGTCACCACGAGTCACGACGAGTCAAAAGGAGTCGGACCGGTTCCGGACCGGTCATTGCCAAATCAGGGTGGGGACACGCGATGGAAAAAGGGAAGCGAAGGGTGGGAGGGGACGAGTCGTGACATTACCCCCCTGTTAACGTCCTAAGAACGTTCAATAACGACCGTGGAGGGGCAGGCGTGGCGGCGGCGGTACTTGTGGTCGAGGGGGACCCGACAGACTTGGAAGGACACGCACCGAGTGTGCGGTTGAAAGCACCCTTCCTCGAGGTGGCCACCTGCGCGGCACAGCTCGCAGACGCGGATCAATGCACAGTTCTCCACCTTGTGGCCCTCCCGCTTACACCAGAGGCAGACGTCACTCAGCTTCTCATCCGTGTAGTTCCACGGACTATCGACGGCTGCCTTGATGCGGCTGATTTGCCGCGCGTGCATGGTAGACGTGGTAGGGGTGAGGGAGTTGGTGATGTGACGGCGGAGGCAGCGGTAGCCGTTAGCGCGAGCGAGGCGGCGAGTGATGTCGGCGAGCGCGTTCCTTTCGTCCGCCAGTTGCTCGCGTAACTCGGTGACTTGTCGCGCACGGCGGATGACCTTGGTACGCGCGGCGCGGTGGCGGACGACTTCTGCGCGTAGCGTGTCATCTCCTTCCTGACCATGGCCCAGTCGACGCCATCCGAGTGGGTCTGTACATCCGCAAAGAAGAATTCTTGGCGGCGGTCGAGGGCGGCACGGGGGAATTCGTCGGCACGGGCGTGGAGGGGTTTCGCGTGCACCGAGCAACCGAGTCCGCGCGTTCCCAGGAGTTCTGGGCTCGTCGTACTCCAGTCGATGGATACGAAAGGCGCAATCTCATATCGCTGCGGTGGGTCGGTGGGGATGAGGAAGATGTAGTTGACCCCGCGCTCTTCGCAATTGCGCGCCCAACCCGGTCCGGGGTGTACACCTGGTCGGGGGCCGTTTGGCGTCGGCGTCCGCCCTTCTTCTTCCTCCTCTCTTGCGATGCGTGCGACTTGCGCGTCGACATCGTGTTGGGCCAGTGCGTTAACGATCTGGTCGAATGGGGGAGCGGCGTCGAGTGGGTCAACCTGGAGGAAGTGTGGGGGCGATGAAGGCATGGAGGGAACAGGATCGGTGGGAGTGATAGGCTCGCGGTTTGCCCCGAGGTCGCTGATAGGGGGGGCATTGCCGACGAGAGGCGTCGAGGTATCAACGTGGAGGGTATGGAGGTGTGCGAGTACCTCCGGGTGGATGTGGTGCTGTGGCGGTGGGATAGGGAGTGCTGGGGTCGATCTGACCGACTGGACCTCCCAATCGTCGTCTTCGGCTGGGTACTCGAAGTCGGGTTCGTCAGCAACCGTACCGGAGCCGGAAGCGGTAGGAAAGACAGGGGGAGGGTCTAGATTGCGGATGGCAGGGATGGCAATAGAGGGGGTCGTGCGGAAGTTGACGAGCATTGTGGAGACCAGCTTGTGAAAGAGGGTAGCCCAATGTGAGATCATGGCGGCGTGCATGAACGTCCGTGAATACGTTCGGGCGTCCTCAAGGGCAAGTTCGTCGATGCGCTCGTCATGGTATTCCCGGGTGTCATCCAGGTCGTTTTGGCGGTTTTGTTCCGTGGTGAGGATGACCGGGGTGGTCGTCATCCGTTGGCTGGTACGGGGAGCGCGAACGACACGGCCAAGTGCACCGTCGTTCGCGCTTTCATCGGGCGAGGAAGAGGGAGGAGATGGTGTGGTGCAGGAGTGGGCAGCGCGGAGACGGTGGAATCGGATGCGGTGGTCCATTTCCGCATTCTCGACGTCGGGCGAGGGTGTCGAGTCGCGGGATGAGACAAGGATCGGTGACGAGGGGCGAGACATTGTTATATGTGAAGATGGACAGATAAAAGCAGCTCAGAGTTTGTCTTTCAACTGTCGATGGATGGGAGGAAGATGGGAATTGGCGATGGGATTGTTGTCATTTTATACTGTCGGTCGCCCAGCCGCGGCGGGGTGTGAAAGCAGAAAATCTTCCAGAAGTTCGGGGGCGTGTAGGGCTTTGTGTCCAATCCACGAGTCATCGGAGTGCGGATAGCCCTTCCAATGCACGAGGTATTGCAGCTGACGTCCTCGCCCCTTGTGCCTGGAGTCGAGGATTGCTTCGATCTCGTATTCTTCTTCGTTATCGATGATCGGAGGGGGGCGTGCGAATGGCGTGCCATATGCCTCCGTCTCCTTATACGGCAGGAGGAGGTCCACATGGAAGACATCGTGGATCTTCATTGATGCTGGGAGCTGTAGCTGGTAGGCCACCTTCCCGATCTTCTTCGTGATAGGGAACAGCCCATACCATTTGGGTGACAGCTTTTTGTTTCCGGTTATGGCGAGATTCCGTCCTTCCAGCCAGACCAGGTCTCCCACGGTCATCTCCGTTGCCTTGCGGTCGTCCTTACAGTTTTGTACGTGTCGCAATAACTTTTGGGCTGTTTGTCTTGACTCGTCTAGAAGCTGGAGGCGTGTTTCGGCTGCGGGCGTGGGTGTCTCAAGGTGTTTCAGAATCACCTGTGGTTTCATGCCGAAAAGGAGTTCGTGGGGGGACCTCCGTGTGACGTCGTGTCGCCACAAATTGTGAGCGAATTCCGCAATGGGGAGAATTCTGCTCCAGCTCGTCGGTTGGCTTGCGGTCCATGGGCGAAGATATTGTTCTAACCAAGCGTTCATTCGCTCCGTTTGTCCGTCTGTACGGGGATGGAAGGCAGTGGAGAGATTTTGTTGGATCCCCAATGCCTTGCACATCTCTCGTGCAAAGGCTGACGTGAAGCGGGGATCGCGATCGGATATGATACGCTTCGGGAGGCCAAACCAGGGTACGAGGTGTTTCAGATACTCGTTGGCGACACCTGGTCCGTCGATCGTTTTGTTACAAGGTATGAACTTAGCGGCCTTCGAACACCCTTGGTCGACTATCGTGAGCACAGAGTCGAATCCTTGCGATTTGGGCAGGTCGGTGATCAGGTCCATCGAGACATATTGGAACGGGCCTTCTTCGACAGGGGTATCAAAACGTTGGAGGGGTGCTTTTGTTCGGTGCACATTGGTCTTGGATTCTTGGCATCGTGCACATCCCTTGACGTATTCTTCCACGAATTGTCGCAGTCGAGGCCCGTCGTATTGTTCTCGGACCAGTTCCCAAGTGTTCGCTATTCCGGGGTGTCCTGCTGCTGGTGAATCATGTAGGGAGCGGAGGATTTCGCGGCGTCTTTCAAGGTTATCAGCCAGGAACGTTTTGTTTGCTACCAGATTGTCGGGCGACGAAGGGGGAGAAAAAAGATGATCGGGTAGCGGGATGCATGGCAGATCAGAATTCACCCCCTTGTTAAGGTCCTTACGGCGGGAAAGGAGGTCAGCGACCGTATTTGTTGTCCCAGCGATGTGTTCCAGTGTGTAGTCAAAATCCTGAAGGAATTCGATCCACCGGGCCTGCCGGCCCGTGACTTTCTGTGGCTCGCGGAAGTACTGAAGGTTCTTATGGTCTGTGAGGACCCGGATCGGATGCTTCGCACCAAGGAAGAGGGGGCGACCACATTTGAACCCAAAGACAATGCCAGCGAGTTCACGATCGTGCATGTCATAATTCCGCTCGGCTGGGAGGAGGCTACAAGAATGGAATGCCACTGGGTGCATTCCATCTTCATGTTCTTGCGCGATCACGACGCCGAGTGCGTAGCCGGATGCGTCGGTGTGCATGACGAATGGTTTTGTCCAATCGGGCGTCTTGAGTATGGGTTCGCTTGCACAGACGTCTTTGAGGTGTCGGAATGCACGTTCACATTCTTCCGACCAGTCCCATTGATGGTTTTTACACGTGAGGTCATTGAGCAGTCGTGCAATGTTGGAGAAGTTGGAGATGAAGGCTTGGTAGAAATTACAGAACCCCAGGAAACTCCGGACGTCTTTGACGCACAAGGGAGTCGGCCAGTCGGTGATACCTTTGACCTTGACCGGGTCCATGCGTACCGCGCCATTGCCAACGATCATGCCAAGGTATTCGACCTCTCGTTGATGGAATTGGCATTTGGATGGTTTGAGGAACAAGTTGAGCTTGCTCAACTTATCCAGCCATTTTTGCACGATCGCTTCATGTTCCGCTTCAGTTCCGTCAGTATGGATCACGATGTCGTCCATGTAGACCAACCCTTCTCCTTTGTCGATGAATTCCATGAGCTCATCGTTGACCATTGTCTGGAAGGTCGCGGGGGAATTCATAAGACCGAAGAACATGACGGTGGGTTCGAACAGTCCATCGCTTGTTTTGAAGGCAGCTTTCCATTCGTCGCCTTCCTTGATGCGTACGTTGTTATATCCCCAACGTACATCGAACTTCGTGAACCATTTCTTACCAGAGATACGGTGAATGAGTTCCGAGATGAGGGGAAGGGGGTAGCGGTTGGGGATGGTCCATGCGTTCAGCTTCCGATAGTCCTGTACCGGACGTAGCTTTCCATCTTTCTTTTTGATGAAAAAGAAGCCGCTCGCGTACGGCGATTTCGATCGATGTATTCGCTTTAGGCAGAGGTTGGTGGCTAGGAACTTCTTCTGTTCCTCTTGCTCCTTTGGCGATAGGGGGTACATGCGACAATTGATGGAGGCGGGGGCGTCAGGTTTGAGATCAATCGCGTGGTCCCATGGTCGGCGATCTGGGAACTTTTCCGAATCTTTCTCGCGGAATACGCGAGCGTGGCGATGATACTGCTGTGGAATAAGGTCCTGCCATGGTTTCTCTTCCTTTTGTTCGTTGACTTCGATGGCCAACTGTTGTGCTACGGTGCTTTTTCGGATGAATTGTTCCCATACTTCATCACCGGGGGACCATCCCGGGAGCGCACGGATCCAGGAAGGTACCTTCTGTTTCTGCCGCGGAGCATTTTTCGGTAGTGGTTGCCATTGATCGGCATCCATCGTGGAGAGCGTTGTCGTATCCTCGAGTTTTGCGTCGGCCCAGTTGACAATTGGTGCGCTAGCCTCGAGGAAAGGATACCCGAGGATGAAATCATCGGGTCCGATGTCGGCGATGAAGAAGACATGGGTGATCTTGGTCCCGCGATGATTGGTGACTAGATCCACAGCCTTCGTGATGTCGCCTGCTTTGTTGGGAGTTCCATCTACATTCCGCACCTTGCGTGGGTTCTGTAGCTTTCGTGTCGGGAGGCCCAATCGTACGACTGTTTGCGGATGGACGAAGCATTCTGTGGCGCCACTATCGAGGAGCGCCTTTTGGTCGACTCTTTTCTTTCTGGTTCGGAGCATGAACGGAACATAAATTGCTTTATTTTTCGATCGATACACTGAACCAGAATCTACTGCCCGAATGAGAGTCGTTGCACTCAGGCGTCCAGAAAACCCGTCTCGGCTCCCAAGTCTTGGAGTTTGCAGACGAATACGTCCCTATCTTCGTCGGTGAACTTCATGGCGCGCTGCGCCAGGACCTCAGGATTCCAGTGATAGGCTTGGCTATCTAGTTCCGACTCAGTGTCGTCGGCCTCTTCGACACTAGCCGTTCGGTTTGTCTGTGGACGTGCGGATGGACTTGGGCGATTTCTTTTAGTCGGGCAGTTACGTGCCAGGTGACCTTGTTTGCCACATTCGAAACACCGCCCCGTCTTGCGGTACTCTTCTTTGTCGCGGTCGGTGTTGGCTTTTCGTGCGGCGGCCGACGTATCCATGGCGTTTGGATCATGAGGAGGGAGACGTTGACGTGCCGGTTGGGAGCGACTTCCTTGTTGTCCTTGTCCTCCTTGGTTGGGTCGGCGCCAATAGAAGTTGTTGAAGGGATTGTTCCCTTGGCCTCCTCCACGATTCGACGGTCTTCGGTTCAGAGGTTGCGTGCTGCCGTAGCTGCCTTTATGCGTCTGGATCTTCAGCCAGATCCTCTGATGTCTTTGTGCGGCCTCACGCCATTGCACGTAATTTTGTGGGTCGTCTTGACGGAGGACCGTCTCTACGAGGGGTCCTGGAAGACCGTGCGCGAACATGCGCATGTTGGAGGGGTCATCGAGGTCGATACCCGCACGGTGAGCGAGTCGCTCAAACCCGGTGATGTATTCGTCGATCTTCCCTTCCTTCATCTTCAACTGTTTTAAGGCGTTCTGCGCCTGTTCTCGTTCCGCGTGGTTGGTGAATGCATCGAGGAAGTCCTGCATCATCACTTCCCATGGTGAATGACCCATAAGCTGTCGTGGGTCCTTTTTGATGGCGTCGAGCCAGTCATACTTCATTTCGGACCACCCATCGACTTGTGGTCCTCCCATGAGCGACAAGAAGTATGTACACTTCTTTATGTCGTTCTGGGCGATGGTGGCGCCGTCGTTCATCAGCATGAACTGACGGAATTGTGTGAGGAAGCGGCGGGTGCGCGCTCTGTCTCCGTTGAAGCGGTCGGGGGGGTTGCCTTCGAGGCGGAGGTATCCTGCCGAATGCATTGCGGCTAGGACCATGGGATCGTCTCCCGTTCCTCCGGGTTGCCCCGGCTGACGTGGGGGTCGGTTGGTAGCGGAGGAGAAGACGTTTTCTTCTTCGTCCAGATCATAGTCACCAAGGGGGGGCATGACCCAGCCCGTGGCTTTCTTTGGTTGGTCTTTCGGTGGGCCAGCTGCGGGGTCGGTGATCGTGGCCGTCTGTATGGCCGGGGTTGCTGCGCGTGATGGCGCTTGCGTGAGTGGTTCTCCGGTTGCGCGGAGTCGTGCATAGTCGATGCCCTTTAGTGGGGCGTCGATGAGGGACAGTCCCTCGCGTACGAGGCGATGCGCCTCGAATCCTGCTTCGCGACGGCGAAGTTCGAACCAGACACCATAGATGTTGGTGACGGCGAGGCGTGCTCCGTCAAGGAGGATGTAGTAGCCCGTCCATGGAACGTTGTCGGCCGTACCGCTTATGAGGAAGACGGTGTTCACTGCGTTCGTGGCGGGGACCGTGTCCCGTTGTTCTGGCATAGCCTCCATCGGGAGTTCGAGGTTGCTTAACTGTTCCACTGTTGGAACGTTCGGGAGCGCGCGGAGGCGCCAGTCTGTAGGGGCACGCCCCTTTCCTTTCGACGATCCAGCGGGAGTCGATGTCATGGTGAAGCTCTTTATGGGAAGCTCGTTCTAATGTCACGGTCAGACCACCGTGTCGTTGTCGAAGTCGTAGAGCTTCGAGTCGTTCGTTCGGGATCACGTGTGACATCACGTGATTCGTTTAGGGCAGGTGATTTTAGGGGAGGTCCTTGGCTTTAGGGCCGGTCGGTGTGTTTAGGGCCGGTGTTTAGGGCCGGTCGTTCGAGGGTTCGGGGATCTTGGAGGTCGATAGACCGAAGAGATTCTTAGCGTGCACTTATCGCGGCACGAAGACGATAGCAGGGTTTTGCTAAGCAGCTCAAGGAAGAGCTCTTAGAAGTCGTGAATCACGCTCACACAGGGAAGAAACCCAAAGGTCTGTATTCCACAAGGAGAACGAGCTTAAAGCCCGTTCACAGGAAACACAAGGGCTTATATACATAGGAGAGGGAGTCACTATGAGTCAGACCACGGCCGCGCTACGAGTCAGAAGGAGTCAGGGGGAGTCAGAGTGTCCAATGAGTCACCACGAGTCACGACGAGTCAAAAGGAGTCGGACCGGTTCCGGACCGGTCATTGCCAAATCAGGGTGGGGACACGCGATGGAAAAAGGGAAGCGAAGGGTGGGAGGGGACGAGTCGTGACACTCGCTCACCAGGAGGATGAACAAACGCCAATACCAGCTACTGGATTGACTTCTTCGGTCCTGACGGACAAAAAGCAGGAGAACTCCCACTCGAATTCATTACCACAGACGAGTTTGGAGACCGCTGGGCCACTATAACCTTTGAAGCAAACCATTGGTGGATCACCAGCGAAGCTAATCTTGTGCCTACAAACAACCCAGACCTTGGTTGGTGGAGAACTGACAACCCCCAACACCCAAACTATACAGCACCAGCAGTAGCAGCAGCAGCACCAGCATTTATCGCAGCAGCAGCAGCACCAGCATTTATTGCACCAGCACCAGCACCAATGGCAGTCCCAGCAGCAGCAGTGAACGGAGCCTTGCGAGGCCTCCCCCCACCTATCTTCGACGGAGATTGCACCAAAAGCGTGGGCTTTCTCCTAGCATTCCGCCTATACAAATTCACCAACAGAGGGCATGAGGCTATGACAAACCCTGCCACCCGCACCACCACAGCACTCTCCTATATTGCTGGACCACTGGTCGAAGTGTGGAAGGAAGAACAGTTGACACTACTTGAAGACAACATTGCAGCTAACGTACCGGAAGGAGATGAGGCCCACTGGACCACCTTCCTAACCAACTTTACACAAGCGTTCACCAATATGAACAAGAAAAACGACGCCTACCGTGAGCTTCAGAAATTGAGGCACACAGATGACCTGGACACGTTCATCGCCAGGTTCAAGCAACTCATCACAGCCACAGAGCTAGACATCGACAGCCACGGAGTCATAGAACTCCTCAAGACAGGACTAAAACAAGCCCTTATCCAGAATGTCCTCACTGCCCAGGACTATAATCCTAACACCACCTACACTTTCACCGACATGGAGAAACATATCCGCAATTTGCACCTTCGCTGGATCAACTTCCTGGCTTATAGGAAAACGGACCAGAAACAGCGCTTCGTCACTGTGCTTGGGATAAAGCCCCACACTGGAGGACAACCTCGGAACAGAAGACAACCATTCAAAGGAGGACGCTGCCTCACCACTTCACAAGGAGGCGACGCCATGGACATTGATGTCACAGAAACCACAGAAATCGATACTACCCACACCAATCAGCGGAAGACCAACGAATGCTTCTATTGCCAGAAGCCAGTCACAAGAAGAAATCCGACCGCGCCCAAGTAGAGAGCAGCAGAGGAAACAGCAATGTCAAAACTGCTGATCTCATCGACTTTTCCACCATGACTACAGACCAACACACCAACATGCTCACCAAATATGTGCAGAGCGACGCCTTCATGGCACAAGAGGACGATGAGAAACTCAAATTCATTGAGAAAATTGCTCCTCAGGGTTTTTAAAGGGGTCCCAGCTTACTGCCTTAGCTAGGACCTTACGTCTCAAAAGTGTACTTGTATCATGAGCGAATGCGATACGAATTCCATTCCAATTCAAACACTATTGAGGATAGGCAGAAGAAACAGCACTACTAGATAGCGGAGCCACAGAGAACTTTGTGGACTTCGCAACCATATGCCGACTCAGACTAGGGACCAAGAAACTAATCGTCCCAAGACCAGTCTATAATGTCGATGGAACGCCAAACATTCATGGCATGATCACACAGACATGCAAGCTACACATCAAACAAGGAACCAAGGAGGCCAAACAACTCTTTTACATCACCAACCTAGGAAAGGACAAATTCATCCTAGGATACCCCTGGTTCCGATCCTTCACCCCAGACATTGACTGGGCAAAAGCCCAACTTAAAGGTCCCAAGGTCGGGATAGAAACCACCCATCTCGCCACTGCCGAGAGGGTAAAGAACTGGATGGACAAGAAATGATAAACATCATCCATGGCCAAAGTGGAGTGCGAACCGTTGATTGGAGTAACCGCTCCAGAAATGGAGTGTGGCCGAGCGGAAGTCAAACGCACCATGGCAGCAGAAACATTCCAACAAAACCTAGGAGTCAGACTCCAATGGTACAAGGAAACCAAATGCGCCAAAGAAGAAAACAAGCGCACCACGGCAGCCGACATACTTATGCAAATCAAGCGCACTTACATGGCAGCAGACATGGCCCACAAATATGTGGAAGAGCATGGCACTAATCAAGTCATCCTACCAGAAGAATTCAAATGTCATACGGCCCTCTTTTCAGAGGAAGAAGCAAACCAGTTCCCACCATCCAGAGGAGAAGCAGATCACAAAATCACACTCCTAGACACTGCCCCTACCAAGTTCAACTGCAAGGTCTACCCTATGTCACAAAGGGAGCGGGAAATAGAGGACAAATTCCTGGATGAAAACCTGGCCAAAGGATATATCGTACCATCGGACTCCCCCTACAGATTCTCAACCTTCATGGTCCCTAAGAAGGACATGAAGGAAATGAGATACATCATCGACTACCACCCCCTTAACAAAGTCACCAGAAGAGATGTCACACCACTTCCTAACCTTGGACAATGCATTGAAAATCTCCAAGGAATGGAACTCTTCAGCAAATTCGACATCTGGTGGGGCTACAACAACATCCGTATCCATTCGGAAGATGAGTGGAAAGCAGCCTTCAAAACGCGCAGGGGACTATTCGAACCAAAGGTCATGTTCTTCGGCCTAAACAACTCCCCAGCATCATTCCAGAGATTCATGCACATGATCCTAGAACCACTATACAGGAAATATGGCCGCAACTCATTCACGATCCATATCCTAGGTTTTGACAAAAATGAACGGGCTGCACTTGAAAACTACATGGACGACTGTGGCATTGGTACTAAGGCAACCCTGGAAGGCAGACGACTTCACATCCAGATCATACACGACTTCTTCGACATCCTAGCGGAACATGGCCTACACCTGAAACTATCGAAATCAGTCTTCATGCAACCCCAAATGGACTTCCTTGGAGTACGAATCTCCAAGGACAGTGTTACTATCGATCCCGCTAAAGTCACCGGACTCAGAGACTATCCACACACCCTCGTCAACCTCAGGCAAGCTAGAGGCTTCCTCGGAGTCGCTGGATACCACAGGATGTTTGTCCCCTAGTTTCAACCATCGCCACACCAATCACACGTCTTACTGGAGCAAATGTACCCTTTGAATGGGGCCCGGAACAACAGGAAGCTCAGGAGAAGCTTATCAACCTTATCACCAATGCACCAGTACTTGTCAAACCAGACGTCACTCGACAATTCGAACTAGAGGTGGACACATCCCAAATCGCTATGGGAGCAATCCTCTATCAATGAGACAAACTGTCGCGGGCTTTGCCCGCACTACCCCACCTCAAGAGG
>Ga0307510_10010384_pt1 | contig 11060 bp, 10 predicted proteins | sample 12_EM_MG_FD_207224 | JGI IMG/M metagenome (GOLD analysis project Ga0307510, IMG submission 207224) | Populus trichocarpa ectomycorrhiza microbial communities from riparian zone in the Pacific Northwest, United States - 12_EM | ecosystem: Host-associated > Plants > Roots > Unclassified | place... | reverse complement strand
CCGTCCGGCAAGTCCAGCGCGAGCAGTTCCACGGCCGCCGTGGCGGCGGCGAGCGGGTTGCGCAGCTCGTGCGAGAGCGTCGCGATGAAACGGTCCTTGGCCCGCTGCTCCTCCCTCAACTGCCGCCCCGCCGCGTCCAGTTCGGCGTTCGCTCGGCTGAGCTGCTCGTTGACCTCGCGGATCTCCCGGGCCCGGACGAAGAGGTCGATCTCCATGCCCTCAGCCCGCATCTGCGCCTCGGCCGCGGCGCGTTCCTGTTCCCGGCCGACGTGGCGCAGATGCACGAAGTCGGTGACGTCCTCGACCCGGTGGATGATGTGCGTGACCCGTCCGTCGGCGTCCAGGACGGGGGAGTTGACGGGGCTCCAGTACCGCTCGTCGAAGGTGCCGGCCGCGCCGCCGGGGATGTCGTAGCGCTGGAGGGCCATCGTGTCCTTGCGGCCCGTCGCGACCACCGACTCCAGCGAGCGGCGCAGATTGGCGACCCCGTCGGCCGAGGGGTCGTCCGGGTTGTCGGGGAAGACGTCGAAGATGCGCTGCCCGACGATCTCGCGTCCCGTACGGGTGGCGGCGAGGTACGCGCGGTTGACTTCGACGACCGTGAAGTCGGGGCTGAGCACCAGCAGCGGGGAGAGCGCCGCGTCGAAGAGGAGCCGGAAGTCCGGGGTGGGGAGGGGCGGCATGACGGCTCTCAGAGGTCGAGGCGGTAGCCGTAGCCGCGGACCGTGGTGATCCGGGGTGCGGGCGTGGGGAGTGCCGCGAGCTTGCCGCGCAGGCGGTACACGTGCTCGATCACGGTCGCGGGCAGCTGCCAGGAGGCACCCCAGATCCGTTCCAGCACCTGCTCGGTGGAGAACACCCGGCCGGGCGCCTCCCCGAGCATCTCCAGCAGGGCGTACTCCTTGGGCCGTAGCGTCAGGAAGACGCCGTCGGCGGACGCCTGGCGGGCCGCCGTGTCGATCCGCAGCGAGCCGATCTGGAGGACCGCCGGGACCTCCGGCGGCTGCGATCTGCGCAGTACGGCCCGGATGCGGGCCACCAACTCCCGTTGGGAGAACGGCTTGACCAGGTAGTCGTCGGCGCCGATCTCCAGCCCAGCCACCCGGTCGGCCTCGGCGCCCCGCCCGGTGATCACGATGACCGGAAGCCTGCTGGTGGACCTGAGTGCCCGCAGGAGTTCGAGGCCGCTGCCGTCCGGCAGGCCGAGATCGAGGACGGCGAGATCGACGCGGCTCTCGTACAGGACGGACTTGCCGGCGCGGGCGTCCATGGCCCAGGTCACGGTGAATCCCTCGCGTTCCAGATAGGAACGGCACATCAGTGCGAAATCGGGTTCGTCCTCGATCAGGGCGAGGTGCGGACGCATTCCGGATCACCTGGCCCAACTGCTGCCCGCTCGTTGTGTCGCTGATGAGCGGGCGTTGATGCCCCGACCATGTGGCGAAGGTAGAACAGTTGGTACCCACGGTTCAAGGGGGAGCCGCTCGGGGGGAGTTCCGGCGCGGGCTCGTGCGGTGCGGGGATGTCGAAGCCGCCGCACGGACCCGCGCCGGATCGCGCGCCCGCGCGCGGACAGCACGGAACGGGGACGGAACACCTTGCACGAGAACAGCCTGTTGCCCGAGAACGCCCTGTTGTACGAGAGCGGCCTGGAACCGGTGCCCACCCCGGCCTGGCCCGCACCCGGCGAACACGCCCTGCTGGGCGCACGGGACAGCCTGCTGGTCGTCGACCTGCACGGCGACCTCGACCTGGCGACCGCCACCCCGCTGCGCGAGTGGCTGGACTCGGTGGTGGCGTTGCGTGCGCCCGCCTACGTCGTCGATCTGCGCCGCACCACGTTCATCGACTCCACCGGCCTCGACGCGGTGCTGCGTTTCCGCCGCCGGGTGCGGGAGTACGAGGCGGGCTTCGCCGTGGTGTGCGCCCCGCGCACCGTGCGCCTGTTGCGGGCGCACGGCACGCTGGACCTGCTCGACCCGGCGCCCGGCCTCCCGGAGGCGGCCTCCAGGATCGCCGGGCGCTGAGACTCAGACCCGGTCGGCCGCGATCAGCAGATACTGGAAACTGCCGTTGCGGTAGGCGGTCAGGAAGGTGTCCTCGATGCCCGTGACCAGATGGTCGGCCTGCCGGCGCAGCGCCCAGTAGGGGATGGTGTCCTCGGTGAGGTCCTGGACGTGGACGGGCACCAGCCGGTTGCGGGCCATCGCCCGGAAGTACTCCGACCTGGGGTGGATGTCGCAGATGTAGTGGGCGTTGATGAGGGACACCTCGCGCGAGGCCCGGCCGTACGTGTCGTCGTAGCAGCCGGTGATCACCACGTAACGTCCACCGCGGCGCAGCAGCCGGGCGTGCTCGGCGAACAGCAGGTCCAACTCCACATACATGGTCGACTCGTTGTTCCAGGACGCGGCGAACTCACCTGTCGGGAAGCCGGTGTCGAGCATGTTCCGGTGGTGATAGCGCACCTTGCCGTCGATGCCCCGCTTGCGTGCCTGCGCGTTGGCGAACTCTGCCTGCTTGGCGGAGATCGTGACCCCGTCCGCCCGGCAGCCGTAGCGCAGATGCGCCACGACACTGCCGCCACCGCGACCGCAGCCCGCGTCGAACACCCGGTCGTCCGGCGTGAGTTGACCGAGGTGGGAGGTGAGGAGTTCGGCCTGCGCGTGCTCCAGGCGGTGCAGTTCGGCGGTGAGCCGCTCCCGGCGCCGGACGGGGTCGGGTTCGTCGAGCACGGACTCGTCGGCCCCGCCGATTCCGTAGTGGTGGTGGTACAGATCGTCGATCTGCCCGAGGTCGAGGTTGACCGGGTTCTCTTCGGCGTTCCAGTAGTCCGCGACACGGTTCTGGTACGTGGACTGGGTCGGCACCGGTGCTGCTGTGGTGCCGGCGTCGGTGGTGGTCAACGGTGACTCCTAGCGTGCTATGTCTGACGGTGCGTCAGGGGCCGGTCTGTTACCAGTAGTTGGGCAGGTGGTAGCGGTGGGTGTTGGTCGCGTGCCACTCGTGGTTGCCGGCCACCCAGGCGGCGAGGCCCCGGGTGTAGCGCTCGACGAGGGGCGAGGCGGCGGACAGCGCCGCGGACTCCTCCTCGAAGGCGTCCATGATCCGGTTGTGGATGTCGACCGACTTCAGATAGGCCGCCTTCAGCCCGCGCCGGTCCTGGGCGGCGACGACCTGGGGGAGGTTGAGGTGGTCGGGGTCGGACAGCTCCTTGGTGAAGGAGTAGAGGTCATTGACGATCGTGGTGGCGTTGCAGGCCAGGGCCGTGACGCGCTGGATCTCGGGACGGGCGTAGACCTGCTCGGGCAGTTCGTAGCCGTCGATCGCGTCCACGATCGACAGACAGGGACGGAAGTTGTTGAACTGCCGCATCACCAGGTACTCCCAGATACGCGGCTTGTACCGGATCTCGGCCCAGGCGGCCTCCGCGAGATAGCCGAGGTGGAGCCGGGCGATGTCGTGCACGAACCGGTCGGTCTGGCTGGGGGTGGCGAGGAGGGCGTAGTCCTTCAGCGCGAAGTGGTACGAGCGCAGCGGCCCGTCCGCCTGGACACCGTGCCGCCACTCCTCCTCGTATTCGGGGGTGGAGTGGAAGGGGTCGAGCGCCGACTGCCCGAAGATCAGCCGCCCGCCCAGGCCGCGGTGCGAGCCGCCCTTGTCCTCGTCCTCCTCGCAGTAGCAGTTGTCGACGATGTTCTCGGCGAGCAGCAACTTGCCCGCGGCGGTGAGCCGTTCGAGGTCGAGCGCCCCCGGGTGCTGGAGCACCACGGCCCGGCCGAACTGGAACCCGGCGAAGTCCCCGTCCCACGCGGCGGGGAACAGATCGAGCTCGCGGGCCCAGGTCTCCAGCCTGCGGTCGATCTCCGCGGCCTTCTCGAGGTCGGCGGGCGCCGCCGGCTGGTACTTGAGGCCGGGGATCGCTCCGGTGGGCCGGGCTCGTACGGCACCGGCCAGGTTCGGCGGGCCGGGCAGCGGAAGGGAGGTGGTCATGGGGTGCGAAGGGGAGGTGGTCATGGACTGCTCCACGCCGTCATTCGGCGGTCCGGCCGATCTGGACGTTTTCCAGGATTCCCGCCGCGTCGGGGACCAGGATGGCCATCGAGTAGTACGCGGTGACGAGGTAGCGGATGATCGCGGCCGAGTCGATGCCCATGAAGCGCACGTTCAGACCGGGCTGGAACTCCTCGGGGATGCCCGTCTGGAACAGCCCGACGACACCCTGGTCGGCCTCGCCGGTGCGCAGCGCGATGATGCTGCTGGTGTGCTGCGGGGTGATCGGGATCTTGCCGCACGGGAAGAACGGCACACCGCGCCAGGCGGGGATCTCGTGCCCCTCGACGTTCACCGTGCCGGGTACCAGACCACGCCGGTTGCACTGCCGGAAGAAGGCCGCGATCGCCTTCGGGTGGGCGAGGAAGAGCCGTGTCTTGCGCCGCATGGCGAGCAGTTCGTCGAGGTCGTCCGGGGTCGGCGGGCCGGTGAAGGTGCTGATGCGCTGGGTGTAGTCGATGCTGTGCAGCAGCCCGAACTCCCGGTTGTTGACCAGCTCCCACTCCTGCCGCTCGCGGATCTCCTCGATGGTGAGCCGCAGTTGCTGCTGGGTCTGGTCCATCGGGTCGTTGTAGAGGTCGGCGACCCTGGTGTGCACCCGCAGCACGGTCTGGGTGAGCGACAACTCGTACTCGCGCGGATCGAGTTCGTAGTCGACGAAGCCACCGGGGAGCGTCGGCTCGCCCACATGGCCGGCCTGCACCGGGACGTCGGCCTCGCCCTTACGGTTCATCGGCAGCCGCTGCCGCTCGGCGTACGCCTCCAGATGCGCGGCCAACGACGGTACGCGGTCGGTGAGTTCGGCCACGACGTCCCAGGGCAGCACGAGCAGGACGCCCGCGGTCTCGGCCCGCACGGAACTCAGCCACAGGGGATCGGACTGCCCTATGGCCTCGTCGCCCATCTGGTCGCCGTCGGTGACGACGCCGAGGATCTCCTCCTCGTCGTACTTGCCGGCGGTGAAGCGGGTGAAGCGGCCGTGGGCGACCAAGTAGGCCTCGGTGACGGGCTGTCCGGCCTCGAAGAGGACCTGCCCTGCCCGCACCTCCCGGACCCGGAACCGGTTCGCGACCTGCTTCAGCACCTCAGTGTCGGAGTACCCGCGCAGCACGGGCAGTTCGGTGAGTGTCTCGGGGATGACCTTGATGTCGTCGGCGCCGTTCTGCTCGAACCGCACCCGGCCGCGGCCGACGCTGAGCTGGAGCCGCCGGTTGACCCGGTAGGCACCGCCCCGCACGTCCACCCAGGGCAGCATCTTCAGCAGCCATCGCGAGGTGATGGCCTGCATCTGCGGTTCGGACTTGGTGGTCGTGGCGAGCTGACGTGCCGCCAGGGTGCTGAGACTGGTGGGTTGTTGACCGTTGCCGGGTGTCGCGGGGTCGGGTTCGTCGGTGGCGGGTCCGTGGGCGCTTTCCGGAGTGGACACATTCCCTCCCGGGAGGTGAACAGGGGTGAGCGCGTCGTCGGTGTACAAGCCAAACAGTCCTGCCCAGGACCGGTAACCGCGCGCGGGGGGCGGTTTCACGCCCTGGAGGGTGTAAACCGTCGGTCGAGGCGGGGAGAGGAACAGATCGTTCCCGTGCCCCGGCGCGCGGGGCGCGAACACGCCTCACCTGCGCGAAACCCCGTGCGCCGCCTACCTGTTGAGGTCGTCCACCCGCGAACCCCCGCGCACCGCCTACCCGTTGAGGTCGTTCACCAGCACCGCGGCCCCGTCGAAGCGGCCGGCCTCCAGATCCGCCAGCGCGTCCGCGGCCCGCGAGAGCGGATAGGTGTGCGTGGTCGCGCGCACGTCGTACCGGGCGGCCAGAGCGAGGAACTCCCTCGCGTCCTCACGGGTGTTGGAGGTGACGCTGCGCAACTCCCTCTCGTAGAACAGCTCGTGCTCGTAGTTCAGCGGCGGTGTGTCGCTGAGGTGGATGCCCGCGACCGCGAGGACCCCGCCCCGGTCGAGCGCCCGCAGGGCGACCGGCACGAGATCGCCGACCGGCGCGAACAGGATCGCGCTGTCCAGCGGCTCCGGCGGCGCCTCGTACGCGTCACGCGCCGAGGCCGCCCCCAGCTCCAGCGCGAGCCGCCGCGCCGCCCGGCCCCGGGTCAGCACATGCACGGTGGCCCCCTCGGCGAGCGCCACCTGGGCGCACAGATGGGCGCTGCCCCCGAAGCCGTAGAGACCGAGGCGGCCGCCCGGCGGGAGTGACGCCCGGCGCAGCGCGCGGTAGCCGATGATCCCGGCGCACAGCAGCGGGGCGAGAGCCACGTCGTCGAGGCCGGCGGGCAGTCGGTGGGCGAACGCGGCCGGTACGGTCGTGTACTCCGCGTAGCCGCCGTCGGCGTCCCAGCCGGTGTACTCGGAGCGCGGGCACAGGTTCTCGGCCCCGCGCAGGCAGTACACGCAGGTGCCGTCGGTACGGCGCAGCCACGCGACGCCCGCCCGGTCACCGACCGCGAAACCGCTCACCGCCGCCCCGAGCCCCGCCACCACACCGACGACCTCGTGCCCCGGAGTCACCCCCGGCCGGTGCACCGGCAGATCCCCCTCGGTGACATGCAGATCCGTCCGGCACACCCCGCACGCGCGCACGTGCACCAGCAGTTCGTCATCGCCCGGTACCGGCACCGGCTTCTCCACCGACCGGAGGGCGCCCTCCTCGACGGGTCCCGGCTCAGCCACCGCCCACGCGCGCATCGTCCTCGCATCCGCCATGCGTCCAGTGTGGAACGGACCGGGGCGTTCGGCGCGCGCCCGGCTCTCCGGGTGACTAGCGTGAGAATCCGGACAACCCGACCTACCGGAGAGGGCCGCAGCCATGGCCGTACAACCTGAGGGAACCCCCTGTTGGGCCGACGCGATGTTCAGCGACGTCGAAGGAGCCAAGCGCTTCTACGGCGAGGTCCTCGGCTGGACCTTCGGCGACGCGTCGTCGGAGTACGGCAACTACACCCAGGCCTTCGTCGACGACAAGGCCGTGGCCGCCGTCGTACCGCCGATGCCCGGCCAGGAGGGGCAGTCGCAGTGGTGCCTGTACTTCGCGTCACCGGACGCGGCGGCCACCGCGGCGAAGATCCGCGAGAACGGCGGCCAGGTGCTGATGGAGCCGATGAAGGTCGGCGACTTCGGCACGATGTGCCTGGCCAGTGAGCCCAGCGGCGCCGTCTTCGGCGTCTGGCAGGCCGGCGTCCACGAGGGCTTCGAGGCCACGGGCGTACCCGGCTCCTACGCCTGGGCCGAGGTCTTCACCCGCGAACCCGAGAAGGCGGACGGGTTCCTCCCGGCGGTCTTCTCGTACTCGGCACGGCAGGTGGACGACAGCAACGTCGACTTCCGCGTCTACAACCTCGGCGAGAACACCGTCCTGGGCCGGATGAAGATGGGCGACGAGTTCCCGCCCGAGGTGCCGTCGTACGTCAACGTGTACTTCGCCGTGGACAATTGCGACGACGCCGTGGCCACGGCCACCAAGCTCGGCGGCATCCTCCGCTTCGGCCCCATGGACAGCCCCTTCGGACGGTTCGCGGCCCTGACCGACCCGCAGGGCGCCTCGTTCTCGGTGATCGACATGACCACGACCCAGGGAGAGATGCCGACGATGACGGACGTCTAGCCGAGCAGACCCTTCACCGGCGGCGACAGGTCGTCCTTCGTCCACGCGGCGGCCTGGGGACCGAGCCGGTCACCCGGTGCTCAGCCCTCCCTCGTAGTGGGACACACGGTTGGCCACGGCGACTCCCCAGGGGACGCCGAAGAGCAGGACGAGCGCCAGGCCGAGGACGAGCGGAGCCGGGCGCAGGGCGCCGACTGCCACACACAGGACGGCCATGGCGACACAGGTGCGGGCCAGGGGCCGGTAGAGCCCGGGGTTCTCGTCCCAGTGGCGCAGGGACGCCGCGAGCACCATCGTCGCGCAGAGCACGACGGCCGCGCCCCCGCACAGCACCCAGGCCGTGGCCGCGGGGGTCCGGCTGTCGTGGGCGTGCTCGACGAGGCCGACCATCGCGGCGCCCATGGCGGCCACCGAGGCCGTGATCGGCAGGTGGACCACCATCCACAGCAGGGCGCACGCGCGCGTGGGCCTCGGCAGCCGGTGTCCGGCGAAGTCGAAGTAGGTCCACCACGCGCCGAATCCGACGACCACGGCGACGAGCCCGACGGCGAGGGTGAGCGCGTTGGTCGGCTCGTGGGCCAGTCCGTCGACCACTCCGGTCACGTTCTCGCCGAGCACGATGATGATGAACAGCCCGAACCGTTCCGTGAGCGCGTCGGTCACGCTGAGCGCGACCACCTGTTCCGGGATGGCCCTCCCGATCACGAACACGAACCCCGCCAGGTAGCCGACGGCCAGCACACCCCACGTCAGCACGCGGGCGTTCGCGGGCAGGGCGGCGGTCGCCGCGAGTACGACCGCGCAGGCCGCCGTCCCCGTCACGTACAGCATGCTGGGGCGCCGGAATTCCGGCGTGTCACCGCGCGAGGCGAGCAGCCACAGCAGCGCCAGGACCGCGAACAGCACCCCCGCGTCCACGGCGAACGCGGCACCGCGCTCGTCGCCCGCCCCGGGGATGAACGCGCCCAGCGGGACCAGCACGAGGATCTGTAGCAGGAACATGCTCCGGCCGCGCGCGTCCTCGTGCCCGTGCAGTTCGTGGTGCAGGCTGCCGTTGAGCCACGCGATCCACACCAGCGCGAACACCGCCGCGAACAGGCCCAGTCCGTGCAGGTCGAGCTCCCCGGACAGGTGGTGGGCGGCCTGCGCGACCAGGACGACCACGACCAGGTCGTAGAAGAGTTCCAGCGGTCCGACCACCCGCTCGCGCGGCTGCTCACCGTGGGGGCGCGGAGGCCGCCACAAGTGGCGGCGCACCCGGGCCCATTGCTCTTGTCGCGTGGTCATGCGCGCAGCGTAGAGGGCCGGCGGACGAGATCTCGGACACGGTCCACGGACTTCTGCGGGGCAGGGCCGGTTCACCCGAGGCCGAACCCGTCGCGCCGCCATGGCATGATCGGGCGCATGCGTGAACGTGTGGTGGCCGCGTGCGACGGGGCTTCGAAGGGGAATCCCGGGCCGGCTGCCTGGGCCTGGGTCGTGTCGGACGACAAGGAGAGCCCGGCCCGCTGGGAGGCGGGACCGCTCGGCAAGGCCACCAACAACGTCGCCGAACTCACCGCGCTGGAGCGCCTGTTGACGGCGACCGCACCGGACGTACCGCTGGAGATCCGCATGGACTCGCAGTACGCCATGAAGGCGGTCACCACCTGGCTGCCCGGCTGGAAGCGCAACGGCTGGAAGACCTCCGGCGGCAAGCCCGTCGCCAACCAGGAGCTGGTCGTCCGTATCGACGAACTGCTCGACGGCCGCTCGGTCGAGTTCCGTTACGTCCCCGCCCACCAGGTCGACGGCGACCCGCTGAACGACTTCGCCGACCGCGCGGCCAGCCAGGCGGCCATCGTCCAGGAGCCCGCGGGCAGCGACCTCGGCTCCCCGGAACCGCCCCCCTCGCCCGACACCCCGAAGAAGCCCGCGCGCGCGGGCGGGGCCAAGTCGGCCCGGAAGAGCACGAGTTCGGCCTCGCGCACGATCAAGGCCAAGTTCCCCGGCCGCTGCCTGTGCGGTCGCGCCTACGCGGCCGGCGAGCCCATCAGCAAGAACGCCCAGGGCTGGGGCCACCCGGAGTGCCGCACGGCCGAGGCGTAAGCACTCCGCAGGGCCGGTTCACTCCACGGTGAGATCCGAACGCATCGCTGTCCGAAGGGCGTTGAGGGTCTCACTGACGGCGTTCATCGCCGACGACCACTCGGAGTCCGTGCTGACGTCGGGGCCGTCGAATCGGTCCCGTAGGTCCCGGACCCGCCCGAACGCCTGGTCCGCCGTGTCGCCGAGCTGCTCGGGGGCGATGATCAGCATCTGGTAGCGGAGCTGGTAGGCGTTGGTGGATCCCAGGATCTCGCCCGCCTGCCTGATGAGTTCTTCCCTGGTCAGGCCGGTGTTGCGCTTCAGGTCCCGAAGGCGGTGCGTGGTGAGCGAGAGTGTCCCGAGGTATTCGGCGTACAGCTGCTGCCTCACGACGCGTTCGCGGGCCGTGTGCTCCCGCTGCCACCGTGACCGTTCGGCGAACAGCGTCGTACCGACACCCAGGATGGCGCCGAGGGCGGTACCCGCGAGAGTTCCCCAGTCCACGGTCCGATGGTAGGCAGGCGTGGCGGAGCCGGAACATCGAACGCCGGAACACCGAGGCGCCGGGGGAACGCCACCGCTCCATGCTGCTACTCTGCGGTTCCACTTGACCACTTTGAGTAATCTCCAGGGGTGTGCGCGTGAAGGTCGCCTGTGTCGGAGGCGGGCCCGCCGGTCTGTATCTCTCGATCCTGCTGAAGCGTCAGGACCCGTCCCACGACATCACCGTCTATGAGCGCAACCCCGAGGGTTCGACCTACGGCTGGGGCGTGACGTACTGGCGTGGACTGCTCGACCAACTCCGGGAGTACGACCCCGAGTCGGCGCAGGCCGTCGACGAGCACTCGGTGCGCTGGAGCGACGGCGTCGCCCGCATCCGGGACCTGACGACCACGCAACCCGGGGACGAGGGACATGGCATCGGCCGCCACCGACTCCTCAAGATCCTCGCCGAACGGTCCCGATCCCTGGGCGTGCGGCTGGAGTTCGAGCGCGAGGTCACTGCTGACGACCTGCCCGACGCCGATCTGATCGTGGCCGCCGACGGCGTCAACAGTGCGCTGCGCACCCGCCACGCCGACCACTTCGGCGCCGAACTCAAGCCCGGCCGCAACCAGTACATCTGGCTCGGCACCAGCAAGGTCTTCGGCTCCTTCACCTTCGCCTTCGTGGAGACCGACCACGGCTGGATCTGGTGCTACGGCTACGCGTTCGGCCCCGAGGGCAGCACCTGCGTCATCGAGTGCGCACCCGAGACCTGGACCGGTCTCGGCCTCGACACCGCCGCCGAGGCCGATGGACTCGCCCTGCTGGAGAAGCTCTTCGCCGACCTGC
>Ga0307510_10010380_pt1 | contig 11061 bp, 8 predicted proteins | sample 12_EM_MG_FD_207224 | JGI IMG/M metagenome (GOLD analysis project Ga0307510, IMG submission 207224) | Populus trichocarpa ectomycorrhiza microbial communities from riparian zone in the Pacific Northwest, United States - 12_EM | ecosystem: Host-associated > Plants > Roots > Unclassified | place... | reverse complement strand
CCAAACCAACCCACGCACGTCGCGTCTTTAAGGCCCTTGGACCTTAACACAAGTTAGGCTTTCCTACGAACTCTTGAAACACAGAGTTGTTACCATCGTGGCAACCATTCAATACGGAACACTCAACAACGAGTTTACGCGCATCATCAGGAGACAACAGGACGATCTCCCAGCACACGTCACAAAAGACGCATACTTTGAAGACCATGGAGTAAACAATCCTAACACCGGATATCACCTTGACACTCCAAGTGGACGGACCATCCCTGTCGAATTTATCCAAGCAAACGAAACTTATCTTTGGATCCAACTTCACCGACACAACGATACCTGGATTACTAACCAGGGAGGAATCATCAGAAACAACCCAGATCTTGGCTGGTGGCTCATCATTGACCCTCAGCATCCCGATTACCAAAGACAAGAGGCCAGCATCCCTCTCACTCTCGCAGCAGTTACCACAACACTTCAGCAACTTCCTACCCGCCCCAACACCCCAGATCATCCAACCATCATGGAAGGACAACAGGAAAACATTAACGTCACTACTGGCCAAGTACAGGCCGAAGCGCAGAGGATTAACATCATCACTCCCTCTAACGGCGCACTCAAAGGAAACCCTCCTTTTATATTTACTGGAGACAGGAATACAAGCCAGAAGTTTATAAACAACTTCGATCTCTGGCGCCTGCTCAACCAACATAACGATACCATGAAGAAACCCCTATCCCGCGTCGTCACCCTTCTCAGCTACATGGACGGTGACAAAGTGGACGCCTGGAAGGAAGAACAAATGCACATCCTTGAAAAAGCAGCAAACGACGGAGTCCAAGAAACGGACGAGGACCTCTGGAAAGACTTCATCGAAAGGTTTAAGAACGCCTTCACCAATCAAAACCAGAGAGAAGAATCCTACCAAAAGTTATGCAAACTCAAGCAGGAAGAAAGTCTCGACGACTTCTTCGCCAAATTCAAGCAACTGGCATTCGAGGCAGGAGTTCCCCTAGATGACAAGGGAACTATCGAAACCCTCAAGCACGCTATGAACAAGGGACTCACTAGTGCTATCATTAATTCCCCCAACTTCGACCCTACCGCAGACACTCCTTGGACGTTCAAACAGTGGGAAGAACAGGCTCGCCAATCTCACCTTAAATGGAAGGCAGCAGCCGAGTTCACCCAACAACGTCAGGGACTCTTCCAAACATTCAAACTATCCCCCAGGCAGAACAACAGTAACCCTGGACGAGGTGGTTTCGGAAGAAACAACAACTGGAGGAACAATAGGAACGACCGACGCACCACCTCTCAAGGAGGATACCATATGGACGTCGACGCTACAGTCACCCAAGACATCAACGCCACTACTAGTGGACAACAGCACTCTGAGGCCAAGAAAGCGGACCTTATAAGAAGCAATTCGTGTTTCTATTGCGAAAAACCAGGACACCGAGCTAACGTCTGTCGCAAGAAACAGGCTGACCGCGGTAACTTCAGCGGTCGCTCCAACAACTCCAGGGAGCCAACTAGAGCCAATGCCGCACCCATTATGCCAGATATTTCGGATCTCGACACCTTCGCCGACTATCTAAAGGAGAACATGGACTCCTTCAGCGAAGAGACCAGACTAGGATTCGTCGAGAAACTCATGTCAAAGGATTTTCCCGCGGCCCTCAACTAGCTGCCTTAGTTAGGGCTTTCCGACTCGATAGTGTGTTTGTAAATAAATCAAATTCAATACAACTCAAAGTTCCAATCGCACACTATCGAGGGACGGCAGAAGAAACTATCTTGCTCGACACTGGAGCAACAGAAAACTTCATCGATCAAACAACTGTGAACAAACTTCGCTTAGGAACCAAAAGAATCCCTTATGCACAACCGGTATACAATGTCGACGGGACCCTAAACCAAGCCGGTTCCATCACTAAAGCTTGTGATCTACTTATAACTCAGGGAAACAAGAAAGAACGAACAAGGTTCTTTGTCACAAATCTGGGCCGTGACTGAATGCTCTTCGGTTACCCATGGTTCAAGAAATTCAACCCAGACATCGACTGGGAGAAAAGCGAACTTAGAGGACCAAAAGTCAAAATCGAAACCTTACTCTATGGCACCCTTCAACGCGCAAAAACCTGGCTCAAACAAAAGAAACAAGATAACGAAGACCTCATCCTCAAGGCGCAAAGGTGCACTCTATGGTCGGGAGTAACTCCTTCAGAAATGAGGGAAGGCCCGGTAGAAATCAACCGCACCCACACATCAGTCGAAATGGCCCATAAGTACGCATCAGAACATGGGAAGGAGGAAGTCATCCTCCCGGAAGAATTCAAACGTCATACGGCACTATTCTCGGATGAAGAGGCGAACAAATTCCCGCCAACTCGCGGCGAAGGAGATCACAAAATCGTACTCATGGACACCGCCCCTACCCGCTTCAACTGCAAAGTCTACCCGCTCTCAAGAGATGAGCAGGAAGCGGAAAACAAATTCATCGACGAAAATCTGGAAAAAGGCTACATCACACCATCGGACTCCCCCTACGGCTTCTCTACCTTCATGGTCCCTAAGAAAGACTCGAAGGAAAAGAGATACATCATCGACTATCGCCCCCTCAACGCAGTCACCCGAAAGGACGTCACCCCACTCCCCAACCTCAAACAGTGTATCGAAAACTTGCAAGGAATGGAACTATTCAGCAAGTTTGACATCCGCTGGGGATACAACAACATCCGCATACGGGAAGGCGATCAGTGGAAGGCCGCATTCAAAACACGTCGGGGACTATTCGAACCCAAAGTCATGTTCTTTGGGATGAGTAACTCACCAGCCAGTTTTCAACGGTTCATGAACGGTATTCTCGAGGAACTATACGAACACTTCGAGAAGAAAGGCATACACGACATACGGCGAATCCTCCAGAACTACATGGACGACTGTGGTATAGGCACTCTTCTCAAGGACTTCGATCTCCACGTCGAAATCATTCACTTCCTATTCGACCTCCTTGCACGTCATGACCTACATCTCAAACTGTCAAAATCCGTTTTTATGCAGCCACAAATGGACTTCTTAGGCGTCCGAATCTCCAAAGAAGGAGCCACTGTCGACCCAGCCAAAGTCGCCGGACTCAGGGATTACCCGCGTATACTCAAAGACAAACGACAAGTCCGCGGATTCTTAGGAGTAGCCGGATACCACCGCATGTTTTGCCCCAACTTCAGCATCATCGCCGCACCTCTTACAGCACTTACCGGAAAGGACGTACCATTCGAATGGGGACCCAAGCAAATCGAAGCCCAAGACAAAATAATCACCCTAATTACCAGCGCACCTATCCTCGCCAGACCAGACCCAGATAGACAATTCGAACTCGAAACCGACGCTTCACAGGTCGGAACAGGAGCAATACTCTATCAACGGGACCCCCCTATCACCAAACCAGACGGCACTCAGAAACCAGGACCACGACGACCGGTGGGATTCCACTCCCAAAAATTCACCCAGACCGAGCAAAACTACCCCATCTACGACCGAGAATTCCTCGGAGTCATGAGAGGACTTCGCTGCTGGTCTCACTTGCTCAAAGGAACAACAATCCCTGTCTTGGTGTATACTGATCATGCGAATCTTAGGTACTACAGAGAGCCCCGCAAAATTGGGCCACGCGTTGCTGGTTACTTACCAGAACGCGAACAATATAATATCCTACTGGAGTACAAACCTGGGGCTACTAATCGAGCAGACGCGCTATCTAGACGACCCAATTACGAAGGACCAAATGAAATCAACGAAGACGTCACTGTATGGCCAGACCAATATTTTTGCGACCAGCATACCTCAATCCGCGTGTTCGATATGGACAGTATAGGCGACAACTTAGACTCAAAAATCAAGCTAGCACAATATCAAAATCAAAGCACACTCAAGAAATGGGCACCCGCACATAATCTCTCCCTACTAGACGGCACTCACTGGTACCACGGCACCGCACTTGTTGTCGTGGCAGACAATGACCTTAGGAGGGGAGTAACATCCCTTTTTCACGACCACGAAACCGCTGGACACGCCGGGATTACCAAAACCCTCCAACTTATTGCACCCTACTACTGGTGGCCCGGAATGAAAATCTTTGTAACTGAATACATCAAAGGCTGCGCTACTTGCCAAATGACCAAAGTCAACACTCATCCCGCTCATCCTCCTATATTCCCTATCACCCCAGTCGAAAATGCTCGACCTTTCGAAACTGTCGCCATGGACTTCATCACCAAGTTACCCCTATCAGGAGGCTACGATACAATCCTCACTATTACCGACACGGATTGCTCAAAAGCATCCGTCTTTATCCCTTGTAATGAAGCAATCAACTCTGAAGGAGTCGCTCTACTCTACCTAAACAACGTCATCCCTCACTACGGCATACCCCACAAGATAATCTCAGACCGTGACGTCCGCTTTGTATCCAAGTTCTCAACAGAACTTTGCCGCATATTGAACATTCAACAGAACATCAGCACGGCCTATCATCCTCAAACAGACAGAGCCAGCGAACATACCAACCAAACTCTCGAACAATATCTTCGCGTATTCTGTGGCACCCAACAGAACAACTGGCACACTTGGCTACCTCTAGCTCAATATACTAAGAACTCCTGGCCTTCCGCTACGACAAAGAAAACGCCATTCAACTTACTCATCGGCTATACCCCACAAATCCATCAACCAACTAGAAAGACAGACATCCCATCCCTTGAACAACGACTCTCAAATATCGAAGAAGCCAGGAAAGCCGCCCAAGAGGCACAACATAAAGCGCAAGAATCCTGGATCAAAGAACGACCACGCCATTCACCATTCCCTGTCAAATCTAAAGTCTGGTTAGAAGGAACAAATCTACAACTCCCAAGTAACATCACACCCAAGTTATCACCAAGGAGATACGGACCTTTCGAGGTAGTCTCCCAAATATCCAAAGTCGCATATAAAATCAAATTACCCCCTAATTGGAAAATTCACGACGTCTTCCACGCCTCTCTACTCACACCATACAAAGAAACCGATCAACACGGACCCAACTTCCTGGAACCGCCACCTGACATCATAGAAGGCGAACCGGAATGGGAAGTCGAGCAGATACTCAAAGAACGACTATTCGGTCGTTGGAAGAAGAAGCAATACCTCGTGCGCTGGAAAGGATACTCGCCAGCTCATGATTCCTGGGTTAACTCCGAGGATCTCCACACACCGGATCTATTAGCAGACTTTGAAAGTCAACCAAGCAGTATAAGAACCCTTGGAATCTCAGACGACTTTCTTTACCCCCAACTACAATGTCTGCCATCCACCATGAACTCCCCAACTCAGGATTCACCACCTCTACCATCTTTACCCTTGGCACCGACGACGGAATTATTCTCATTCGCATGCACACCGACAACAATTATCTCTACTTCTTCGGTACCTTCATTCGTCAAGGACACTTCGACGTCACCTATCATTGGACCACTTGGAGACCAAGAGAAACCCTTGACGCCATCGACATCGACCATGAAGCAATCATGGTCCCAGTTGATAACGAAGATCCTGTCCTCAGAACCCAAGTTAACTACGAAAGACTTCCATTTGCTCCCCACCCACCTCGATATCAACCCCGACCCGCAACTCCGTTCAACAACACCCCCCTTAGCGCTACTAGCGAGAGTAGCAGCAACGAGACAGCCATTACCCCCCAAGAAGCGGAAAATATTCCACTTCACGTCACCAACCCCGACCCCTTTACCCCGACAGATGACACCGAGGATAGCCAATCCGAAACATACACCGACACCGGACTCCTCCCCTCAGACCACCTCCTCCACATCGCTCAAGAAGAAGCGTGAAGAATGCATTAAAGCCATGGTCCGACTTAACAATAAATGGACCTTCCTCAACAACAAATTCAAGGACATTGCCGTCGCCAAGACATTCAGAAAGAAAGATAGCAATACCACCCTCTACCTCTACCACTTCCATCGCCAACTCTACGACATAATTACCAAGGAAATCCTTTTATCAATTACAAAAGAAAAGGACCTTCAGAAAAGAACCACTCTTCCATTCGGCACACTCTCCCCTTACTACCACGTCTTAAAGGATCAAACCTTTCTTGAAGGAATTCGAACGCTCCTCCAAGGATGTAAAAGGACAACAAGGAACAAGTCGCCATCACCCATCTTCATACCCACTCCCACTCCTTCAGCAGGAGGATCTATCGCTATCGTTCCAATACCACCAACGTCGGCACCAGTCGCCGCACCACCACCACTCCTTGTAGATCCATCACCGTTCGCTCCTCCATTCATCCCTACCCCTCCTGGCCCACCGCCCCTAGAACCACCCCGCGTTGCAATGCCACCACTGCCTCTAATCCCCTGGGGATCACATCGACGAGAATACTCACCCATGGAACAATATCGATTACCAGTTCCAATGAGGGAAACACCCTCTCCAGTCGCATCGTCATCACAACTCCCAGTTGCACCATCATCGTCATTCCCCCTTATTGTCTCAATGACACCTAGTCGTACCACCCCCTTGCTACCCAAAAACCCCCTTACCCAAGAGTTACCCGCCAATGTACCAACCCCATTGGAGTGGAAGGAAACTCAATACGTCCCATTCACGGGGAAACGACGGACATTACCACGACACGTCGTTATGCCACTTAAACGTCAGCGGAGTAACCTGGAAACGTCGCGACCAATGAGCCCAGAGGAGCAACCTACACCCCCTGACTCTCCTAAAAGCTCAGCTATGACGACACCCTCCAATTTTGGACTTGGTGACCTCTATCGAACCCCAGTTCAGGCCATCATTGAACTTGAAGATGAGATTATAGAAGAAGGAGAAGTGTCTAACTCAAATCCATCCATAGAAGAAGGTCAAATTGCAGACACCAGACAATCCACTCCGGACAGCATAGACATCGGGATACCCCATGTCCCCTCCGATTGGTTGCAACTTGATTCACCCTAGGTCGTGTGGTAACGACCACTCTAGGAAGGGCGTCATGTTACGATCCTGAACCCTTACCCCAATTTTCAGCTATTTTCCACCATTTTATTTCGCGCTCTCGGTCACTCGTCCCTCACTCGTTCCCTCACGCGCCGCTCGGACCGTCACCAAATCACCTGACAAGTCACCTGATGGACCACATGACTAATCCGCAGTCAACTATCACATGCCATCACTCCGCAGTCCGCAGTATCATGACGTGTCCTCATTTAACCCTTTTCGGTTTGCCAGCTCATGATGCTCCACTCTGCAGTTGCCAGCTCATGATAGAGCTATACTTAGAACTGCCACGTCATGATGCGCCTTACTAAATATTTCCATATTTCTTTGTGACTCCTGTGACCCGTTACTTCTCAAATGTATATAAGCGCTTGTACTTTTAGCAGTTAGGCCCTAAGCCTAACTTGGTTTTCAATCCAAGACTTGTAGCTTCCACCCAGGACTCCCAGAGTCTCTTGCCTGATCAACTCAGTCGCTTCAAAGCCTTGAAGCTCTCCCTCACCTCTATTATCTACCTCAGGAGTCGCCCTTATCATTAGGGGACTTTACTCTTATACTGCGTAGCCAATCGGTACCGAGCTACTCACGTGATCTATTGCCTCAGGAGGAAACCCCACTGAGCAATCCCAGTCGTCGCCAAACCAACCCACGCACGTCGCGTCTTTAAGGCCCTTGGACCTTAACACCCGGCTCCTCATCGAGCACGGCGCCGACGTGGCAGCCCAGGACAAGGACGGGACGACCCCGCTGCATCGGGCGTCTGAAGAGGGTCATGTGGACGTGGCCCAGCTCCTCATCAAGCACGGCGCCGACGCGGCAGCCCAGAAGCAGGACGGGACGACCCCGCTGCATCGGGCGTCTGGAGGGGGTCATGTGGACCTGGCCCGGCTCCTCATTGAGCATGGCGCCGACACAGCGGCCCTGAGCAAGGAAGGGACAACTCCGCTGCAAGTGGCATCCAAAGAGGGTCAGGCGGAACTGGCCCTCCCTGTCGAGCACGGCACCGATGTGGCAGCTCACAGCAGGGACGGGATGACTCCGTTGCATTGGGCGCCATTTAGTGATGCCGCGACTTGGCTAACTGCAAGTCAACTTACTTAAGCCGCGGCTTATCCTGGAAATGGCTTGACTGACTGCAACTTTTCACATTTTAGCCACAACTCGACTTGAGTCATGACTTTTAGTCAACTCAAGCCATTTTTATATATATAAAAAGAATATAATCTATTGAGCTATGTACATCTAATGAGCCTAAGACATGACCTGCTTAAAACCCTTCTCAACCTTCATCTGCACCCCTCTCAACCTCCCAAGGCTCAGCGTCACCCTCATCCTTGCATCGTTCCCCACCAGGTCCTAAAACCTCGCCTGACACTCATCATGGAAATGTTCCAAACGCCCCCCCTCTCTTGCACCGCGCAATATTGCGCTCTCCTCAGCTCATCGATGATCGATGCAGCGGTGTCCACCTGTCCACGTTCGGGGCGTGTGCATCTGCGCCGTGGTCGAGCAGCAGTTGAACGATGTCTATATGGCCCCCTTCCGGTGTGCGATGGAGCGGTGTCCACCTGTCCTCATCTTGTACGCCTGCCTCCGTGCGGTGCTCAAGGAGCACTTGAGCGACATCTATGTGTTCACCTTGCGATGCCGCATGTAACGGAGTCAACTGGACCCCATCCTCTTGCCCCGTCGATGCGGCGGGCCATCCAAGGCCGACGTCTCTTGCTCGTCATTGTCGTCGTCGATGGCGAACAGGACGTTGTCGGCCGACAAGGATGTGGACAAGGACGGCAAAGCCATCGTCGAGAGGTCCCTGCGAGAGCTGATGAGGCTGGCATGACGACGTTGTTATTCGATCATTTCAGGATGGTGGTCGTCGCATTGGTGGTGTTCCAGAGTTATTGGGTGGGCAACATGTTTGGCATTTGTGAAAGTAGATGTATTGGTGGTTCTGGTGTGATCCATCAAACGCGAACAAGTGGAATTTGGGCCCATCTACGGGGTCGAGGAAAATCTGCCACAACTGGTACATCTCCTGAAGATGGTAATCCTCGGTAAAGTCGGAATTTGCAGAGCAGGGTTCCTGGATTCGCTGGTAGCCATCAGCGACAGGAACAAGGGTCCGGGACCCATTGCCGTTGAAAACAAATCGCCCATGGGCCCAGTTAAGGACAACGGTATACACTTTGGGCTTGGACCTGCGGCCGAGAGGGAAGGGGTTCAGCAGTGGAGCAAAGATGACGATTGATGTAGAGTGCGTACCATTGCCCTCCATCCGGTATTGCAAAACTTCGAACCACATCAAGCTTTCATCACTACAAGAATTGAACTGAGCTGTTTTTAAAAACAAGACAATACGCACAATGAAAAAGAGATACCAGTATTCTGAGGGAAAGTGAAGGTTTTGGCGTTTGGCTGTACATATGACTATTTGGGGGTGTGTGTCACTGTGTGATGAACGCCAACAAAAAACAAAGCGCGGACGAAAAATACGCACTGGGCCAGTGGTCACGTTCATCAACCCTGATGACCATGTCCTCGTGATTGGTGACATTATGCACCAAGTCGTACACGGTTTGTACAAGCGCAGAGGCGGATGCAGTGAGGAAGACTGAGAGATCTGAGAAGCATTTGGTAAACGTGTGACAAGGGGGTATAGAGGGAGGGCTGGTGACGGCAGCGTTTGGCTAGGTGGGCTGAAGGAAAAAACAAAGGATTCTCAAGAATTGGAAGGGGGATGGGGACGCACCTGGGCAACGAGGGAGGGAGGGAAGGAGAGGGAGGGACTCTGTGTGGGTCGAAGTGGCAGGGGTTGAGGCGGCAGGTGTTGGACAATCGGTTAGGATGTGGAAAGAAACACAAGCGGGCAGGGGCGCCTCACTTGCTGGGGTTGAAAGAGAAATTTGTAGAGTCAAATTTCAGACAGCAACTCTACCAGTAACATGGGAGGATTGGTCTTTTCACCCTTACAAACTGCTCAATAAATTGAGACCAACCTCACTCGTGCATACAACTTGCATACATATAGACACGTAGCTACGAATGACAAGCCACCATACGTGGTACATGCACAGGAGGGGGGATATCAGGATTGGCTAGCGAAACAGTGTTCAAAAAAGCACGAAGTTCAAAAAAGAGATATGGAATCTGAGACGCGACCAGGCATGACAGGGATAGGAAGTGAAGACGGTATTTTTTTTCTGGTCTGAGAGCGTAATCTGTGTATACTTCATGTTAGGAATGCGTCGCAGCATGGATATATTGACACTTACCCTGGATGGCGCTTGCTTGAAAGATTGGGTTCATGCTGGGTGTCACTTGTAGTCCTGGGGTCTTGTCCCAGAATTTTGGCATCAGCAAGATCCCAATCGAATTCCACATCACCTGGAAATCCCTCCTTCGCCAAGAGACTGTCGAAAAGGTTGCAAAAGTGATCATAGTCGGGTTTGTCTTCAAAGGAGAGCAAGCGGGAGTGCTCAAAGAACGCGTGAAGCTCTGGTGGGAGCCCATGGAACAAGGCATGCGTGGTGATTTCTTGTTTACTTTTGAGAATCCCCTCCCCCTTCTTCAAGCCCTGCCATGGCAAAAAGCCCCAAAGGAAGTAAAATAGGATGTAAGCGAGGGACTCCAGGTCATCTCGCCTTCCCAACTCTAAGCCCAGGTGACTATTGATGGACGCAAAGGCAGCAGTCCCAACAAGGCCAAGGCCCTTCTTGAACGGAACGTGCGCGTGTGTATTGGGGTCTCTGAATTCTTTTGATAGCCCAAAATCGATGACGTGTACAGTGTTGGCATGCGTTCCGACACCCATAACGATATTGCCAGGTTTGAGGTCGCGGTGAACGAAGTTGCGGGAATGGATGTACTGCAAGCGACGGAGCTAGGCGTAGTAGACATCAGCCCATCGGTTGTGGTCTCAGAAGTTGAATTTACTCACCAATTGCCCAGCCAGAAGCAATACAGTCCTGATCGTAAACTTGAAATGGCAGCGAACAAAGAGGCCCT
>Ga0307510_10010379_pt1 | contig 11063 bp, 3 predicted proteins | sample 12_EM_MG_FD_207224 | JGI IMG/M metagenome (GOLD analysis project Ga0307510, IMG submission 207224) | Populus trichocarpa ectomycorrhiza microbial communities from riparian zone in the Pacific Northwest, United States - 12_EM | ecosystem: Host-associated > Plants > Roots > Unclassified | place... | reverse complement strand
ATCGTCGATATATTGACGACCGGCCCCGTCACCGGACTGGCTCCCTGCGGCACAACCTTTGCCTCACCGCTGTTGTTGCGGAGAATACTGATCTGACCCGGCGAAAGATCCTTATTGACCACAACGATATCCGGCTTGCCATCGGCATCAAGGTCGACATCCTTTATCATATTGACACCATATGTGCTGAGATAGCTGACCGCAGGCTGAAAGTTAATAGCCCCTTTCGATGTCGTCACATTTCTGTAGACACTTATAGAATCACCATAGGTCACATCCGACGCTGCGATATCCGGCTTCCCATCCCCATCCCAGTCCGCAATGGCGACTCCCGAATTATAGCCGCCGGTATTGATCTTCTGCCGCGCCGACAAGGTTATCGTACCCGGCGAGCTTGTATTGCCAAACACCAGGATGCCCGAAGACGAAACAAGCCCTTCCTCCCGGACTATCAGTTCCGGCAGACCATCTCCGTCGAGATCCGCAGCCGCCACCGACATCGGGAACCCATCGGTCGAAAGGATGGGACCATATGCAGAGAAATATAAGGTATCCGCATTCCCCATATTCCGGTAAACCTGCACATCCTGGTGGATATAATCCGATAGTACGATATCCGGCTTTTTATCCCCGTCCAGGTCCGCCACCACAAGCCCCGTAATGTCGGTTCCGGCAAAAGCCACGCTGGAAGGCGATCTTACAAAAGCTAACCGGCTCCCGACACTTTTATTGATAAAGACTTCGGCATTAGTCCCCCCGAATGAAGGTGCGATGATGAAATCCTTTTTGCCGTCGCCGTCCAGATCGCTGACCGCAACATTGATAAAGTCTCTATACCCGGGCGCCATGTCAAAGGCAGGCGCAAAACTGATCGCCCCGACCCCCGTACTGGTATTGAGATATACTTCGATCCCCGCGTCCAGCCTCACGATATCCAGCCTTCCATCGCCATCCATATCTTCCAGCAGCAGCTGTACCGCCTGCCCCAACGCCGAATAAGATTGCCCCGCGCCAAGCGATACGATACCCGGTCCGCCGGTATTCCGGTAGACCGAATTACCCGCTACAAGGTCGGGAAGCCCATCCCCGTCAAGATCACCCGCCACCACCGCTACCGGCTTGTCGGTAGTAGTAACATCCACATGCGTATCAAAGCTGCCCGTCGTAAAGGCATTCCCCAAAGAAGCATAACGATATCCGAATACTCCCGCCGACACCGTCTCTCCAAAAGTACTCAGCGACAAGGGCGCAAACCTATATCCCGCAGGCGCCTTTACCGTCAATTGATTCACCGACGCACTCGTCACCACCCCCTTCACCGATCCGAAAAAGACCTTGTTGCTCGCCGGCACAGCACTAAAATGATCCCCGATGATCTGCACCATCGTCCCCACCTTTCCATTCAATGGCGTGACGGAACTGATCACCGGCGCACGGAACAAAAGCCCCTGCACCGTATCGGCCGCCGATGAATTCCTCACCGTTACATCTCCTTCCATACCCTCTCCGACCGTCGCCGTGATCTGGCGATCCGAATCGATCGAAAATCCATTTGCTGCCACTCCGCCCAGCATCACCGACGACACACCCGTAAAATTATAACCCGTTATGACCAGCTTATCGCCAGGCGAGACCCGCTTCGGCATATAGTCGCTGATAACCGGGTGAAGAGGACGACCGGCATACGCATAAAGCCTCGACGGATATGAGCTCGTTAACAGCAGGTCCTGCGCCCCGTCACCATTCCAGTCGCTCATCGCGATACGGTATACACCCCCGTTTACAGTAAAAGGCACCGGGTCCGCAAAGCTCATATTCCCCTTCGTACCCGTATTTTTGAAAATACTAAAACCCGCACTAGTATAATCGTAAGCCGTTATGGTCAGGAGATCCGGATAACCATCCCCATCCAGATCGCCGGCCATTACCCCTATCGAGTTAAAAGGCGCCGTCCTGCTCGTCGATGTGAAGGTCGCAGAGCCATTGTTATGGAAGAACGTCAGCTTGTTCGACGACGAATTGCCAAGCGCGACGATATCCGGGATCTGATCGTTGTCAAGATCACCCGAGGTCAGGTAATTATAACCACCGCTACCGGGGTAAGAAGCTGTCAGGCTGAATTTCAGGTTCCCGGGAGTACTGTTGTTCGTAAAGACACCCATATCCCCGTATGCCAGCGCGACGTCCGGTTTCCCATCTCTGTTAAAATCCTCCACCGTAACCCCTGTGATCGCCGCAGTGGCCGCAAACAGACCTGATGCCGGCAAAAAGTCGATCACGCCATTGGCTGTAATATTTCTTAAAAGCAGATAACCATCGCCGAGAATATCTGTTCTCCCATCCCCATCAAAATCTGCGATCACACCGCCCGCACCAAAGAAGCTGTTGTGCACCGGGACAGCAGCATCGGCAAAAGAGATAGCTCCCGGCGTACTCGTATTCAACAGCACCATAAGCCCGGTATTAAAAACCACCAGGTCCAGCTTCCCGTCCCCATCCACATCCAGTACCAGCGTACTCGTCAGCGACCTCGCTCCGCTGAGATAGTCTGTCTTGTCCGTAAAAGGAAAGCTGCTGCCGCTGCCGTCATTACGGAACACCGATATAGTCCCCATGCTGGCGTTGGTCACCACCATATCCGCCTTTCCATCTCCATCCAGGTCCGCTGAGACGACAGTCGAATTAAATACATAGGCGCCGCTCGGGTGGATCTCCGTCGTCGTGTCCGCGCTGAGCAAAAGAGAGTTTTTGTCAAAAGGAGCGCCGCCGGTGGAATACGTCGTCATCCAACGCTGTGACGACCAGGCCGTCAACCCCTGCCGAGTAACCGACACCGGCATAAAAGGCGCCCCAACAGGTACCGTCACCGTCAGCGAAGTCGCCGTAGCCGCCGTTACAACCGCCTTTATCCCTCCAAAAAATACCGTATTATTCGCAGCCGTCGTACTAAAGTGCTGCCCCGTAATCGTTATAGTACTTCCCCCCGCACCAGAAGAAGGCGTCAACGCCGTTATCACCGGCGGTGTATACATATCCGGCGAAATATTTACCTGGCTTTTGAATAGCGATACCGATGATCCGTTCACACCCACGATATCCGTGTAGCCGTCTCCGTTGAGATCGACCGCTATCGGCGCCATCGCCACACCGCGATAGTCAACCCTCGTACCAAACGAGACCCTGCCCGCAGTACTGGCATTGGGAAATACCGCAACCGTCTTCCCCGTCGCCACGATCAGGTCCGCCTTACCATCCCCATCCATATCCCCAAACGCACTCTGATAGGCAATATCCCCCGATGCAGCCGTCAATGTCTGCGCCGTCTCGAAGGCTATCACAGACGAGGTGGATTTGTTATGCAGAACCGTCACCGTCGCATTGCTGCCGACAGAAGGATCCCGGTCAGAGACCGCCAGATCCGAAATGCCATCCCCATCCACATCCCCCACAGCCAGTTGCATCGGCTGTATCCCCGCCGCAAAATCCTGCTGAGAACTAAAATTCAATATCCCCGGTGTACAATTATTCTTAAGGACCGAGACCATATTCGTCCTCGAATTCGTCAGGATCAGTTCGGGTTTGTTATCCCCGTCCAGATCCGAGAGATACGGCATACAATAGGCCCCCGCACTCCTTCCCAGCGTGTACGATACGCCGGCCGTAAAACTGATCACGCCATTCACCGTCGAATTCCGGTATACCACCACCACATTGCTGTCGTTGCTCAACGAAAAAATAAGATCGGGCTTGCCGTCGCCATCCACATCGCCGATCACCACATGATTATAGCTAAAAAAAGGAGGTCTGTCCATCATATGCCCCGCCGCCACGAATTTTATCGTCCCGGGACTGCTGTTATTCGTATAGTATACCGCACCATAGTCCTGGTCGCAGTATACGATGTCCTGCTTCCCGTCACCATCCAGATCAGCCAGCGCAAAATCATACATAAAGAACTGCAGCGAATTTTCCTTTACACTCAGCATCGCCGTATCCGGCTGACCCGTGTTCCGGTAGGTAAACAACTCTTCATTGCCCCCCCTTGTCAGCACATCCGGTCTTCCATCCCCATCGACATCTCCTACCCAGGTCTCATCCATCCCCACCGAATAAGCCTGCTCCCCATTTGGAAAGTCCAGCTCCTGCGCATAGGAGGTCGGCGAAAAAGTATTGACCGCACCCGAAAAAGCCGGAGAAAAAAAGCCCTTCGACCAGGCCGTGAGACGATTGGCCGTAACCGAAATATGACCATAAGGTGTACCCGAAGGAACCGTCACCGTCAGTAAGGTTTCGCTTGCCGCTGTCACCGTCGCCCTCATCCCGCCAAAGTATACCGTGTTATTGGCGGCCGTAGGATCAAAATGTAAACCAGCTATCGTCACCGAAGCGCCCGCACGCGCCGACAGGGGACTGAATGAACTGATCACGGGCGTCTCCGCCGTCTTCCATTCAAAACCCGGTATCGAAAACGTTCCATAACCCGTCGTCACCAGTATATCACCCGATTTTCCACCACTGGCCACCGTCGCCGTGATCGTGCTGTCATTGACCACCGTAAAGGAAGCCGCCGCCACGCCTCCAAAACTTACCACAGTAGCACCCGTAAAGCTCACCCCCTTCAGCGTCACCACAGAACCACTAAAGGCAGTCGCCGGCGAAAAGCTTCTTGTAAATGGTTCGTTGTCCCTGTTCCTGAACACCGACAGGGATATCCCCGGATAGCGCTGCCCCGAGACCAGGTCCGGTTTTCCGTCGCCGTCTATATCTGCAATAAGAGCATGCGTCGCATCTATTGGCACCACAAGGTTCAGTCTCGGACTATAAGATAGATTACCCGGCGTACTTTTATTCTTCAGAATGACCACCGTATCACTTTTGCTATAGTCGGTCGACTGGATCATCGCAGCGATCTCCGGCAGACCATCCCCATCGATATCTCCCAGACTCAGATTAAGGGTCTGCGCCGATGTCTTGATATTCGGCTGTGTCTCAAAGCTGATGCTCCCGGCAGTACTCGTATTCCGAAAAAGCGTTATCGCCGGTATGCTATAGCTTGTAAGACCAATATCCGGACGACCATCCCCATCCATATCACCTATAAGCGGTTCGATCCCGTCTATCAGAACAGCCAGCTTAGGTTGTGCCACAAAACTGAAATTGCCCGGACTGCTCGTGTTCAGCAGGAACAACAGCCCGCTGGCTAGCGTCCCGCCATTGTAGGGAACCACAAGATCCGCCTTACCGTCGCCGTCAAAGTCGTTGATCGCAACGTCCGTTGCCTGATCCGTTGCCTGTCCCACATCGATCGACGCAACACTGTCCAGTTGTATCGTTCCCGGGACGCTGTTGTTCTTTAGTATGACGATCTTAGCATTGTCCGTCAGCACCACATCGGGTTTCCCGTCCCCGTCCAGGTCACCGATCGCGATATGATACGCCGTCACGACACCACAGGGTATCGTCATCACCGGAGCGAACGAAACAGCTCCGGACGAGCTCGTATTTCTGAAAGCCGAGATCATGGCTACCGTTTGGTTCGTTATGACGACATCCTGTCTTCCGTCTCCGTCAAGATCACCCACCGCCGTAGCCATTGTAGCCCAAACCAAATTGAATTTCGCTCCCGCGTCAAAATAGGCTGGCCCCGCAGACCCGCTGCCCGTACCCGTATTCCGGTATACCGAGAAAAAGGTCGCTCCCCGCATCGTATTGACGATATCAGGCCGCCCATCCCCATCAATGTCCGCCGCCAGCGTCGACTGCGGACCATCCTGCGATAAAGTCGTCTGATCCTGACGCGCCGCAAATGCACTCGTATAGATCTCCGGATTACCAGCCGGATAAGTAAGCGTAAATCCCAGCGCCGAACGCGCCGTGAGTCCGGATCCGACCGCGGTCACCGTGATGGGTTGACATGTTGCTCCCGCGGGAACCGTCACCGTCAGCGAGCCCGCCGACGCAGCCGTCACCACCGCCCGGGCAGCACCCATAAAAACAATATTCCCCGTAGTCGAAGGATTGAAACCGGCTCCCGTGATTACCACACTGGAACCCGCCGGACCCGACACCGGCGAAAAATGATTGATGACAGGCTGAGCCATAGTATAACTGGAAAGCACTGCAAGACAGGCCACTACGAGGACCAGGAAAAGATGTTTAGGCATAGATAGGGGGTTGGGAGCTCAAAAACAGGCCCTAAAATACCTAATATTCCCATAAAAATCAATGCCGCAACCTTGATGCTCAGTCGCAGAAACAAAACAATTGGGGATCATTCACTAAAGCTTCACAAATTTCGCGAAATATCGCATGCCCCCTTATTACATTTAAACATATACCCCTGTAGGCCAGCAAATTATAACATTGGCACAATATTGTAGTAATAATCGACCGCTCACCTGCTAACACCTATCAATCATTTTAAAATAGCCTTTATGAAGTCGTATGGAAAAGACCCCTCCTTTCCGGGCGAAGAGAATTTCTTCTTCGAAGTCTCCACTATCGAATGGTTAGATCAGACCCGGCAGGATTCAGATCAGCCAACCAGGTCTCCTCATCACCAGATCATCTGGATAACAAAGGGAACCGGAACATTCTGTATTGACATGGAAAAGTACAAGATAGCCGACAATTCCGTATATATGATACCCCCGGGGCGGATGCGGCAGTTCAAAGGAGAAGCCAACACCTCGGGATATATCCTTTCCTTCAATACAGACTTCCTCTATCTTGCCACGGACGGACCCTGGCGGCCTTTTTTCGAAGAGGTGATAGCCGACTTCAACAAGGTAAGCATCCTATCTTTAACTTCGGACTGCGAAGAATTGCAGAATTTGCTCCTGGCATTGATCAGGGAACGTGATAAATATCTTATCCACCGGATAGAAATACTCAGTGGCCTGATGAAAGTATTTCTTATCACTTTAAAAAGGTCATCGAAGACAGTACGCTGGCAGTTCACTTCATCCCGAAAAATGAAGCTGTTCAATAACTTCAGCTCGAAACTGGAAAAATATTTTTTGACCAAACGCCTCGTAGCAGAATATGCAAGCGAATTATCCGTCACCCCAAATTACCTGACCGAGGTTGTAAAAAAAGTTACTGGGAATTCGGCCAGCTACCACATTCAGCAACGTATGGTGCAGGAAGCCAAACGTCTCGCGATGTATTCAGACGCAAATATGAAAGACATCGCCTATACCCTCGGTTTCGACGACCTGTCACACTTCAGCAAGTTCTTTAAGAATGCCGCAGGGATGAATTTCACCGAGTTTAAGAAAAAAACCAATGTCATTTCTTCAATCATAATAATATGAAAAAAGTAGCGGATCAACTAGTAGACATGTTATTACAGGCAGGAATTCGGCGAATTTATGCCATTACCGGGGACAGCCTCAACGAACTCAACGACGCGGTGAGAAGAAGACCGGAATTACAATGGATTCACGTACGAAATGAAGAGGCCGGCGCATTTGCCGCAGCTGCTGACGCCCAGCTCAGCGGTATTGCCTGTTGCGCCGGCAGCAGCGGCCCCGGCCACGTACACCTCGTCAATGGTCTTTATGATGCCCATCGTAGCGGTGTACCCGTAATCGCCATTGCATCGACCTGCGCCACAAGAGAGTTTGGCAGCGGCTATTTCCAGGAAACCAATGTCATCAAACTTTTCGAAGACTGTAGCTATTACAATCAGGTGGCCGCCACAGCAGAACAGCTACCCAGGATGGCTCAGGCAGCCATCCAGACCGCCTATTCGCGACGTGGCGTATCCGTGATCGGATTTCCCGGCGACGTCGCCGCTCTTGAGGCCACCAATATTATGTCCGCTCAAACAAATTACTTCTTCAAGTCGAACATATGCCCGGTGACCGAGGAACTGGAAGAGCTTTGTGCTTTGATCAATCAGGCTCCAAAGATCGCTATCTACTGCGGTATAGGTGCCTCCGAAGCACACGACGAGGTCGTACAGCTGGCAGAGAAGCTGCAGGCGCCAGTGGGTTATTCCTTCCGGGGAAAAATGGGCATCGAATACGACAATCCTTATGAGGTGGGAATGACGGGTCTCCTGGGATTACCCGCCTGCTATCACAGCATGCACGAATCCGACCTGGTCCTTTTGCTCGGAACCGATTTTCCTTATATGCCCTTTTTCCCACAGAACAAAAAGATCGTCCAGATCGACATTCGCCCCGAGAACCTTGGGAGAAGAACCAAGCTGACAATGGGCCTGTATGGCGATATCAGGACCACCCTGAAAGCCCTGATACCGATGCTATCCACCAAACAGGATCCCAGCTTCCTCAATGCACAGCTTCATCTCCACGAAAAAGTAAAGGAGCACCTCCGGATCTATGTAAAAGACAAAGGAAAAAAGAACCTCATCCACCCCGAAGCAGTTGCCGATCAGCTGAACAAGCTGGCAACCGAAGACGCCATCTTTACCTGCGACACAGGGATGTGCAATGTATGGAGCGCCCGTTACATCCGCGCCAATGGCAAAAGAGATATGATCGGCTCGTTCATCCATGGCTCGATGGCCAACGCCATGCCCCACGCTATCGGAGCCGCACTTGCCTGCCCCAACCGCCAGGTCGTCGCCATGTGCGGAGATGGAGGCATCTCCATGCTGCTCGGAGACCTTGCAACAATTAAACAGTACGATCTTCCCATCCGGATCATCGTGTTCAACAATCGCGCGCTCGGAATGGTCAAGCTGGAAATGGAAGTGATGGGCCTGCCCGATTTCCAGGTAGACATGCATAACCCTGACTTTTCAATGATCGCCGAAGCAATGGGTATCCGCGGCATTACCATCGACGATCCCGAACGATTAGAAGAAAGTCTCAAAGCTGCCTTCGATCACAAAGGCCCCGTCCTCGTCAACGTCCTGACAGACGGAACAGCACTGGCCTTGCCCCCTCACATCGAACTGAAAATGGTAAAAGGCATGGCCCTTTCAATGACAAAAATGATGCTCGGCGGGAAGATGGAAGACGTGCTGGAGACAGTAAAAGGTAACTACAAACACATGAAGGAAATGCTGGACTAACAAAATCGGATGAATTAACAACGAATAAATAGACTGGATATGAGCAAATCAATAGAAAGGGCCTTCGTCATCGCCTGGGCTTTAGGCTGCTGTTTTTATTTCATGGAGTACGTGGTCCGAAGTTCCCCGGCCGTAATGATCGGGGAACTCTCGGGTCGCCTGAACATCACCCCCCTCGAAATGAGCTCCATCCTTGGTGCTTATTATTATACTTATTCAATTACCAGCCTCGTGGCCGGCGTTGCGCTGGACCGCTCAGGCGCTAAATACCCCGTCTCCATCGGCATTGGCATACTGGCGCTCGGCTGCCTCCTGTTCGCCCTGCCCGCCTGGCTTCCGGAAGAGACCGGGCGCCTCTGCCAGGGTGCTGGATCAGCATTCGCCTTCACCGGCTGCGTATACCTCGCATCCCACGGCTTTTCACCGCGTTCCATTGCCACCGCGATCGGCGTAACACAGTGTATAGGTATGCTGGGAGGTTCGGCGGGACAATTCATCGTAGGCCCCCTTATCCATAACGGACTGGGGATCGGCGCCTTCTGGATCGCGACCGGTATCATCTGCGGAGCCATCGGTCTCGGCCTGCTGATGATCATCCCAAAAGAAGAAAAGACCACCACAAAACAATCCCTGGTGACGAGCCTCACAACTCCCTACAAGACCGTCTTTACCAACCCGCAATCCTGGCTGAGCGGCGTCATCTCCGGGCTCCTGTTCGCACCTACTACGATCTTCGCTATGACCTGGGGTGTAGCCTTCTTCCAGCAGGATGCCGGGCTATCCTATCAAAAGGCAGTCCTGGTCAGCAGCATGGTGCCGATGGGATGGGTCGTCGGCTGTCCATTGCTGGGATGGCTCTCCGACCGGTTCGGTCTGCGCAAGCCAGCTCTGACAACCGGCATACTGGCCATGATCGGCAGTTTCGCAGCACTGATCTTTCTTCCAACAACAATACCTGCTGCCCTCTCCGCTTTTATCTTTGGCATCGCTTCAGGCGCAGCCATGATCCCTTACACCATCATTAAAGAAGCCAACCCTGAAAACGTAAAGGGAAGTGCCACAGGTGGTCAGAACTTTATCACCTTCAGCATCACCGCGCTGCTCGGACCACTATTCGCAGACATCTATGGCAAAACGCTCAGCGCCGCAACAGATCATACAGCGCACTTCCGCGCAGCCGGCACATTCTTCCTCATCACCACAGCGATCGCCCTCGTCATAAGTCTCGTGATCCACGAGACCGGACATAAAAAAAAAGCGTTGGCCTGATCGCGGCGGGTTTGCTTTTCATCCTCCTCACAACAGGAATTGAGACACAAGCCCAGGGCGGCTCCCCAGCCTATTCCGATGGCATGAAGATCAGGCTCGACAGTACAGGTAAGAAATATATCCGCTTTATGACCTGGGCCACCATATGGCTGCGCTATTCGCAGGCCAACCCCGGAACAGCGATCAATGGCCTCGCCAGAGACGGCTGGACCGATATCAGCCTTCGCCAGTTCCGGCTCGTTACCTACAGCCAGCTGAGCCCCAGATACCTCATCCTCGCCGATATCGGTATCGACAATCAAACATTTTCTTCAGGTGGCGCCCCCGGCGGTGGCAATACCGGCAACGGCGGCAATGGAACACTCGGGAAAAAACCGGGCCTGTATATACATGACCTGTGGAATGAATACACCGTGATCCCGGACAACAAAAATAAAAGTCCTTTTTCCCTGTACATAGGAACAGGTCTCCACTATTGGATGGGCGTCAGCCGCATGACGACATCCAGCTCGGCTAATTACCTTGCAATGGACGTGCCGCTGTATAACTGGCCGCTGGTCGACGAATCCGATCAGTTCGCCCGGCAGCTGGGCATCTATGTAAAAGGAAACGCCGGCCCCGTCAGCTATCGCTGGGCCCTCAATAAACCCTTCACCGTGTTGACTCCCCCGACCGCTTTCCCTCCCGGCACACCAGACAGCGGTTATGCCGTAGACAATAACCAGCCCGGACATATCTCGACGAC
>Ga0307510_10010378_pt1 | contig 11064 bp, 9 predicted proteins | sample 12_EM_MG_FD_207224 | JGI IMG/M metagenome (GOLD analysis project Ga0307510, IMG submission 207224) | Populus trichocarpa ectomycorrhiza microbial communities from riparian zone in the Pacific Northwest, United States - 12_EM | ecosystem: Host-associated > Plants > Roots > Unclassified | place... | reverse complement strand
CTATGTATTTACATTTTTCTAATTTTGTTTTGGTTTTCATGATAGTGGGGTTGGTGGGGGAGGCCGTTGTCATTGCCGAAGATTTTCGCCCGTTGATACCGCCGTTATTTTTGTCCCCCGACAATACATAGGCCCCATGCAATATAAATCCCCACTCTCTCATCCACCCTTATCCCTGTATTTTATTTATTTTTTCCCGGTTTCCATCGTAGATACTTGCCGGTCCGCCGGCTAGAGGTATCTAGAAGGGTCGGACATAAAAAAGTACGAGGTGGTGTTGATGTTGATTTTGGCCAAAAGTGGTGGTACTCGAGTACGCTGTGACTAGCCTGTCTGGAAAGTGAAACCTTCTATTGCTTACTAGAGCCCGGAAAGTTTTCCCTTTTTTAGATTGGTATATTGAACTAGAGGCCGGCACCTCATCCATTGGCTGTGTCCCTTCAGCGCTGACCAAGGTATGAGGAAGCAGAGATCCCATCAAGGTCGTGTTTCTCAGGTGTTCCATTACTACTAACATTTCAACTGCGCACTATACTACCGGTATGACGTAAAGACTACCACTATTTTATCCCTGACCCTTGTAAAGTCAAAATCAGCACTACAGTACTCGAAGTGAGAACTTGAGATATTGTCCTAACGTACTGTACAGTACGTCAGTCAGCCATCCCCTCCTCTCTGCTGGTATTACACGAGCAAACTGGCAACACAGTATAGATAGTAGCACACCGGCTAAAACTATGCGCATACCAGTATCTTATCATGTACGAGCACTCTTACCCCGATGAAGCCTGAGACATTCTTCTGCACGCACAGTCATTACACGTGGCTTAGTAAACCATGCCTAAGGCACCAAGGCATTTCGCTACCGGTAGTCTAACTTAACGCCAGGAATGAAAAACACATTGGGTGCTGCGCGTGGCGTCTAAAATCGACCCTCATAATGCCGGATAGGAGGTACTTGTACCGCCTATACAGCACCCGTACTGTGCACTCGCGGCAAGAAAATTGCCGGGCAATTGCGGAATCAGATTTACAGAAGATTGTGTTATGGTTGCAACGGCATTGTAACCTTATGGTAACCTGACACATATTCCACTGTATCATACTCAATCACAATGGCTGAAAATGCCTATCAGAAAGGATAGCAGAAGGAGATAAATTTATGAAGCTACAGAAGACGAGTTTTTCTGTGTGATTGAGCTACGCCAACAAGGCTACTCCTACCATCAGATTCAGCAACAAATTAGCGACGGGGGACTAAAGGAGACACTTTTAAACCCGTAGTAAAAAGTTATTTCTGCCACCGCCCGGCAACTTGCTTACCGCGAGTGGCGCGGTAGCCTAGTGGCGAATATATTGAATTCACACCATGACCAAAATCCAAGAATGAGCCAACCAGCCGTAACGACAGCAGTAACAAAGTTTCTTTTTGTGGAGGGGGGAGGACCGGTAGGGCTGAGAGTGGGTCCCTTTCCTTTCCTTCCATTTCCTTTCTTTTTTTGATAAAGAGAGCGTTGGTCCTGAACTGTAAAGGGGCACTTTGAAAAGAAAAGAAAAATCGCATACCGGTATTATGATACAGAGCAAGGGGGAAAGTGAACAAGAGGATTGGCCCCCGGTATCCGGCGCCATAGCACAGTGCCCACCGGAAATCCTTCCAGCCACGCGCAACACAGACACTCTCCTCGCCTTGTCACCGATGGCTAGCGTGGGGTTCTCTTTTGTTGGTGATTACTGAACTATTATAGAAAATATGTTGGTAGAGCTATGCCACTAGTATGATGCCGGCAACGCAAGGGCATTCTTAGGAATGGCAGCTGAGAAGAGCACTTGTGCTAGTACTATTACTCGTAGAGGAGCTCTATCGTGCGAGACATAAGGGGGATATTTTCTTCGCACAAGACAGGAACTATTCTTGGGGTTAACCTTGATTAAATCTTTATTAACTTTCCAGAGAATACTCCCACTGCTACTATAGCAATTCTTGAAATCCACTAACATGCCCAGCGGGCCGATCTCATACTGTGTTGGGAAAATGTGAATTCTTCCCAGGAGCTTTTGACTCAGAATCCGGAGATCGCGGGGCTACTAGAGATAGTGGATCTCAAGAGGTATCATCCGGCCGGACTTCAAATAACGCTGGAGGGGTGGAATAAACCCCGTCAAGGTACCGTGACCCAAGCTCCTTGGGACCACCGGGAACCCTCGTTTACAATAGTCTAGCTAACCAGACGACCCCGACTATTCAATCCTGTGGCAAATTATTATTAAAATATAGCTCCCGGGGGCAACTTTCTCGCTCGCCCATCGACTCATACTTCGTTTCACTGTTCCAACGCCATTTCGAGTTTACGGCATTGTCCTGATACCCTCTCCTACTACTAATATTGTGCGGCTACGATGGCATGCGGTTACTATTCTGAGCTGCCGGTAACCCAACTTACCGTCTTGGCAGGACCGGTTTGACAGCTTTGGTAAGGCGACATCACACAATAGGGTAACTTTCTACTCGAGTACATTCGGCTGCGGGTTTATTCTTGGCTACCATCATTACTGGTATGATATGATATGATAATATGATAGATATATGCCAATATTTAGAAGGGAACAAGGGGATGTTTCGGGGATGTTTCGCTTTTCCTCAATGTAGTATTTACTTCCCCCCCCCGTGTTCGGGTTATGTACGGTACTCGAGTACTTCTTGCCTGGGATGAGTAGGGCGCCGTGGATAGAAGGCACAAACCATAGTGACTAACCACGCGGGTACCGTAGAAGATTCAGGTTACCTGTGATTCTGATATGCGAGGCTATTGATTCAATGTCCCTTCTGCCATCTACTACCAGTAGTATATTACCTCGGCCTATTCAATTGGTCGTGGGGATTCTCGGAAGAAATGCCGATGAGGATCGGGAGGAACTGCTACCGGACAAACTTGCTACGACGTTGGAGTTGCCTCCTTAAGTAAGGTTTGGTGCATTTACCTCTTTTGTTCCGTGCCCCCAGAGATGCTAAACAGCCCGCACTCACTAATTATGTTTTTCACCCCTTTTCCAGAGTAGCGAATTTTCGACACAGTAAATCGAGACGTGGTCCAATTGTTCAAGTTTCTGTGATAGTCACTTTTTCTTTGGTAGCTTAGTAATACAAAGTAAATTGAGTCCCCGTAATGCAATGTCGGTACGACAGAACAAACTGCTTTCCCCTTGAAAATACTCTACGGAGGCAAGTATTCTTAGATTATCGTAGGTTGCTGCACCTTATTCTAAGTGACTCGACTTCAATTTGTGGCGGGCCTGGTCGGGTCGGGTTCCAGCCCTACGACCAATGCGGAAGCATGCAGGCAAAGTTACCACAACCACTTTAAGCTTGGGCCTCGGCTGTTAACAACACCATTGTTCCTACCCACTTTAACAAAACTTCCCCCCCAAAACACCAAACTCAATCACAATGAGCAGGTTCGGTGTCCTAGTAGTTGGGCCAGCAGGTTGTGGCAAGGTACAGTGCCAAATCTCTCAGCCACTATAGAGACTCATCCTATCCTAACGAGGGATATAGTCAACTTTCTGCGCGGCCCTAATCTCCCATATTGCAAACACCAAGCGATCATGTACGTACCCTCCTGCGCCACTCTTGGGTTCTTAGGAAGCTGATGTGAGAAGGTTTGTATGTGAACCTTGACCCTGCCGCTACCGACTTTGAATACGAGCCTGCGGTCGACATCAAGGACCTAATCACGCTCGAGGATGCAATGGAAGAAATGGGACTCGGTCCCAATGGTGGACTGATGGCTTGCTTCGAGTTTGTTCAAGCCACATTCCCTGGCTCACTTGTTGCATCCGCTGACTTCTTTCCACCTTCCAGATTCCTGATGGAGAATCTCGACTGGCTAGACCACTCGCTCGATGACGTTGGTGAAGATACACTGGTGATTTTCGACTGCCCCGGTCAGATAGAACTCTACACTCATGTACCAATCCTCCCGAACTTGGCAAAACACCTCACGGGCCACCTGCAATTTTCCCTCGCTGCTTCGTACCTGCTTGAATCTACTTTTGTTATTGACAAGTCCAAGTTCTTCGCCGGCACGCTGAGTGCTATGAGTGCTATGATCATGTTGGAGATTCCGCATATCAATATAATGAGCAAGATGGATCTAGTCAAAGGACAGTTCAGCAAGAGGGAGCTCAAGAGGTTTCTGGACCCGGACCCAGGGATCATCCTTAGTGACGTGCATAAGGAGACGAATCCGAAGTTCCATAAGCTTAATGAATGTTAGTAGGCCCTCCTAAATCCCGGCATTTCTGCTCGGTCCTTCAAGGGCTGTTCTGACTAAGAATGACATGATAGGCGTCGTTGGCCTAATTGACGACTTCTCGATGGTTCAATTCCTTCAGCTCGAGAGTCAGAACGAGGACAGTGTCCAGGGAATATTGAGCTACATCGATGACTGTGTTGGCTGGTCTGAGGTGCAGGAACCCCAGATCAGGGACCAACCCGATATGGATTACGAAGAGCCAATTGAGGATTAATCCTTTCCCCCTTTGCTCCATAGTGATCTGGGGAGGGGGCTTCTGTTGAAATTTTCTGATGGGAGGTTCATAAAGTTTTAATCGCACGGCGCTTTGGTTTAATCTGTTTTATGTTGTGGGGTTAATGGCGGCGTTTTGATGGACGGATGGGGGGAAGATATCCCAATGCAGGAGCTGCTATAGATGCCATGCTCTCGCTAGAGTAATTAATGAGACTTCCAAAGCATCTTGGAGGCAATTCGACTGAAGAGACACGTCCCTTATGTTCCCACGGCATCCCGCTCCTTCCGCCATCCAGCCCATGATCTTGGCAATTTTAGCTATCCTCCACCCCTGAGCCACTGCACTTCAGCAAAGGAATCTAGATCACCCATAAGTTAGTGTTACCCGGCCTTCGGCAACCAGTAACAAAGATTATGAACCAATCCCCCACCAACCCCATTGTCTCATCTGATCTGATCTTCTCCACCCCATCTCCATCAAGTAAAACAACAATCTCCACTCACTCACTCGCTCACTGACTCCAAACAAGCTCATCCAAGATGGTTATGCCAGTACGTCACACCAACACCTTCGCCTCCCCTCCGCTTCTCCCCCCACAGCACCCTTTGGTCCCGTTTCGAGAGAGAGAGATAGAGAGACCAATTGCTAACCAAAAATTTCCCTTGAAAACAGAAGCAGGAACAAAGTGGTATTTCGTGCCATTCTTCATATGTATCCCTCGAAACGGTATAACAGTGACTGAGAAGAAGGGGATCCGCAGCGCACACTATCTCCCAGAGGATCAGGATGTTGAAGAAGATTCCTGCGGAATTGATCCCCTTGGGAATCGTTATTGGGTGAGCCTTCCTTCCTTCTTTCCTTCCCACCTCCCCACCCCCCGCCGCCCCTTGATGATGGGCCTGTGCTATAAAAAAACTAAAAAAACTAACTTTCGGGGTGATAGTGCTGGTGTCGGAAGTATGCAATTATCCTAACCCCATGGAACGAAGGAAGGAAGGGAAACGGGAAACTGGAAACTGGAAACTGGCATTGGGGGATTGGACCTGTGCTAACTTTCGTCCCTCTATCACAGTGGCGGTAATCTCCATGGGAAGGAAATTATACACCGACAAGCAACTGAGGCTTTCTCGCTCTCCCAGGCCTGAACATCATTAGAGTTTGTCGATGGGACTGGCGTGAATAAGTTGTGTAAATCGGGGAATTGAGAGTTGAGAAACGTGATATCGTGGGGCAGTTTGGTCGTTTTCACTATATTACGGCCTGATCTAGTTAGGGGTAGGAGGGATATATCCACTTTTTTCTTTCTTTTTTCCTCTTTTCTTTTAATAATGCGATGAAAACAAGAAAGACAAAAACTCCCAATGTAAAAAAGAGGAAAAGCCCATGTCAATCACCCAAGACAACCTACCTACCTACTTACTGGCAGAGGTTTTCCCATATAATACAAGTGGAAAGAGCAACGATTACCATTATCATTATCACTCCGGCTTAGGCCCCGCAACATCCAATCCCTCAAGACCCTGCATAGGATCAACCCCTTCCTTCGCCATAGCCTCCGCCTTTGCCTTCTCGGCAGCAGCCCTATCCTCCTCACTAACCTCATGTTTCGCCAACCACGATTCCTATAATCCCCCCCAACCACCACCGCCGCCACCATTAGCCCTCCTCCTCCTCCTCCTCCTCCCTCTTCCACTAGCCCACGAAGAGTGAGAAAAGAAAGAAAAAAACCCACCTGAGCCCAAACAGCAACCTTACTCCCCAGCACCGTCCCCTCCTTCTGCGGCTTCGCCTGCATGACATTGAGCACCCGACCGGCCAGCACGGCCTGGTCCATGTTATCGATGGCGGCGAGCGCGTCGGCCGCCTCCTCGAACTCGACGTAGCCGAAGCCGCGGTGCGCCGTGTTGGGCTGGCGGTCGTCGCGCGGGAGCTGCACCTCCAGGATGTCGCCGAAGGGGAGGAAGGCGCTGTGGAGGACGTCCTTTGTCACGGCTTGGTCTAGGCCGCCTGTTGGGGTGTTGTTAGTTTGGTGTGTTGGGGGGAAAGGAAGGGAGGAGTGGAGGGAAGGAGGGTTTTGGCTTTTTTTTACCGACAAAGATGGTGGCCTTTAGGCGGGTTGTTTCGGACATTGGGGGTTGTTGTGTGGTAGGTAGGTATTGGGGGAGGTATGATATATATTCCGGTAGAAAGGATTTGGGGGGTATGGGTGAATGGGTGGTGATTGTATGGTTGGTGGTTGGAAGTTCTGGGTTGTGCTTTATGGATAATAAGGAAGGAGTCATGGAATGTATGATGGAAACTCAATATCTTTATCTATTCGTTTGTCTGTCTAGCTATGAAACCCCATGCCCTAAACTCCCTCCACTCAATTAGAATAGGATAGCGAGTGAACGATCGAACTTTAATATGATAACGAAGCTCTGATCAGGTCCGGAGGGGCATCATCCCAGCACTGGTACCCAACCTATCGTACCGGTAAATTACGGTGATCCCATACCACCATCCCGAGCCTCATCCTTGGCACTTTCTCTAGCCTAAACAACCTTTCATCGCACCCAACTCCCGAGTCAACTTACTCCACAAATCTCCTTCCCCACAGCTGAGCTCCCTCTCCCTCTCCCTCTCCCTCTCCCTCTACGCCTCCCCCCCTTCCTCCTCCTCATTAAGTCATGCCAAGGGCAGTAAAAGGTACCTTACTACAAATACCCACCCCACCCTACAATTCACAACTGACTAAAAACCCACCCACCCAACCTACCCACTAGGCGTCCTGATCGAATGCGATCCCTCCATCAAAGCCATAATTCTCAAGATCGACAAGGATTCTGGTCACGGGTACATTGTCGAGGACCTCGATGACGAGACGCTGGTGGTGAAGGAGCCAAAGCTGGCGGAGCTGAAGTTGCGGCTGGAAAAGATGCTGGAGAAGACGCAGATGCTAGAGAAGGATGAGGAAAGCGATCCTGAGAACCCAGGCTAGGAGCTTGAGAGGATGTTAGGGCTGCTGAGGGAGTTGGCGAGTGAGGAGGAGAGTTCAGAAAGTGCTTCCGGAGAGCAGCAGTCTGGTATGGTCTAGATTGAGATGGACAACAACATAATATAATTCCGGTCCTTTCCTTTTTTTTCTCGATAGAAAAAAATAGAACTAAATGGCCGCGAAGTCCTTCCCGACTCCATCTTGTCCCAAATAACTAACTAACGCTTGGTGGCGTTGTCCAAGGGACTGGCGATTTACATGTTTCTTTCTTCTTTTCCCCCCTTTAAAAACTCCAGTTTAAACATCCAATGAAAGAAGCTGTCGAATATATATAGAAAAAGTCTTCCGATGCTCAAGCAGAAATGACAAGACATGAGATATCTTACGGGAAAGAAAAGTGAAGTGGGGAAATAATACTATGTTGAGTTGAGAAAAAATAAAGGGATGAAGAAACGGGTCATCAGGATCTGAGAATGTATAAACTGGGACGAGGAATGCAATGGAAAATGTGAACCAAAAGAAAAGAGGGGGTAATAGATACGGGGTAAAACAGAAAGTGAAAAAAAAACACCAATCAATTGCATTACCGTAATTCGTTATCGTGACTCATTTCCAATTCCCCCATGAATCCCTTTAAATTCCCAACAATTTCACCAACCTCGAATACCAACCTCCTAATAACTTTTGCTTCCCAGGCTTTTCTCCCAAGTTCTCCCACTTCTTTCTTCACAAAAACCACTTTCCCTCGTTCTTTCGCCTCAACCGCTTCTTCGCCAATGCTCCCATTAGGCACATTCACGACATATATAGTCATGTCCGGTCCAATGCAGCCCCGCCACACAGTTGCACACCACTGCCAATGCTGGAGCGCTGAAAGGCCGCCGGGTGAGAGCCTCGCAGAAGCAGAATCGCTTCTAGAAACCATATACCGATTCACCAAAACCATCCGTTGAGATGCGCTGTTGCTATGCATCACTGCATTCTTGATCTGCACACACCTCCTTGTCCACGAAGCAACATGTTCGAGGTATTCCGCAACCCCGAGGCCACCTTCGGTGTCTTTAAGGGCACTTGCTGGATCGAGATCGTTACCGTCACCCGTGGGCATCAATAGCCCATCGCTTATTTCGGCACTCTCCTCCAACCTGTGGGGCCGCTCCGAGATAGAAAAATCCGGTTCGTCAATGACGTCAATAGGGTCAGAATTGGATAACAGCTTTACGACTGCATGGAAAAGTTCCGATACTGCTTCAATGTCGTCGCCTTCGATTGCAATAACGGGCAGTCGAGGGAAGCGCGCACCAGTCGGAAGGGCAGTCGGAAGGGGTTTGCATATGCAATTGAAAGCACTGATTTTCTGCATTGGAGATATCGGTTTGGAGATATGGGATTCTGATAATTCTGGTGAAAAGCCGGGCATCTGGTGTGGGCCGCTGGCTAGGTTTCCGTCAGCATCCAGACCAGGCATACTTTGCTCAAAACCATTCTGAAGGAAGGGGTCGATGTTGGGATTGTGTGGCTGTGGGGAGAAATGGCCCGAGTATGGGTTGTGCTGTAGCGGCGATGTCGCCAGCACATCTGTCGTAGGGGATCCTCCATTCATCTTCTGGCGCTTGGTAGATGCTTGGAGTTCCGTAACCACGGCACTTTCGTCATCACCTTGATGCCCTAGCTCAAGCAGCGCTTCAATCCCCGCTTGTTCGCCTACCGGGCCGGCTGGACTTCCTGTACTGCCTCTGGGGACATCGTCCTCTGTGGTAGCTCGCCGTCTCTTCGGTGGAGGAGCTGAAGTTAGGGTTCGTGCACTATGGGGTAGCTGAGCTAGCCCAGGTGTCTTGGGCACAGCTGACCCTGGGGTTGCAGGTGTCTGGGGTGTCGAAAGGCTTCCAGTACGACCACCGCATGTTGAGCATATGGCAGTCTCTAGAGGCGGTGAGATAGCACCCCCAGAGGCACTCCCAGAGGCACCAGTACTCGATCCCGCAGCCGCAGCCGCGGCCGCGGCGGCATTTTTCTTGCCATTCCTGCGAGGCTGGTATCGGTATTCTGGATATCTCGCGAGGTGCTTCTTTTTCTCTTCCTAAGGTTTTGTTAGTTCAGAGTAAACAAGGAAATGGAGGTCAATGGTTGACAAACATCAGCGTGCCTTTGCCAAAGATTCTTTGCTTCCTGCGAGCTTTCTCTCCACATCTCACCAATTATCTTGGATATTTCCGGATTAGGTTTGCCGGGATGCTTTGCAACAACGGCAGCCTGGTTATGTTGACGAAAAAGAATGAAGGCTAGAGTTTCAGTTAGCTCGATATCTAACGACACATAGGTAATTGGAGATTTCTTTTAAAAAAGCAGTTTTTACCATTTCTCGGTCGCGGAATTCTTGCGGGTTGCTGGCAAAGACATATATTCGACGGTGAGACGACTGAGAGAGCTAGGTCGGAGGTTCCAGGGGTACTAGGCATTCCATTTTCTTCCTTCACAGTACTTCCTGATGGGATCTTGATAGGTGCAGTATGTGGTACAATTTGTTGTGGTAGATCTTGTGTGACAGCAGAGAGGGGTGGGGGAGTTGACGATACCGGTACTTTCTCTGGCACCTGCGGCTGCTGTGAATAAGTATCATTAACGACATGCTGTATCTGTGGGTGGCCCTGATGGTGATTCCGCTCTTCCGCAGCATCTGCCTGTTCCAGAGCGGCAGCAGCCCGGGCTTGGTGGGAGTCGGCGTGCTGTTGAGCGACCACCATGGGATTAACATCCACCTGTGAAGTTGAACCGGTAGCCATAAGTGAAGAATCTGTATTATCGATCAAACCTCGTGGATCCGGAAGGTCTTCTTCGAGCAAACCCCTCAAACCACCCGCTTCTTCGTCGACACTTGGAGCTTCAACTACTGTCTCTGCCATGATTCCTTCCTTCCGCCTTCCAAGCTCTCCCCGAAGGAAGTGACAGCAAATTAAGCTCCGGAGCTCCAACCAGCTATCTACGACAGAGCTATACTGCCCCAGGCAAAAACTTACAGCTAAGGAGGATAAGATTGGTCCCGAGGTCTGTTCTTTTATCGTCGTTCTTTGTCAATCGCGACAAGCTTCGTTTCGCGTTTAAAGCGTAAGCTAATCCAGTAGTACCCGTACCGTACCGTATTTCGCAAAAACAGCCTCCTCGGTAGCCTCTTCCGTGAATGCTGCCGGTCGTCGATAGGCTCTTCTCAGGGGGTTATTCTTCTCCCTTTTCTAGAAAATAAAATAAAATGAAGAGGAATAATAAAAAATAATTAAAAAATAATTAAATGCCGTTCCCGTTAGTTGGTTGTACTCGCACACAGGGCAGTGAAATTCGTTCGTTTCCACAAAATTCGTACAGTACGATAGAAACGGGAGGCTCCGCGGGGAAAATCCCCCAAAGAGAACAAAAAAGAAGGTTAAGAGAAAACGGGGAAGGTATTAAAAAAAAAAAAAAAGGGAGCTGCGCGCACCGCGGCCCGCAAATCTCGTTTGACGAGGAAAAAAAAAAAAAAAAAAAATAAAGAAAAAGAAGGAAAAATACTGTAGACCACA
>Ga0307510_10010377_pt1 | contig 11064 bp, 5 predicted proteins | sample 12_EM_MG_FD_207224 | JGI IMG/M metagenome (GOLD analysis project Ga0307510, IMG submission 207224) | Populus trichocarpa ectomycorrhiza microbial communities from riparian zone in the Pacific Northwest, United States - 12_EM | ecosystem: Host-associated > Plants > Roots > Unclassified | place... | reverse complement strand
TTAGAATACTATCTTGCACAGTTCACATTAAAATTAGAATTTCAATCTTTCAGATGCTAAATAAACGGGCTAAATCACGCACACAGAACCAGACTTCGGTAAAATCTAAAAGCTTCACAGCTGTTAATTAACGCAACAAGATATATTGTTGTGATTTTTGACTTTTATGCGAGCAAGCATAAAATTGAAATAGATTAAAAGAAAATAAAAGGAAACATGTATTTCCATCTGTCAACTAATTAAAAACTCTGTACAATATCCTTGCCACAGGCTACTGAAAAAATTAGCCGGGAGAAAGGGAAGAAGTACTGAGGATATTTGCTTAAGTTCTTAAGGCCAAATGAATCATGGTCATTTCACACAAGTCATGATCTTCTAAAAATTGAACAAATGAACTAAGACAGCATTCCTATGCGAGTCAACTTCCATACAACTACTACTTACCTTGTCATTTGTCAACTAGTTATTATTTTGGACTATGATAGAGGCTTGGTACCTTCATTTCAAATGGTTTTTTTTTTCCTTCAATCAACTTGTAATTGATTGAAGAATACTTGATTGCAGTAAATCTAACGTGGACACATGCACGTAAATATTGGCATGCATTAATGAATTACATTATAGAGCAATAAGAAATGAACATAGTTTCATTTAAAAAGAAAAAAAAAACGAAAAGGATGATTTCTGAAAAGACAACAACAGGATAAGTATATTAAAAAAAACTAACGTCAGAAAAAAAAAACTAACGTCAGAAAAAAAAAGCCTAAAATTGAATCAAACCCTAATCGTTTTATTTTGAACCTAGATGAGCTTTCCAGAACATGTGTACGTTTTGAAGTTGCATATTGGTGGCTGTTGAGTTACAAAGCCTAAAATTGAGAGTGGTAAGGGTAGGATTGAATATAAAAGCAAAATATTTACTAGATAATCAAAATATTTGCTCAATGTGGTAGGACATGCATTACATCCTAGATTTATCCGATAAGAGCAATTTATGATGCTCCTATACTGCATCAACATTGTAATAAAATAATTATATCATATAAATTAAAATAATGACTTCATTCAATTAATTAAAAAGCGAATACTATGAATATGGCCACATTGCAACAAACTTCAAAAGAAGGCTGATCCCTTAATTTAAGGATTGATTTTCAAGCCTAGAAATTAAAACCTATAACATAACATCAATTAACCTGGAAATTTACAAACTAAGAAATCTTGTCAAAATCTACAATCTTATTTAAGACTTATCCAATATCAAAAACACAAATTGTACCCGTCAAAAACAAAAATTCACTCTAGTTATGACAAGATCAGAACAAAAAAGAAACATTAGACACAAATACAACCATTACCCAAATGATCAAACTATTGTTGCTAGCACCCACACTTTGATCACCAATCAAACTATTGTTGCTAGTACCCATACTTAGTTCACCAACGTTGTAACTCTTATTCATAAACCAAACATTTACATTTTGCAGGGTGATGGGAGAAAAAGAATAGTGTTTAGGGGGGGGGGGGGACGTCATATCAAATTATATAATTTCAGTAATGGAAATTGATGAAAAATAGTGCATGTCCTATTTAGAGCATGTAGTGGAATCAGAAAAAAAAAAAAAAGTAGATGTAAATAATATTATTATTATTATACGGGAGTATCCCGATGTTTTTATGAAAGAATTACCGGGTTTACATCTGAAAGGGAGATTGAAGTCTCCATTGAAACCTTAAATGTAACTACACCTGTAGCATAAATGCCTTATAAAATGACACGGTGAAACTACAAGAATTGCTTGACAAGAGATTTATTCGACCGAGTATCTTACCATGGGGAGCCGTAATGCCTTGGTTTAACTAAGTTTAACAAAAAATAAGTCGCTCATGTAAAAATTTACTCGGAGAAATAAAAGGTATAAAGAAAGGGAATTAACCAGCTTGTTGACTATAAATATATATATATACACGCGCGCCCGCAATCTACTAAGAAAAGAAAAGGAAAAAAAAAAGAAAGGGAGAGAGAGAGCATTATAGAAAAAACATGAGAAATCTTTAGAAAACCTCACAAATTTAAGAACTCTTGAGATTTTACAAAGATAAACATCAAATTTGAGAGAAAATCAAGCGTGTAAAAGTAAAAGTGGTAAAGAAAGGAGCGGCAAAGAAGAAAGGAGAAATAGAAGAAAATTGAGACTGGGAAGCTTTTAAAGTTGTATAATTGGGGTATGGTAAGGAATTTAGAGTTCATGTTTTTACAAGTTTCCATCGTGGATGTTTGTTTTTTAACCAAACATGTTTTAAATAGCAAGTTAAGGTTTTAGATTATTTTAGGAGAAATTGATATTTGTATTAGATAAGAGAATGGTTAGAGGAAGTAAGGAGTTTTGATGAATTGAAGTGAAAAAAAATCCTTATAATATTCGAGGGTTGTATATAATTAGTTGTAATTAGATGATAAATCGAGGTTATACAAAGAAGAAGACTGAAGTTTGAGTACGAAACACATTTATTTTTGTAATGAAATGGGGCAATATTATATTTTCAATGAGAACATAAAATCTATATTAAAATAATAAGTTTACTGCGATTTGGATAATCTGATTTTTTCATAGTGACCAAATTATTTGAAATAAATTTCGGTTAATAACATGAAACTTTAAAGAATTTTTCTATTTGAATTTATTGGGATAGTTCGGATCTTTTGAATATTGCTTGCCCCTGTAGCTTTACTGTCAGTTTTCTTTAAGATATTAAAAGTCTGTTTAGAATTGTCCTAACAAGTTCAAAATATTTTTTATTTTTTTAATTATTTTTAAAATCCATACATCAAAACAAATCTAAAAATAATAAAAAAATAATTTTAAAATGTAAGAGAAACAGAGTTTCCAAATGGACTCTAAACCAAGACAAGCTGTGGCAAATTTTGTTTTTTTTTTTACTTTTCTTTTCTTTTCACCACTTTCATATAACTATCACGACATGCAAGCTTGATCACAACTCAGTTTGGCATGTAATAAAATGAAAGAAGTAATTTATCGGCCAATTCCAACAAAGGATCAACTAAAACAGTCAATTACCTGGGCACGTTGCTTTATTTGTACGGCACAAGGACCTGGACACCTCATAGCTTTGGTACTTTAGATTGACTCTAGGGTTGTTTGTTCTGGGTAAGATATTTTACAAGTGAACATTTAAAATATTTTTTAATAATGGTGGTGAAGAAGATGTAGAAAAAGTATAATTGTTAGCATAATTCTTTTTATTAATATATATATATATATTTTTTCTTTTTTTTCTTTAGCTACGTTGGTTATTGCATAGAAATTATATGCAATTTAAATCAATATAAAAAAAATTAAAGATTTGAAATAATAATGAAAAGACATTCTTTTATTAAGGCACCTTTTTTTTAATATATATATATATATGTGTGTGTGTGTGTGTGTGTGTGTGTGTGTGTGTGTGTGTGTGTCCGCGCGCATTTTTCTTTCCAAGATGCCACATTCAGATTAGGAGGATGAGACTGGTACATCAACAAGCCAAAACACATCCTTAGATACAGACAGGTTTATTCATTTTCAAAAAGAAAAGCATATAATCCACGATGAAGATTTAAAGCGAACACAAGATGATTAGTATAAAGTTGGAAACTGAATTCTGAAGATTAACTATAATTCATGTCTTAACAAGCTCACAAAAGTGAAAAAGACCAGATAAATACACCCCCAGCATCAACTACATGGTGTTTATTCATAGTAGTGCAGCGTACTCTTTTATTTTTTCCATAGCCGATTAAGCAAACCAAGCATTGAGCAATTAAGCAATCCCCAGAAGTTTCTTCACCTCTTTCTGCAGAGAGTAACGATATTGACCAGGATCATATAAGTTACTAATCAGACATCTGAAATCAAATGTAGTCGCTGAATATGGGGAATGAAATACCAGAACCAAATTTTACCTCAATGCTAAGAGGGGAGGTAGTGGGAGCATAACGATCCACAACTTTGCCTTCTTTATCTACCAGGAACTTGGAAAAATTCCATTTAATGTTGTCCCCAAAAAGTCCACCCTTGCTAGACTTCAAGTATTTGTAAATTGGAGCAGCGTTGTTACCATTCACTTCAACCTATACCAAGAATAACACGCTTCTTAAGAAAGTGAACTTTGATTCATTGACAATGTTCACCAAAGACACGAACATTACCAGGTGGAAAATTTTTGGCAGCCATGTCAGAAAGAAAACTGATTACAAATTAAGAAATCCATTTTCATCTGGCTGTAAAATGGCAAGAGTTAGCTTACCTTATCAAATATGGGATATTCAGCCTTAAAGCGAGTGCAAGCAAACTCCACAATCTCTTCACTGCTCCCAGGCTCCTGAGATCCAAATTGATTGCACGGAAAAGCCAGAATCTCCAAACCTGCATCAGTACAAAGGCAAGCAATCAGAGAAAGGAACAGTCATACAGCAAAAAATGGCAATGACTTGAAATGATTAGCCATGTCAAGCAATTTGATTCCCAATTGAACTTCACAAGGAAACATATAGAAGCCATCCAAAGATACAGGCAAACCCATATACTAACCCATCTAGTACACTAATAGGGGTTCATTGGTTCCTAATGCAGAAGCTAACTTATGAAAAAAATACTTGCAAGTCTACAAACTTAAGTGCCACAACACAAAACAAGATAGAATCTGACCTTGATCCTTGTATTTTGCATATAGCTGGGTCAGCTCCGTGTAGTTTGAATCGGTCAAGCCACTGCATTAAAATTAAAGGTCATAGAAGTAAACAGTGGACTCCTTATTTCCAAACTTAAATGAGTTTACATTCGTGCACTCTTGTTTTGCGACAGGATTTCAGCAAAGTGAATCCGTGAGGAGTGAACCCACCGACTAACACTGATGTTGCAACAGTAAGGATTTTGATTGGAACTATGTCAAGGAGCGTCTCTTTAATAAAAAGGTAATAAGAGCCAGAAAACCCTTCAACCTCTTCCCATCGAGGACAAATGAAAAGTAGGGAAATGAATTACCATTGTGAAGCAACATTGACAATCAAGAGGACCTTCCCCTTATAAATGCTGAGGTCAACATCATTTCCCTTAGCATCCTACAATCAAGATAGAGCCAAAGCATAGGAGAGATATAGATAAGTCGTACATAAGAATCAAAGATAATACATTCGATGGTCCAATAGCAACAGATAAATGGCAAATAACTAAAACATACACAGATTGAAAAACTCAAAAGGAACAAAATTAAAAGACACCCTCCATATTCTTTAACACCATCAAATTACACAAGTTCTTGCCACCTCAGCAACCTTAAAAAAAAAAAAAAAGACCTTCCTTGCCAACAAACCAACCTAGGCCTTATTTTTTCTTAATAACAATTACAGTAATCCTCTCAATTTCCAGCAGCCAAAAAAAATGATCAGACTACAATTAAGCACCGTTCAAATCACACAAACACAACCCAGAACCAAGAAAGTTATGGTACCCGAACCTCAAGATCAGCATAAAGCAAGCAACTTTATAGACAAAAACTAAAAGGCGAAAAAAAAACCATAATTAAAACACTGAAAAAGCCACCTTAACAGTGAAATCATGAGCAGATTGAGGACTGGATTGGCTTGCCATTGAATGATTGAATCTTACAGAACCCAATAAACGCCTTGAAACCCCTGCTTTGATTGACTGAGAATATAAAGAAACTGGCGAGTTATGCAAAGATGGCAAAAGGGTTTGCTTGGAATTGAAAGATGACTGTTTTGATAATAAGAAAGAAGCAGATAACGATGCAAAGTTGAGATATTTTTGAGAGAGAATGCGAGAGCGAGAAGTGAGCATGGAATGGGTCCCAATAGAAATGGACGATCTTTGGATTTTGATGGCCAAATAGTAGCAATTGGGTTATGTTATATACGTGGATAATGAAGATGCAAATGTATTTTTGTTTTTTATCATTGGATAATAGTTATTTTTTAAATTACTTTTTATTACAAAAATATTAAAATAATATTTTTTTATTTTTAATAATAACTAACAACTATTTAAAAATATCTAAAATAACTAATTTTAATAAAACAAATTCAAAATGTTAACAAACACGTGGCTAACTGTGCTGCCAAGCATCTTCATTCTTCAATGTAAACTCGCTGTGGGTGGATATTACTACACGTGGAAAGATTCGAAGTAAACACGCTGTGGGTGGATATGACTACACGTGGAAAAGTTTAAGCCACGTTTCAGGTTTGAATCAAATTTGAGGTTATTGGACGGTCAGGATTGTGACTTTGCATCCCAGTGGGAAAAAAAAATATATCTAGGTTCATAGTGTAGTGTGATGTTCCAGCAACATAATGTATGATTAATTAACATACACGATTAAGGAGAATGGAGTTTTGAATAAAACTATAAATGTTGTTTTTTATTTTTTTTAATTATTATTATTATTATTATAAGTTTGACAAATATATTTTATTTATTTCTATTTTTTTTTTAAATAAAGATCTTAAATTATTGTCTAAATGACTCTAAGCTTGAATTCTGCTAGCTAATAGATCGGATTTAGAAACAACTGCTGAGATGAGGGCACAAATAAATAATGAAATATTCTGTCGGTGATCCCGTAAAAAAATCCAGTGACCGACAGAACAGAACCGACAACGAAACTTAAATCCCTGATGACATGTTTCCGTCAAAAAGTCCAGAAGAATTGTATTTGCCGATGTAAGTTTTACCTGAACACAGATGGAATATCCCATTGGTGTTTTCCAATTTTATGTGATGTGATAAATATAAAATTCATTGCATTCTGCTAACCCTCTCGAGCAGGTGTTCATTGTTATGGAAATTGCATCCTCAAACCGAGAACTCGAATCACCATACACCAACTCAGGCAGTACTTCATACACTACGTACCTCCTCATATCCTCTCTTTCCCTCGCAGAAATACTGCTCAGCCTCTCCACCGCGTTCACCTTCATTTGCCTCACTTCTTCTTGGTCTATGAACTCTGAATCTTTACCATGATCCTCAGGTAATTGCCATGGATATTGGTCATAAGCTGTAAAAGGATCAAAAAATACTGGTATGCATCCTGAAATAAGTTTATCAAATACAGATTTTCTTGCTGGACTGTCACCAGGAGGCTGTAAGCAGAATTCAGACTCCAAAGACAGCTTTGTAACTGATTCAGGCTGATCACATCCACCTGATTTACAACCCAAAAATTGGCAGTTATCACTGATTGTGGAAGTGCTCTGATTAAGCAATATTGACCTTATGCAATGGGGTTGATCAGGACGCCCTGCTCCAGCAAAACTGACTAGTCTCTTTCGAGTTGTTCCAATAATCTTTTGCTGCCAGGCAACAATATCATCATCTGAATGAGGGTGAAAGAAGGTAGGATGTGGAATTCCAATGTCGATGACTTCCCATGGCTGTCGTTCGATCATGAGCTTTACTGGGTTCTTCATTTGCTCAAGCTCTAGAAACCTAGTACCTCATGAAGTATAATTCCTTCTCCTGAAATCCCACATGAAAATTTTCCTATCACAAACACATGATCTATGCCAGAATTTTGAACCCAGGGTTCTCTGTACTCGAGCCACTTCATTAGGTCCAATGCCGAAGTGTATTTAACATCATCAGAGACATTCTTTGAGATGCCACCTCAGGATGTCTAGACCACCAAAGTATGGAACGTAAAAGAGCATTGCTTCATTTTCATCATACACCCTACATGGATGCCTCAGTATTCTTGAATGAAATATTGTCTCCAATGAGTACTGATGAGCGTGATACCAGCCATTTCCAAGATTTGCTATTGGCTCACCCAAGGCCTCGTTATTGAAATACTTGAAAAAATCTGTCCATGGCATTATATCTCCACACATTGACCTATCAAGGCCTTGTTGAAAAAAGATTGACGAGCTTCCGCGAGGAAACACAGGTGAACAATCTTGCCAGAGATGATGGTAGTGGAGGAGGGACCATAGGTACACGATAATCAAAAGAAAACGTACAGGGTAAGTGCCTAATTTGTACGCACGTTGTTGTACATTAACATCCATAATTTCTGCACTACTATATATATAATTTAACAGGTGAAATCAATCATACAAGATTTATTAGATTCCATGGTTGACCTAAATCCTGATGTGTATACTTCTGTCAACCCTGCCTGGTCTCTCTATTTTTTTCGATTCCATAATTATGTCATTTCCTTGGGCATGATAGCTGCCTGGTAAATGGATTCTGCATTAATCATTGCTACAAACTATTTGCTTGGGGAGATACTCTTGAGAAAATATATATATAAATTTTCTGGTAAAAAATAGTCCCCATGAAAAGAACATTCATGAGCAAGCCCGACCAACCTAAAAGATGCCATTTGCACGCTATCGAAGAGTTGTTGAATTTATTTTAAAATGCACGAGTATAATTATCAAACAAACAAAGAAAAAGAAAGAAATGCTTGTCCTTGTCCTGGATGTGTTTTCTTATGAACAGACCGTCACCCATGAAAGATCACAACACAATTTCTAAAAAAATTTGCCTCGTAAGATTCCCTTCCCCTCTTCTCCCTTTCCAACCCCTCTATTCTTCCCCGGACAAACCGTTAATCTCTTAACATTTGGATTAGGAATGAGCAAATGACGTTAAAATCAGGAGTTGTCTTCTACAAATTAAGCTTTTGACAATGGCTTGTGTCACCAAATTGCTTCCAGCATTGTTGGCTTCTGGGATGCACTTATAAATCAGACGTGGCAGTTCGGTGGAATATCAGACGAAGTTTATATGGCATTTGTTGAAGCAAACTGGAAGACATCAAGTGGGCAGCAAATGCTAACCACCAAAACAAAAGGTGGGAAGGCAATGTATTTGAAGCTTAATAGAGAAAACCGAGGGAAAGACTGGATTCATAATTAATCCCCGACTTATGTAAACATTTTCATATGAGTATGGTGCGTCAGATCAGACAATCTCGGATCAAATTGAAAACCTAACGTTGTTCTGGAAGAAAAGAAAATCAGAACATTGACAAACAAGTAAACTATAGAACATGGACAAAGCTTTTGCTAATCAAATTACATTTAACAGCTCCTTATTTTACTTTTCTGTGGCCACACATGCCAAATACAGATTATTTGCAAACTATTTTAGCGATTACAACTTTCATAGCCAATCCATTGTAAACAAGAACTGCAAAGCAAGTGCGAGCATCCAATTCCAATTTACAGCATACTATCTGTCCGAGCAGGAAGCCTGCGAAAGAAGTTAATGGGCACAGATGGTGTCCTGTAGCGAAATCTTGGATGCCTCATCATGTAGAAGCCTGCCAAAGCTGCTATAACCTGAAATGGCGTCACAAACAAAACCAGTGCAGCTACAAGGCAGAATATAACAAAGATGGCAGTGGCCCGTGGATCACGCCAGCTTAACAGTGCCTGAAATCGCTCCCCTTGGGTTGCTATATCGCCTATGACAGTTTGAATCCTTCCAGCAACACTTCGTAACCTATCATACCTCATTCCCACCAGCTCAGGGCTCCTGCTTGTTGGGAATGTATCAAATTCCTCATCTAGCTCATCAGGATGCACTGCCTCAGCCTGTGAAATCTTTGTGTTCATGTGGGGAGGGTACCTTGGTCGATATCGGTAATTCCAAATGCCTATCAGAAACATGTAAAGAAAAACTGTGGGCAGAATAAGTTCTGGGAAGCAAGCAAGCATAAGATAGAGCACATGAACAAGCACGGTAGTGATAGGATTCTTCCACATGCAAATATCCTCGAACCACTTTCCAGCTGTAAATAATCCTGAGAAAACAGTCATCAAGCGAAGAAAATTTGCCTTGCTTCGACGCATGCTCCAGAGGTGTGAGTCCACATCTGACATGTACTCCACCACTTCTTTCCTAAGAGGAGGTTCTGCCCGACCTAACCGTAATGCTACTATGTTGACAGCTTGGTGGCGGAGCATATCTAGCTGCATCACATTGAATGGCCTGATATAGTGCATTTTGGGTAGAAGTGGTCGTGAGTACTGATAAAGCATGTTTGCAAAAGATATGCATGTAAATCTAATCGCCAAGTGCAATTCCCCCATCTTCTTAACCCCGGTAGGATGAAGAACCAGCAAGGGATAAGAGTGCGTATATACACGCCCAGTTTCAAGTGTAGAGATGCGAATCCGAACCTTCCCAATCTTTAGGTCCTTTCCATTTGAACCTTTTTCCCCAAGCTGGCTGTTGTCAAATACACCAACTGTAAGAACTGTAGCTGGATCAAAAACTTCCCATGTGTACTGCTCATTGTATTTTGGAGACGGGTTGTCAATAAGGGTGCGTGTCCGGACCCATTTGTGACCATACTTTGCAACACAGTACGTATCGGCTGTACCCCTCCCATCTCGTGTTTTCAGAGGATGGAGTCCCACAGCATTTAAGATGCCTAGTTCCAGTATCCCAATCGGAGGCCTCCAAAGCTGTTTTGCCGTTGGACAAAGATCACTGCTGTAATGAGTTGACTCATCAAGAACATGGTATCCTCCATCTAAGCAGGCTCGAAGATGAATACGGCTAGAGAACTTGTCTTTCTTGAACTGATCTACATCTACAGCAACTGGCTTTTCCAGGTTAAACCAGCGAGAATGAATTATCCGATCATCAGCACGCTTCTCCACAGAGCGCAATGGGATGATGACCCTCCCGATTATCTCATCTTTTCCAGGACCGACACGATCCTCAACTGAAAGAACTAGATGGTCCTCGAAGGGTTCAGCAGCAACGAATAAAAGATCCTCATTCCATAACGCACTAAAAGTTCGAGCCTGACATGTCTTCGTTTTCAAAACTTGGTTTCCCATCTGTACCTTAGCATACACTTCAGGGAAACGTGTCTTCTCTGATGGGACCAAGTCTTGTGCCTCGACAACATTAACACGTACATACCACAACCTTGGTGCATGATAGACCTTTGAACGTGTAACAGTGGAGGTAGCCGGTGTATTATCTACAGGAGTAGCTGCATCAGAATGCCACGCATCAG
>Ga0307510_10010376_pt1 | contig 11066 bp, 9 predicted proteins | sample 12_EM_MG_FD_207224 | JGI IMG/M metagenome (GOLD analysis project Ga0307510, IMG submission 207224) | Populus trichocarpa ectomycorrhiza microbial communities from riparian zone in the Pacific Northwest, United States - 12_EM | ecosystem: Host-associated > Plants > Roots > Unclassified | place... | reverse complement strand
CGTACACCTCCTCGAAGGTGGTCCCGAGGCTGTCGCCCGACTGGATGCCACTGGTGTGGTTCAGCAGCTGCCGTACGGTGATCGGCTTGAACCGCCGGGTGAGCAGGCCCGGGAGGTAGTGCTGAATGGGCGCGTCCAGGCGGATTGTTCCCTCCGCCGCGAGCTGCAGGACGACCGCCGCCGTCACCACCTTCGTCGTCGAGCCGGCCCGGAACCGGGCGTCCGGGTCCGCCGCCTCGCCGCTCTCCAGGTCGTGCACGCCCGCGCTGCCGCGCCAGGTGCCGTCGGTGCCGCCGACCCGGACGAGGGCGAAGGTCGCGTCGTTGTCCGGGAGGCCGTCGAGCGCGGCGCGCAGGGCGGCGGTGTCCAGGTCGCCGGTCGTCGTGGCGTGCGTGGCGTGCGCGGTGTGCGCGGCGGCCGGGGCGGACTCGGTCGCGGCGAAGGCGGGGGCCGCCAGCGTGGCCGCGCCGAGGGCGAGGACGAGGGACGCGGCGAGGACGGTGGTGCGACGGGGGGTGCGCATGCGGCTGCTCCAGAGGTCTGCGGCAGGTGGTTGTGAGCATCCTCCGGGCATACGGCGGTCACCGGATCGTCGGCGAGGAGGGTGCCGCCCCTGACGCGACCCCGACCAAGTGCCGTACGGAAAAAGGGAGTTGTCAGGGGAGACCCCTAGGGGCGAGAAAACTGTTATCCCGGCGGCCTTCACACCGTCTCCGCACTGTGATGCCGGGCATACGACAGTCCCGGCCCGCCTGAGAGGGTGCGTGCACAAGAAATCCGACCCCACCCGTCACACCGGTCACCGAAAGGGCATCGTGGACACGCGGCACTGGAGCTCCACCATCGAGGCGGCGCAGGACGGTGACCGGCAGGCGCTGGACGAACTGGTCGCGGGCTGGCTGCCGTTGGTCTACAACATCGTCGGCCGGGCCCTGAACGGCCACGCCGACGTGGACGACGTCGTGCAGGAGACCATGCTGCGGGCCGTCGGCAACCTCGGTTCGCTGCGCGACCCGGACAGCTTCCGGTCCTGGCTGGTGGCGATCGCCATGCGGCAGATCCGGGACCGGGCCCGCCGCAAGACGCCCGCCCGGCTGGACGAGTCGACACCGCACGAGGCCGCCGACTTCGCCGAACTCACCGTGCTGAGGCTTCAGTTGGAGGGGGAGCGGCGCGAGGTCGCGGAGGCGGTGCGCTGGCTCGACGAGGAGGACCGGCAGCTGCTGTCCCTGTGGTGGCTGGAGGTCGCGGGCGAACTCACCCGGCGTGAGCTGGCCGCGGCCGTCGGCATCAGCAGGCAGCACGCCGCCGTGCGTGTCCAGCGGATGAAGGAGCGCCTGGAGACCTCGCGCGGCATCGTCCGGGCCCTCGACGGCGCCTGCCCGGACCTGCGCGAACTGACCGCCCGCTGGCCCGGCAGCCCCGACTCCGTGTGGCGCAAGCGGCTGGCCCGGCACATCCGCGGTTGCGGATACTGCGGCGACGCCCGCGAGTCCGTCGTACCCGCGGAGCGTCTGCTCGTCGGGATCGCGCTGGTTCCGCTCCCGGTCGGCTTCACGCTCTCCCTCGCCTTCGGCGGCAAGACGGCCGTGGCCGCCACGGCCGCCGGCACCTCCGCCGGCTGGTCCGCCAAGGTGCTGAGCGCGCTCACCAAGCCGGCCGTCGCCGTGACCGCGGGCGCGACCTTCGCCGCGGGCGGCGCGTACGTCGTCACCCGGCCCCCGGACCCCGCCCCGCCCCCGCGCGCGGCCGTCACCGCCCCGAGCCGGACAGCCACTTCCGCCCCACCGCCCCCCTCGGCCTCCCCGACTCCCACGGCCTCGCCGTCGGCGACCGGGCCGAAGAAGGCCGACCCGTACGGCACCGTCGTCGACGCCGTAGACCGGGCGCCCGACCCGAACGCCGAGCCGGCCGCCCTGCCGCACCGGCCCGAGACCGGCGTCACCAGCAGCGGCGGCGCGCACGCCACCATGAACCACCGCGGGGACAGCGTGACGCTCAGCGGCCGGGGCTATGTCCTCGTCCGCTGGCAGATCTCGCCGCGGTACCGGGCCGGTGGACTGGTCATGCCGGCCTGGACCGGGCTGCGGGGCGAGCTCTTCCATGTCGCCTCGGGCGGCGGCCGGCGCATGGACGACCCGGTCGGCACCGACAGTTCCGCCACCGGCATGGGCGACCCGGCCACCGGCTACGCCGTCCTGCCGTCCGGCACCCAGCAGATGTGGCAGAACGAGTACTTCTACGTCGACGGCAGCGTGACCCTCACCGTGAACGAGCGCGGCGCCGACTACGGCCTGAACGTCTTCCCGTCGAGCTTCGACGCCGTGGAGAAGGACGTCACGACGGGCCCCGACCAGGGCGCGAAGCGCTACGGCCTGGTCCGCGACACCGGCAAGGACGACACACCCGTGCCGCAGTACGTCACCCGCGCGACCCCGGCCGATCCGGCGACCGTCCCCCAGCGCTCCCGCGTGTAGCTCCCCCGTCTCCGGTGGCCGCCTGGCCCGCGATCAGTCGCCGTCACGCAGGGAGCCGTCGCGCAGGGAGCCGTCGCGCAGGGCGCACAAAATGTCGACGCGGTTGGTGGTGATCGAGTCGACGCCCATGCCGACGAGGCGGCGCATGGAGCGGCGGGTGTCGGGGGTCCATACGGAGAGCAGCAAGCCGTCGGTGTGGACGCGCTCGGCCAGGGCCCGATCCACCAGCCCGAAGCGGTAGTTGAGCCAGCGCGGGCGCACCGCGTCCAGCAACGCGGGCCGGGGCGGGGCCAGCGTGGTCCAGGTCAGCGCGATCTCGGCGGCCGGGTCCGCGGCACGCACGGCGAGCATGGCCGACGCGCCCGCGCAGTAGTACACCCTCTCCCGCGCCCCGCACTCCCGCACCACGTCCGCGACCCGGCGGGCTGCCCGCACGTCCGGCGTGCCCGGCAGGTCGAGCAGCACCCGGCTGCCGTCGGTCGCGGTCAGCGCCTCGGCGAGTGTCGGCACCCCGCCGTCCGTGAGCCCGCGCACCTCGTCCGCCGACAGCGACAGCAGCGGCCGTTCGTGCTCCCACAGTCGCTTCAGGGTCTCGTCGTGCAGCAGGACGGGCACGCCGTCCCGGGTGAGCCGTACGTCGATCTCGACCGCGTCCGCGCCCCGTCGGAGCGCGGACCGCAGCGAGTCGACGGTGTTCTCACGGACGCGGTAGGGGTCGCCGCGATGGGCCACGGCGGTCAGCTTCTGCATGCGCCCATTGTGGTGGGGTCAGGGGGCGAGCCAACCAGCGGTGTACGTGTCGATCTCGCCCTTGATCCGGGTCTTGCCGGCCCCGTCGAGGAACGAGACGTCGACCGCGTTCTTCGCCAGCTCGGCCAGTCCCCGCTCGTCGAGGTCCAGCAGCCGGGCGGCGACGGCGTATTCGTTGTTGAGGTCGGTGCCGAACATCGGCGGGTCGTCGGAGTTGATCGTGACCAGTACGCCGGCGTTCACGAAGTCCTTGAGGGGGTGCTCGTCGAGCGTGCGCACCGCGCGGGTGGCGATGTTGGAGGTCGGGCACACCTCCAACGCGATCCGGTGCTCGGCGAGATGGGCGAGGAGCTTCTCGTCGCGTGCGGAGCTGGTGCCGTGTCCGATGCGCTCGGCGCGCAGGTGGGTGAGCGCGTCCCACACCGTCTCCGGTCCTGTGGTCTCGCCGGCGTGCGGAACGGAGTGCAGGCCGGCGGCGATCGCCCGGTCGAAGTACGGCTTGAACTGCGGCCTGGGTACGCCGACTTCGGGCCCGCCGAGCCCGAAGGACACCAGGCCCTCCGGACGCAGACGCTCGTCGGTGGCCATCCGTACGGTCTCCTCGGCGGACTCCAGACCGGCCTCGCCGGGAATGTCGAAGCACCAGCGCAGGACCGTCCCGAACTCGGCCTCCGCCGCCTTGCGGGCGTCCTCGATCGCCTCCATGAAGGCGAGTTCGTCTATGCCCCGCCGGGTCGAGGAGAACGGGGTGATGGTCAGCTCGGCGTACCGCACCTGCTGCCGGGCCAGGTCCCGGGCGATCTCGTACGTCAGCAGCCGGACGTCCTCCGGTGTGCGGATCAGGTCGACGACGGACAGATAGACGTCGATGAAGTGGGCGAAGTCCGTGAAGGTGAAGAAGTCGACCAGGGCCTCGGGGTCGGTGGGGACCTTGGAGTCGGGGTGGCGGGCGGCCAGCTCGGAGACGATGCGCGGAGAGGCGGAGCCGACGTGGTGCACATGGAGTTCGGCCTTGGGCAGCGACGCGATGAAGGCCGTCAGATCGCGTGGGGCACGGGCGTCGACAAGGTGCTCGGTCATGGGGGCCTCCCCGGGGCAGGGCGCCGGGCACCGAGGAGGTGCGGCGCGGGTGATCGGCTGATCGAGTGCGGTGACATCGTAGGCGGTGGGCGGGGTGGAGCCCGCTGCGGGATGGGCCGGGACCGGCCGCCGGGTCGTGATGGGCGAGGCCGTAGCATGGCGGCACGAACGACCTAGGGGGACATGACATGACGGACGCAACGCAGCCGAGCGGGGAGGCCGGTGGCGGCCGAGACCCCTGGGCGCCGCCGGAGAACAGACCGTCCCTGGACAAGAACCAGGCACCCGGTTCCGGCCAGGCCCCAGGCACCGCCCCGGCCCCCGGCGCGGCCCAGCCGCCCGGCTCACCGGCCCCGTCCGTGCACGACCAGGCCACGGTCACCTCGATGCCCGCCGACGGGTTCGCCGCACCCGGCTACACCCCGCCTGGCTACCCGCCGCCCGGCACCGCCGCCCCGGGCGCGGACGCTCCCGGCGCCGCTCTGCCTCCGCCGCCCGTCGCCCCCAACGGCCCGGCGGCTCCCGGCGGTTACGGATACCCGTCCTATCCCGCGGGCTACGGCTGGCCCGGTATGCAGGCGCCCCCGCAGAACGGCATGGGCGTCGCCGCGATGGTCCTGGGCATCCTGTCCTGCTGCCTGTTCTGCCTCTACGGCATCGTCTCGATCGTGCTCGGCATCCTCGCCGTGGTCTTCGGCCTCAAGGGGAAGAAGCGGGCCGAGCGCGGCGAGGCCGACAACCACGGTCAGGCGCAGGCCGGCCTGATCACGGGCGTCATCGGCATCATCCTCGGTGTCGCGGTCATCGTCCTGATCGCCATCGGGATCACGGCCGCGATCAACATGGACGACGAGTACGACGACTCCTACGGCGCCTTCCGGACCGGGCCGGTGTCCGTGCTCGCGAACGACTGAGGCACCGGCGAAAGCGACCGTCGAGCCACTGTCGAAAACAGCCGCCGCGGCAACTGCCTGATCCACCTGGCGAATTCACCCGTCGAAACGGTGCGCCCCGAGGTGAGCTGGGCCATTACGATGCCCTGGCAGTCAACGAGGGGAGCAGTTCATGTCCGACGCCAATCCCGGATCCGGTGGGTTCGGGCCACCGCCGTCGCAGCCGCCACAGCCACCGCAGCAGCCGGCCGGGGGTTACGCCTATCCGCAGTCCGGATCCGCTCCGGGGTACGGCTACCCGAACCAGGGGCAGTCCTACGCCAGTCCGGCCCCGTCCTACCCGGCCGCCGCTCCGGTGGGTGCCTACCCGCAGATGCCCGGCTACGGCATGCCACCGCAGCCGAGCAACGGCCTGGGCACGACCGGTCTGGTGCTGGGCATCATCGGCGTCGTGTGCAGCCTGACGTTCTTCCTGTGGTTCTTCGGGGTCCTCCTCGGGATCCTGGCGATCATCTTCGGCGCGATCGGCCGCGGCAAGGCGGGCCGCGGTGAGGCGACCAACAAGGGCGCGGCGACCGCGGGGCTCGTCTGCGGGATCGTGGCCACCGTGATCCTCCCGCTGCTGGGGCTCCTGCTCTTCGCGAGCTTCATGAGCGCCTTCTGACACCGCGGCTGAGGCGGGGCCGGCCCGGCGGCCGGCCCCGCCTCAGCCCGTCCCGTCGGCGAGGTCCGTCCGGTCGGCGAGGTCCGTCGGGTCGGCCGAGTCTGTCCGGCCCCCGAGGTCCGTCCCGGTCACGAGGCCGGTCCGCAGCCGCTCCCGTGCCTCCATCAACGCGAACCCGAGCAGGTTCGGCCCGCGCCACCGCTCCGGATCCGAGGCCGCCTCGTCGTCGGCGGCGAGGCCGATGCCCCACACCCGGTCCACCGGGCTCGCCTCGACGAGCACCCTCCCCCAGCCTTCGGCCGGGGGACCCCTATCTCGCTTCGCTCGCCCGTGGCCAGCAGGAACTCCCCCAACTCGGGATGCGCGGCGAACTTGTGCACGCTGCCCTCGACCACGATCCCGAACCGCTCGCGCTCCCACACCGCCTCGTCGAAGCCGCGCACGAGCCGCCCCGCCTTCTTGGCCTCGGCGGGATGCCCGGCCGCCAGCACCCGGTCCTCGGCCTCCGCGTCGTCGAAGAGCCGCGCTTTGCGCGCCATCATCCAGTGCTCGGCGCTCGCGTAGGACACACCGGACACCGTGAACGGTGAGGGCCACCACTGGCTCAGACAACTCGGCCCCAGGCCGCCGTCGCCGCGCGGCCGGTGTCCCCAGAAGTGCAGATACTTGATCCGGGAGCCGGCCCGGATCTGCCTGAGCAGCGCGTCCCGCGAATCGATCTTCCCCGTGATCCCTCTCATGCACGCGAGTCTGGCAGGCGCCACTGACACCGCGTCCTCCCTTTTCGCGGCCAACTCGACACCTGGTCGACAGATTCCGTCGCGTAACCAAAAGGCAACAACGGAATCACTTGTTGGACGCCCTTTGCTCTGTCAGGATCGGCACTCAAATCGAGCTGGAGCTACGCCACCCGCCTCCATGAACGCGGGGCGAGGGCGGAGGAGAGCGGCATGCACAACCCGGGCACCGTCACCCCGGACCGGTTCGCGGCCCAGGAGCGCTTCGCGGAGGGCGCCCAGTTCATCGCGGGCCGTCTGACGAAGGGAACCTCCGGCCACACGCACGCGGTCGTCGACCCGTCGACCGGCGAGGAGGTGTACACGTACGAGCTGGCGGGCGCCGCCGACGTGGACGCGGCCGTGGCCGCCGCCCGGGCGGCCTTCCCGGGCTGGTCCTCGACCACCCCCGGCGAGCGCTCCGACGCCCTGCACCGCTTCGCCGCCGTGCTGGCCGACCGTGCCGAGGACTTCGCCCGTGCCGAGTCCCTGCAGTGCGGCAAGCCCCTCAAGCTGACCCGTGAGTTCGACGTGCCGGGGACGATCGACAACACCGCCTTCTTCGCCGGCGCGGCCCGACACCTCCAGGGCCAGTCCGCGGGCGAGTACTCCAGCGACCACACCTCGTACGTCCGCCGCGAGCCGATCGGGGTCGTCGGTTCCATCGCGCCCTGGAACTACCCCCTCCAGATGGCCGCCTGGAAGATCCTCCCGGCGATCGCCGCCGGCAACACGATCGTGCTGAAGCCCGCCGAGCTCACCCCGCTCACCTCGCTGCTGTTCGCGCGGGCCGCCACCGACGCCGGGATCCCCGACGGTGTGATCAATATCGTCAACGGCGCGGGAAGGGTGGCCGGTGAGCACCTCGTCGGCCACCCCGACGTGGCGATGACGTCGTTCACCGGCTCCACCGCCGTCGGCAAGCGCGTCGCCGAGATCGCCACCGCCACCGTCAAGCGCCTCCACCTGGAGCTGGGCGGCAAGGCCCCCTTCGTCGTCTTCGACGACGCGGACCTGGAGGCGGCCGTCAACGGCGCGGTCGCGGGCGCGCTCATCAACACCGGGCAGGACTGCACGGCGGCCACGCGCGCGTACGTACAGCGTCCCCTCTACGAGGCCTTCGTCGAGCGGACGGCCGCCCTCATGGAGACCGTGCGCCTCGGCGACCCGTTCGCCCCGGGTACCGACCTCGGCCCGCTGATCTCGCACGTCCAGCGCGATCGGGTCGCCGGGTTCGTCGACCGGGCGCGCGGCTACGCGCGCGTGGTGACCGGAGGCGAGGCTCCGCAGGCGGATCTCGAGAAGGGTGCCTACTATCGCCCCACCCTGGTCGCCGACGCCGCCCAGGACAGCGAGATCGTCCAGTCCGAGATCTTCGGGCCGGTTCTGGTCGTCCTGCCCTTCGACACCGACGACGAGGGTCTTCGGCTGGCCAACGACACGTCGTACGGGCTGGCCGCCTCGGCCTGGAGCCGGGATGTCTACCGGGCGAACCGCGCCACCCGGGAGATCAAGGCGGGCTGCGTATGGATCAACGACCACATTCCGATCATCAGCGAGATGCCTCACGGCGGGTTCCGGGCGTCCGGCTTCGGCAAGGACATGTCAGCGTACTCGTTCGAGGAATACACCCAGATCAAGCACGTCATGTTCGATAACACTGCGGTGCCCCGCAAGGACTGGCACCGGACGATCTTCGGGGACCGGTAGCGATAGCAGGCCGCCTGACCCGCGGCCGTACTATCGCAAAAAGAACATTTGGTAAAAGGGCATCTCCGGAAAGGGCACCACGGCATGGAGCAGTACGAGCCCGACCGCCTGTCCCCGGCCCAGGTGGCCGCCATGCGGCGCAGTCTCAGGAACGGCAGGGCCGCCATGACCCGGCGGTCCGTGCTGGGTGGCGCGCTCGCGATCGGCGGTTTCGGGGCGCTGAGCGCCTGCGGCATCCCCGCGGCCGGGAGCACCCAGGGCGGTGTCTCCGCGGACGACCACTCGGCTCAGGAGAAGACCGTCAACTTCTCCAACTGGACCGAGTACATGGACGTGGACGAGAGCGAGAAGCACCACCCCACGCTCGACCAGTTCACCGAGCGGACCGGCATCAAGGTCAAGTACACCGAGGACATCAACGACAACAACGAGTTCTTCGGCAAGATCAAGCCGCAGCTCGCCGCCGGCCAGGACACCGGCCGTGACCTCATCGTCCTCACCGACTGGCTGGCCGGCCGCCTCATACGCCTGGGCTGGGTCCAGAAACTCGACCCGGCCAACCTGCCGCACGCCTACGCCAACCTGTCGGACCAGTTCCGCAGCCCCGACTGGGACCCGGGCCGCGCCTACTCGTACGTGTGGCAGGGCATCTCGACGGTCATCGCCTACAACAAGAAGGCGCTCGACGGCGTCGAGGTGAAGTCCATCTCCGACCTGCTCGACAACGCCAAACTCAAGGGCCGGGTCGGCTTCCTGTCGGAGATGCGCGACAGCATCGGGATGACCCTGCTCGACATGGACAAGGACCCGGCGAACTTCACCGCGGACGACTACGACGCGGTGATCGCCCGCCTCCAGAAGGCCGTCGACAAGGGCCAGATCCGCCGCTTCACCGGCAACGACTACACCTCCGACCTGACCAGCGGCGACTTCGCGGCCTGTGTCGCCTGGGCCGGTGACGTGGTCCAGCTCAAGGCGGACAGCCCGGACATCGACTTCCTGATCCCCGCCAGCGGCTACATGACGTCGACCGACAACCTGCTGATCCCCAACAAGGCCCGGCACAAGACGAACGCCGAGCGGCTCATCGACTACTACTACGAGCCGAAACCGGCCGCCGAGCTCGCCGCGTACATCAACTACGTGTGTCCCGTCGACGGAGTGAAGCCCGAGCTGGCGAAGCTCGACAAGGACGCGGCGAACAACCCGCTGATCATCCCGGACCGGGCCATGGCCGCGAAGTCCCACGCCTTCCGCTCGCTGAGCTCGAAGGAAGAGACCGAGTTCGAAGAGAAGTTCGCGAAGCTGACTGGGGCGTGATCACCGTGAAGACGACAGACAAGACCGACCACGGCGGCGACGTCCGCCTCTCCGGCATCAGCAAGACCTACGGCTCGTTCACCGCCGTGCACCCGCTCGAACTGACCGTCCCGCACGGCTCCTTCTTCGCTCTCCTCGGCGCCTCCGGCTGCGGCAAGACCACCACCCTGCGCATGATCGCGGGCCTGGAGGAACCTTCCTCCGGCCGGGTTTTCCTCGGCGACCAGGAAGTCACCGACCTGCCGCCGTACAAGCGGCCGGTGAACACCGTCTTCCAGTCCTACGCCCTCTTCCCGCACCTGGACATCTTCGAGAACGTCGCCTTCGGCCTGCGCCGGCGCGGCATCGGGTCGGTGAAGAAGCAGGTCGAGGAGCTGCTCGACCTGGTCCAGCTCGGCGAGCAGGCGCGCAAGAAGCCGCACCAGCTCTCCGGCGGCCAGCAGCAGCGCGTCGCCGTGGCCCGCGCGCTGATCAACACCCCCAAGGTGCTTCTCCTCGACGAGCCCCTCGGCGCCCTGGACCTCAAGCTGCGCCGCCAGATGCAGCTGGAGCTCAAGCGCATCCAGACCGAGGTCGGCATCACCTTCATCCACGTCACCCACGACCAGGAGGAGGCCATGACCATGGCCGACACGGTCGCCGTGATGAACGCGGGCCGCGTCGAACAGCTCGGCTCGCCCACCGACCTCTACGAGAACCCGCACACCACGTTCGTCGCCAACTTCCTCGGCACCTCCAACCTGATCGAGGCCGAGATCGACTCCAGGAGCGGCGACGACGTCGTCCTCAAGGCGGGCGGCGGCAAGCTGGTGCTGCCCGGGACCCGATGTTCCGCACCGACGACGACCGGCGGCAGGGTGCTGGTCGGCGTCCGCCCGGAGAAGATCTCCCTCACCCACGCCGACCAGGCGGGCGAGATCCCCGAGGGCCGCAACCGGATCACCGGCAGGATCGCCGACTCCAGTTTCATCGGAGTCTCCACGCAGTACGTCATCGACAGCCCCGTCTGCCCCGAGTTCGAGGTCTACGCCCAGAACATCGACCGTGACGCCCGGCTCGTGCGCGGCGCCGAGGTCGTCCTGCACTGGAACCCCGCGCACACCTTCGGGCTCGACCCGGCCCAGGACATCGACGCCGGCATCGACATGGCGGAAGAGGCTTCCTAATGCTGTTGTCAAGCAGCTTCGGTGACGGGTGGTGTGATGTGGTAGCACCGTCGGTCACGGATGAGGGCCCACAGAACGTTGACGCGTCGGCGGGCCAGTGCCAGGACAGCCTGGATGTGGCTCTTGCCTTCGGCTCTCTTGCGGTCGTAGAACCGCTTGGAGTTGGGATCACTCCAGGAGCTGACCAACGCGGAGGTGTAGAAGACGCGTTGCAGGCGCCGGTGGTAGCG
>Ga0307510_10010375_pt1 | contig 11066 bp, 6 predicted proteins | sample 12_EM_MG_FD_207224 | JGI IMG/M metagenome (GOLD analysis project Ga0307510, IMG submission 207224) | Populus trichocarpa ectomycorrhiza microbial communities from riparian zone in the Pacific Northwest, United States - 12_EM | ecosystem: Host-associated > Plants > Roots > Unclassified | place... | reverse complement strand
TTTTTTCCCTCAACATTTTATTTTATTTAATTTATGTATCCAAATTGGTTCTTATTTTTTTATTGCTGGTTTTAAATCATTTTCTTGATTTATTTTGTTTTTTAATTTAGTCCTTGATTATTTGATTTTATTTATTTTTATACAAGACTTGATCCTCATAATTTTGATTACTATTTGTTTTTATACAAGACTTGATCCTCATAATTTTGATTACTATTTGTTTTGTTTTTTATTTTTTTATGATTAGGAAATATGTTTTATTATTTTTTTGTGTCTTCGTTCTACGGGGTAATCTCGGTCTTATAATCTACGTCACTGATTTTCAATGTTAGTCGAGTTTGAGCTTCGTAATTTGTTTTTTTTTTGTTTTTTGGTAGAGTTATCATGATCTCATATCCTAAATAACGGGCTAGTCGAGCTAACCTAGATTAACTCAATTTTTTTTCTCAACATTTGTTTTTATGAAATTGAGTTTTTTCATTTTCATCATTTGACATTAAATTGTTGGTCCTTGAGCTTTGTGATTTTTTTCACTTTTATTTTTGTCAGGTTATCTCGGGTGCAGGTTAATCAAGTTAACCTGGGTTGACTCAAGTTTTTTTCCAGCAATTTTTTTATTGATTCAAATTCGGCCTATTTTCATGTGTTTTTTTAAATTATTTTTCTTTTATCTCGGTCTCATATCATGTGTTGCGTGTTAATAAAGTTAACTCAGGCTGACACAAGTTCTTTTCTTTGATAAATTTTTTAAATTCATCTTTTTTTCAATTTCATTGTTTGACAAAAGGTTATTAGGCCTTGAGCTATGAGATATTTTTTGCTTTTCTTTTTGCGGAGTTATCTAGATCTCATATCTTGGATCATGTGTTAGTTAAGTTATCTCAGGTTAACTTGAGTTATCATCGCCTAAACATCTTTTTTTTTTTTTCTTATGTTAGGATAAGATTGACCCGGCTTGTGGCGTAACCCGGATCACCTATCTAGTTAACTCATATTTGAAGGAAAATTTTGAAAAGCATAAAATTAATAAATAAGCAAAACAAAATAATTGGATTCATTAAAAAAACCTATTAAAAAAGTTAAAACATTATTAATAGTAAAAGAGCTATGCTTTATGTGAGGTTGAGGGTCGAATAGATATGTGAACGATATAAAAAGGAGTTTTTAAGTTAAAAGTTAGAATAAATTTTTAAATTGTGTTTATACTTTAAAAAAATCTTTAAAATACAAGAATTTATAAAATCTATACTGATAATGTAATTATGATAAACTTTAATGGAACTTTGAAAAAAATCTTTATTTACATTTCTATGGTTAATGTATGTTTATGACAGATAAGTGGTTTTATTCGAATTGAAAATTAAACTTCATAATTTATTTTAGTTTATTTTCTATGAGGTTATCATGTTAAAAAAAAAATATCATAACATTGAGTTAATGTTTGATTTTGCAAAAACAAAATCGATTAAGAATTGAATTTCTTGATTTGTTTGACTTATTTTCTATAAGATTGTTGTGACTGGAAAAAAAATAATTTAATATTGTATTGGTACTTGATTTTATAAAAAAAAAAATTCAATTTTTTTAATTGCAGGTGGTCTGTTTATTTAGATTCTTTGATTTTTTTTTCATTTTTTAATATTATATTAATTAAGAATTTGATTTTATAATTCCTTTTATTGCTTTTAATTATCGTTTTCATTTCTCCATTTACCGTAACATTAATTAGGAATTCCATTTTATAATTTAACTTTATAATTTATAGTAAAGTACATGAGTTTTTTTATATTTACTCTCACGTTCAATTATTTAGTTTTATAGCGCTATCATACACGGTGTTGATTTCTTAAGCGTAGTGCATAATTGGGTCCTAAAATCACCTAGAAGTTGCCATGGGTGACTGCGGACACCACAATATTTTTCTGAAGTCTTCTATACTTGAAAAGAAAAAGGGAGAAGAAAAGGGGGGAAAGAAAAAAAGCTCCATGGAAATGGTAGCTTCCTGGTAAAGGGTAAATCCCCACCCCCTCAAAAACAATAGCAAAATTAGTTGACGGATCATGGATGGTTATTAAAATCTCATTGACCTCTTTTATTGAAGCCCTACAAGAAAAAAATAAAATAAAACACGGAAACCTAGTCAAATGCAATGCAAATGAGTGCAGATGCATCAAGGAGCCACATAGAGAATCTTCCTTTGTTGTATGGGACCCGTCTTTATCTGATCCAATGAGACTTCGCAAAAGTTTTGTCTTTTATGGTCAATTTGTCCACTTGCCAGCCACCACTCATCATGATTGACCCAGCCGACGGTTCCGATTGAAGGGTTTCCATCAATCAAATCAGAAGTGACAAACTAACGGTCCTGATTAGAGGGATTGATTTAGTTATGGTGACACTGTGTCCTCATTGCTAACTGAGACTTTTGCTGATATATTGATGCTGTTGGAGCACAGTTTTTCTTTTCCATTCTCTTTCTCAAAATAAATGGCGCAGCCAAGTTGAAGCAAAGTGTGTCTTGAATCTGGTGAGACTCGAGTTCTGCTGCTTCTCTTTGTTTTTGTTTTATTGAAAGCTTGCTGCTTTTTATCGCTTCTTACAATTATATGTCTTGTGTTCGTTTGTTTTGGTAGCAAGTTATAAGCTTTTTTGATTTACGGTCTTGAATAAATGATTGGATGTTTTGATTTGTGCTTGCTTTAATGGTTTGCTTAAGAGTTTTGGAATGGTATTTGGGGAATTGGGTAATTCATTGGATTGAAAAAAGATGGGATTTTTAGGATGGATTAGGCTTTGTGTTGGTATAGATTCTTGTTTAGAGCTTCTTCTATTTTTTTTTTTATAAAAGAAGAAGAGATCGAGGATGTTTCTTCAGTAAAGTTTGGATTTTTTTTAATTTGTATCTGAGCTTAATAGAATTGATTATGGGTTAAATGAGAGAGAATTTGGATCTTGAGTTAGAGTGAGGGGTTTGACTTTAGATGCAAAAAGTTGGGTTTTATTTCTGTCTTTGCATTGAAGGATGCTGATCTCATCAGTAAATGTGTGGAGGAAATTTTTTTGTTGATTTTCTATCATGATATGGGAAATCGATAGTGTATTTCAAAAACTACTGGTAATCAGGGGGAAAATGGTAATGAAAGGTTACTTGATCGAGATTTTGGTCTTGTATTTTTTGTTTAGAAATCAATTTTCCAAGTTCAGAAATTTATTTTATTGCGCACTAAAGCTTAGGATTTTGATGAAGATTTTCTAATTCCTCGCATAAATTCCAGCTTTTTGTTAGCATTGATCCACACATACTAAGAGGAGTACATAATGGAACCTAAAGATAGGCCATCTCTAGATGCATGGGCAAATCCTTCATCCTCCAGTAATGGATTACCGAGAAAGATGGCCTTGGAAAATCCATCCTTTACCAATTTCAATTTACAGCAGCAGGAGCAGAAATGGGATGACACCTCCATTTTAGATTATGGTATTAGAATTGAGCCACCTTTCCGAGAATTCAACCAAGCATCAGAATCTGAATATCTGCTTTCTTCCAACTGCAACAACCAACCCAAAGTCCTGGATCAAGAAGATGGACAAAATAATGAGGCACTTCAAACAAGCAAATTACAAGACTGGGATCCTAGATCCATGCTCAATAATCTTTCTTTTCTAGAGCAAAAGATCCATCATCTCCAAGATTTGGTGCATTTAATTGTTGGCCGCAAAGGCCAGGCTCTAGGGGGACAGGATCAACTTGTAACTCAGCAACAACAGCTCATAACTGCTGATCTTACTTCAATAATTGTTCAGCTGATCTCCACTGCTGGTAGTCTTCTCCCATCTGTGAAACATACATTTTCTACAGGCACTCCTAATGGACAGTTAGGACAGCTTGGGGGGATTCTTTTTCCTCCTTTAGCTGGCATGAACTGTGTTCCACAGCCGCAACATGGTAGTGGAAGTAAAGTTTCTGATCAGTGCAACCAGATGGATGTTACAGGAAATTGTGGGACTGAACCGAACCACTCCATTGAAGAGCATGAAATGAAAGAGGAAGAAGATGCTGATGAAGGAGAGAACCTTCCGCCTGGTTCCTATGATATATTACAACTAGAAAAGGAAGAAATACTTGCGCCACACACCCACTTTTGCACAATATGTGGGAAGGGGTTTAAGCGGGATGCAAATTTGAGGATGCATATGAGAGGCCATGGTGATGAGTACAAAACCCCTGCTGCACTTGCAAAACCCAACAAAGAACCCAGCTCAGAACCAGTGATTATTAAGAGGTATTCCTGCCCTTTTGCTGGTTGCAAGCGAAACAAGGATCACAAGAAGTTTCAGCCTTTGAAGACTATTTTATGTGTCAAAAACCATTACAAGAGAACCCATTGTGACAAAAGCTACATTTGCAGCCGATGCAACACCAAGAAGTTCTCAGTTATGGCAGATCTCAAAACTCATGAGAAGCATTGTGGGAAGGATAAATGGCTTTGTTCCTGTGGCACAACATTCTCGAGGAAAGACAAGCTTTTTGGACACATTGCTCTGTTCCAGGGCCATACTCCTGCTATCCCTCTTGAGGAAACTAAAGGACCTTATGTGTCATGTGATAAAGTGGATGGGAATGAAGCATCAAATAAGGTTGGAAACACAAATTTCAGCCTTGGCTCCAATGCTGGTAGCGGAAGTGGGGCTCAAAATGTTATCGAAGTGAAGGAGGATGCTGATGATCCTGCTAGTTATTTCTCACCATTGAGCTTTGATACGTGTAATTTTGGTGGATTCCATGAGTTCCCTCGACCCCCGTTTGATGATTCAGAAAGTTCATTCTCCTTTCTTGAAGCCCCATGATACTCGTTGTCATATATGTAAGGTGCATGTAATTTCATGAGTTCAAATAAATGTTTGTTCTTTAGCCATTTCCTTGGAGGTAAGTTTTAAAATTCCACTTTATCAAAGGTTCATTCCACTTGAACCCCATGATATTTCAACATCAAGCTTAGTTTAACAATATAGAAATTTGTTATAGTTTTTGATATTATAAGATACACTAGTGGTGAATATGGAATATGGGGGCCGTTCGCTGTTGGTGTCTTCACTGTCTAGTAAACAGCATTTTGAGAGGCCCAGAAATTTTCAAATCTGGGTTTTGAAGCTGAAAGCGAGAAACTATTTTGGTGTGTTTAATAGGTAGAACTGGAAGGGGTAATTTCTTTGCAGCAGTGGTTGCTTCCAGGCTTGTCCTACTTCGACAACTTCATTGCATACAAACAGACGATGCTACCCACCCACCCCACCCCACCCCAACCCACCTTATCCTTTTTCTTGTTTCTTCTTCCAGGCTCATCACTTCAAATAATTCCTTAACAAAGTAGCTTTTGATGTAAAGATTGCCAGCCAACTAGCACTTTCACATCACAACTTGTGACATTGTTCAGGAATCTGGGAATAAAGCCAATACATAATAAATTATGTATTGAATAAAACCAAAATATAATGAATCATGCATTAAGAAGCCAGCAATTGCGGTTAAAGTTGACACAAATCATTAAAAAAACTTTATGAAATAATGAGAGAGCAACTGAGTGGCATGTTGCTGAGATGCCATTTTCCTCCTGGAATATCCTCTCCATGATGGCTACATGTTAGATGACCCCAAATCCAAACACGTGTTTTATGGGAAAAATATAAAAATGTGATGTTGAAATCCCACTAAATTACGATCAAACTCAAATCTCTTCACACAGCAAATAAATCTGCTTCATCTCAAGGGATTTCATTTAGTGGGAAAGATGATGTTGAAATCCCAGTCACCACTTTTCATCATACTAAATAGAAAAACTTATCGTTCAAAAGAACTGCTATTTGATGTTCTCCAAGACCAAAAAAGTGGCCAGCAGACAACTCAACTTTACCATTGAATTGCTAAAAGAACTAAAACAAGTATCTGTTTCTGAACAAACTACATTGTTCTGACCGACTGATCTGCCCATACTGAGAATTATGAAGCAGAATGAGCTTCAAGCCCTTTGCACCTTCTCCTTTAGATGATTTCTTTGAAGGGCTTTGGTAATACCTTTCCTTCAAAACTAAATCGTCCGAGACAGACCAAGTCTGTCCTCTAGGAGAGCTGTCAGCCCACAAGAACCTCTCAGAGAAGGGGTTCACCAGACTGTCACGACATTCCTTGGCTGTCTCACAAATCAACCCCTGAAACAAACACAAATACATTTTCATTTTCTAGTGTAAGAATACGAAGACAGGGAGAGAGTTGATAGCAACGTACCTCTGACATGGCTTTAATCTTCAGGGTAACGTCATTAGTTAGAAGGATGAGCTGTCCATCTCTATTCATTTTCCTATAGGAAAGAGCATATTCAAGGATATGGTCTTCCGCTGTTGGTGAAACAATTTCTAGAAAACTTCCATGAGCTGGAAACGGAACTGAGCTTCCTGTCCCACACGGAAACCCTTCACTTCCCTGACTGAATCGTGACTGGGGAGAAGCAGGTGGGGTTGGTGCTATGTGCCTTCCCTCCTCCATTGAGCTCTGGACATGAATCCACCATGGTGTTCTCACCATACACTCTTCTATCCATTCCAACACCAATGATGCCTCCGTTTTCTTTCTAAACAAGCTACTACGACGCTTCAAACAATCTAGTTCCCTTATCACTGATGTTATAAAACAGACACCGATATTTGTCAGAAAAGAAAACATATAGCTCTAAAATTTACAACAGCAAGAGAGATGATATTGAAAATTGTTCAAAATTTATTTACCCATTTTTGGAATGACCAAATGAGTCCCCTTGAGACCTTGTAAAAGCTGTAATGACTTCCTTGACTCCTTGTCCACAAGAGAAGCTGTATCTGCCACCATAGTCCATCTTCTCTTTCCATCTCCAGTGAAGTTACTCTGCAAATGAACTCCATTTATTAACCTAGTTTACAGGAGCGAAATGTTAAACTTAAAACAGAAGAGAGGTTGGTCACCTTCCGCATAATTTGAGAACAATTAACAGAAATACTGCTTCTTGTAGCATCATTAGGGACTGAAGCTTCAGAATTGCTATTTCCTGAGAAATTCACAAGTAAAGATTGTAGTGGAACTCTTTCTGCCTTACACTCCTCTAGTACCATCTCTTGCTTGAATTTCACTTGATTCCTTGAAGCTGGTATAGCTAATTTTGTTTGTTGGAGAACTTTTGGTGTCTGGTTTTCTTTGTCTGGAGAGGCGATCATCTCTTCTTCTGGTTGCTTATAGGGACTAAAAGCAATTTTTGAAGAGGTTGATCTGCGTGAGTTGGAAAGTTGCGTTTCTTCTCGTTTACCCTTCTTTTTCAAGGACTTCAGCAGAAGAGTATTAGGTGAGTAATTCTCCTTGCCTGGGGTAAGGACTTCTTCTGCTGCTTCTGAACCAGGGAAAATAGTCTTTGAGATTGATCTATTCTCAATATTCTCCTGATTCTCCCATTCAACATCATCTCCTCTATTCTTTTCTCTACTCCTACTTGTTTGAAGCTGAAGAACAGCTTTGGGTTTCCCTCTTCTTGACCAGCTTTGGGTAAGGACTTCTTCTGCTGCTTCTGAACCAGGGAAAATAGTCTTTGAGATTGATCTATTCTCAATATTCTCCTGATTCTCCCATTCAACATCATCTCCTCTATTCTTTTCTCTACTCCTACTTGTTTGAAGCTGAAGAACAGCTTTGGGTTTCCCTCTTCTTGACCAGATGTTACGAGAGCTCTGTTTTTTCTCTGATCTGACGTGAGAGCTCTGTAAGTTCTCCTGGTTTTCAATTGAAGCAAGTACGGATTCTGGGGTCTGGCATTTTTTGCTATCTATGATCTCAGAGAGGAGTCCTACTGGAAAAGATGAGCTCACAGATTCCGCTGCAAGGAGCGCAGAGCAGATGCTGGTGTATACACTCTGCCCATGGTCATCCCTTGAAAGATTCTGGTTTTCCACTTCAAGCATATCATCAGCAGCATGGTCATCAGAACATGAGGAGTTCAGGTTTTCCAGCAGATTTGTAGTGAAATTCTCTTGGGTTCCTTCTTCATATGTTGGATCTAAAGCAACAGCATGGTCATCAGAACATGATGAAGTGTTCAGGTTCTCCAGCAGATTTGCAGTGAAATGCTCTCGGGTTCCTTCTTCATATGTTGGGTCTAAAGCAACAGCATGGTCACCAGAACATGCAGAATTCAGGTTCTCCAGCAGATTTGCAGTGAATTTCTCCTGGTTTCCTTCTTCATATGTTGATTTTAAAGAAACAGCTTGGTCATCAGAACATGCAGAGTTCAGGTTCACCAGCAGATTTGCTGTGAAATTCCCTTGGTTTCCTTCTTTATATGTTGGTTCTAAAGCAACAAGATGCTCTAGAGTCTGGTTTTCTTTTCTGACTTTGTTACTGTCATTCTCTGAAAGATCTTTTACAGGCAAAGACAAGTTCACCATTTCTATCCCATGAGAGAAGATATTAATTGGTTCATGGCCTTTCCTCAATAAGCTTCCATTTTCTGTTGCTCCTAGCATCTCAGAGGCTGACTGAGATTCCACTTCTGCAGTGGACAAGGAAGAAAACACAGCATTGGATTCCCTGATCATTGAACTCCCTTTGGTTTCTGTCTCCGGCAGTTCTTGTCGAACAGAAAAATATTCAGGGCTCTGGTTATGTCCATCATATTGCCGACACTTGGTTTCCGAAATAACTCCCTGGACAGTTGTGGGGCTTAATATATCCTTCACATTATGATCATTTCTGAATGAGATTTCTATATCTTCATTTGCATCATAAAACAAAGAATCCATGCTTTCATCAGGCACTAAAGCAGCTGACAAGATCTCTTTCTTTGCAATTGACTCACAAATCTCCTCACAATACAAGGAGCCTACATCCTGTAATATTAAATCCAAAGACTTTGTTTCTCTATTTTCAACTGATGTAGAATCCATGGCCTGCACAAAAGACACAACCAAGAAATACATAAATATTAATCAATTGCATTTTCTGCTGTACCACTTATCCACAATTTGGTCCGCTTCAGCCACAATTTCTCACCTGATATCTTTCATCATCTTTTCCTGCCACTTCCAGTGAGCCTTTCTCTTCAACAGATTCTCTTTCAGTTGCCACTAAGTTCTCATCCTATACGATCCCAACACAAAGAAGGTAAAAAAGAAAGACATAAATAAGTAATATTTCAAGAAAAACCATCAGTCAATGATTAAACTGCCTCAACAATCACTCTGGATTCTCATCAAACAAATTGTAAGAACAAAATTTGAGAATAACTTACAAACATCAGGTGGACATTCTAGATATATACAAACTAAGGCATGATTCTCTCACCTGAGACATTTTCGCCTCATTTTCTTCTTCAAGCACTGGGTTTTCCTCTCGCTTCTCTTCAATCATTGCCATATCTAATGGTGATATAAATGGGGTTTCCATATCATATGCACGGCTCAAAGGAACCCAGTGCAGCCTGTAGTACCTAGTTGAGCCACCAACCCTTATTGTATCACCTTCATTGAGCTCTACACGAAACCCCGGCTCAATCTTCTTCCCTGAAACCCAAGTCCCATGGACTATACAAGAAACAGGAACCCCATCAAAAACAAATTAAAACCCAATTTGAAGGTGCACAAAATTAATGAGAAAAACATATATAAAAAGAATCAAATAAATCAAATAACAACTCAATTGTCACATACTAAACAGTAATTCAAGAAAGAAAAAAGAAACTATAAAAACCAAATCCAGTGACAACCCAAATAGAGCTAAATATAAACCAAGAGCAGATATCCTATTAAGGCGTAGTAATACAAGAAAACATCAACCAAGAATCCATCAAAAACCTGATTCAGTGATAATCTAAGAGCAAGAGAATTGACTAAAAAAATAAGAAAAGCAATAAAGCAACCCATCAAGAAGAAGAAACCCGTAAAAAGCAAATTCAGTGACATCCACCCTAAAAGTACATAATAACGCAAGAAAACATCAAGAATCAAGAACCCAGTTCAATGATCACACAAAAATGTCATAGGACAGAAACAAATTTAGCCTAACAACATATAATAACGCAATTTTCAAAGAATTAAACAAAAGTCAAGAAAGGAACGAATGACATCAATAGATCATAAAAAACAAGGAAAGCCCACTAAAATCTACAATGAAACTAATATAAAGGAAGAAAACTGAAATTACCAGAAGATAAATCTGTGACAAAGAGCTTCTGTGAAGAGGGTCTTGAATTGATTTGAAGGTGGAATCTGCTAATGCTAGGGTGATTTAAAACAATACTGCAATCTGGGTGTCTACCAAAACTCAAGATTTCTTCAGTTTCTTGAACTGGGTTCTCTTCATTTTCAATGGACGGCTCTGAAGATGTTGGTGAAGGTAATGGTGACTTGTCGATTACAAAAATGTTCTTGAGAATTGCACCGTTCCTTAGTACTGTAAAAACTGGGATCTTTCTCTCTTCTTCTTCTTCTTCTTCTTCAGGTTTTTTCTCTTCGTTGCTTGCCATTTTTCCTGGGGTTTAAGAAAAATCCCTCTTTCCTGGGTTTCTCGAGAGAGAAAGCAGAATCTTGGTTTTAAAGAAAGAGACAGAGAGGGGTTTTATATGGTTATCTTGTGGTGATGGAGAGAGGAACTTCGATTTTGAATTTTTATTTTGAAAATGGTGAACGTTAGGGTTTTTGGTGTTACTGCAACGGCTATTTATCTCCTTGCCATGCTGGACCGATAAAGATTAGTCATTGCTGGTGTCATGGATGATTGTTGTTTAAACCGATCGTGGGCTACATATGGCAAGGTGAGGTCAACGATGTCTTTTCAAAGAGGGAAGAGAAAGACAGTACTTGCTACGTGTCATGTTCTGAGAGGCTAGACGTTATGGTATTGTGGAGGTTGTACACAGTTAATCCAAGTATTCCTACTTTTATGGGTACATTGCCTATCCGTAAGAAAAACATAATCGAGGGTTCCAAATCCAAATGCATGTATTGAAAATGCATGTTTATTATCATCCAAAAATATGGGTGCGGGTTTCGTTTTT
>Ga0307510_10010374_pt1 | contig 11066 bp, 10 predicted proteins | sample 12_EM_MG_FD_207224 | JGI IMG/M metagenome (GOLD analysis project Ga0307510, IMG submission 207224) | Populus trichocarpa ectomycorrhiza microbial communities from riparian zone in the Pacific Northwest, United States - 12_EM | ecosystem: Host-associated > Plants > Roots > Unclassified | place... | reverse complement strand
TCATATCTTAAACGTTGGCTCATTAGTTTATACACAGAAGGGCGGTGGCGCAAGACATCTACCACATGGTATCATTAGCATACCTCCGCGGACATTATTCGAGACCCGTCGCGAAAGGGTGCGGTACCTTCGCGCGTTCTCATTCTCTCGGGAACGCGGCCTCTCCCTTCTCTCTTTCCCCCTCGCACTTTCCCTTCGGGATCGCGAACCCGCCTCGGATCTCAGAGCTACCTTCGAACTCACACGTAGACAACAAGTCTACGTTACACTACAGTAATGAAAGTAAAAGGCGACTTATACTCACATCGCCCAACATTCTACCCTCGCACTGGCATGGACATAGTTTCGGAGTCAAGTGCCCGCTCCAACGCGTAATGTGTGCCCAACCCCACTCCCTCCACAACTACCACGTTGTTCACAATAGCCATGACCTCGCCGACATTTTCGAGCTGCTCGTCCGTTCCGACTTGAGTTATAAGAGGACAAGTCCTGGGTAACTTAGCTCATGCAGAATGGTGATGTCATGGTGACTGGTGAGGGCGCCCACTTCCTTGTCATCACCCCATCCATAGTTTTACACTGTATATGCATTTTTGACACATCCGCCATGCTTGTATATGCGAAAGAACACGACCAGTTGATTCTAAAGCGTGAGTGTACTGAGTCTATCAGTCACAGACCACTATCAATACGGGGTCGCGAAATGCTCCCAGGATGGCGGTCCGGAAATCCCCATGTCTATCAATGCCAAGTCATCGTTGCAACGCGTCATCTTAGCAACGCCACACGAAGTTGCCGCAACTTCCGCCTCGCGACCAGCGAATGTTTGTTCACGCCTCCACTGAATGCCCAGCTCGCCTCCTTCCACTTGTTATTTCCTCCATCCTCCTTGACTGGGACCGCATACTCATGCAGTAGCTCCATGCCTCCAGGCTGCAAGTAGCCCATCAGTCAGCGAGCAAGATTCGACAGTTAAGAAAAAAAAACAGGAACAGAAAATAGGAGAGGGAACGTACGTGCATCTTCATATACCTCGTCACATCAACAGCGTATCCATCTATCACCAGGATACATGCTCCGTTACGTTCTATGTGTGATCTTAATTGCTTCTCGGTCCATGTTGGCCCCGTCCAGTCGTCATTCTCGTCGACTCTCTCGTGCGCGTGTGCGAGATTGTGGCCATGACCGCGCTCTAACATATGAGCACGTGCTGCTGCAATGTCCTCTGAAATCGCGCGGCGTAGTCCCCACGCAACGCCGAACTTCGAAAGTGCAAAAATGACCCATTTTGACGGATCCCAATCGGTTTTTGCTGGGCCAGAACGATAGTCATGAGGGAATGCGTGCTGCGTTCGAGCTCAATGTCACGGTGAGGATGCAACAACAGGCTAACATACGTGCTGCGACTTGATCAGTCCAAGACATCCAATGCATGAGCAAGACTAGGAACGTACAAAGTTGTGATTACCCTCCCCGGCAGTGACAAGCGCGAGCAACTGGAGTACGTCAGAGGTATCCGAGCAGGTACGTGGAACAGAGGCATACGAAATTTGTGCGGGATGTATTCTCATCTGTGTACGGCTGCAAGCCATCCCAATGGGCGAGCCTTCCAAAGGATTTCAGCTTGTGTGTTTGTGGAGGTAGCATGAAACCATACGAATTGATAAAGAATGTGCAATGCCAGACTACATCGACGTGTCACCTCGTTAGTCCTCCAAAATAAATGCCGAAACGTACTAAGAACTCGGGCGACGAGACCGGGATAGATGTAGCCCGCTACTATATCGCCATAGGCTGCACCCAGCAAAGTCGGGAAAACTATGCCGAGTGTAACAGCGATTGGAACTATCGCACGCAACGCCAGGGTCAACGTGAGTTTGAGATAGCGCCGCGTGCGACTCACCAAAGTATCGATGCTGCCAGCGTACGACTAAGAGGAGACGCGTGGTCAGGTGACCTGTAAAACAACGGCGGCGCGACGCGTCAACGAAACACTGACGAACCTGGGTCTTCGTCAAGATCGTCGCGCTCAATCAAGTACAGTTTCGTATAGGATGGCTTAAAGAAAATCCACCCGACGTGACTGAACAGTAGGCCACGGGTCGCACAGTATCTATGAAATCCCAAACAATCATTGGGTCAAATCGCCTCTCGATGATAGTACGACCACGTACGGATCATTCTCTTCGTCATCAGTGAATCTCTAGAATATAAAGTTTTTAAGTGGTGCAGGGTCTGAGCGCACATTTTAACGCACATGGTGGAGTCGGTGTCTGAGACACCTATAGAAGGAAGGGTCAAAGATTTACGTTGTTAAACTTCACGGACTTCTTAAGGAATGTTTACATACCACCACTGAAAATCAAAGTTGGCCACATTTCGCGTATACGAGACAGAGATGTGACTTACCTTTATCGAACCCTGGAATGCACTAGCCCCGATCAATGCGAGTACTATACGTACACCCAGTGACGCATTAAAAGCTCGATGAGAGTGCATGCGGTGGTACCCGACGGTGATCCTTGTGATGTTCTATAAGACAAGCCCTTCAGACCAAGGAGAGATATACGCACCCAAATGATGCCAGCTGCCAAAGCACAACGGTTGCGACGAGGAGCACCCCGGGCACAGTGGATGGGGGACGGCGGTAAACACCATACGCCGCAGCCAGATGCGCTCCGCAAAAAAAGAGCGCATTGCTCCACCAAATAGTAGGTGGCTTTCGTGTAGTTGTCGAAGCCATGAGAGGACGAGCGGGGTGGTCCCTTGGCGGTTCAACGTACGTTTCCCTTGGGGTTTGAAATATGGCATGATGCCGCCGTTCAACATTTAAAGGTCGGCCAGGACGACGCCGTCAAGTAATGAACGCAATGGATGATTTGAATGGTATGTTCTCGTCCCTGACATCCCCGGATGCCCCATGCAATGGTCCGATCATGCAGTGTGATGAAAAAAAATCGCGTTGAAGAAACATCATGCATGTGTCATGGTTTACGGTAACAGTGACAACGGTGAGGTGAGGTGAGGTGAGGTGAAAAGACATTCACCCCAAGATAACCGAACCATCCGCTATATCCCTAACCTTGCGGATCAAGTCACCGTCTGTCAACCAGACCTTCCACTCACTTTCCGCACTCGCTCCCATGCCCATCCCCGCGCGCCGGTGAACCATACGCCCGTCAACCCACCTGCCCCCGCTCAGATGGATCTCTTTCAACCCGTACTGTGATAAATGATTCAAGACGTCGCGAACGGTCTCGGAATTGATTCCCGCCCCCGGAAGGATACTCGGCTCCCCACTTCGTTCCGGTCGTTGGAGTAGCTCCCGGAGTACATGCAGCCCTTCCGGGACCGATCCACTATGCCCGCTACGTGATGGCGTCAGGGTAGGAACTGTTGAGATGCCGAAAGGGAACGCACCTAGTTAGGATCCGTGTTACACCGTGGATGGTGCTTATAGTGTCAAATGCTGGTAAGTCGGAAGCCTGTCGGATCCGTAACTGTTATTGAATATCTATCACCAGACCCACCTTCGACAGCAGACCGTGTCATGTCAAAAGCTCTATGAAAGCAGACTGCCGTACGGCATTCCTTACTGCTTCGCCTAATCTTCCTGAAAGTCTAATTTACCTTGCATAGGAAGTGCAGCATCCACTAGCCTGGCGGGCGTTTAAATGCTTGAATAGTATGCTCAGTAAGAGTAAGCAAAGACTCACATCCGAGTACGAGGCACATCCACTGTGCCATCAGGATTGAGGATACCAAATACGACACCCGCGATGCCGACACTCTTGAAGAGGCCGATGTCCTCGAGCATCACGTCTAACTCCTCATCAGTGTAGGCGAAATCCCCTACTCGGGGCCGAATCATAACCTTTAGATCGAACAGGTTAGGACGGAGTTCTTATCAGCTGTGGGAGGTGTCCGACCATAATTGGTACGTGGGGTATGGCTTTCTGAATCGCGCGGACGAGGCCAAGGGATGGCGTCGTGCCCCCTCCAATACCGAGATTTCCACACACCTCGAGCCTGTCTGCTCCTCCGCGTGCGGCACTGTGAGAACGCGCATATCAATATCTAGAATTAAGAAGGCCAATAGGAGGCGAGAAACAACACTGACCTTACTGCGGATTGAACGGAATCCACACAAATCTCCAGGACAATGCTCTTCGATGCCATCGCTGAAGCTCGGATCCGAATTGTGACCCACGCTTCCTCTTCGGGTTGAAGCTCGGATAAGTGATAAGCACAAGAGTCGGAATTGCTTCCGCTGCGCCGGCGCACACTAAGCCCAATCGTCTTAGCCTCGCCAGTTGCTATCTACGCTTTTCTCAAGGGAATCGAACGTATCAATGCGAATCAAAAAATCTCTGCCCTCAGTAGTTACAGTACTCATGACTGGATTGATGGAGGCTATGACCCAAACGACTGAAACGGTGGGTGGACAACGTCTTTTTAATCGAGCGCACGATCGGCATCCACACGGGCGTTGAAGCGAGCGCGGGGAGTAAGTGGACAGACAAGGTAGATGATATTGGAGGGCCCGAGTTCGAACCTTTGCTTACGGATAGGAGTACTGTATGCTACTCGGATACGAGGCCAGACGCTTCTGACATGGATCCTGAATATAGGACTTTCTGTAATGTAGGGATGGAATACTTAAAAGGAAAGAAATGAGAACATAATTGATGTCCCTCCGAGTACATTCTGTTGAGGATGACCCATGGGGCAAACACCTGCAAAGGCGACCTGCTCACCCAAGGTCTTGTTGGATGTCCAATCTGCCATAAGAGTAGTAATAGAGAGGCAATCCACCTTATAACCAAGGCTAGGTAGCTCAATGGTAGAGCACCTAGGATATATCCAGAAGGCCTGTGTTCAACCCCCAGTCTGGCCATAATTCTAAGTGCTACATCAAGATGTCTCACTATCTCAGACTCCATCTCTACAACCCCGGGCCACCTTCCAGCAGCGCCTCGTCGCTACTGGCGCTAGGCCCGGTCCGTTCGTTCCAGAAGCCCACTGGCCCTGAGGCGTGACACGTGATGCTCACATCGTCCTCAAGGAGCTCAAGTTGGCCGAATTTATCACTGTTCACTGTTCAAGATCTTGGGCGACCACCCCTGACCCACGTTTGGGAGGACAATCTAACCTTTTATCTTCACCACGTCTTGAACTTGAGGAACGTCAGCTGAACCAGCACCGACATGGTCTGTATCGCCGACGTCGGAGAGTTCTCTGAGTCCACCAAAAATATGCCCTGGGCCAGGCAACCGAGGGGTCCTATATCAGCACAGGCGGCAATAGCAAGGAGATCTACGTCGTCACAGCTTGACACGTCGTCCTGCTGTACCCATGAACAAAGACACCAACGTTGAGTTGATACGCAAGAATGCTGGCGAGGCCCGTTACGTGGTCGCCTTCGGCAATTCGGCGTTTAACGAGAAGCTCTCCCCCATTAATGCCGAAGCCAAGGCCCAAGAGGCTGCCGTCGAGCACAACCAGGCGCGGGTCTCGGTGGCGGCAAGGGAGGGCAGTGGGGCCGAAGCGGAGCGCGAGGACGTGGAGTATGCGTTGCGGAAGGCGAACCGGGGAGTCAAGAGTCTTCCTGACTCACACCACGACATCGTGACAGGGTGGACTGCTCTAGACGATCCAGTCTTTGGTCATCTGGTCTGGTCCCCTCCCGTCAACCTGTCTGCCAGCTTGAGTATATCCAGGATTTGCCGTCATTGGAATCCACACTGGCAAGCTCGATACCAAAAAGTGCCGCGGAAATGCTATCGATCTCATCTTGAAGTACGCGCCCAACTGGCTGGTGGGATTGGGATACATGACTTGATGCCACGAATTTATGGAGGAAATGTATCCGAATCCCACCAGCCTCACGAGCTCCAAGTTCCTTCCTGACCGCCTCAAGAAGCTCAAGGGCCAGTCCCCGATCACGAGCTGTACAATCTGCCCATGCCCGCCCGTGACGACGAACCATGCTTGATGGTCTACAAGAGCGGCACCAAAACCGGGGTGGCCATCGGCCGTGGGAGCAATGTCCTATACCCACTACTATTTCGAAGGACACTACACGACGTCGGGGGAATAACCCATCCTCGCTTACGACAACCATTCTGGCGTTTTTTCCACCAAGGGCAAACCTGGCACCGTCATCAGCGACGGCTTCAGGCACATGGGCGGCCTGCTCACCGGCGGTGCGGGCGTTACCGATTCCTCCGACATCATGTACGCGACCCTATCGAATTCATCATGAAGGTCCTCCACACCACCACGACCTTCAAACACGTCCATCTCAAGCCGGTCCTCCCCGCCTAGGAGGACCTCGAACTTGACTCACGCCAAATGTTCCGCTGCTCCTGCAACACTAGTCTCCTCATGTGGATCACAGGCGTGGTACCTTGTAGCACGCCATCACTCACAGCAAAGAAGCCAGTTTTCAAACTGTTACTCCGTTTTACCCAACTTATTGCCTCACATTAGGGATACATTCGGCGCATCCTACCTTGGCGACTACACCCAAGGAGCCTCGGCCTCCTCGGCCTGACTCACAACACCTTCTGACTGCAATATACGATCCCCCAGGGTGGCCATGGGCCCCTCGGAACGCTTGGCATGTTGGATACTTTCCCGCCTGCTATCACTCTATTATGATAGGGCGAAGCTTGTCGGTCCCTGTGACGTATATGCGAATGCTATGGTAGCAGCCACTCATGAGACGCGTTGCCGAGCAGCACTGGTTCCGGAAGCGAGTTGAAGATTTCCGCGTGATGCTATTAAACCGCTGCCCGCCTATTCTATTTTTTACAATAAGGGCGTCGAGATTATCGACGTGTTGATGTCCTGAATCCTGAGCCCCAATTCCACAAATCTCACTCGAACTGGAATCATACCATCTTGTTCCGAATTGTGCGATTATATGACTGAATCATTCAGCATCCGCGGGCTGGTCTCCTCACTGATTCCATGGTGGTGATCGAGTTCGAGTCTCTCTGACGTCAACAAATACCCTACGTCCTTTCAGGACGGGCGTGAAATTCGTTCCTGGAGTTATCGTGACAATTTTTGTCGGATTGCCTGAACAAGTCGTTACAAGTGGTGTTTGCTTGTGGACACGCAATGGTGCTGTAAAAGCCGCCCATGGTCTCCGTTACATATATGAATGTATTTGCCACGGACATCCTCAGCCGTTCGCTCAGAGCCTCGGCTTTCCATCGAAGCGCCATACTGTACCCGGAGATTAAAGCGAAGCGCCTGTGGATGAAAAATATTTCCCGTCGATACTAACTCCGAGTAGCCGGAGTAGGTGGGGCGGGGTGAGCCACTACGGTATGCTGCATCAAACACGAATATTTGTAAAATTTTGCGCTGCCCGCGACTTTTCGTATTTGAGTTCAGTCTGCGGAGCTCAGCTACTAGGCGGCCGTCTACGGTAACCGCAGTGTAGTCGTAACAGGCGTGACGAAAGGGCTTGAGGCGGCGGCACACAAACGGAGAGAAAAAGGAAAAAGTGGTCTATTGCACCGAGAGGGTTCTTTCCGGTGATGGGTCCCCTTGGCCGAAGCTAGGCGGCCTAGGCGAGGCCCGAGGGGGTTGAATACAACTATTGTACGCTACACGAGTAAAAGGGGAACGGTGTCGTCCTGTGTCCGATGGCTATGTGAAAATAGAAAATCAAAAGAGGGAGAGCGGGAGTTCTAAATGAAATACAATAGCGGTAAGGAACGTACGAACAGGCAAAGGCTGTGCCAAAATCAGTGAGATGCAACTCCGGCGATATGTGGTTCCGAGCGAGGGCCCGACTGGCGAGGCGTTGCGTATGCTGTTGTCTTGACAGCTTGAGGTGGTGATAGTGGGCGATCCGCGTGTCATCTGCAGCAGAGCTTGAGGCGAGACGAAGGGGAAACTTTAGGGGCAGATGCTGGCTGACCAGCGTGGGTGAATATACCGTAAGACGAGAATCGCCGCCCGTTCGGGCCAACCAGCAATTCGTCAGAGGGTGGACGTGTCGGCTGTTCTTAACATCAGTGCATCAGCGCTCAGCCGTTAGTTCCTGCCTCCGCGCCCTCGGAACGTTCCGCTGACCCACAACCTTTTTATTTAGATCCACGAGGCATTTCGGCCTAAGTACTAGTTCTACTGGAGTTTTGGGAGTAAGGACTAAAAGCCCCTTGAGCAGGCATCGGACGTATCAACAAAGTAACAGAAAACGTAGGGGACTGATCAGAAGTAACTTAAGAAACTAAAGGCACAAAGTGAAATACGAGTACGGCGCCGTTTGGAGCGTCCACCGATGTCCGGGCGTTTGGGTATGTGAACGAGCCTTTATCTAAGCGAGGGTCGGAGCGCCAGCGCCAGATCGTTCGGTTCCAGGTCACTCCGACTCCGAGTCTCCGACCACCAAAGTGCATGGTGTCCGCGGTCTGTGTCTCACGTCCCAATATATTTTGTTGCCGACCTTCCAAAGCCTCGCAGAAGTGGCGCCAGCAAGGTGCGCAAACGAGGAGCTCGCATAGCACGACTTAGAATTTTTGGACGTACGCCAATCATAGCGTGTACGGTGGCTGGTATAATATTGAATATGCGCATATCCCCAACATCTTGAACCCATGTCTGAGTAGTGCTACCGTAACCGTGGGAGGTACTGTATGAGTTACTCCCAGTCTCCTACTGTGCGGTCCTTTACTTTTTTGTGCCTTTTCTGCTAAAAAAAAAAAAAGTAAAATTTCAGAAATTATTTCCCGGTTACTTACTGGTTACAAAAAGGTTCTTTCTTTTCTGTACTTTCATACTTTTCAGATTCTTTTTCAAAATTGTACTCTAATTCTTTGAGTGAAGAGTGAACCCAAACCAACTATCTTTTGAAATGAACTGTTTTAGAGAGTACCCTTCTGCCCAATCAATGTTTCCTTAATAACATATGGTTTTGAGTTAAGGTATTTTTTTTCAAGTGGTTCAGGGTTTCCTGATAACTTATTGGTTACGGTCCTGCAAATGGCAATTCCCGTTCAGGCACACTGGCCCGGGCAACCACCCACTGCTAGGACACTCCTACGAAACAACACTTGTCACCCGAATGTTTTTGCAAATCCTGTGTCTCATCCACATTCCCACTACACGATTATCTCCGCCATAGCTTGAATTCAAAGGTTTATGTGATCCTCAGTGAAACACCACTCGTTCATAATTCAACCCTGGGCTCAAAGCTCCGAAACCAATGCTATCCACTAGTAAGACGCAAGGACCTGCAGGTGCCAGTGGTCTTTGGCTTCAGCACCTGCCTCTCTGGGGAGGGGCGGTGGAAGGGCGTCCGGGTCGTCACATCATGATGCTGGCCAGCGCCGTCAAGCAGACATCTCCCTGGAGGCGGTGTAGCTAGCCTGTCTAGGTACAAATCCGTCGGCCCTGACACTCGTAGCCCTTACCGCATCCTATCCCAATCCATGGAACCATACGTAGGGCGTTATACTACCCGGTGCACGCCTCAGCATTATCCCGCGCATGACCGTGATACCCCGAGCTACATACACGATCAAGAGCGCAAAGTCGAGTACATCGGCGCCAAGGTCGTCTCCGACGATGTGGACTTCGAGTCTTCGACGAGGCCAAGGTAGAATGTGACCGCCTCGCTGCCACACATGTCCTCGGTCTTTGTTCCGCGTACGCGTACGGCGGTGCGCTCAATCATCGCTGGCCAGGGCACCGACGTGATAAAGCAGATCAAGCACATCGATGTCATTTTCGCACCGTCTGCCGGCCGCGGCCTCATCTTAAGCATTTGCAAATCTGTCAAGCGTAACTACAGTCTGCGCACGCGCCGCGTGTCGTCGGCGTTGAGGATATTCGATTGCGCGTGACGGTGCGCAGCCCTGACGAGGGCGACCGCACCACGCTCTTTGACATTGGCCCATTCCGCGACGACAGTGCGGTAAGCATTGTGGGCGAAGAGCCTTTCCCCATTTGCAGGCGGTTGCTCCATTCGGTGGGTGAAGATCATGATGAAGATATTTGCCCGGCTATCAAAGATATTTTCGGCATTTCGTCACAGTCATACACAATGCACAGGGACCCTCTCCTTTCAATTTTCTGATGGATGATCACTTTTCCCTTCAGCTCGTGCTGTCACCGTCGACTCACCGAACAGGTGGACGCACGTACCCTGGCAGCTTGGCAGGTATAAAAGGGTATATTGGACGACCGACTGTTGTGACCAGATATAAAAACCGTGATCCGGCAAGAAATTTGGCGCTGTGGTGAGCGGGGCCAATATGAAAGGTTAGAGTAAGTTGATTGTTTGCGCTTTGTGACTGAACGCGCGAAGCTGTGAGAAGGTCACGAAGCAAAACTGAGCATGCCAGTGGAAGTCCCAGAACGCCACGCTAGGTACATCCCACCCAGTCACTCCTGAAACTCCCGAGACCGCCTTTGAGCCAGGCAGAGTTGTCCTCTTTGTTTGGCAGCCTACCTCCCTATCTTCTTTTCTTTACCCACGATTCTACACCTAGCGTACAATAACAATAGCGTCTGATGCAGATCATGATCCTGTTTGGTTCCGCGTAGCAACAGAAGTGACCAAATATGGCAAATTTGAATTGGCGTGGGAACATTACTTACAATGTTGCACAAGTAAAACTTGGAACCTCACAGCGTCGCTCCATTCGGTTCTCGGAAACTGGCCAATGACTAGATGCCAACAGTTGTACTTCGTAGTCGACAGCGAGTCAACTGACCAAAGTCCAGCTGAGTTAGTAACTCGACAAGCTCAATTCAGGTCACTCCGAGCTGGATCAAACCTCGGCAACACCATTTTTGCGGGGTCGGGAGGCGTAATCTTGTAAGATAGGCCGCATCCATTTACACCTCGTATCACATGACCGACCGTGACAAACGGTGACAAATGATGAACAACTGTATTTGCTCTTTAGAAAAGACATAAATGCGATTTTGGCGATGAGGAACATATGAAGATGGTCTATTCAAACAAACTGGTGGTCTTCAGATATTTGTTTAAGCCTTTTTGAAGGAGGAGATAGACTTTTGGTGTCGAAATTCCGGAT
>Ga0307510_10010372_pt1 | contig 11067 bp, 13 predicted proteins | sample 12_EM_MG_FD_207224 | JGI IMG/M metagenome (GOLD analysis project Ga0307510, IMG submission 207224) | Populus trichocarpa ectomycorrhiza microbial communities from riparian zone in the Pacific Northwest, United States - 12_EM | ecosystem: Host-associated > Plants > Roots > Unclassified | place... | reverse complement strand
CATCGACCAGTTTGGCCGCCTCCCGCCGGCTCGAGACCTTCAGAATGCTGGTCTCTCCGGCCTGAACGACATATTCGCTTCCGATCCGGATAATCGAATATTTTTTCATCGGAAATCCCCAAGCTGCCCAAAGCCCCATGGGAGACGCTGGCATAGCGGAGACGTTCCGATCCGTAAAATCACGGACGCACGCGTAGTTTATCGGTTGTTAACCGGATCGCACAGTGACGACTACCTCAGGCATTCATCGCAAATGCGCTTCAACCGCAATTGGCCGACCTTTGTTCTGACGCGTTCTTTACGCGAGCCGGATTCCACCGCCGGATCAAGTTCGAGGGGCATGCTTCGCTCGAAAACGCCATGCCAATCAAAATCGCACGGTCATGCCGACATGGCTGCGCGCAAAGCCGAGCCGCTCGTAAAATCGCTGTGCATCGACGCGGGTGTGATGCGTCAGCAATTCGACCACCTTGCACCCCTTAGCGCGTGCTTCCGCTACCGCCCACTGCACCATCTGCTCGCCGATGCCGCGGCTGCGGCAGTGTTTGGCGACGCGGACATCTTCGATCAGGCCGCGCGAGGCACCCTGCGAACTCAGCCCCGGCAGGATGCAGAGCTGCAGGCAGCCGACCACGGCGCCCTCGCCGTCCTCGGCAACAACGAGGAGGATATTCGGATCGCGTGTGAGCCGATCGAACGCCGTGAAATAGGATTGCGGGAGCGGGTCTTCGATCCGCTCACGGGCGCCGCCGAGCGGATCGTCCGCCAGCATGGCGACGATGACGCCGACATCCTCGCGGCGGGTACGACGGATGGTAACCTCTGAGATGGCAGACATGATAATTTCCGGTGTAGTCAGCGCGCCGGCGGGAGCCTAAGGAATTTTTCGGTCGCGCCGATCCAGCGGCGCACCGCGGCGTAGCCGTCGAGGTGAAAGCCGCCTTCATGCGCGAGGCGCGTATAGGCCAGCAGCGAGACGTCGGCGAGCGAGACGGCGTCGCCGGCCAGGAATGGCGTCAGCGCGAGCTGGTGCTCCATCCGCGCCAGCGCCGCATAGCCGCGCTTGACCTTGTCGGAGTCGAGATCGGAGGCCGGCTTTTTCAGATAAAACATCTGGAAGCGGCATACGGCGATGTAGGGCTCATGGCTGTACTGTTCCCAGAACAGCCACTCGTCCATCTTGCCCTCCGCATACGCATCCTGCGGGATGAGAAGAGAGCCGCGCGCGAGATAACGGATGATGGCGTTGGATTGCGCCAGCGTGCGGCCGTCGTCGAGTTCGACCGTCGGCACCTGCCCGGCGCCGTTGAGCTTGAGGAACTCCGCAGTGCGGGTCTCGCCCTTGAGGGTGTCGACCGCTATCCAGGTGTAGGGCAGCGCGAGATGGTCGCACACCCACTTCACCTTCAGGCAATTGCCGGAATTGGTATCGCCGTAGACCTTCATGTGCCGCCCTCGTGACGGCGACACTGCAACAGGCGGCGGCAAATCTGTCAACGGCGCTGGACCGGCGCCGCCGCAACGGGATCAGAATTTATAGCCGAGGCCGGCGCGGACGGTGTTGATGTTGGATTCGACATCCGACGTCACCCGGCGATATTCGTATTCGGCGCGCATGAACAGGCCGCCTACCAGCATCACGTCGAGGCCGGCGCCGACGCTGTAGCCATAGACCAGTTTGGTCTTGCTGGCGGCGGTCGTTGGCTGCAGCAGCGGGTTCGGGAAGGCCGAAACGGTGCGATCGACGGTCTGGCTGCCGAGGCCGGTGCCGGCAAACAGATATGGCAGGAAGCATCCCATGACATAGCCGCCGCGGATGCGCGCCGAGCCGAAATCGGAGAGCTTCACGATCGCGTTCGAATGGGTCAGGCTTTGCAGCGTGACGTTGTCTGGCTGATAGCGCAGCCCCACCGAATCCGAAATCGAGCGGATTCCGTCATGGATGTAGTTCCCCTCGAAACCGAGGACGACGTCTTCCCACTGCGAATTGTATCCGACAAAGCCGCCAAAGCCGGTGGTGTTGCTGTGGGCGTTGGGCAGCGGTTGCCAGTTGTAGCCGACGTTGTTCGGCGGAATGAAACTCGATTGCAGATCGGTGTTGGCGCCGGGCGCCACCTTCGAAGTGACTGAGCCGTAGCTCACCTGGCCGCCGACGTAAAAGCCCTGCCAGTTGACCCTGGCGCTGGTCAGGCCGTCGGTGAAGCTGCCGCGAAGAAACGGCAGGTCCGGCATATCGGCCGCCTGGGCGACACTCGCCGCTCCACATATCACAGCCACCAGCAAGAATCGACGCATCGCAACGCTCCATCAGACACTCTGAACTTGGCGTTGATCATCGCCTGTTAACCTTAACCAATCGTTGTCGCACGCACTGTTTGGGCATGATCTTGTCGGAAAGCCGACAAGATTTTCAACCGGCCACAGCTCGCGCAGCGCGATGCGCAAAAAGCAAACGGCGCGGGAAGTGCCCCGCGCCGTTCGGCAACCGTTAACGAATGGAAGTCGCGATTAACCTTTGGTCACCAGCGGCGGCGCATAAACGTGCGGGCTGGTCAGATCCCAACGCACGCCGAGCTTCAGGTCATGCGACGTGATGTGCTTGAAGGTCATCGGGTTGTTGACGTTGTTAGTGCCGTCGAACGCACGGAGGTCGCCCGTCAGGCCATCGCCCATATCGAGATAGCGATAGGCGAGTTCGACGGTGAAGTTCGGCGTGACCCTGTAGGCGAGACCGGCATGGGCCGCCCAGGCAAAATTCCACTTCGCCACGTTGTCGCCGAAGGCGAGACCCGGCAAGGCCGGACCAACGCCGCCATTCAGCGCAATGCCCTGATCGGTGAAGCCGTTGATCGCAACCCGCGCGCCACCGACGCCGGCGCCGATGAACGGGGTGATGCACCACCAGGTGCCGAGATCGACATAGGCGTTGGCGAGAACGACCCACTCGTTCTTGGTGGCGTGATAGGTGTCGGTGCCGACGCCACCCACATAGGTGATGCGATCGGTGCCGAAGAAACTTGAATTGCCGCGGTATTCACCGGTGACGTCGGCGCGGAACCAGTTGTTGACCTTGTAACCGACGCCGAGGCCGAAGATGCCCGCGCTGTTGAAGTTCAGGGTCTGAACCGACGAGGTGTTGTTACGGTCGAGCACGTTGTTGAGACGATCGACGCGCTGATTGCTGAAGCCGATGTCGCCGCGCAGATACCAGCCGCCGAAGTCTTCGACCACCGGGGGCGCATAGGGCGGCGGCGCGATCGCCATGTCGGCAGCAAACGCCGCCTGCGACAACAATGTGGCCGCACCGGCGGCAATGAAAGACTTAACGCTACGCATGGGCTTCGTCCCTTTTGTCCGGTGAGGCTGACTGCAATGAGCCTCACTTCAAAAACTCACGGATGGACGATGGCACCGAATGTTTAAGCGGCGCTTAACCCTAATTATTAAGGTTGACAATCTCTGACTTTTTTCGCGACGCTGTTTGCGGCGCGAGTCGCGACGGGATTTGCAGCACGACAAATGAAGCAAAACCGGCCAAACATCCTAACAAGGTATTGAGAAGAATCCGCGCGCCGCCGCGCCGTTAAGGTTTTGTTGATGCACCAGCCCCGTCCTCGCCTCCGCGGCAACTCGCGGCGCGCACTCAGCGTAAGTGCCTCAACGTACGTGCCTCAACGCACGTGCTTGGGCATCTTCGGCAGGAACACCGCCAGCAATCCCAGCGCGGGCAGGAACGCGCAGAGGTGATAGACGAAGGCAATCCCGGTGTGATCGGCAAGCTTGCCGAGCACGGCGGCGCCGAGTCCGCCGATGCCGAAGGCGACGCCGAAGAAAACGCCGGAGATCATCCCGAACCGGTGCGGCATCAGTTCCTGCGCGAACACGATGATCGATGACGTCGCCGACGAAAGGATGAGGCCAATGAAAACCGTCAGCACGGCGCTCGCGGCAAGGCCGGCATAGGGCAGCGCCAGCGTGAACGGCAGCGCGCCGAGGATCGAGAACCACAGGACGTATTTGCGGCCGTAGCGATCGCCGAGCGGGCCGCCGAAGAACGCCCCCGCCGCGTTGGAGGCCAGGAAGATGAAGAGATAGAGCTGGGCCGCCTGGGTCGAGACCTGAAACTTGTCGATCAGATAGAAGATGTAATAGCTCGACAGGCTCGACACGTAGAGCTGCTTTGAGAACAGCAGCGCCACCAGCACCGCGAGCGCGATTTTGACGCGCCGCGAATCCGGGTGGTCCGGATGGCGCTCGATCACCGCCGACTTCTTGGTCGCGATCTGCGGCTTGTACCAGACGCCGATCCGCCACAGGATCACGATCGCCAGAAACGCGATCGACGAGAACCACGCGATCGAGGGCTGGCCGAACGGCACCACGATCAGCGCCGCCAGCACCGGCCCCATCGACGTGCCAAAGCTGCCGCCGAGCTGAAACACCGATTGCGCGAAACCATAACGGCCACCCGAGGCGAGCCGCGCGATCCGCGCCGACTCCGGATGGAACACCGCCGAGCCGAGGCCTACCAGCGCGGCTGCGATCAGGATGACGGGATAACGCGCCGCGACACTCAACAGCAGCAAGCCGAAGAAGGTAAAACCCATGCCGATCGCCAGCGAGAACGGCTGCGCCTTCTTGTCGGTGAAATGCCCGACGACGGGCTGCAGCAGCGACGCGGTAAACTGGAACGCCAGCGTGATCATCCCGATCTGCCCGTAGTCCAGTGCGTAAGCGTCCTTCAGGATCGGATAGACGGAGGCGATCAACGACTGCATGGTGTCGTTGAGGAAGTGCGAGAAGCTGATGCCGGTCAGCACGACATAGGCCGGCCCCGCGACCGCCGCCCTGGCGGCAAGGCCCGGCGCCGCGTCCTGCACGACGACTGATGCGGTCGCGGTTTCCTCGGAGACGATGACGGGCTTGTTCAAGGGCGCATTCCCGAAAAGAATCGCGGACAGGCAATGTCCCGTGTTCTACGGCCGGGCCATCGTCGCGACCAGCATCAATAGCTTATGGCTGCGATGCGTTGCCGCAGCAGCGATCAGCGCCCCCGCGCCATCAGAATAAAGCTGGCTTATGCCGCCGCGGCGTGACCGAGCGCGGTGACGATCTGATCGACGACGTCCTCGACCAGGATGCGGTCGTCGCCCTCGCCCATCACGCGGATCACGGGCTCGGTGCCGGACGAGCGGACCAGCAACCGGCCGTGGCCGTTGAGGCGGTTCTCGCCGTCCATGATCGCCGATTTCACCTCGGCATGGTCGAGCGGCTTGCCGCTACGATAGCGCACGTTCTTCAGGATCTGCGGCAGCGGATCGAAGCGGTGGCAGACCTCCGACACCGGACGGCGAAGCTTTTGCACCACGGCCAGCACCTGAAGCGCGGCGACGAAGCCGTCGCCGGTCGTGGCGTAGTCGGAGAGAATGATATGGCCGGAAGGCTCGCCGCCGAGATTGTAGCCCTGCTTGAGCATCTGCTCCAGCACGTAGCGGTCGCCGACCGGCGTGCGCACCATGCCGATGCCCTGCCCTTCGAGGAAACGTTCGAGCCCGAGATTAGACATCACAGTGGCGACGATGCCGGGCTTGGCGAGACGCCCGTCGTCCTTCCAGCTCTGCGCGATCACCGCAAGCAGCTGATCGCCGTCGACGACATGGCCGCGCTCATCGACCAGGATGACGCGGTCGGCATCGCCATCGAGCGCAATGCCGATATCGGCGCGCATCTCGCGTACCTTTTTTGCCAGCGCTTCCGGCGCGGTCGAGCCGCATTCCTTGTTGATGTTGAAACCGTCGGGTTCGACGCCGATCGCAATCACGTCCGCGCCCAATTCCCACAGCGCTTCCGGCACCACCTTGTAGGCGGCGCCGTGCGCGCAATCGATCACGACGCGCAAGCCATCGAGCGAGAGCTCGCGCGGCAGCGTGCGTTTGGCGAATTCGATGTAGCGGTCATGGACGCCGTCGATGCGGCGGGCGCGCCCAAGGCTGGCGCTCTGCGCCAGGCGACGGTCGATCGGCTCGTCAAGCAGCTGCTCGATCTGCTTTTCGACATCGTCGGAAAGCTTGAAGCCTTGCGGTCCGAACAGCTTGATGCCGTTATCTTCGAAAAGGTTGTGCGAGGCCGAGATCATCACGCCGAGATCGGCGCGCATCGACTTGGTCAACATCGCGACCGCCGGCGTCGGCATCGGGCCGAGCAGCAGCACGTCCATGCCGACCGAGGTAAAGCCGGCCACCATGGCGTATTCGATCATGTAGCCGGAGAGCCGGGTGTCCTTGCCGATCACGACGCGGTGGCGATGCTCGCCACGTTGAAACACCAGGCCGGCCGCCTGCCCCACCTTGAGCGCGAGCTCCGGCGTAATCAGACCATTGGCACGGCCCCGAATTCCATCGGTACCGAAATATTTGCGGCTCATGTGACCCCCAGCGGGACTTCTTCCGGCGATCAAGGCCGAATCCCCACGCCACCATCGTAGCGTGCAGCGGTTATAGTCCCTCGGCCGCTAAAATGGCTTCAAAAAATATGATGAATCATTACCGCCGCAGGCGACCACGATTGGCGCATAACCTATTGTAAGGAATGGATATTTCATCGAAAACGACCGCACTTGTGCGGGAGCGCTAGTTCCGCCGCTTGACGTGCTGGTCCGCCTTCGAAGGCGCCGGCTGGGTGACATTGACCGGGTCGGACCCCGGAAAGGTCTCTTCCAGCCCCTCCTCCAGGGCGTCATCCAGCTGGCGCTTTTCCTCGCGATCAGAGCCGGTCTCGACGGGAGCAACAGTGCGCGGTCGGGTCATGGGATGTCCTCCCGTCGGAATGGCGCCAGAGATGGATGAGATGCGATTTGGCTGACCACCCAACCATGCTAGATGACAACGCAGCGAAGAAGTTCAAGAAGGGCCGGGACGTCCATGAAGCACATCACCTGCATTGAGGATCTGCGCCAGTTGCACAAGCGCAGGGTTCCCAAGGCGTTTTTCGACTACGCCGACCGCGGCTCCTACACCGAGGACACGCTGCGCGCCAATTCCGAGGATCTGGCCCAGATCAAGTTTCGCCAGCGCATCCTGGTCGACGTCTCCAAGCGCGATCTCTCGACCACGATTCTCGGCGAGCCCGCCGCGATGCCGCTGATCCTGGCGCCGGTCGGCCTGCTCGGCATGCAGCATGGCGACGGCGAGATTTACGCCTGCCGCGCCGCGCAGGCCGCCGGCATTCCCTTCACCCAGAGCACGATGTCGATCTGCTCGATCGAGGATATCGCAGCCGCCGTCGACAAGCCGTTCTGGTTTCAGCTCTACGTGATGAAGGACCGCGGCTTCATCAAGGCGCTGATCGAGCGCGCCATCGCGGCGAAATGCTCGGCGCTGGTGCTGACCGTCGATTTGCAGGTGATCGGGCAGCGCCACCAGGACATCAAGAACGGCATGACGGTGCCGCCGGAATGGTCGCTGTCGAAACTGCTCGACTTCGCCAGCAAGCCGTCATGGGTCGCCGGCGTGCTGCGCGGCAAGCGCCGCAGCTTCGGCAACATCGTCGGCCACGTCAAAGGCACCGAGGATCTCACCAAACTGTCGGAATGGACGGCGTCGCAGTTCGACACCTCGCTGAACTGGAAGGACATCGACTGGATCCGATCGATCTGGCCGGGCAAGCTGATCCTGAAAGGCATTCTGGACGTCGAGGACGCCGAGCTTGCCGCAAAAACCGGCGCGCAGGCCATCGTCGTCTCCAACCATGGCGGCCGTCAGCTCGACGGTGCACCGTCCTCGATCGAGGTGCTGCCGGAGATTGTCGACACCATCGGCTCGCAGATGGAGATCATGTTCGACGGCGGCATCCGCACCGGCATGGACGTGGTGCGCGCGCTCGCGCTCGGCGCCAAATCCTGCATGATCGGCCGCGCCTACGCCTACGGCCTCGGCGCCGGCGGACAAGAGGGCGTCGCCAAGGCGCTCGACATCCTCGCCAAGGAAATGCTCACGACGATGGGATTGTGCGGCGTCAACACGATTGCCGAGATCGACGACAATTTGCTGGCGGTTTAAGCGCGATAGAAGTCTGCGTTGGCAGCCACGCTGCCAATCGCGGCTGCTCCGGCGAAGGAAATCGAACGGCCTTCAAGGGCATTGACGTTAATCAAGCCGGCTTGAAATTGAATCGCGGCGCAAAATTCAGGAGAAAGGGACGGCGGTAAGAGCTGGCCCAACCGCCGTCGACATGCACCCGGCGCGTGTCAGTATCGATACTGGCCGCAAATATAGTTGCCATACGTGTCGTAGCAGTTGTTGTAAGCGCCGTAGGCACCATAGGCGCCGTAGGCCGCGGCACCAACCGCTGCGGCGCCCACCGCCGCCGCACCGTATCCGCGACGTGGATAATACCCTCCGCGGTAACCCACGCGACCCACGCCTACGCGACCGGCATAGACTCCACCTCGGTGAACGCCTCCAGCCCGGACCCCGCCGCCGTGGAAGCCTCCACCGCCTCGGTATCCGCCACCGCCCCCACGGCGCGCGAACGCGTCGTCCGGGATGAGGCTGGCTGTAACTAGAACGAGTGCTGCAAGAACCGGTAGAACATAGCGAAACATGGCGCTTCCTTCCTGTTGACTGGGCCCGATCATTCGGACTGCAACCAACCCAATTCGCAATTATCCACCCCTTGGCAGAGTTTGACTCTGGCTGAACAGGCGCTTGACCTAGATCAAAGGATGACGCGGTTCCGCCATGGCCAGCGCGAGTTCAACGTTTAAAGTGCATCAGCGGCACACGTATTGTCCATTCACGAGCACCCGGACGCATGCCGTGCCGACAGCCGCCGCACCCACAGCGGCGCCTCCTACGACGGCCCGCCGCGTCTGCCGACGCGCGACGCCAGCAACGCTTACCGGCGTTGCCGGCCGGCCGACCCTGGCTTCGGCGCTTTGAATGGATAGCGCAAAACTATCTTGCGTCGATTCAAACGAACCAAATCCGCACACGAAAGCGGCTGCCACGATCAGCATCCGCATAACGCCAAACCGTTTCATGGTGATCCTCCCTGTTGATAAGGCCACGAGCCTTTCGTGGAGCACCAGGCGCACCTTGATTTACATCAATGAGCCGACTTCCGTTTGGGGCCGCATGCCATCAGATGCGGTTGTGTCTCTTCTTTTCGGGATCAAGACGTTCGCACCACGCGACCGGCCGCGCCGTCCGGGGGATGACATTGACGGGTGCAGCGACGCCGATCTGGTACGTCACCTTTGAAATTCGTAAGCGCGGCATTCTGCCCAAGCAGCGCAGCCCCCGCGAAACAAGGACGTTTGTGACGGAAGACGAGGCCAAGATCTTCGCTCGCTCAAAGCTTGAAGAAGGCCTGACTTTATTTGCCGGCACGATCAATCCGCACTTTCCCAAACGGCTTGTCCCGTCCTCACAGATCTACGCTTGGCTCGCCGATGAACACGACGAGAACGAGCCGCCTCCCGGCGATCAGGAATAATGCACGGTACCGTTCATAAGAAACTGCGCTTGAGTGTTGCCATTCTGTTACGCCCGTCTCGCTCGACGCGGACTACCCTCCACAATGGTAATGCAATTGATTTGCACGCAAGCGTGCGCATGGTTGGGTAACCTGAACTGAAGAAAAGGGGAAACTGTGATGAAAAAGTACTTAGCTGCCGCTGTCAGCCTCGCGGCAATTATCATGGCCGCCGCTCCAGCATCGGCCGCCGATATGGCCGTCAAGGCTCCGCCTCCGGCTCCGCTTCCGGTGATCTACGACTGGAGTGGCTTCTACATTGGCGGCAACGGTGGCTGGGGACAGAGCCGCAATTGCTGGGATTTCCTTGACGCGGCTGGCGTAGCCTTCGCTTCGGGATGCCGCGAACGGTCCGGAGGCCTCATCGGCGGCCAGATCGGTTATCGCTGGCAAGCCGGTCAGTGGGTGTTTGGCCTGGAAGCTCAGGGCGATTGGGCGGATCTCAGCAACCAGCGCGTCAGCCTGATCAATCCTGCGTTCTCCACCCGCTCCACGACCGATGGCATCGGCCTCTTTACCGGCCAGATCGGCTACGCCTGGAACGCAGCGCTGCTGTACCTAAAGGGCGGCGCGGCGGTGACGAGCAACCGCGCCAGCATTCTCACCACGCTTAGCGGCATTGAACTGGCCTCAGCCAGCTCGACCCGTTGGGGCGGCGTCGTGGGTGTTGGATTCGAGTATGGCTTCGCACCGAACTGGTCGGTCGGTCTTGAATACGACCACCTGTTTATGGGCGATGCCAACAATACGTTCTCGATCGTCAATCCGGTTAACGCCGCTTTTGTCAACAACCGGATCACCCAGGACGTGGATATGGTCACCTTGCGCTTCAACTACCGCTTCGGCGGTTATGGGGCGCCAGTCGCGGCCCGTTACTGATCAGCGCTATCTCCAGCAGACTTAAAGCCCCGGCATCATCCGGGGCTTTTTTCTCGACCTAACCGGGAGTCGCTGTTGCGAGCTGCCTAGACGCCGGTCGCGGCGACGGCGCCAGCGTGACACGTCACCGTCTCACCACCACATCCTGCCGCCAAACCAATCGAACTGAGGATGCCGAGCAATCCTGACCTTGCGCGGTGCTGCCGCGCGCTTTCTTGTTTCGCTCTTCCGCGATGGCGCAGATTTAAGTTCGGGTCGCTTTGTATCGGCCAGTTTCGACTTGCTCACGTCGGATGATTGCAGGTGTGCGAACGCCTGCCGCGCCTTGGCCGAGACATCGTCGGCGGATGCCACACTTGGCGCGCCGGTCTCGGCCGTCACCGGCCCGAGGGGACGAGTAACCGCAGGCATGCTTGTGTCGAAGACCACGCGTTCCGGCAGCTTCATCTCAGTATGAATGCGGATTTTCGGTCGTTGCGTTTCGGCCTGCTCAACAACCGGCAGCAACGGCAGGCACGCGCCGGCAAACAGCAGCAAGGCGAGGAGTGCCCCGCCCACAAGGAGGAAGTATCGCGCCAGCGGCATTCAAAGCTCCACACCCCCTCGGTGTGTAATGGCCCGTCCCGCAAGCGCTCGCGCAACACGAGCGTGGGC
>Ga0307510_10010371_pt1 | contig 11067 bp, 6 predicted proteins | sample 12_EM_MG_FD_207224 | JGI IMG/M metagenome (GOLD analysis project Ga0307510, IMG submission 207224) | Populus trichocarpa ectomycorrhiza microbial communities from riparian zone in the Pacific Northwest, United States - 12_EM | ecosystem: Host-associated > Plants > Roots > Unclassified | place... | reverse complement strand
CACTCCACACCCAAATCTTTTTTTTTTTTTTTTTTTTTTTTTTTGGTGTAGTGGCGAGCACTTGGGTTGCCGGGGGTTTCACCCTGCTTAGTAAGACGGAACACCGGGAGGAAATGCTTTACGCACTAGCTGCTGGGCAGCCTCGTGTGGGACTCCTCGCGGTAAGGGCAAAGCCCTTATCTGACGTGACCTGGCGGTGACGTCCACGAGATACCCACTAAAACCTCCTTTTTCCTGTGCCAGTTTGATGGCAGTTGTTCTTCGTTTTTTACGCAGCCTCGCCAGGTGTTTTTGACCAGTTTCTCGTTTAGGGCTCGTTTTCCGAATCTTTTGTTGTTCGTGAGGAGGCGATCGATTGTTAGTCTTTTGTTGATCGCGTTGATCCATCTGTTTGTAGTTTCGGTGACGATGTTTCCGTGTTCCTGGCTGTCTTCGTCTCTAATGCGTCTTTCGTTTCTTAGTTTCCAGATTAGGAATGCTGTCTCTGAGACGATTATGCCATAGAGACGGTTCTTGCTGGTGTCCGGCCTTCCGTTTGTGTTGAAGTTGGCGAGTGCGCATCCTAGGATGTCTCCTAGGTTGGGTGGGATTGGTGTGTGGCTGCGTTTCCGCCATAGGTCGTTGGCGAGGGTCCACGCGGTGGACCTGGCTTTTGATTTGCAGGTCGTTAGGATATGGTCCATATCCTCGAGTTCGTTGCATAGTGGGCATGTTCCTCTGTCTTCATATCCTGGTATGTTCGTCCAGTACTCTCCTATCTTGTATGCGTGTTGAGTAGATTTCCAGAGGAAGTCTCTTGTTTTCCTCGTCAGGTTTTTGTGTTTAGTGGCTAGCCAGACGGATCTTGTTTTGGGTGGGGAGCCGTAGGTGTCTTCTGCACAGGCTTGGATTCTTCCGACAATCCTGTCCGCACGCGATCTTGTTGGGATCCGTCTCTTGTCGCTGATGATTCTGTAGAAGTCTTTTTGTTCTAGGCTGGCGAGCTTCGCGCCGGTGGCCGTTAGGTGTAGTGGAGCCTGGAGAATTTCCGGGTTGATTGTGAGTGGCTTCTTTGCCCCTTCGCCTGCTAGTTTGTCGGCACCCTCGTTTCCTTCGTTGCCGTCGTGGCCTTTAATCCATTTTAGGGATGTTGTGCCTTGTCTCGATCTGACCCAGGCTGTGATGCATTTAAAGAATTCGCCGTTTTGGTTGTTCGACCAGTTGTGGGCTTCCCATTCTTCGGCGAATTTGGTGAGGCCGTCTATGACGTATCTGGAGTCGCTGACTATCTTGAGATTGCTTTCGGGCGGGTTGTTTTTTAGTGCCTCAAGGACGGCCATGAGTTCGCCTGTTTGGTTGGATTGCTTTTCGTGAGCTACTCTGGAGCTTGTGTTGCGTGGGTCGTTTTCTCCGTACCAGGTCCCGCTCCCTGCGGCCGCGTTCTCTCGTCCATTGTTGATGCACGCGCCGTCTGTGTATACGGTGATGGTATCCGTGGGTTCCGTTCCATTCCCTCTGTCACTTGTTGGTAGGTGTGGGGGGGAGTATTGGGGTGGATGGGCGGTGTTGAAGATGGTGATTGCATCTTTTAAGTCTGTGGTTGGGGGCGTTTTGCTGATTATTATCTCGCCTTCCTCGAGTCCAGTTGTGGTTTGCGAGTGGGCCGTCGGGGGTGGGGCGTCTTTGTTTCGTGGGTCCCATTCTGGGTTTATTTTGTTAATTAGTGTGGCCGTCAGTTCAATGCATTCGTGTGGGTGGGGGCATTTAACTTGCTCTCTTCTCAGAGCGTTGCAGGTTTCGCAGGTACAGTTTCGTTTTGTCTCGTGGGATTCGCTGACTTTCCCTAGGAGTAGCATGGCGTCTCGTACTATCTTGATGTTGTGTTTTTTCCTTAGGCATTTCGCCGTCTTGGTTTTATAGAGCTTGCGGGCGGATTGGCTGGAGTGCACGTGGTACCAGATCGGTAAGTTTTCGCGTGCTTCTTTTGAGGGGTTTTTTGCCGTTACTGAGACGTTGTAGTCTCTGGCCAGTTTGAGCATCTGTTTAAGGTCGTCTGGGAGAATTGATCCCCTGGATTTGGGGGCCCACGTCTGGAGGACGGGCATGACTCTCGATTCAGGGTCGTTATCGATCGAGTGGGATTTCGGTATGTCCGAGCTGATCATCGCGTCTGCAAAGAACGTCCAGGTGGCTCTATCGGGGCCTAGGTTCAGGTACGTTTTTAGCCACGTCAGGTGGATCGCTTTGTTTCTGGATTCAATGTCGAGGAGTTTTTTACCTCCGTTTTCGTGTGTGGCGTACATTTGGGTCTCGTTGACCGTGTCAATGTTCTCGTAGTTCCACATGAATTTTCTGATCTGTTTGTTGAGTTCGGATTCGACTTCTTTAGGCATGCCTTGAACTTTTGTAAGGTACTGGGTGACTCCCGCTACTTGCATTTGGATTATCAGCCGTCTCCCTTCTAGGGAGTGTCTAGCCGCGCCCCATCTTTTAAGTCTCATGCAGACGTTCTCTAATATTGGGGCCCAGGTTAGGGATTGGTTGATGTTATTCCCTAACCATGCGCCGAGGATTCTGACCGGCTCGCCGTCTTTGGCGATGTGGACGTTCGTTGGGACAGTGTCGCTTGTGACGTTGAGATGTCTCGATGCGGTTATTTCGTTTCTCTGGGCGTTGTCTCCCAAGGGGATGATCTCTGTTTTCTCGATGTTGAATTTAGCACCCGAGACTTCGCACCAGTCCGCGAGGATTGTCTGTAGTTTATCGATCGAGTCTGTTTCGGATAGGAAGACTGTAGTGTCGTCGGCGAAGAGTTTAATTTTTAGTGCCTTTTTTGTCCCGGGTATTGGTATACCCTTGATCTCTGGCGACGTCCTAATGGCCGTGGCTAGTGGTTCTATTGCGATGTCGAATAGTAGGCACGATAGGGCGTCGCCTTGTCTCACTCCCCTGTGGATTATGTAGGGGATACTTAGTTCGCCGTTGATCATGATTGTGGTTTCGGCGTTATCATACAGGGATTGCACGGTCTTAATGAATTCCTCTGGGAATTCGAACTTTCTCAGTACTTGCCAGAGGTACGGGTGTAGGATCTTGTCGTACGCTTTTTCCTGGTCTAGCGCGATGATTGCGCCTTTCCTACTCGACGAGTTCATGTATTCTATTACCATCTTCGTTGTTTTTACTTGGTCGAAGATACTTCTGTTTTTTAGGAAGCCAGCCTGGTCGGGGTGGATTATACTCGGGGCGGCGTCTGCTAGTTTAAGGGACAGCGCTTTCGTGAAGATTTTGTAGTCTGTGTTCAGTAGTGTGATCGGTCTGTAGTTTGCGATGTCGTCGGGGTCCTTTTTTTTATATATAGGGCTGATGCATCCCTCGTTGAATTTCGATGTCGGGTTAATGCCATTCGTCTCTACGTCGCTGAAGGCTTGGGTGAGGCACCAGATAATGTTGCACTTTTTCTTCGGGTTTGATTTGTCGCTTTTGTATTGGTCGTCCATTGATTTCCATAGTTCGATGGGTATGCCGTCGAGGCCTGGCGCTTTTTCATTGTTGGTTTTCTTAATAGCGTAGCGGACCTCTTCCTCCGTGATCTTTTCGCGGAGTTTGGATTTGTTCTCATCCGAGAGTTTCATTTTTAGGTTGTTTAGCGACGCGTTTAGTTTTGCCGAGTTTTCGATATTCCGCGGGTCTTGTCCTTCGAACTGGAGGTTATTGTGGTATGTGGCCGCGATTTGGGTCATCTTTTGTGAGTTGTAGGTCAGGGTGTTGTCTGCAGGGGATCGGAGACATTTTATTGTATCTCTGGGTTTGCTTTCTTTGAAGCGGTTGGACCAGGTTTTCCCAATTTTTTCCCCTTCGGCTGCGTCGATCGCTGATACCGTGTCTCTATTCTGGCGGTGGGAGTCTTTCATCAGGCATTGGATCTCCTTTTTTATTTGGGTGGACGCAATTTTTATTTCGTCAGGTGGGAGGGCGGGGTCGTTTGTAGTCTGTCTTAGTTTTTCGGATAGTTTCGCAATTTTCATTTTGATCATTGGTTGGATACGCTTCTCGTGGCGTCTCGCCATCTCCCTTACTTTTGTTTTGAACTCCCGGAGTAGGGATTGGGGGTTGTTCTGGTTCGGGTTGTTCTGGGTGATGTTACTCATGCGACTTTCTAGTTCGCGGCCTAGTTTCTGGATCTCCGCTTTGATGACTCTGTTTTTTATTAGCCTCGTCGGGACGGCCCATCTCCCTCTCCCTATCTCGGGAGCCGTTGGGGTTGAGATCCTTGCGGAGACAAGGTCGTGGTCTGTAGGGATCGGGGCCGGTTCGATCTTCCATTCCCCGCAGCAATCGAAGAGTTCTTCGTTAATGTATATTCTGTCTAGTCTTGACTGCGTACCGTCTGACTCTCTTAGCCAGGAGTAGCCTTTCTCGTCTGGGTTGGCTTTTCTCCAACCGTCTATCAGGCCGAATTTGGACCTGAAGTCTCTCAGGTTTTCTGTTGCTTGGGGTTCGTCCTGCCTGCTTGGGATTCTATCTATCGCGTCCTCCACCATGTTGAAGTCTCCTAGGACTATGTCTGGCCTTAGTTGGGGGTTGGTGCCGGTTTGGTCCGTGATCGATTTCCAGAAGTCTCTGATTTCTCTCGGTGCGTTTGGTGAGTAGACGGCCAGGATGCTGATATTGGAGTCGTCGTGCCATGGGATGTTCATGAGGATAGCTCTTCCTGGGACTAGGGTCGTCATGGTGGCTCCTTGGGTTTTGATCATTCTTTTGTTAAGGATGAGGGCAATGCCTTTTGCGTTGCGGGTGTCCGGATCTGGGGAGTGGAATAGGGCGAATTTGTCGCCGAAGAGCGATTCGAATTGGTTAGCGAGTTCGTCAGTTAGGTGCGTTTCTTGCACTGCTAGCAGGGCGAGGTTTCTTTCCCTCATGAGTTGGGGGACGTGCATCCATTTGTTGATGTCTCCGGATTTCCTACCCTTAATGTTGAGGGAGGCGAGGCGTATGCACGCTTTGGTTCCGTTACGTTGGGCTGCGACGTCTTGTGTCGCGGTGGGGACGTTGTGTCCCGTTACCCGGGTGTGGGTTGGGGGGGGGGCATGGTTTGTCCTCCCACCGTCTGTTGGGACGGTTCGATACGTGGTGGTATCGTCTTGGTGGTTCCTAGTGGGGGTTAGTATTGGCGAGGGGGGAGGGGGACGTACCTGTGGACCGTTGCCTATTGTGGGGGTTTGACTATGGGGGACGGGTGGGCCGGCAACGGAGGGCCTCCTTCCCTCAGAACGAACCGGGAAAATATGGATTGGGGTGATAAGGCGGGTGTTTTGAGTGGTTGCGGATATACCCCCTGGCCTGCAACCGTCGGCGGGGGGGAGGGAGGTGTGCTTTGACTACTAGGGGTTCGGACTCTGGGGGGTCCTCGCCTGTTCGCCGGTGCACTTTGGTGGGACTGCCACTCGGTTTCTCCCTGACCTGAATAGGTCACCGTTTCGGGGTCTTGTTTGCGTATCGCTTCCTCCCGGCTTTCCTGTCCTTCGGACCCTTATCCGAAGTCAGTAAATTTGGGCCGGTTGGACTCGAGAGTTTTTCCTGGATTGGATTGTATCACATCTCCGAAATGTGATTCTCTCTCTCCCGAGGGTGTTCGGGGTCTTCTCGCTGCCCAGGCAGCAAGTTATTCGGATAGTCGCAACAGGTTGGGATGGGGGACAAAAAATGTATTGCTCGTAACCAGGGTTGTGATTCTACGTAACTAGTTTGACTATTAGATATGGGTCAAGGAGTGTTGGTTTAGGCTTTCGTGTTAGTTTTGCCCTTCCTGTAGGAAGCGTTTCTACCGCGAGTGCTATTCTGCCCGCCTCTACCCCTGCGCGTCGTGGTCCTGGCGTCGTTGTTGGTTTGGACGGGGGTGGTAGCGGTTGCGACAGCTGGGGTGGTGGTCGTGGTCGTGGTGGGGGGGGACCATTCTGGTTGGGTGGGGTACGGGCACATTCCGGCCGGGTGGTCCTCCGAGTGACAGACGGAGCAGTTGAATATCTTGACGGTGCGGCCCTCCCTATTCACGTCGGTGACAAACTTCGTTCTTCTGATGATGTCGCGCCATTCCCTTATAGCCATCTGATTGGTCGTGGGGGGGAAGAAGTAGATGTTCCATGCTGGGGATGGTTTCCCTAGGCCCGTGTCGATGTCGACCTTCTTGAGCAGGTTGAGGCGTTTGACTCTGATAGAGGAGCGAATAAAGCGTAGAGCGTCATCGATGTTGATGATGGCGTCTTCGATGTTGTCTCTATTCCTCGCAATGAAGCGGCGGACCGTGTTTGGGAGGTCTGAGGAGCCGTCGTCAGAGAACATGGTGTTCGTAACGATCTGGGCTACGGCGGCTTCGGATTGGGCGTCGTTCTCATCAACGAACAGGAAGTTTTTGAGAGTCGTGACGAAGGATGAGGGGGGGGGATCGAAGGGGATAATAAAGATCGTGATCTCCGCGGAGGAGAGGAATCGCTGGGGGGGAGTTAGCATTCCTTTCTGCAGGTGGGAAGGTCGAGCGTGGGACGTTACCTTTTTGACGAGTTCGTCGGTTTGCTCTTGGGAGAGTCCTCTCACCAGGGCACAGAAGGGAGGGTCATCCTTCTTGTTCTTGTCGCTCGCTGGGACTGGGGTGGCGATGACCGGGTTGATCGTGGTCTTTAGGAAGCCCTTGATTAGTTCGCGGATTTGGAGTGTTTCTTCGCCGGAGTCCTTCTTGAACTTTCCTCCGTGGGCCTTGTAGATGAGGACCTTGGGGGAGGTCACCTCGGTCCACATGTTGATTTGGCGGGGGCTAAGGTTTTCGAGGGCCTTGGTCGTATCCCACCCGTGGATTTGGAGTGGGTCGGGGTGTGGGAGGTGGACGTAGGTCAGAATGTCTAGAGCCTTCATCTCGGCGTCAGTGTCCTCCGTGTCCGGGAGTACTTCCGCGGTTGGTGGGGCGTTCCCCTCAGCAGTAGGGATGGCACTGCTGGTGGTCAGGGTTAGGGCACCCTGGGGGTTTACGGAGGGGTTGGTGAGCGCGGTCAGGGGGTTGGCTTGGAGGGTGGGGGTGCCAGTGGTGGTGCTGCCAGTCCTCGGGCGGATTGTGCGACCATCCGGGCGTTCCGTGGTGAGGTCTGCCTCGTCAGCCTTTCTGGTGGGCATAATTAGGTGGTAAAGGATTGTCGTAGCGTTTAGTAGGCGTGTATGAGGGCGAGTAAGCAAGGTGTCGAGGTTGGAGATAGAGGAGGGGAAGGGGGTGAAGTTCCTCGTCGGCATTCTGGTCAGCTAAGTAGGTGATTTTCGACCTCGTGTTTTCGTACCGTTTGGTTTTTGTTCTCTCGGGCACTGAGAATGGGATGGTTGGGGGTGCTCGTTGGGGGGGGTTTCTTTTGTTTTTCGCGTGGGTCGTGTTACTTACTCAGTGTTTATGTGGTGTTGGGGGGAACGTTTCCTCCGTGGTACGGGGTGCGCGTAGGCCACGAGGTCGTGTATGGGCGGTCTAGAGTGCCTCGTTTTGTGTCGTGGTGACAGTAGGGGAGGTTGGGGGGGGGCGTGTATCTGAGGGTTCCAGCACGCGGGCCTTGTCCCCGCTGTTCAGCGTGGGAAAAAACCGACCGGGTGGTGGTAGCGGTTCAAGGAGCCCCCCTCCTCACCCAAATCTTAAACCTCCTGAGAGAGCGGGGGGGTGACTCTCGGGCTGCCGTAATATTGATGGAGCTATGCAGTGTTAATCAATCAACCGGCTGCCACAAGGAAGGGACACAACAGGCGAGGGAGGCATCAGAGATCTCCAAACGGCTCGGTGACACGGTGACACAGGCGGAGTGTTTGATCCGACTTGCCTCCTTACTCTGTTTAGACAACCAGCTCGACGCCGCAGAAGAAGCCGTATTCCACGCGCTCGATCTCCTCCCAGAGGAAGGTCATCAATTTCGGGTCTGCGAATTCCACCGTGCTCTCGGCAACATATATCAATCCAAGGGCTATATCGAGAAGGCGGTTCGCCATTTCGAGGTAGCCATCGGAATCGCGACCCCTTTCGATTGGCACGATGTCCTGTTTTGGCTTCATTACGAACTGGCGAGACTGTTTCTCCATCAAACCAGGTTCGACGACGCACACGCTCACATCGGACACGCCAAGTCGCACACGGCGAATAGCGCCTACTTCCTGGGTGCTGCGGTGGAGCTGCAGGCTGCAGTTTGGTACGACCAGCACAGACTTGAAGAGGCAAGGTCCACGGCCCTGCGTGCAACCGATTTTTTCGAGAAGCTTGGGGCTGCGAAGGACTTGGAACGATGTAGGCGGTTACTCTGGGATATAGAGAAGGGAATGAACATCCCGGTCGCCTCTGGTCGATTGGACTGATTGTGAGCTCGTGAAAATACTGCATTTTACTGCGCGTATTAACTCTCCGTTCTAAGCTCAAGGAACCAGATGATGGTATATATCGATTGTTGCGCCAAGTTCCCAAAATACATTTTCCCACAGGTAGTCAACATTTTGTCCCTTTGTCCCGCCTCCCGTTCTACACGCCAATATCGCTGCTTTCTCCCTCTTCAACTATTTTATCCCTCCTACTTGTCTCCTCCACTCACATACTGGATCACATTTGTTGTCCTGCCGCTCGCCGTTGGCAATTTGCCTACGAACGCACTGTTAATAAATAGTCATCATGCGGGATGGAAGAAAGCATTTCACCCTCGATCCCGAGTGTGGGCAAGGAACCTTCGAAAGGAAGGTCGGCCTTGAGTAGTAACTCGATGAGGTACAGCTGTCAACATAATCGCGGGTGGGGCTGGATTTTGGTCGTTGGGCGAAAGCCCTGGGGGCGGCGAGATACTTGGGGCCAGGAAGACCGTTGATGTTAGCCGAATCACCGTTACAGACGAGGTAATTGATATAGGCGGGTCCCTTGGAGCTGGGCACCAAAGCATTCTTGCTGAGTTCCAAGACAGCGAGCATCGTGGGTCAAGAAGTGACCCTCGACGTGAAAGATCTTGGCGGCATTGACGAGGGGGCAATTAGGATTGTTCGAACTTGTCGGCAACGCGCAAGGCGGTAACTACTAGGGACCTTCAATGCTTGATTAGCGCACCGTGAGCATTATTGGCGGACACCCACCTGAAAGCCAGACCGGGTATGATAACAGCATTGGAACGACGACGAGATTCGCTGACCTGTGTGACGACCGACCAGTCGAAGATCTGCGCTTGAGACTCCAATCCCCTCGCAACTTGGGATTTTTCGGGCCAAGTTCAACAAACGGGGAGATTGAGCCGTGGAGATGATGCAAAACCAGGCTCCACGACCCGTGGTATTTCACTTCTTCGCTCTGTCTGTGACTGGTGGTATGCGGTGCCTGGATTTCACACTACCATCAATCCACCCTTCGAGGGTAGTTCCTGGCGGGATCGGTAATGTCGAGGAGAACGGAGTCGGTGCTGGGGGTCCGGTAACCCGTGAATGAAAGGACGACAAGGAGTGTCGAGTAGACGGTCGCCGTCCGTAGAGACTGTGAATTGGGACTTGAGTGACGGACATGGAGAGGATACGTGACAAAGGTGTTTCGAGAATGTACCTTGGACGGGGTAACCAGGAAGGCCAGGTTCAAAGTGAATGCACAGCACTCCAGTGGTCAGCGAATGAAGCGGTTTTCTGAAATTGGGGATGTCTTGAACGAGAGGCGAGGAGAAAGTAAATATTGCAGTGGGCCCGGTGACGGACCGATCACACGCGTCTCCGTTCAGCGCTACAACCGTGAATATAATTCTCTTCACCACATGAGCCTGTTTGCACGAGACGTCTCATGACAGAATGAACGCTCACCCTTCCTCACAACCTCCATGCCGCACGGTTCTCTCGCGGCCACCTCGATCATGAAAGCCGGGTCGCAGCACCCTAAGGGGCGGGAGGGCGCCATAGCGGCGTTGAACGAAGCCATCGAAGGTTTAAATCTTGTGAAAGTCTCGTGTATACCACCGGCCAAGACCGTCATTGGCTCCGTCAGCATCCTTCTTACATTCATCAGGGTACGTTTCCCGTCCTTCTGCCAAGATCTGCTCCAAGTTCACACATAACTAGGACTCAACGGCGAACGAGCCGGATTACGTCGAGCTTGGGTTACTCTGCGCCGACGTCTGCCGAGCGGTTGACCGAGGGACGGGTGGAAAGAAACCGGAAGAGCTCAGTCAGTCGGTGTACGGTGCGATAAAGAGACGATCGCCACCTGGAGGTCAAACCTCGAAGATATTCTTCAGGTCTTTAACGTGTGTTCTGTCGCTCGAGGTGGCTACCGTCGCTAACCTCCCGCCCCCAGAAGGCACTCCCAATAGAAACAGATGCAGCCGTTTCTGCCGTTCGCCATGATGTTACGAACACCCACACCATAGTTTCCGGCGTCCAGGATGATACCGTGAACACCCACGCTATTGTTTCCGACAGTCATCGTAGCGCGTTGAAAAAGCCCGAGGATACGCACGGGCAGGGTCGGATGGTAAGTATCAAATATACCTATCGTCAAGTAACCATTTGCTGCACGCGGTACCTTCCATCACATCTATGACAGCGACGCCGATCGGTCGAACACGGTCAACCGCATCCTCGAGCAGCTTGACTTCCATCCACTTTCAATCACCCTGCTTGCCATAGTCGCACACCAGAACAAATGGGACATGAGCCGATTGACCCGGGAATGGGAGCAACGGCGAACGGGTGTGCTGCGGACCCAGCATAACGAGAGTCTTGCCGCCACAATCGAGCTACTTATCACTCGCTTCCCCTCTGTTCCAGGAACTCGACCCTGATGCCCGAGCGCTCCTTGGAGTTGTCGCCTTTTTCCCACAGGGCGTCGACGAGAACAACCTCGAGTGGTTGTTCCCCACCATCTCGAACAGAACCGCCACCTTCACAGGTCCCGCACCCTCCCCTTGACGCATCGAAGCGATGGCTTTGTCACAATGCTTGCATCACTCCGAGACTATCTTTCCCCCAGCGATCCAAAAACCCTTCCATTGCTCTGCACAACTAAAGAACACTACCTCACTCGAATGTCAATCGTTATTGATCCAGACATGCCAAATTTTG
>Ga0307510_10010370_pt1 | contig 11067 bp, 14 predicted proteins | sample 12_EM_MG_FD_207224 | JGI IMG/M metagenome (GOLD analysis project Ga0307510, IMG submission 207224) | Populus trichocarpa ectomycorrhiza microbial communities from riparian zone in the Pacific Northwest, United States - 12_EM | ecosystem: Host-associated > Plants > Roots > Unclassified | place... | reverse complement strand
GCGGCCTATTCCCCCCTCTCTCCCTGTGTGTTATCGTTTGTGTGACAACTCGCAAGCCTGCTGTGCTGCGACTGTGTTTCTAAACTCTCTTTCTGTGTCTGCCCTTGCCCTCGTCCGTCCCCATCGCCTCTGTTCTCCGCCATCCCCTTCTTCCGTCGACACCTCTGCTCTGTCTTGTCAAACACCACAGCAACATCGACGCCAACACACCGGCATCCACGCTTCTCCCTGCTTTCATCTGCGCGTTCTCAAACACTTGGGATCGCGGCCTCTTCCTCATCCTCTCACTCTCCTGGGGAACTCTCGAACTCAAACACAGACGCCGTTTCTGCCCTACAGTTCTGAGTGTGGTTTGTCTGATGAAACCATGTGACACTGCCAGCCACCAAGTCAAACATGTTCACACATTGTCTCCATCCACTCGCTACAGTATTGTTGTCATCCCCTGCTCCATCCTCATTGCCTTGTCTATCTGCCTCATCTCATATTTCCAAGACCCATCGCACCCGAGTTCCATGCCAAAGACACTTGGCTTTTCACCTTCCCTTCTCAACTACCTGGGAGACAAAACACAATGCTTGGACTGCACGCCTGTGGATTGCACCCTCGAAACAATACTCATTTTCCCTTCAATCTCATCGCTAAACATTCCTTGCTTACATCGCCAAGTGGGATCGTCGTTGGCTGCAATACTTTCATCTTTTTCTTTATCTTTTACTTACCGATGTACATAGCTACTTGACATTTGCAAAGTAATGTCATGGTATTTTATCTCATTTGCAGCCTTGACAACGTGGGAACTTAGTGGCGTTGACAGCTCTTGACGCATAGTGATGCCTACATCCCGCTTATCAAACCAGTATCATCATTTACTTGACTATTGTTAAACTACTCGAGTGGTATCTCTCGCTAGCGCGGGACCGTTTTCCTGATGTCATCCCGGGATCCAATACCACACGAAGCTGCATAGACAGGCGGGATAACAGAAGCGCTCTCTTGGGACGTGGTCCGTGTCTTTCTTTCCGTAGTTGGAATGGATGGCGTATAGTAGCGCGCAGAGAACCAGGACACCTGGCCAGATCATGCTCGAGGGTCAAACAAGAATTTTTCGGAGGACCCCAGCAAAAGAGAAACCTATGGGTCTTTTTTTGCCAACGCCGGGTCGATCTGCAGAGGTGACAATCTGCATTTTCTTCTCGTGAAGTGCGTTATGGTCCATGGGTTCAAGACATGATGCATGATGCATGATGTCAAAAAGGCCGAAGTGAGAAATTCAAAGTGCTATCCAAATCAGGGTTGCTACAGTAGTACAATATGGGAAATATCAAGACCACGTGCTCGGTCCAAATCTTTCGCCCGGAGCGAGCGTCTTCATAGGAGTCAACTGCGCATCCGCCGTATTCTTCCATACAGAATTGCCCCACCAGTTGACGTCGATGCCTCCCTTCGACCGCATGTGCAGTGAAAAGAATATGACGAACATGCCAATGACGACTCCAGCCTCCAGTCCCGCCGAGAGCGAATAATTGTACCGCAGCCACCAACGGAAGTGGTAGCGCCTCGTGAACCATTGGAAGATGAAACCGACGAGGGCCCACGACGTGAAATTAACCCCGTTCAGAGGTGGGACAGCACTGGGTGCGTACATCATAATGGGGATGTTGACGTAGCGCCAGAGTGTGCGGGGGTAACGACGGGCGAGATAGTAGAAGGGGATGGGTAGGACGGCGCCGATGAGGAAGAACCACAACAGTGGGGAATAGCTGGGGGAAGGGAGGTCGGGTCCGTCAGTCAGTCGTCAGTCCGTCATGCGGTGGGTAGGGTGCTTACAGGGCTCCAGGGGAGAAAATACGTTTCGGGCCGATCCCACCCCAGATGACCGAACCGGTGTTGAATAGGTTGATGTTCGGACACGTAAAAAAATCCTTCTGATGAGGTGAACAAATGTCGGGAATATTATCCATTGCCCACTGTTGTGCCGCAAGTCCGGATATAATTGCTATGATTGAAGCAATTACCTGAGCAGCAAACAAGGCACGAGGTGGGATTTTCATGTAATGTCCGAATTTCTGATCACCGCTGTACAGGAGCGCCTGTACGCAGGTATACCCCCCCACGATTTTGAAGATCATCAGGGCAAGCGGACGTCCTGGGAGCACGTAACCGAAAAATATCTCTGCCAGAACGACGGGGTTAAACGATTGGTTGGTGATGGCTTGTATTATGCCGAAAGGAACGACAAAAACCACCGCAAAGACGAGAGAGGTGAAAAAGGCCCAGACCGGGAGTCTCGTATCACATACTTCGATGCCGATGATACCCATGATGAGCGCGATAATGCCAAGAGTCAGGAACCACCAATGAGGGACCTCGGGATATTTAGAAATTAGCCGGGAATGAATGTCTGTTTCATCCTTTAGGCTACGGCGAAACTGGCGAGCGACATCTTTGCGGTACCAGAGGAATGTATGAACCAAGATTGCGGGATAAGTTGCGAATATTGTGCCATAGGTGACAATGTAGGTGATCGGCAGGAACATTGGGGAATATTGTTCATATTTTCCTTGGTCGAAAGCATTGTTGTTGACGACAGCACTGAGGTTATACCGGGCTCCGGTGTTGTCGAATGGTATGCCCACCGAGACGGGCATGTATTGTGAGTACCACACGTTCTTGGCTAAATTAGAGCATGAAGAAGGGTCTGACAGGGATAAGATGGCATAGACACACCCCACATGATCGGACAAATGATCCAGATAACTATCAAGAACCCGACCAACATGTTGAGCTGCGCCCAAAACTGACAGTCTGTCGTGAGTTTTATGCATTATCAGAGTGGGGAATGCCAAGCAGACTCACTGGGATTACGAGGGGACCACCAAAGGCAGATATCGCAGCCCAGTCGAAGGTGAACAGACCCATTCCAAAACCGCTGATGGAACCAAAGAGGCTGTTCACCACGACATTATTCGGAGCAATCCAGCAGACCCAATTGAAGACGCTCAGTCCGGTCCATAGATACCCCGGGACCCAATACCACACGAAGCTGCACAGACATGCCAAATAAAAGAAGCGCTCTCTTGAGATGTGGTTCGTATCTTTCTTTCCGTAGTTGGAATGAATGGCATTTAGCAAGGCGCAGCGAACCAGGACGCCTGGCCAGATCATGCCCGAGGGCCAAACGAGGAATCGGCGGAGGATGCCAGCCAAAGAGAAACCTAATACCTGAATGGGGAAGCCCAGGAGGAATTTCTGTCCTATGGACCACTTGCTACCGTAGACGATGTGCATAGCAGAAGCAACGTCCGTGATCTGAACACCTTCTACCACGACGTTGGCCATGATGGCGATAAGAGCGTGTTCCTTTATGTTGAATGGCCCAGGGTTCAAGGAAAATGAGTAGCCGAGCACGGAAATACGATACTTTGGAAGAATCCACTCCAGGAGCTTGCCCAATGGAAGCGCAAGGAGTATGGCGAAGAGGACGGAGATGAGGACATAGGGGACTACGGGGAATTGAACATGGTGAGTAGGAATAGATGTAGGAACGACGCACATCTCAACGAAATGACGGTGTTGAAAGCAGGTATGATCGCGGAGAAAAGCAAGCCAAGTAACCACCTGCAACGGAATCCATGAACAGCTATCTTCGAAAATGAACTGACTTACGCTCGAAAAGTGTTCACGGGCATTGTTGGGTCGTCAGTATTCGCGACGGCTGCACAGACCTCAGGGTACGGTGAATCACTGATGAAAACGACATGGGTAAACAAGATGGGACACAAGTTGACAAGGACTGGACACGCAACTGGACTTGTTCTTTGGATGATAAATCGGCCTTAGCGTCGTGTATGTGCCAAGATGATATGCGTGACTCCGTGTCCACTTTTATGCCAGCGCGCACGGGACCGGAAATCTTTGACCATCGCTGGGACTCCACGCCGTCAGTCGAGATTGATGATAACGTCGAGTTGTTGTTTCTGAAGTCCCAATTTGGGTCATTGAAATGAAGCATGAACTCATCGATATCCTCTGGCACATCCGGGACAGATTGTCGGTGATTGGGGTGAACGATGTCAGATGGTATGCTGACAGGATCCGTCACAGAATCGGTCGACTTGGAAGGATCCTCCATGAGGTCGATAGTACGTAGTAATCGGGAAGGATGAGTTGTCAAGCGCTAGATCGTGGAGAAAGTGGGGTAGAGAAGGTGCCCGAGGGTGGGCAATAGGTACGAGGAGAGGACGGTGTTATAGGCTCATATTCAAGGTTTTCTGGCGTAATTGATCGACTTGGAAGAGAAACTTCGGGGGCAAGCATACAGTACGAGCATACAATTCAGGTACTGCAAGGGGACATTCTACTAATATGTTGGGACAAAGGCCGAGGGGCATCAGTCTCAGAAAGGTAGCCATTGGGGCGATACCCTGAAGATATGGTCTCGGAAAGGAAGGCGGTGGAAGTGAGCGTGCACGTGGGTCGAAAAGATGACGGTGGCTGAATGGCTGGATGGCTTCCAGCGACGGGTGGTGGTGCGAGTTATTGTCTTTGGACTGATAGTGGGAATAAGGTTTTCAGCCACTGAGCCTCAGACGGCTATTTCGGATGTTACCGCTTCGGAATTTTTCAAATTTCGGGCGCCGACATCACGGCACGCTTTTCGTATGGGAGCAAGGGATGCGTCTGGGTGCTTCGACATGGTCCCAAACGCGAGCCACCAGTCATGCAATAATATGTAGACGCTCACGGGAGTACGCCGCTACACACGTAGTACTACGAGCCCACGACGCAACGTTAACGCTACGCCTTGACCCCGACGAACAACAGGCCTGTCCGCGCACGCTCGACTGCCTCCGCGAGCGCGCGATCGTCCGCCGTCGTCCATCGCACCGCGTTGCCATCGCCCGTAGTCGTAGTCGTCGTCCCTGCATTAGCGGACGCAGCAGCAATGCTACCATTCTGACTCTGACTCTGGTTCATGCTTGCCTGAAACTCGGTGCGGCGCGCAGCGAGTGCAGACATCGCGCGCGGGTCGCTGTGGCCCGAGAATAGGAGAAACGCGGTGCGCGGGGGGAGCGCAGCGTGCAGCGTCGTAAGCTGCGCGTCGAGACCGGTGACGGCCTCAAATAGGACATTCTTCTCTGGTGGCGACTGTGGCGATGACTGTGAGGTATCGGGATCAGCAGGATTCGCGTTCTCCGCGACGGCGCCTTTGCCCGGGTTTTCTGCGTTTTCTGGTCCCTCCGGACCTGCCTTTGGCGTGATCCCTGTAGAAGGGGCTGAGTCAATTGCCCATAACTGATCAAGAGCCAATACGAGGGAACGCGCACGTACATCCCAGGGCATCTGCTAAACCCATTAGCCGTGCGAACACGAACTCGTGCGAGTCCAAAGCGCCAAGTATACCATCAAGGACCTCCGCGTCGGTTGCACATGGGACGGTCGTGGCGGGCGCGGAAGCAGAGGTGCCGTGCCAAGCACCAGGGTTGCCGTGGTCAACGATCACCGCGCGTGCGCTGCCCCCATTTGGACCACAACACCGTGCGCGTGCGATGCGCGCAAGGATCGGTTCGTAATCAGTCCTAAACTCGCCGTACCCTGGCCCTGATGCCGCAGGATCATCGATAAGCACATTCCTTTGTTCGCCAGGAAGTGGGGCGCACCATTTTTTATCTTTGCTTTCAGTAAATCTACGCAGGCACGCGCATCCTCCTCGGAGTTATGCCCGCCAGGTCCACGATCCTGGATGGTGCGGCCAAGCCACTTGCGCGTCAGCCACGCCAGCCCTGGCTTGAGTGGTCGCCCGCGTGGGTGGTGGAAGATCAAAGCGGTGTCGATGCACAGTGGGTGTGCGATTTGCAGTGCGCGTAGGTCCGACTCGAGCGAGTGGCCAACCAAAATGGTCGAGGGCGTTATGAGTGTTTGGAGATATGCTTGTACGTCAGCAAGGTTCGTGGTTATAGGTTCTAACGCCTCTGCTGTGATACCAGAGAAACTGAATTGGTGGTTAAGTGGGAAGGAAGTATACAGTTTGTCAACGCACCGGGTGAGATAGTCTGTGATGGGACTTGGTGGCTTGACAAGTTGATCATATACGACCTTGCCTGTTTCGAAATCGATGACGCAGACCCGAGTCAACGCCTTGCCGTCCATTGTCAGACACTGATGACAATTTCCTTCGTTAGCGTTCGACACTACTCAGGTAACCGAAAGCACGCGCCATCTCGCAGTCGATCGCGAGGACCGGTTGGGGTTCCGACTTGGTGTCTGTAGGAGCCTGAGGGGTCTCTTTCCATCCGTCTGGTTTTTCAAACACGTCTGCGAGATAGGAAGGTACGGGATAGTCGTTCTCGACCATTTGCTCTACCGTGAGGAGATACTGTGATGGTTGCTTCTTCCCTGCGCGCTCCGCTGCAGTGGATAAAGTCAACCGGAGGGCCAAGAAAAGGGAGAGGGGTACGAACCAGCGATCCGCTCTTGCAAACGTCTCTTCTTCTCCTCGCCACTAACGGGGGCTTGGAAGAACGTGTTGAGGACGGAATGCATGCGGTTCGCATCGCCCGGGGCACGGGTTGGGCATGCACAGGAGAAGGTGCGTGCGACGAAGGGGATGCCACCGTAGAGTGCTGCGGCTTCCTCCGAACGCGGATCAGTAGAGGAAGGGAGTTCAATAGGTGAGGATGGCGTCGACGGTGGGGGATCCGGTGGGGCGGGTATGGCGATGGGAACATTAGCATTCTCGGTAGTGGAGGTGGGGAGGGGAGGGAGGGAAAGGACTGTGGATGTGAGCCCCGGAACGAGGAGAACAACTAGCTTCTGGATGGATTGAAGGTTCTAGGAATAGGAGAGTATGAAGATAGAATGCGCATACAGATGGGGAAGACTCACCTGTACTCTAATCCAACTCGGTGGTGGGGCGTCGGCAATGATGTGAAGGACAAAATCGCGGACATCCTGTTGGCAATAGTAAGTACGATAGATGTAAGAACTGGAGTGGAGACAGTACGTTGATGCCAACGGGATCTCTACGCTTGATGATCTCTGAATTCGAATACAAAAAGCGGGGAGGGATCGCCTATGAGGATGTGAAGATTTGTTAAATGCGAGGTGAGCGATGTGGAGGGGTCAAAAGACACACACGTCGAGCTTCGCGTCTCTTTTTTCTGCCTTTTTTTGCTTTCGTTTTTTTACCTTTTCCCATGGCGCGTCTGCGACTTGATCACCCTGTTCCCCCGCGGGAACTACTATGACTGTTTCTGAGACACGAGGAGACTTTTTCTGTTTCTTTGATGGGGCAGATGAGGGCGAGGAAGGTCGTTTCATGGTTTTGGTCGCTGTTCCTTGAACTTTACTGCGAAAACTCGGTTTCTCGAATCGCGACTCGAATCGCCCTAGATCAGTCACGTGCCGGTGTGATCCCATATTAGCCGATAACAATACCGTAACACGACCTCTCTCATCTCATCTACGATGGGAGGCGGACACACCCATACTCACACTGATTATCCAGAACTTAACTTCTCTCCTGGAGAAAAATGGATAAAAAATCTCACCCAGGATCGCACCGGAAACTTTCATGGTGGTCACTTCTCAGACGTCAACCTCTCCTCCGTCCTCTTCACCGCTCGACTCGATGATGGAGATCACGTACAGCTCCAGAGGTGGAGCGCCCCAGGTATCACAAAGCCGGGCTTCAAAGAAGCTATCAAAAAAGAATTCCAACCCGCTAAGAAGGGCGAGTCGATCGGGCCATCTTGTGAGTCCCCATGCCCGCATTATTGCCAAGGCTCAACTATTGTCTTCATAACCCGACAGGGGCACGTTTTTACCTAGCTCGTTATGTTATTTGGCTTCTCACTGACGCACATATAGTCCAACCACTGGTACAAGATCACTGTGCACATCCCACCCGAGTGGAAAGACTACGAACGCGTCCAATGTATGCCTATCCGTACATCATATGTGTTACCGTATACACCAGTACTGAGGCATCCCAAGTTGAGTTTGATCCAGGTTGTGAGGCTATGATATACACCGTCGATGGGACGCCCTTGCAAGGTATTCCAGCCCTCTCGATAAACGACTGGACTGGACCATCTATTCAGGTATTACTGGCGGCTTCGGTGGCGACAGAAGAGTCGACTACATAATTCCTCTTGAGGAACGAAAGAAGGCCTCACACTCCTTCGTTGCTGAGGCCACCTGCAACGGAATGTTCGGCGTCCCGTGGAACGGCGACACCATTCAACCACCTGATGTTCGTCTTTCCACCTCTCAATAGTGCGTGGGAACACTCACCCGGCCTGTAGCCCAACAGGTACTTCCAACTCGCCTCGGCTGATCTCGTCGTGCCAAATATGCCGGCATGGCACCTTCTTTGGGACTTTACCACGCTCCGCGAGCTCGTTGACACCCTTCCGGGTACCTCGACACTCCAAAACAAAGCACTCACAGTCGCAAATGCAATCATGAACATATTTTATAAGAATGACCCTGAGAGTATTCCGGCAGCGCGCAAGCTTGCTGACGAGGTGTTCGGCGAGAAGTGGCAAGAGCGCGGTGAGGGTATTTACGAGCACGGACCGAAGGAAGCACAGGTCTGGGGGATTGGCCATTGCCATATCGATACCGCCTGGTAGGTCTCATGTACATATTCCGTGAAGGTGACTGATGAAGGACGTAGGCTCTGGCCCTACCATGTTACGCAACAGAAGGTTGCGCGTTCATGGTCGACACAGGTTGACCTCATGGACCACTATCCTGAACACCGCTTTGGGAGTTCCTCTGCCCAGCAATACAAGTGGCTTGAGCAGCTCTACCCACCGCTCTTTGAGCGGGTCCGCCAGAAGGTACTCGAAGGAAAATTCTATCCGATTGGTGGTTCGTGGGTCGAAAACGACGCCAACATGCCATCCGGCGAGGCGCTCGCGCGGCAACTTATCTACGGCCAGCGCTACTTCGAGTCGCGCTTCGGCATGAGAAGTCGCGTTGGGTGGCTGCCAGATAGCTTCGGGCTTACTGGCGCGCTCCCACAAATCATGCGGGGAGCAGGTATGGAATACTTTTTCACACAGAAGCTCAGCTGGTGAGCGCACATATCTATGGGAGGCGTACGATAGCTGATGTGGGTGAATAGGAACAATGTCAACCGGTTCCCGCACTCGACATTTAACTGGGTCGGGATCGACGGTACCCAGGTCTTGTGTCATATGACACCTGTCGGTACGATACGATCTCCCTCAAGTTTATCGTCAGCTGATTCGGCTATGCACACGTCAGATACGTACAATGCGCAGGCGACTGCCGGAGATATCACCAAGGCACTCTCCAATCACAAGGTCCTATATCCATGTACTTATCAACATCGGTAACTTACGTCGATCACTATTTGGATAGAATCTCGAGTCGAGCTCGACGTCGCTCCTCGTTTTTGGCAACGGAGATGGTGGCGGTGGTCCTATCTTAAAGATGCTCGAAAGTGTAAGGCTCGCATCTTCTTTTCTCTTGACTTCCGAACTAACGTCGATGGTGTTGGGGTGGATAGCTCCGCCGGCTCAGAGGTACCGCAAACACATCGCGGGAGCTGCCGGTTGTACACATGGGCCGCTCAGTTGACGAGTTTTATGATCACCTCAAGACAACTTCGGATGCGGGGCGCAGGCTGCCAAATTGGTGCGTGATGCATTTTGGCTATCTCCTGTTTGTGGGCTGGACTTATTTCTCTTGCGGAAAAGGCATGGCGAACTGTATCTTGAGGTAAGTCTCAGAGCGTTCTCGTTTCCTGATATGGTTGATGAACGTGCTTTGTTTTAGTTCCATCGCGGGACTTATACGTCGCACGGTGAGTGAGATCTCCCCCTTCCTCGTCTTGGGCGAGGGTGTATCACCCCCTTATGATGCTAAATTCATGACTAGGCTCGATCAAGAAGGGCAATCGTAAGTCTGAGATTCTCTTGCGCGACGCCGAGGTACGTGTTAACCGATCTTTGAGTTGGGTGGACTGTAGATCTGACCTCTCTCGGTGACGTAGCACGTCGCCACCTTCGCATCCGTCTTCAAGAGCGGCGAGTATAAGTATCCGAAGCAGACCCTTGACGATAGCTGGGAAAAGGTGCTCCTGAATCAATGTGCGCCTCCCCTCCCTTTCCTCATTCTGGACTGCTTATGTCCTCACGCGATGCCCGCACAGTCCACGATGGTGCGTCTCTGGCTCCTACTTCGTATCCGGCAAGTTCTCATTGTCGTGGTTGTTATAGTCCTCCCCGGCTCCGCAATGTATGCGTTTCTATACTCATTTGGCTCTATATGCTATACTGACCACTGCGGACATCTTCTAGTGGCATGGTCTATGATGATGCCGAGAAGCTCTACGCAGAGGTGCGCGCGGATGCCGAAGCAGTCGTCGATAACGCGTTGTGTGTGCTGTACCCAGACTCTGCCCCACTCTCTTCTGTTGCCTCCGCGCCCGCCTCGGGGCCACTGACAGTGTTTGCGCACAACACGACGCCATTCCCTCGGCGGGACATCGTGCGCGTACCACTCGCCGAGGGCCGGATCAGCTCTGGGAACGTGTTACAGACGACCAGCGACGGCAAGGAGGGTTACGTCGTCCTAGAAGGCGGTGCGGGCGGCGGGCTCGTCCTGCCTAGCCAGATTAGTGCCAAGGACCTCGGTGGTGCGCAAATCTTCATAACCTTTTTTCGGTCGCTATCGTTATCTCATGCTCAGAATTGCGCCATGCAGGTGTCACGGTCCATAGTGCGAACAGCGATTCGTTCGTGTTGGGGAATCGGGCTATCCAGCTTACCGTCGCTGGAGGGCGGATGACCAGCTTATTCGACGTTCGGCTCAAGTGCGTCCTCTATCTCATTTCACCGCTTTTGGGGGGTTCCTGGAATTCCTGACGCATGTGTGGGTGATAATTATAGGCGCGAGCTCATCCCTCAGGGCCAGACAGGAGGCCTGGTCATCTTTGAGGACCACCCGAACTACTGGGATGCTTGGGGTGCGTCATGTTGTACACACACGTACAGGCTTTTGTTACTCACGGGATGGAATTCTGGGGTT
>Ga0307510_10010369_pt1 | contig 11068 bp, 11 predicted proteins | sample 12_EM_MG_FD_207224 | JGI IMG/M metagenome (GOLD analysis project Ga0307510, IMG submission 207224) | Populus trichocarpa ectomycorrhiza microbial communities from riparian zone in the Pacific Northwest, United States - 12_EM | ecosystem: Host-associated > Plants > Roots > Unclassified | place... | reverse complement strand
TATTTTAATGCACAGGAACACAGAAGGAAGCACATTATAACGCCTTGGTGAGCAAGGGCGGGAAATTGAACCACAGTATAGTTGCATCAGAAGGGGACACATTATAATGTAGGTAGCATAGACTGGGGAGAAACCACTACAACATTATAATATAGACTTGATATTATAATGCACAGGAACCACAGAAGGAGGCACATTATAACGCCTTGGTGAGCAAGTGCAAGAAATTGAACGACATTATAATGTACATGGGCATGTCAGTGAGGCAATAGGCTGGGTTATAACATAGTTTATGTGCAGGGAAGCATAGGGAAAGTACATTATAATGTCTTTGGTTAGAGAGGTCGAAGGTATGTTATAATGTACATAGGCCTGGGAGCTCCTTGGGATAATAGGGAGTACATTACAACGTCATATCCTGGATATTGTGGGGTACATTACAAAGGTGCTACATACACACCTCCGCTGCGGTTTGTTACTATATGCTCACATCTGGTCATGCAAACCGGTTCATTGCTTTAATAAACTTTGTCACTTCCCTTGCTATCTTTGGATTTCCTAACAGTGTTTCCATCATCATTGGTTTGCTGATCTTCTTGGCTTGTTGGGTGAGGACCCATCTTTCATGTGCATATGCAGGGCAGGAGAGCATAAAGTGCTCCACTGTTTTCTTCTTCATCTCCACACACTGGACATCTGGCGCTGTCCACCCTTCTTACTTGTTTGAGATACTGGTTTACTGGCATGCATCCAATCCTGAACTGCACTATTCAACTGGTGTCGATGCGACTGAGCTCTTTCTGACTGATCACTTTGAGGAACTTTTTGGAGGGCGTTGACCCATCCAGGCATGTGGCTCTCATTCCCTGTTTGGAGGTATTCCAGTCCTTTTTCCAAATCTTCATCAGGTCATTGTGATGTGCTCTTTTTCTCACTGTGGGGTTGATTAGCAACAATTTTCTCAGATAGGAAGGGAGAAGCTTCTTGTCTGATGTTTTTCCATCTGCTGCCTTCTTTGCTTTGTGGTCAACTTCTTCATTTCCTGTTATTCCCTTGTGTCCGGCAGTCCAGTGGATGGTTAACTCATAGTTACCTTTCTGCCTACATTTCTGGACCTGGTTTGCAATTTTCAGGATTTCTCTTGTGATGTGGTGGCCTGGTTTTCTCATTGCAGAGTGGAATGCTTGGATCACAGCCTGGTTGTCCACCCCTATTGTGCAGGATATGCTGCCATGTCTCTCTGTACTGATGAGGTGCATTCTGAGGAGGATACCCACTAGCTCCACCTTGTGCACTGTGTGCTTGCTTTCTGGTCCCAGGTTGAAGTGGAGTGCGCATGGTGGGTTGCCTGCCCTTGTCAATACTGCAGCTGCTCCTACCTTTCCATTTATGGCCAAGCCGTCTGTGAAAACTTGTACTTCTTTGCTGGCATTTTCTGCTTCTCTTGTGGAGTCTTCTCTGCTTTCAGCTATACTGGTAGCAAAGGGGAGGATTCCTTGTCTTGTTGGGTCCCTTGCTATGGCTGGGATCTTTTCAATTTTCCTTGGGTCGTGCCTATAGGCTGCCAGCAGATTGTTTATGGGAGATTTGTGCTTTTTGATCTTACCTGTTATTTTATTTTGAACTATTCCATATAGTGGGTGTTTCTCTGGGAGCATCACCAGGCGTAGGGCTGCTTTATGGCACCATTTATCTGCTAGTATCGCCGCTGGGAGTAGAAATGCCGTGGCATCTAATGTGTCCATCACTGAGGTGCGCAGACCTCCAGTGATTGCAAGTGCTCCCAATCTTTGTATGGTCACTAGCTGCCCAGTTAGCTTGATCGTCCCGTGCTGCCGCTGCCCATTTTCATATGGTGGTGCACACCAGATATCTATTGTGTATAGCATTCTAGGGATCGCTACGCTGATGTACAGCTTTCTGGCATGACTTGGCGTTAGACCCCACATTGGTTTTGCAAGCCATTTGATTTGTATGGCCCAGCTTGTCCCTTTCCCGATTGTGCAGGCATGCTGTTCTTTCCAGTTTAGGTTTTGATTGAAGATCACTCCTAGATATTTAGTGCTCTTCAAGGGATGGATCTCGATCTGTGGGAGGTTCAGTGGATCTCTTTGCTTTGAGCTGCTGCTGTGTGCGAAGTCAACCAGTGCAAGCTTGGAATACTCGAGGGGGGAGTTGTGCTCGGTTGACCATTCAGCAACTCCCCCTTCCCTGGTCATCATACTCAGCAGTTTCTTGTGTGTTTCCTGGAAAGTATCTGCAATGGCTATCATGACCGAGTCATCTATGTACACCATTGTAGATTCGCCCTCTTCTTTTGGGATGTCTAGGAGGTCAGCATTGTAATACTGATACATTCCCATCGAGAGTGGGTCGCCTTGTCCTATTCTGTTGTTGATAGTAATAGGCTACGATGTGTACCCATCGAACTTTAGGGTGGTGACCCTTCCCCATAGCATGTTGTGGATGAAATCCACTATCTTCCTAGGAATGCAACGGTTGCATAGATTGTGCTCTAGGCACAATGGAACCACATTAGGGAACACACCTTCTATGTCCAGGAATAGTGCTGATGTGACCTTGCCCACTCTCCAGGAAGTTTTGATCGTGTTTGCTAAGAGATGCATGGTGTCTGTTGTTGTGCATCCCAGCCTTCCTCCAAAGTGGTTAGCCAGTAGTAGCTGGTGCTTCTCTGTTATGAAAGTCAGCTGCTCTGCGACTACCGCTGTGAGCACTTTCCACATCGTGTTGAGGAGGGCTATCAGTCTATATGCCTTGGATACGTCATATCTGGGCTTCCCTGGCTTCCTGAGTACTACCGTGATGAAGGATTTCCAGGGCTTGTACATCAGCTTTCGCTTGAACATGGTGTTGTATATGCTTAGCAGTCTGTCGATCAGTATGTCTGCGCATTTCATTAGCACTATGTTCGGTATGCTATCTGGCCCTGGAGCCTTGTATGGTTTTAGTTTGCAGAGCTGTTTATGGATCTGTTCAGCTGTGATTTTGACACCACCTTGGCATTGCTGTGGGTACTTGGTGCTTGTTTGGTCTGCGTTCTCTGCTGGCTTTGGTGGGAAGAAACTTTTGGCAAGTGCATCACTCTTTTCGCCATTAGTCCTTGCAGAGATCTCCTGCCTCTCTACTTTGTACTTCAGCACTGGGATTCTGGCTTTGCCTCCATCTGTTGTTGGGGCTGTGACATAGCAATTCGCCGTCCAGATATCTGGCTCATCTGCACATTCAAGCCAGTCTCTCCAGTGCTGTTTCCTATTGTATTCAAGGGTGCCTTTGTACCTTTTTGCCGCCTCCTTATGCTGGGCGTATATTGCATGGTCTAGCTTGTTGCGATGCCTGTAGGATTGTCTGCCTAGTTTATTGGACCAGCTACGCATCTGCGTCAGTTCCTTCGTCCACCAGCGCTTTGATTTGGAGGTGAACTCCATGACTGGCACCTGCTCATGTATCGTGCTTTGGATGGCCTCCGTTACGCTACCGCACCTTTTGTCTAGCTGCCTCTAGTTTAGTATCTGCTCCTCAGGCTGCACCAGACCCAGATGCATTGCTAGGGACTTTTGGAATTCCTCCCAGTCCACTTCTTTGAAGTTGGGGATTGGTTTGATCTTGCTTGTGACCAGTCCTAGGCTTAGCTCCATTAGTATTGGGAGGTGGTCGGTGTTTATGCCCCTGTGTTCACTGAGGGTGTCACATGCTGTTACCATACTGATGGAGTTCTCGGAAATGAAGACGTGGTCTAGCCTGCTCTAGAGCTTGGTGATGGTGTGGCAGTGGGTTGGGATGCCGCTGGATAGAGCTAAATCCAGACCAGCTTCAGCTACCGCTTCTATCAGTGTCTCAGCTGCTGCTAAAGCATTGTCAGTGAAGAGCCTCAGGTTGCCAGGGTCGTCCCAGTATGGATGGTGCCTGTTAAAGTCCCCCAGTGTTAAGGCTTCAATGGGCCTTGATAGTACAACTTGTACTAAGAGTGAACTGGTGGTGAGTACTTTGAAGGAGTAGAAGTCTCTAGTGTTGCTAGAGATGACTCTGAGTGGCTTACGTAAGAAGTGGGAAAAGGGGGGGCACTTGGGGAGCTTTCAAGAATGTTGGTATTGGAAACCAAGTCAAGCTTAGGGCTTGACTGTCAAAATACAGGGCACTTATATACAGGCAGGTGGGTGCACGTGCTACAATCACTAAAGTAGGTAGTTCTGGTCAAGAGGGGCCTGTCTGTAACGTATGAAGGTCCGCGGATGAGTGCTGCGGTCTGTATGAGTCAAACAATAGAAAGTGAGCAAGAGCAAATGAGATATGGACAAGTTGCCTAATCGATCCTTAACGGGAGAACAATGGCAGCAGGTCATTCCAAGAAGAGAAGCGTCATCATGATGCGATGACGATCATGAAGATTGAGGCTGATCCAAGGAGATCTGATCTCCACATGCCCATTCTGGTCTAATGGGCATCTAGCATAAGCAACTACCCTTTAAGGTAGTCAGTATTGATGGTGACCCAATTAAGGGCCATGTTGCTATCCGTATTGTCTGCGGAGCTCTGCGTGGATGAGGGATTGTCTGCGGATCCTTCTGAGGAGGTCAGCTGGTGGTCTGGACTCTGGGGCAAGGTGCTGGCTATAGGCGATAAGGCTGGAGGGGTGATTGACTGGTAACTGCCTTCACGACTGGTACATTGTCGTATGGGTGCTGAAGAGGGACTTGTGGGTGACAGAGAGTGCTTGTGGGACACAGGACTGCTGGGCTGGGTGAGGTATTCCTCCCAGGGTGCGATGGGGGACTCTTCTGGGGACAAGGTATGTGTCTGTCCTCCAGGGACGTCAGGTTCATAGTAAGTGACTGGTTCTGGCTCTAAGGGTGGCACGTCCTCCATGGGACTGTCTGGGTCTTCTAGTGGGTTCTCCACTGGGGGTGGCTCTTGGTACATCTCCATTGAGGAGTAGTCCTGTCAATGGATGTTCCAGGGGATGGGGACAAGGGGTAGGACTGGTGGTTGATCAAGGGGTGACAATGGTTTGGGTGGTTCACTGGGCAGTAGCGGTGGCAGCTCTGGTAGGGATGGTGGGTTCAATGGTAGTGGTTGCTTAGCCATGAGTGGTGGCTTGGGTGTGATGATAAGGAGGGGGTTCAACAAGGATGAGAAAAATTGGGGTGGATCATAACACCCAGCCAGATATTGTGCACGCTGCCATCCTGGCTTTGCTCCAGGTTTCAGCAGTTATCACTGTGGTACTTTGTTAGTAGATTGATGGTATTGTTACTCTCACCATCATTGTAGATGTTGAATATTGTTAATTTTCCCCATGCACTGTTGAATTGGATGACTGTAATGTCGCTTGACGGGAAGTCAAGCTGGTTCCAGCTGTCTGTACTGATTTGTGCATTTATCAGCATGAGCGATCTCGATTTTTCAGGTCTATTCAGGTGTGGAGTGGGGTAGATTGAGATCCAGTCCCTAGCCGCTATCAAGTGGCCGGTGAAGGCAATTGCTGGTTCCTGCAGTGCTATGACATCAATGTTCATGGATGTTAGTTTATTGCTACTTAACAGGTCATCTTGACAGGCGGGCGATTTGTTCACATTTTGCTGCCATATTGAGATCCTATTCTTTACTGCCATCCCGGGGGGTTATGGGGGTTGGTCTTGACTGTGTTGTCCGCTCCTGTCGGTTCCATTAACCATGGCTCTATGCCTCTAGGAGGTTTGCCTTCCTCCCTGGGATGATTGTGTGGGATCTGGATCTGGATACTGTTAGGGTTTTCATGCCCGTTTCTGCCCGCCTTTCTGTGATTCTGGCCTTTATATATCTGGCACAGTCTGGGGGCCTGCTGCCTGTTGCCCATAGTGGGTAGGGAGTTGATGGCATACTTTGCCGGGAACCTATCCCACATTGGGATACTGCTTGGGCATACCATGAGGGACCAATCATGCGCTGTGGGGTAGTACAGCATCGCGTTCTCCAGATTTTTCTTGTCATAGATTATACATCTCCTGAGGAATTCCAGGCAGTTTCTGCTCCAGCTGGCATGTAAGTCATCCACACAGGCTACACAGAAGGTTTTATTTCTGTTTATGCATGTGCTTGTGTGATGCTCATCCCTGCAGTTCCCAAAGGTGTCCTTCTCTGATGGGCATCCGGCAACAAAGTGGCCCCATCTCCTACATTTCATGCATTGCATGGGCTTGTGTTTCTGCTTTGTTGGCCTGACCTTTGTACTGCAGATAACTAGTCTGTCTTTGATAAGGATGTTAGCATTATCCACAGATGTAAGGGTTATGATAGCATATGCATGTGTTTGATCTGGCCTCCTCCTCTCCATCAGTTTTATCCATCTAGCTTTGCTTATCACATTTAAGTTTAGGCTGTTTGCCTCCTTGATCTTGTGTAGGTGCTTGTCATTGCTGGGCTTGAAGGTGATTGGTACTCTCGGTACTATCAGGTTGAAGGCTCTCTCCCTGATGTGGGCCTTGGGGGAGAAGGCATTTGCAAAAGTCACTTCATTGTATGTTTCTCTGATCCAGCTGACTGCCTCTTTACTGTTTAGCATGAGGAGTACTGCTTGCCTGCACATTTTGAGGGCCGCAACTACTTTGATGTCCTTTGGTTTGTTAACATCTGTTACTCCCACAATGGACTCATTGGCTTTATCTATCATCACTGTAAGGCTCTTTGTCAGGATGTTGTCAGCATCCTTGTTGTAGATATCTATGAGGATTTGTTTCACCTTTCAGTCCATATTGCTCAGGACTCTAGGATCTGCATGGGCTCTATTGGATGGCGCAGGTTTAGATATCACTCATAGGTCATCAGTGCGTGCGACGGGCACGGATGCCGAAGGGCCGCCGTCAGCGGCCTTCGGTGGGGCAGAGGAACGAGCCTGTGGGGGCCCAGCAGAGGAACGAGCCGGTGCAGGCCGGGAAGGGGGCAAGGCGGACCGGAACGCGGAACGGAGGGGGCAAGAGGCAGATGCCGTGCTGCGAGACGTTCGGGCACTTGGCATCGTGCTCCGACGCCGGGTGGCCGCCACCACAAATAGGGCAGACGACCGAGCCAGCGGGGCTTCGGCAGCGCTGTGCATCATGGCCAAGGCAGAGGCAGCGCGAGCATTCAGAGAGAGCAGGACGAGAGACGTACTTACGGGCTTTGGTGCAATGACCAAACAGGAACGGAGGGTTCTGGATCAAATCCTTGAGACGGGATCCATCACTATCCAAGAAGGCAAACGCGACAGAGCCATGGCATGACCCCTCTTTTCTGGCCGTCAGCCAGTGAGGTTCGCCAAAGAGCAGGAGCCCCTGGCAATTAGTGTTGCGACTCAGTTCGTCGCGAATGGTCTTTGGCCGACGGGAGGGGTGACGACGAGGTCTCCCTCATGGTGGGCACAGTGTCTAATATGACCTTGGTGTAACCCCTGGTGGGAGTTGAGCCATAGGCGGAGCCAAAGACTCGCGCGAAGATATGTCTGAGGCGGAGCACCGCGTCAAGGGGTGGGTCGCCGCTGAAGACAAGCACAAAGTTGCGGGCGGACTGTGAGCTCCATCTGCCGCCGATTAGATCAGCACCAACGTGGGCGCCGGAGGCTTTGATCAGGGACTGTACTTGACGGACCAAAGAGGCCGCGTCTCCGGCAGGGCCAGAGGCAGCAGGCGCATTGGGGTCCTTGGACAGTGTGAACTCCGAGCGGGAGATGGGCTTGGGAGGGGCGGCGGGCTTAACGGCGGGCGTCTGTTGGGGATGGGAGTGGCGAAGGAGCAGGGCGGAGACGACGGCCTCTTTGGTGGTTCGCTTGGCCGACAGCTTGGGGGCCACCGGGAAGCACGTGTTGTGCAAGTTCACGACCATGTCTTTGGTCATGGAGTCGAGCTGTGCGCGGGTGAGGAAACCTGCAGCAGCTTCGGCACGAGTAGGTGGGGTGATGCGGGGCTTCGCAGCACTCTGGGCAGCAATGCTGGCCCAGGTCTTCTTCCCTTTTTTGCCCGCGACGTGCCAGCCTACGTCGGCGGCGGTCGGGGGGGGAAGGGGATGGCGAAGACTGCACCTCGATTGGGGCCGACGCGCGATCGCCCAATGAGGTGAGTGGGGGGGCAGAGGGTTCTTTGGGTGGCGCGAAGGAGGGGCGAACTCCGAGGCGGCGGGCGCGGTGCGACTCAGTGACGTCGGCGAGGATCTGGGCCTCTGCGAGGCGGAGCCTGGTGAGGGACAGGAACGCGGTGTCAATCGCAGGAAGCGGGGGAACTTCGGAGGAATCAGCGCGGGAGCGGAGACAGAAGTCGGTCCAGTCCTCGCGGACGTCGGACATTGCTCCACGTTGCTGGCCGTCAAGGACGGCGTCTGGTTCGAGGCTGAGAGCGCGCCGGACAACGGTGCCAAAGTAAGGGTGGATCTCGTTGGCGCGATCCATGGGGTCGGTCGGGAACGGCCGCCCGTCGAGGCCAGGGGCGTCATCCATGACGCTGTCCTCGTCAGGGTCTGGGGTGGCGTCTGCGGCAGTGTAACTGAGGGGGTCCGAGACGTCGCCGCCCCATGCGCGCTGAAGGAGGGAGGTGCCCAACTCCTGGCGGTCGAGCTCTGACTCATCGTCTTTGCCCGGGTACCACTCAGCGGCATCTCGTTGCGCGGTCTCAACTTGAGCCAGGCGGGAGCCAATGTCCGCAATGGCGGTTTGGACCGGCTGGAGGGTGGCGGCGAGGAGGCGTAGCATGCGGTCCTCGGCAGTCTCGGAAGTCGTGGGGGGGGGGGCAGGCGACGGTGTCACCGACCGGTAGCTTTCTACCAAGGTAGGAATCGCGGGGGAGACAGGAATACCCTGAGGTCGTGCCATCTCAGTCGAGGCGACGGTACCGGACACTCCTTCGGGCTCGGCCGCCATCAAGACGTCGGGAGGCGTCAGTAGAGAAGCGTCCGCTGTGTGGGGTGGTTCACTCAGAGTGGACCTGAAGATCCGGCCGGCGCTTGCGCAACTCCGGTGCCCAGCAACGGCGGAGCGATCTCTGACTGAGTGACTGGGGGGGCAGGCTGGCTCACCTGGAAATCCGCCTTTGTCGGCATCTTGTCCAGCTTCTGACTGGGAGACGGGGAGGGGCTGCGAGTGCATGAAGCGCTCCGAGCTCGGGAGACGCTACGGCTGGCCCGGATGGGGTCAGCGCGGCGACCCTTGCGGCGAGTCGGGCCGAGGATTTAGAGTGGACGACGTCCTTGGCAGCAGCGAGGCGGGCAGCCTCCTTGCGCTCCTCGGTCTCGATGGAGAGGTTGTGTTTGAAGGACGCGAGTTCGCTGATCATCTCAGCGCGTGTGGACGCTTCCTTGGCCTGCCACTCAGGGAGGAGGACGTTCTCCTTCCAGTCTCCTAAGTCGGCGCGCGCTTCCTCAAGCGCGGCGGCCTGGAGCCTCTGTAGCTCGGCGTTGTATGTGAGGCGAGCGTCATCGTTGGCATCCTTCTTGGCCGCGTCGATCTTTCCAGACCGGTAGGCGTCGAGGGAGTCACGGGTGTGCTGGGGGGGGTTGGGAGGCGTCGTCCAGGAGATGCTCCGAGAAGTAATGTTTCATCGCCTCGAGGAGGCGGCGTGCCCACTCTTCGACACGAGGATCGGAGATGAGGGTGAAGAAGTCAGGGGCGTGGTCGGAGATGAGGTGAAGGGTAGCTGCCTCCCGTGCAGCGACAGGTTCCCCATTGACCCGGGCCTCGAGGATGGGGTGAGCGGTGCGGATGTAATCATTGAGAATGGACTCACGGGCGGCCTGGATCATCCCGTCGCAGGCGGTGAGGTTGACGTCCCAGGCCGACATGGACGGGTCAATGGGGGTGTAAGACATGTTGGCCGTAGCCAAGGGCAGAGGAGGGATAAGCGACAATGCGGGCGAGAAACGAAGAGATGTATTCCTTGGTGGGCTACGTACAACGACCAGCAGTAGGGATCTATTTCCCTAGGTGATGGTGGTTGAGAGGTGACCAAAATGATTCCGATACTCCAACTGACAACGAGCACAAGGTGACAAGGAGCGATGTTTGACAGTAAGGCTAAGGCATGTAACTTAGAATGGAGAGCAAATATAACTAAAAGGGGAAAAGGGATACTGATGCCCAATTCCGACCTTATACTGTAGCAAATCACATTAGCCGGTATTAACTCGCGAGGCGTTAATAGAACCTCCCGAATCTCTGATGAAAGGGCAAAGGGCACACGGGACGATGGGTCAAGGGTTCAAATTTTCAAATACTACGATATTAAGGCTGGCGGTGACTTATTTTATTCCTCAGTCCTAGCTTCATACCCCAAGCCTACTATCGTCTCCTTAACTTGCAATCATGACCTCGATCTTGCAAAGGTTTCTTCCCTCTGGCAGTGTATTCGCTATTCGCATTCGCAAGAAGCGTCCATGTGAAACTGGAGGCACTACATCTCATCCGAGTCCTCCCAGCACTGATTCGCACGAATTTCGACTTCTCTCCGAAGCTGGCGATGTCATCCAACTCGTCTTTCCAATGGTCCAGGCTGTCGCGGGGGTGATACCAGTAGCAGGAACATCACTCAAATCTGCGGTCGACGGTTTACTCTGTATCATTCAGATAGTCGACGTACGGCCGCTTGCTCTGTTTCGCGGTATTCCTTCTGATTGCATTCCAGACAACCAAGCGAAACAGGGCAGATATTGATGACCTAGCTTCGCAAGTTCGTCAATTGTTAGAGTTCTTATCGCGGGAACCCCAGCCGCGGGATGAGGTGGAAACCGGGCGGAGAACGGCCTTAGCACAGTGTGTTTTCGTCCTCCAGTCATTTTCGATATCCAATCACATAGCTCGTTCAGACGTCTCCAAGGCACCTCGCGCAAATTGATGAAGATGCAAGGACGTCGCAGTTTTACCCTCGCATACAATTCTATTACGCAAGATATTGCCGGATGCAACAAGGATATTGACCGTTTTCTGCGGGAATACGGGGTAGTCCTACCTTTCACAAATGATGCCTTGCGTTTCCTGACCATACAAATTGTCTCAGTTCTACAGCCTAGCATCTATCGAGAGACAGCTCAGGCAAATGCTGGTGTCTCCTCGTGA
>Ga0307510_10010368_pt1 | contig 11068 bp, 4 predicted proteins | sample 12_EM_MG_FD_207224 | JGI IMG/M metagenome (GOLD analysis project Ga0307510, IMG submission 207224) | Populus trichocarpa ectomycorrhiza microbial communities from riparian zone in the Pacific Northwest, United States - 12_EM | ecosystem: Host-associated > Plants > Roots > Unclassified | place... | reverse complement strand
TAAAGCACTACCAAGAGATATTAGTAAGCTGATCAATCTGAGGCATCTTGATGTTGGTTGCACTCTTGATGAAGATTTATGTGAAAATTTAGAGTATATGCCTCGTGGGATTGAAAAATTAACTAGTCTACAAACGTTGTCATGTTTTGTGGCTGCTAAAAATAGGAGTTCTAAATCCAAGAAGGTTGGTGGATTGGATGAGTTGAGTGAATTAAATGAATTGAGAGGGAGGCTAGAAATAAGAGTAAAGGGATATAAGAGCAGTTCTTGTATATCAGAATTTAAAGGAGCAAAATTGATAGAGAAAAAATATCTTCAGTCGTTGACCATATGGTGGGACATACAGGAAGATCTTATTTCAGATATTTTATTGTATGATAAAATGTTGGAAAGCCTCGAGCCAAACTTGAGTCTTCAAGAGTTGAAAGTGAGAGGCTATAAAGGCATCAGGTTTCCACATTGGCTTTCAGAACTCTCAAATCTTGTAAGCATTCATCTAATATTCTGTCCAAGACTTAAGCATATCCCTCCCTTAGATAAAATCCCTTCTCTTAGAGAAATGTTGATTATGCATTTGAATAATTTGGAGTACATGGATAGCGAGGGGGATGGAGGAAGAGGAGTTTCAGGATTTTTCCCATCTTTAAAGAAACTTAGCATCTATAATTGTCCTAATCTGAAGGGATGGTGGAAGAAGAGTAGAGATGAGAAGAGTGATGATAATGATGAGTCATTAAAAGAAATGCTATGTTTTCCATGTCTTTCTTCCTTGAGCATTGTTGATTGTCCAAACTTGACTTCAATACCGTTTTTTCAAACTCTCTCAATTCTCTTTTTGTTGAGAGCTAGTTCAATACCATTACAGCAGACAATGGAGATGACATCACCAGTCTCTTCTTCTTCTTCTTCCCGTCCTCTCTCCAAATTGAAGAAACTATATATTTATTTCATTGATGATATGGAATCTCTTCCAGAAGTAGGGCTGCAAAATCTCTCTTCTCTTCAACAACTATCGATTAGGGGATGCTCAAGATTGAAGTCTCTGCCACTGCCTGATCAGGGGATGCCTTCTCTTCAGAAATTAAATATCATCAGTTGCAAAAAATTAGAGTATCTATCTCAATCTGGATCGCAAAGGATACCCTACCTTACCTCTTTGCAAGAATTAGAAATATCTTACTGTAGTGGAGAGTTGAGAGTGATAGAATATCGAGGCACGAGGTTTCCAAGTTGGCTTTCACATCTCTCAAATCTGGTAAGGGTTCATCTACGACATTGTAGAAGACTTGAGCATCTCCCTCCCTTACATGGAATCCCTTCTCTTGAAGAATTGTCAATCGCATATATGGATAGTTTGGAGTACATAGATAGTGAGAGGGTTGGAGGAAAAGGAGTGTCGATGTTTTTCCCATCTTTAAGGAAACTTCGTATCTTTAGTTGTGGTAGACTGAAGGGATGGAGGAAGAAGAGTAGAGATGAGATGGATGATGATAGTGATGAGTCAGCAAAAGAAGGGTTGATAATGCTCTGTTTTCCACGTCTTTCTTCCTTGAGCATTGTTGATTGTCCAAAGCTGACTTCAATGCCGTTGTTTCCAACTCTCGATGAAGATCTTTATTTGTGGAGGACTAGTTCAATGCCATTACAGCAGACAATGGAGATGACATCACCAGTCTCTTCTTCTTCTTCTTCATCTATCCGTCCTCTCTCCAAATTGAAGAATCTAGAAATTTATATCATTGATGATATGGAATCTCTTCCGAAAGTAGGGCTGCAAAATCTCTCTTCTCTTCAACAGCTATTTATCTATGGATGCGAAAGATTGAAGTCTCTGCCACTGCCTGATAAGGGGATGCCTTCTCTTCAGAAATTACTTATCAGGCATTGCAGAGGATTGAAGTCGCTATCTGAATCTGAATCTCAAGGGAGGATACCCTTCCTTCCCTCTTTGCAAGAATTACTACTAAATGGCTGCAGTGAAGAGCTGAGCGGAAGAACAAGAGGATGGGGAAAGGAGAGCGTGGAGGAGTGGCCTATCATTAAACACATTCCATATATTTTTATCGAGGACGGCTACATTCAAAAGGAGGGTCGCTATGTAAAGGGTAGCTTACATAAAGGTATTTAACCTCTCCCTTCCTTCGTTAACTCTCTCTCTCTCTCTCTATTTATTTTGTTACCCACAAATCTCATCTTTTCATATTTGACGGTTAGAGCATTTTCACCGTACGGATATTATTTAGCCAAGCATTTTCATCTTTATTCTTAAATACAAAGGTTTTTAACCTCTCCCTTCCTTCCTTAATTTAATTTCTTTTATTATTACTCCATACTCTCTCTCTCTCTCTGTATTTATTTAATTTATTATCCACAAATCTCATATGATAAAATTATTATTGTTTTTCTTTGAATATTCGCAACATTTTTCAATTAACTGGGAAAGGGGTTCAGCTCCCCCTCAACAAAATGACAAATTACCCAAAATTTCTCAATTAAATGATAGTAACTACAAAAAGGAAAGTCTCCTCCAATCACCTAATCTATCCTCAAAAATTTGATTTTTTTTTTAAGAACAGAACTCGAAAACAAAAAAAACTGAAGGCACAATGATGGTGTTGGAGCTACCAAGAGAATAACATTGTTTTCATGTAATACCATTTTCTGATTGATACTTTGCATTTATGGTGTTTTCCAGGCCATTAGCAAGCTTCTATGAGATTACTATCTTATCGTTTTACAGATGGTGATGCATTCCCACTTTCTGAATTCCAAGGCACAGGTATATATTGTTCTTAAAGCTGGCTAAGTAAGTGCTACTGCTAAAACATCTTTATATCATACAAGACAGATAAAGTATGATGCATGCGTTTAATATTCTAATTTTTTTCGCAGTTCTCTGAGCAATTTAGTGTTGATGGATAGAGGGACAGTGCAAGGAAATGGCCCTTGACCGTCTGTCTACAACAGCCTTCAAGCAAGCATGTGAGTTTTATTTACTTTTAAGATTTTTCAATTGCCCCCAAGTGTTTTCCATCTCTTTCGAATGCATTTGGTCTGTTTTCACATACTCAGTCCATTTGTCCTTGACCTTTCTACTGGTGTGCCATCCATTCTCAACTTTGAGAAATATGCCGGCATTCCGTAATCTCTTTCGTCTTATTTTTAATCATCTGTTTGTTGATTTTGGAGTTGTTATGTATTCACAGGGTGCAGTTCCAGTAACATTGAAGCAGATAAGCTGAGCTTCAGATTCCGGGGATGTGTTAGGAATTTCACAACCTCCATATTAGGAATAGATAATCTGTACATATTGACTTTCCTATTGTAATGCCTAACTTGTAGGGAGATAACCTATAATGTAGTAATTGATTCCTAACTTGTAGGAATGTCTGGAATCCTGCTAGTATAAGTACATGATGAGATCAATAATATATTCATTCCAGCAAACTCAATCTCTTCTTCAGTGTTTCATGGTATAGAGCTGGACTAAGATCCTAATTTATCATCACACCCTAATCTCTCGTGTAACATCTCTCCTTTTCAGCAACCATGGCCGATATCGAAATACCACCAACACCTTCTGTTCCTGGCAAGAAAATTGCCGACCCTGACACCAAAAAAACAGAGACTTCTATGGATTTTTCAGAGGCAAGCCTCTCAAATCCCTATTTCACTCATCATTCAGATCATCCAGATTTGATTTTGATTTCAAAACCCTTGAATGGAGACAATTATTCTACTTGGAAAAGGGCAATGACTCTCACCTTAAACTCCAAGAACAAACTATGTTTTGTCAATGGTTCAATCAAAGCCCATTCAGAAAAAAAATAATCATGAAGACTATGTAGCCTGGTCTCGGTGCAATGATATGGTTCACTCCTGGATCGTCAATACTCTTAGTCCAGAAATTTCAGACAGTATGATCTATTACTCTACTGCTCATGAAGTTTGGGAAGACCTTCGTGAGATATTCTTTCAAAGCAATGCACCTCGCATCTTTGAAATTCAGCGAGATATCGCTTGTCTTCGACAAGAGCAACTCTCTGTCTCTACCTATTACACAAGATTGAATGGTCTATAGGATGAACTAGTTTCCTATAACGATATAATACATGGAGCTCAACAAGATCAACAAAAATTGATGCAATTTCTGATGGGATTACATGATTCTTACAGTGCTATTCGCGAAAAAATCCTCCTGATAAATCCCTTTATTTCAGTTCGCCAAGCATATTCCTCCATCTCACAAGAAGAAAGACAACGTATCCTAAGCTCAACGCACACAACAAGTGATTCTTGTGGTAGCGCCACCATGGTGGTTCGAAACAGCAGTAGTACACCCACTATAAATTTTAGTGGAGGATCGGCAAGATCCAAACGGTTTGACCACTCATATGGATAGCATGATCTCCAATCAAAAGAAAAGTCGCTGGAAAATTTTAACAGAGGACACAGATTTCATCAAGACAGGCGTTGTCCTAGCTCTGACGGAGGGCACCCTTATTGTTCATAGTGTGGAGAAGCGGGCCATTGGATCCAAACTTGTTATGAGTTGCATGGATACCCAGCAGGTCATCCAAAGGTAAAATATGGGTCAGGCCAAGATGTTTTAGCAACAATAACAAGCCTGAGGCCAATCATGTGTCCAAAGACTTCTAAAAAAAAAAGATGGACAACCAATTGTTGGGATTTCATAGGCTCAATTAAAATAGCTCTTATCACTTTTTGATAATAAATTTTTTTATTTTTTTTAAAAATATTTTTAAAATACAAAAATAAACAGTAAAAATCAAAAGTCTTGAGAGAGCTTAAAAAAAATAAAAAGAAAAAAAAAACTAGCCCTCCGCCATCTTTTTCCCCTACGTACCGTCACTAAAGGAATCAGGTCACCTAAACAAAAACTGCCTGAATTAGCCAGCCACCGGTCTCCAGTCAGGACCAAGGAACCATCTTAGCAACATCACGCCGCATCGAAGCAGCAACAGTGATCCCTCAAAAAAGGGATATATCGACGGTAATATATATCAGGTTTTGTTCTTAAACCTGATCCCATTTTATAAAGAGTTCCATAGATAGTCTTGTTTAGCTTGCGTAGGTCCTCAGTACAGGAAGCATGCATGATCATCTTAGAAAAATCATGAGTGTAGAGAGACTCCATATATATAGCGTATTTATTTATTTAGTTGTTTCGCTAAGATCATGCACAGACTTGAGTTTTCTTTTGCTAAATAACAAACAACGTGGTTAGTAGTTATTTAACCTTATTAATTAGCAACGTGGGGACATAACCTTATTAATTAGCAACGTGGTTTTTGCCCATGTTTAAGGTCAATGAACTCATAGCGAGCCACTGCCACTGCCTTGAACAATAAAAAAAAACACACTTTTTAAATTTTCAACAAAATAATAATGACCTAGAAATTTGAATATACATGTATAAGGTTTCTTAAATGACCAAATCTCTCTCATTCCTTAGTTCCTTACTTCCAACTTTACCCCCCAAAAAATACATTCCATTATAGGAAAAAAATATTTTTTCATTTAATTTCATATACTTAATCCAAATTTAGTGTTTTATCAATTTTCCCTTACCTATCTCACGGATTTACTTTGTTGAAAAAACTATTTATTTCTCTTTATTCTTTTATTATCAAATAAAAAGGTATAATTTATTGTAATAACATATTCCACACAAAAAGAATTCCTTAATTAAGTTTTTTTTATAAAATCATATGAGTAAAACAAATAATAATTAACTGTAAATTTATTAAGAATATTTAAAGAATAAATTAATAATTTTTTTGAAACTTCATTTTTCAAAGACTCTAAAATAATTTTACCCAACATAACTAAACAAATAAGAAAAGAAAAAAAAATTGACCAGGCAAGGTAGGCCTAGCATGCTTGGGCTTGCCAAACCTAGCCTGAACAGAGTCATTGACCCGTTGTCCCTGCAAACAATCGAAAAAATTGGAGGGCCCTTGATTTGGCTTCCAAACACATGTAACATGTGTTTGACAGTGAATTTTAATATATATATTTTTATTAAATTTTTTTTTGTTTTAAATACTTTTCTAAAATCAATAATTTAAAAGATAATTAATACCACACTTACCAACAACCCATCAACCCATCACCGCAACCTCGAGACATATTTTAGTTCACCGAAAAGGACACGAGCATAGAAATTCAAAACTATAGTGCAACAAATCTTTGACAAATACAGAAGCAAAGTGTTCTAGAGGAGACACAGAGTTTACTCATTAACATTCAGGGTAGCCTAATGATATATTAGGCTAGCTAAAAGGTATGGCTAAAGATTACGATGCATTTGATTGTCTAAAGATTATTATGTACAAGGACAAAAGGTACAAGAATTCTTAAATGTCCCTGTTGCTTCGGGTGCTTGCTTGGCGTATCAAGTATTCTTTTCCTCCACTTTCTCCGAGAATTACATGGTGTCTGCAACAATGTTCAAGCATGTGGGGAGTGCATTGAAATCCCTTCCTTTATTCCATGTAGCAGAAAGGATTGACTAGTTGCCTTGATTTTTGTAAACTATGGCCTGATTAGAAGCAAGATTATATATTACCCAGAAATCATTTAGTATAGCAAGTTCTGAGCGACTTTCACTCTCTCGTCCCCTCGGTAATGGATTGTGTTAAATTTGGCAGACTTCCTTGGAAAAGAACGTTATCTGTTTCTCCCAAACACTATTCTTCCCCATGGCAGGATGAGGCTAGATTCATGAAGTTTGAGCAAATGGATGGACTTAATCTACTGACAGCCACAAATTCCTGTTCCGAAGATAAGTAATCTTCTGTATCCACTAGAAACTTCATGAATGTGTTGTTTTTTGAACTTTGATGTTGCCACAACACTGCAAATAATTGTGTGGTGGTTTGTGTTGAAAGGAAAGCAGATTTTGATTTTTTTAAGAAAACAAAGGAATTTATTTATCGGTTGGATTAAATGAATTGATCAACCGGTTTAAAAACGATTGACCAGTTTAGTTAACATAATACAATTCCAATTTAAATAATGATTTTTTTATATTATTTTAATTCCTTACTTATATGAGGTTTTATATTTATAAAAATACTTGTAATTTAGCATTATTAGAAGTAGCACAAAAAAAAAACTAAAAAATCCTAAAAATAACACATGATAAAATTATTTTTTCCTTTCAATCTTCTTCTTATTCTTAAAATTTTTAACATTACATTGCCGTAATGATATTATACAACATATATTTTACTTCCTACAGTTTGAAACTCAGAACAAAACAATGGGGTGTTAATTTGATATGTAGTTTGTGGTTTCTTAGATATGGACTCGAATGAGTAACCTGTCCCTATCTCAGCTGCCATCCGCTTCCCACCATCCCAACAAAAGGCCACCATTAATTTAATGCTGGATCAGACCCTCCTTGATATGTCCAACTCTTGAGGGAGATGCATGATGAACTGGCAATGGGATAAATCAATCATTCTTCAAATATTGAGTAAATCTTTATTTGATCTCTCTGTATTTTTAGTGAAATGATTAGCCGATCCCTTTGGTTGAAAAAATCCAATGGTGATTAATCCTATATTTTTCATATTTATTACTAGCCTGGTTCTTTCAAGTAGTGGTTTTTCTTGAAAAAATAACTTTGTTTTCTCTAAAATATCTTTCATTGGTATTCAAATTTGAAAAATTAAAATTGCATTTTTAAAGGACAGTTTAGAAATTATAAAAAATAAATAACAGCTAGTTGCGGTCAAGAAACCAACTTATGATTTTCAAAACAGCAGGAACTAACTTACAAAATTATTAAAAAAACATAGGAGTTAAATTAGAAATTACTCTTAAACATTTTAAACATCTTAGTTCAAGGCAGGCGCATGGCATATATTCAAAGCATTTGCATGAACCATGCGCACAAGCATTAATTTGCATGTTACTTCGACAGAAGATAAGGGGTGTGAGATCTCTCCATTGATTAGATAAGGTACGGCTAGCCAGCTAGCCCCTTTAATTGACCTTACCTCCTTTTCCTTGTATTGTCCTTCGTCTCTTTCTCACATGCATCTCCTAAGCAGGACGAACATTCCTGCACATGGACTTTTCGATTTAACAAAGTTGCACAGAGCCAGTACAGAGTCAAGCAGAGTTAAGGCCAAACCGTGAAAAAGAAAGCAGTAAATGAAACAAAGTGCCTCATCAACCCAAAAAGAAACATGAACAGAAAAGCTTAGAATTACTTTTACACTGTTTAGTTAGTACAGTACTTACTAAACATGAAGAATCTATAATTTCTTTGCCATATTTTCTCTACTATTCATCAATTTTCTTCCCTCTTAGATTTCATTGTGAAGAAATATGTTTTTTTTTAACCTTAATATAGGTTATTTTTGTGTCATATGGGACGTTTTAGAAATTATGAACAAATATAGTTAGAGTTTTCAAAGATACTAAAGCCCATATATGGTCATTTGACAAACCACGAATGAGAGGAGTATTTAAAAAAAATATATCCTACATTGAATAAATAAACAATATAAAAATAATAATAAATCATCCATCACAAGATTTTTTTATTTTTAAATAGAATCGAATCTCAGTCATTTAATCTAATATATACTCTCCCTCCATGCATATATGCACGAATAATTTTTTTTTTTAAAATAGAATCGAATCTCAGTTATTTAAGGAAAGTGGAAATGGAAGTTTTCTTTCATAATTAAGTGGTGTTTTGCCAAGCTACATCCATCACCTTCGTATCCCAACCAAGGGCGGAGGAGTATAGGAGGCTAAGGTGGGCTGTAGCCCAGGTTAAAAAATAATTATTAAAAAACTCAATACTCTCCCTGCATAACCTTTACATCATATCTATGAAGGGAATTAAGGGTCGCTTGAACCGCTTGCCTTCTGCCTGCGTTGGTGATATGGTAATGGCCACTGTCAAGAAGGGGAAGCCTGATCTCAGGAAGAAGGTTATGCCTGCTGTCATTATTAGGCAGCGTAAGCCTTGGCGCCGAAAGGATGGTGTTTTCATGTATTTTGAAGATAATGCTGGTGTCAGTGTGAACCTCAAAGGAGAAATGAAAGGCTCAGCAATTACCGGTCCAATTGGAAAGGAGTGTGCTGATCTTTGGCCTAGGATTGCAAGTGCAGCTAATGCTAACTGTTCCTTTTCTTTGGGAATCATACTGTCGTTAAGTCCTATATGTTTTTGTAGGGTTAATATTAGTTGTGTTTTTTGTTATTTTGACTAAATTTTATTTGGAGCTTTATATGCAGTAGTGAACTTTATGAATTTTGTGCAAGGAAAAAAAAAATTTCGGGCTCCGCCCCGAACCATAGCATGCGCGCCTCCTACAAATATATTTGCTAAAGTAAAAAAAAAAGACTTTTCTTTTTGTTTTTTTGTAAAAACCTACTCCTTACAAAGATTTTGTCTTCTATTATTTATTAAAATCTACTCTTTTATCTTTATCAATACTCGAGAAGCATCATGGGATTTTAATTTTTTTCTTCTCAACAACATCGGGTCTTAACTTGGGTTTTGAAGAGAAATTTAAACAGAGAGTTACAAGAGTGTGAAACCATCACGATCAAGTAAGAATTCCCAAGCTCTAAGTTAGCTCTACAACAAGGATCAATAACAGTTTATAGCCCAAGATAAAAAAAATTCCTAGCTCCGCCCTTGATCCCAACTACCACTTTAATTTGTGTTGTGATATCACATTAATTATAAATCAAACTATAGTTTTGTACTCTACATCTTGTCTTCAAGTACTGTTAATTTATTCTCCACCCTATTTTTTTTTCAGTTCATTACTCTAATTCTAATATTTTATATCAACTTTACAGTTTAAAACAAGATCTTAATACATGTGAAAGTAACATTATAATTTAATGACAAATGAATTAATATTTTTGACATAATTTATTTTATGCTTAGATTTTCCAATCAAGCTCTTGTCCACGTACACTTGATGTCACCCAACTGCCACAAACATTCCAAAAAGCTAACTATGCCGGAGTACGCATGAGTTTTATAGCCTCTCTAGATTTTATGCTTGTTGTTGCATGCTTGCTGCATCTGAACTTTTCGAATCAACAAAGAGCCAGCGCCAAGGCACAAAGCAAGTGCAGAGTCAGGGAAAGTTAAGGCCGAGCCATGAAAAAGAAAGCGAGACAAAGTGTCTCAACAGCACAAAGAGAAAGATGAACATGCAAGATTTACGTACACTGTTTAGATGGTACGATTTCTCTTGTCACACGGTTTGGTTTTGCGCTTGGTATTTTAACTTGAAAAAAAATTAAATTAATATTGTTTTAATGTTTTTTTATAGATTTAATATATTAATATCAAAAATTAAAAAAAATAAAAATCTTAATTTGTTTTCAAACAAAACAATGTTTTAACTAAAGCCCATGTCATTTGACAATTAGAGAGTGTAGAAGAATTAATATATTCAACATTAAAATAATAAACAATATAAATTAATAATAAACCATATATCCACCATATAAATTTATTTTATTTTTTTAACTAGAATCGAATCTCATTTACTGAATTTAATACTCTCAAGAAAGGGAAGCAAGAGTGGAGATGGGAGTTTTCTTTAATTAAGTGATGATTTGCCTACATCTTCTTCATGTACCAACTACCAATTTGTGTACACTAATTTCAACATATAAACTTCTGCCACGTATCTTAAATAATGAGCACTAAGGAAACACGTGATCTCGGGCGCAGTAAATCAAACTTTAATTTTGTACTCTGCTGCTGCCTCCACGCAACTTATTCCAATTCTAATATTAAATTTGAGCTATACATTGATCACGAGATGGTTATATAATTGTTAATTTAGAGATTATGAAATTAGTCAAATTCCGTATAAATTTGTTTAACTATTAAGATTAATAAAAAAAATAATTAAATTTGAGCTTTGCTGTTACATTTTTTTTTTATCATGTAAAACAAAATCTCAATACACACGAAAGTAACATTATAATTTAATAACACGTGAATTATTGTTGGCATAATTTTATTATGTTTTATCTACATTTTGTC
>Ga0307510_10010367_pt1 | contig 11068 bp, 9 predicted proteins | sample 12_EM_MG_FD_207224 | JGI IMG/M metagenome (GOLD analysis project Ga0307510, IMG submission 207224) | Populus trichocarpa ectomycorrhiza microbial communities from riparian zone in the Pacific Northwest, United States - 12_EM | ecosystem: Host-associated > Plants > Roots > Unclassified | place... | reverse complement strand
ATGCATCCCGATCCCTCGGGGAATGAGGCCCCCAACGCCACCAAGACACTGAGCAGAACCACGTCACCCCCCAGACACTGAAAATACTCTCCGCCCCTAGCACCCCCAACAGACCCCAACGCAGAGCCATCCAGGTCAAAACCGACCGTAAACAAACACGAGGACGTCGATTTCTCGACTACTTAGACAGCCCAATGTCACTACGAAACTACGCCCCCCACCCCTTCCCTACCTCCACCCTAGACTTCCTGTTAAGCCGCCCACACACACGTTTACTCAACTCTAAGCACTACTGGTAACCCAATTTTGCGTAAAAGGTATGACAAGATTGTCCATGCATGACGCTGAGCTAGTGGGATGCATATGTCAAAGAAAAATGACCATAAATCCCCAGCAGCCCCACATTGGTAATCCCCACGACCGTAAGGGAGGGGGTCTTGTTGTTCGTCCGATCAACTTTTGGCTGAACGACTCTAAATCCATGTCCCTCCGAACCTGTTTTTCCCCACGGCCCTTTTTTGGTTTGGCCCACACTCCGTACCCACGGTGCCGCCGTGTGCACGGCCCGTTGCCGCCACCTTCCACTTCACTACAAGTCCACGAAAGATCGCAAAACGTGGACATTGACAAACGCAGGACACATAACAATGATAATAGACTAGACTTATAATACATGTTTCACAAGAAAGGTTCCTCGGGTCCCTCACCATCACTTTCATCCTCGCTCTCTTGAATATCTGGCAATTTCACAATCGACTCAACTCCAAATGCCTGTGGCCCTTCCTCAGCCGGGGTGTTGCTAAAACGTTCTGCCGGCTCGGCGAGAACGACCACACCGAGAATATTGAAGTAGATGGCAGAGTTGATGTTCTTCGGCAATCCCACTGTACCTCTCACCGCTTCCGACAAATTTCCCTTCTTGACAGAGAAGAGTAGCATGACTGTGCTGCCTTTCGCCACCTCTCCCACGTACGGCCTCTCCCAGTAATGCCCGAGTTGAAATTTCTCACGTCCATCGAAGATCGGAACTGGGCAGAAGTAGGTGAGACAGATGACACATTTGATTGACTGCACGTACTGTCTTCGCCCTGTTTCAACATGGACCCTATAATGGGTGCGACATGGTTCTTTCCTTGCTTTCCTGTAGTCGTATACCCGCTTGAGTCGTAGCGGCTGGTGCCGAATGTGATTCCACCTTTGAACGACTGGAAGTAGAGTGCGTCCTCGCCGTAGACCTTGGATAAAACGGCGACAAACCGGTACCACCCATGAGCAAATGGAGTAACACAGATTTGACGGATGTCAAGGGCAGAAAAGTATGTCGTTTCTCCCAGGAGCGTGCTAACGACCCACGATTGGTGTTGCCGGGACCACAAGTATCCTGAACGCGCATGAACGGAGAGGGATGACGGATCCGCGAGGCCAACATTAATTATGCCACCTCTGGGAGATTTGATACTCGCGTTGTCAGAGTGGCTCGCGCACTGGAGCAGACGGCTGTGGATGTCATCAGCTAAGCTCAGCTGACGACAGTAGGGTACCCACAATGCTTCCGTCGGTCGGTGTGCCTCCAAGATGTTGATGGGGGACACCGTCACGATCTCGTGGTCGCTGCCATTTCTAACAGACGTTACCGCCAAGGCGCCCTTCAAAATTGATCGCGAGGCAGGGAACAAGGACCTATAATGAACTCATCAGCGCACTGTACTTGTCACATCGTGGCTGACCAACGAGAATGGGTTGATCCTGTGTCCTCCATCAGTGCCGTAAAGATACACATCTGCCTGCTCTACTCACCCGACAACTTGAGCAAAGATATCTGCCGGTCCACTCGAACCCGCATCGCTTTCCACAGCCGTGGGAGACTGTTCAGCGGTATCCCCTTTGATGGGATCGGGCAACTCGTTGATGCCCGCAGCATCGGCGTCTTCGAGGGGAGATGTTTCTTGGTGGGCCGTAGAATCGTTGCTGGCACCAAGGTCAGGAGCATTGAGTGCTTTGAGAACCTTGGAACGGCGTTCGGCCGCTGAAGTAGGCGTTTGAGGTCTGGTCCGCTTCGTCGACGGCATAGGTGCGCAAGCTCTTGGTGTGACCTGCCATCGCCTGCATCGACGCCCTTTTATATCCTGGTGGGTATGACGCACAGGGGTACCGTGTGAGGTCATGTTCAGAACGCGGAAACAGCACGGATGGCGGAGATGAGGCGCGGATAAACGGCAATTGCAAACGGATCTTCGGGTGTTCGGATGATGAAGCTTGATCATCCACGTGACGACGGATTCAAGCTCCTGAGCCTTCTCCGTCTCTCCGTCACCCCTGGTATAAAATTGGTGGTGGTGGCTACTGGCGAGTAACCCTATTGCTCTTCATACTGCTGCGCCAAACCATGCCTGGTCCACATCGCGGACAACGCCCTCAACGCAAAGTCGTCGACGAAGTTGATATCCTACCATACTTGGGGAGCGCAGGTGCGTTCGCAGGACATGTGCCAGGGGCCCACTGACCTTTTTGCAGCTGCTCATATCGGCCCATATTACTCCGCGTACTCCCAAGAAATTGTTCCCCTTTGCGATTTCAAGTCTCTACCCGATGACCTCTCCGCTGTTCCCCAAGCCAACGGTGACATCGTCTTGCGTTATTCCAACGGTCAGGAGGCCACATTCGATGTGATTGGGGTCATCATTGGGTCATGTTTGGAAGCCCCAACTGCCTTCGCCAAGTAAGCTCCCTGTCTCTTCGATTGTGTTCGGCAACTCTGAGTGCTGGCCAGGTCAAACTTCCCTTTCTTTCGGCGATGGGTGAAGGTCACGGCGGAAGACCCTTCTTTCTCTGCGGCTATTGAAGCGAGCCATGTCTTATACAACTTCTTGGCGCTACGGGCGGCTGATGTACTCCCTCCAACTCAGTTTCTCGCTGGAGAGATGCAGTGCTTTCGTCCCTCCGCTGCTATGTTAACGTCGCGGGAAATGGTTCCAAATGCGGTCGCTGCAGACATTCCCCCCTTCTACGATCACAAGCCGTTCGATGCTGCCATCCGCGCTGGTCATGGCAAATTTGCCTTTTCGACGGACAACGAAGTACTGTATTTTGGCGATGAACAGATGGCAAATGGGTATGCGATCATGTAATCTTCCTCAGTGGCCTTTTTACGATATCACTCCAGGGAAATTGTGCGACGCGAGATCAGCCCAAGCGCAATACAAGTAGGCCAGATTGCGCAGATTAAGATGCAGTTCAGGCTGCTCAAGCAAGATTCTGGGAGCTTCACCTTCCGAGAGATGTTGAAAGGTATATACGTCCTCCACGATGGCTTGAGCATGGTGCGTCCAATAATGCGAGGGTCATCCTTTGTCAGCGCTGAGTTTTGCCGAAGGATATTGCTCGCAACCTTGCCGTTGAAGCTGGGGGATCCACGAGGAAGGCGCGCCGTGACATCAAATTTTATTCCGTCGGCCGGCCTAAGGCTCGAGGAACCTCTGCGATGGAAGGGCCAAACGCAGGAAACCAGTGTTAGTCAGAAGATGAATGTACAACATCATGTATTGTTCTTGTAGTGAGGCCGTCCCCACGAATGGGTGCCTAGAGAACTCGTATGAAGCGTGTCTTGCCACAGAGTGTTTATATAAACTGTTCCATTGACGTATCCCTGCTGGTCATACGAATGGGCGTTATTCGTTGTAACGTTGGTAGTATCAATGCTCGCGCACCAACGGGATCACGTGGTAACACCTTTTGTTGCGGTCGATTTTAGCTTGCTTCCCATGCCCCTCTTTCTGCAACCATGTCTCTGCGTCTGTTGGGATACGCGAACGCCAGCCCTTGTTCATTCTCAGTGGACCCTGCGAGTCCAACGTCCTGGGTGTCTGCCTCATTTCTGTTCCGGTCTTCAATCCACTGCCCACTAGACGCCAATGGCTGCCAATATGCGCAGCTAACAATATCGGTCCCGTCGCAGGGGGGATATTACACCTCAGAAAATCTACACCTCCCTTCGTCCACAACATCCACCTTCGATGTCGTGCTCGGCGCTGACTGGCTGGCATCGTGCCGGGTCGTCATGGCGGTCAATGTACTCCTGTTGCCATCTAGTGACAGTGTGGAGCGGATTGCTGAAGGTCACAGGTGGACAGAAGATGGTATGCGCCGCAGCTAAATTCACTGCCCGCCGCTAACTATTCTGCCAGATCGCTTTCTACCCACCTCCCTTGTGCATGTCCGTGAGAATCAATATTGTTTCTCTCGTGAACGTTCATCACCGTGGCGTGGGTTGCCGCCACAACCTTCCTGGCCCCTAACCGAGAGGTTGGATCACCTTGGCAACCCCTATGCGATGGCAGAGTACCACGAACAGGCTACCCTTGATGCCAACTACCAACGCATAGCGTCTTCATCATCTGTGCCCCTGGCAGATGGCAATGTGACCCCCCATGACATACGTGGCATTTATGATATGGATCTGGTACGGAGCTTACTCCAGTCCTGCTTAGAGGATACACGGACGTCATTTTGGGCGAAGATTCTGGATGAGCACCAAATAAATGTTACGCTGACGAGCGTTGATGATTTTCGTAAGCGGTTCATTGAACATATATATTCCGGTGAATGTGTTGAGAACCGAGGATCACAGTGCGGAGAAGTGGTTATGCAGGAGCGTTGGCCACAGTCAATGGCCATTCGGATGGTGGACGAGACGTTGGAATGGGTCGGAAATGGTAATATGCGAACGTCAGAGCTGGGGCGCATCTGTGATGCTCTGGGACTTGTGCCCAGTGCGACGAGGAGGAAAAGGTCGTTGATGGCAAAACTGGTTGAACGGCGACGGCAGCTCCTAGACACCATAGACGCGGCTGCACTAGAACTCCCTGACATACTCCCTTGTATCGCCAGCCCCTCGTCAATGAAAGCTTTGAAGGCCGTCGGAAATGCACATGCCGTGGAGATAGACACGAAGGAAAGCGGGTCCCACCAAATGCTTGAACATATAACTCATGGCGAATGTGCAAGGGGTAGTGTCGCAGCGCCCGGATGTGACCAGCTTGTGAAGAGTGCTGGCCTGCGGCGCGAGGATCCTGTGTATTTACAAGTAGCAGTCCTATCACGAATTCTGGAAGTGGCGTCGAAGAAGCAGCTGATGAAGGTGCTAGATCTACATGGCATTGAATATGGAATCACGGACAAGAAAAAAAAGATGAGATCCGCGTTGAAGAAATACATACAAAAGGTTGAACGAGGGAAAGTGAAAGCGGTGGAAGCGGAAAATGACGCAATCGACAGGCTCCAGAAACTTGAGGAGATCAGAAAGTGCTGGCCGAGGCTAGTGCCGGCTGCGATGAAAGAAAAAATCATCAAGGACTTTCGTGATGCAACATCGTCGATAACATTGTCATCCTTTACTTGTGCCTGCTGCGCGCGTCGGTCGCCACTCCATGAGCGCATACGAAAATTGCACACTGATGTCAACCTGGACCTTTTAGATGGGCCAACGACAAATTGGGCAAGTGCGGACTATGCACCTCCTCCAACTCCGTTTACATCTGGCCCGTTGGAGGGAAAGTTAATCGATGCTCATGGCGTCGTCTTTGAGGATGGCAATATTATGTTGGAGTTGTGTACTTCATGCAGTCGGGGCTTGCAACGGCGTACACTTCCCAAGCATGCTCTGGCCAATAGGCTGTATGTTGGACCAGTGCCTGATGCACTTGCAGAACTTACGATGGTGGAGGAAAGCATGGTCGCACGTGCAAGGGCTAAATCATGGATTGTGAAGCTGCAAGAACAGGACGCTGACGCTGTTGCGCCAACTGCTCAGCGTGGGTTAAAGGGGCATACTATTATTTATCCCCAGCGACCCGATAAACTTGCGGAGATCCTGCCACCTCCAGTGGATGAAACGCTGACGTTCATTTGTGTTATCTTCGTAGGAAGCTCAAGGGTCACTAAAGAGTGGTTAAGAGAAAAGGCAAAGCCATTGGTTGTCCGGCGGGAAAAGGTTCGGAATGCACTTACATGGCTCAAAGCAAATAATCCCCTATACAAAGATGTTGACATTGATCATCGCAACCTTGAGGAGCTACCGCTCGACGACGTCCTCCCTTACCACGTTGAGTGTGTGGCGGATAGTGAGGCACAAGAAGCACTCGTCTCACGGTATGACAACATGGACGTCCAGCAGGCCTCCATGGCGTCCGCCACAAGTGCGATGCGAACAGATGGTGTGTCTGCAACAGGCCCTGATGCCAATGCTGGCGGAGACGGCACGACACGGTTTGAAAGTGTTGTCGTTGCTGACGTCGACGCTCATACGCCAATGAACCAATTGCGGGCGGCAGCAGTGCGGCACGCGAAAACAAAGGGTAAACCATTTGTGCAAGTAGCACATGGTGCAACTCCGATGAATGAGTTTTTTAATGTTGACTTGTTTCCTATGCTGTATCCAACGCTGTTCCCATATGGGTGTGGTGGATTTGAAGAGCGGATGAGAAGCAAACGGATATCGCTGAAAGAACATGCGAAGTACTTGTTCTCTTTGACGGACAGGAGGTTCCAAACCCACCATTCCTTTCTGTTTACGGTGTTTAACATTCTACAACGACGCGCTTTGCTGTTGGGTTGCAGCCTGAAAGTAAAAAGGGCAACGTTTGGGCAATTTGCGAGAAGTTTCTCATCGGTATCATCTGAAGCAGTGGCTAGCGTCTTGGAGAGAATCGAGAGTGGAGGCAAAGTTGCAGCAGAAACGGAGGAGGAGCGCAAGGTCCTCCGATTGATGAAGGAAGTCAACCTCATTACCACGAAGGTCCCAGGTTCGTCTGCTGCGCGTGTAGCGATGAGAAATGAAATCCGGGCACTCACTATGAGTCACGGTATGCCTAGTTTCTATGTGACGATAAACCCTGCAGACGGACACAACCCAATTGTGAAGTTCCTGGCAGGCGCAGACATTGATATTGATAACATGTTGATGGATGACGTGCCGAATTATTGGGAACAGGCGGTGCTTTTGTCATCGAACCCATTCGTTGGGGCGACATTCTTCAATGCATATTTAAAAGCATTTATACAGACGGTACTGGGCGTTCAAAGTGAGGGGGAGAATGGAGAGGGTATATTGGGTGTCGTAAAAGCGCACTATGGGTGTGTTGAAGCACAAGGCCGGGGCAGTCTCCATTGTCACATGCTAATTTGGATAGAGGGTGCATTGAACCCTAACGAAATACGTGATAAGGTGATAGAAGACACAGAATGGGGGAAGCGATTGTTGCAATACCTTGATGACACAATCACGAATGTTGTGCCGAAGGATCCGATTCCTGAGGTGTCACCTCCTTGGAGCGACAAAGATCCATGCACGCTGCGTGGTGTTAACCTGGGCATGACGGGAATTGACGATCGGCTTGCGCTGAGAATGAAGGACATCAACCGTCTGGCGGAACGGGTGCAACGCCACCGTCACTCGCATACGTGTTACAAGAACTACAAGCCAGGTGAGGCGAGGTCCTGCCGCTTTGACCTAAGCGAAGAAAACTTTAGAGCGACGAGTTGTATTGAACCGGACACGGGTCAGATCAGCCTTCGCTGTTTAGATGGTCTGGTGAATAACTTCAACGTAACCATGCTTGAGGCAGTGAGGTGCAACATGGACATACAATTCATTGGTTCGGGTGAGTCAGCGAAAGCAATGATTTATTACGTCACTGACTATATCACGAAATCGCAGCTAAAGTCGCATGTTGCATATGCTGCGCTGCAGTCAGCGGTAAAGAAATGTGAGGACGTCGGGGGAGAAAATGATGATGTGATGCTTCAATCAAAACGGCTTTTACAAAAGTGTTCGTACGCAATGATCTCGCATCAAGAAATGTCAGCGCAGCAAGTTGTATCGTACTTAATGGGGTATGAAGATCACTTCACCTCCCACAGTTTCAGCTGCTTATATTGGGCTTCCTTTGAACGTTTTATTGAGCGATTTGATGATGAGAAGTTGTGTTCCAAGATACCGATACCTGTGGATGGGGGAGAGGATGGTAATGGTGAGCCGTCCGAAGGATCGTCGGCAGAGGATCACAATGACACAGACGATGGAAATGATGGACAGGAGGGTGAGGATGATGAGGAGGTGGCATTTCGTGTGGATGACGAGGGAAATGTGTGTGTGTTGGCGGACCAAGTTGCGGATTACACAATGAGGCCAGAACAAGTCGAGGCGCTGTGCCTCTGGGATTTCGTAAGAAAAACTGAAAAAGTCTATGTTAGGAATGGAGGTTTGAAGCGGATGACCGATGGTAATGCAGTGGATGATGAGGAACGAGAAACGGGATGGCAGGCCGAGGAGAGCGACGGTGAGGACGAAGTTGACGTTGAGAGCAGCAATGGCGATGACGCTGGTGTTCACAATGGCGTAGACGAGGATTCGGATGGCAAGGGAGTGGATCTTGAGATGTGCAATGATAATGAGGGGAATAGAATGACGCGAGGCAGGGGAAGGTATCGGTTTCTTCCAGGGCACAAGGAATACGAGCGAAGGCAAATCCAATGGCGTAGGCAATGTGTTGTCCCTGTACCGATTGGGCCTGCGATGCCATGACGAGATCAGGAGGAGGTGTATACCCGCTATTGTCGCCTGATGTTAATCCTTTTCAAGCCATGGCGAGTGTTGTCAGATCTGCGTGATTTGGAAACACCATGGGAATCGGCATTCAATATCTTCAGGGAGACGATGGACAGTGATCATGCACGCATCCTAGACAACATGCAAGTGCTGCATGAATGTAAAGACAGCAGGAATGACCACATGCAGACGAGGATGCGAGAACGATCACGGGTTGACAAAAGATCGCTGGAAATTGAAGGAACACCGGGCAATGATATAGAAGAGATTGACATGACTGAGGTTCTGGAGCATCTCGAGGACATTGACCGCATGTCTTCGAAAAGGCAAGAGGAAGCGACGAAGGACGCACGTGAGTGCATTGGTGAGCTGGTCGATGCCGGTTTTTTTGACGTGTCGTGCAGCCCACGTACTCTGAATGGGAGCGAAGCGCACCCAGAGTTGACGCCTGAATGCGATGCTACTCTTGAGGATGAGTGGCAGGATGCATATGAGAAAAGGAAGGCAGCGTGGAGGCGGGAGGCCACATGTTGGGAGGAGAATGAAGGGGGCCCACCGACAACAATAAATTGTGTCGGTGATGTGAACATGGAGACGGAAGAAATGGCAATGATTGTGAGTGCGGGAGAGGTGGAGGAGCCTCAGACGAGGGACAGTGGACATGCGTTAATGGAGAATGTGGCGAAGGAGTGGACACTGAATAGGGAACAACGGCGTGCATTTGAGATAATAGCGCAACATACAATGGAGGATAGCCCGGATCAATTACTGATGTACCTGGGCGGGCCAGGTGGCACGGGAAAGTCGAGAGTGGTAAATGCGTTGCGGAATTTTTTTGAATTGCGGGGAGAAGTGCGCCGCTTTAGGCTGGCAGCATACACGGGGGTAGCGGCGAAAAATATTGGGGGTGCAACACTGCATGCACTATTGCATCTGAATGAGTCAGGACGAGGTATGAGTGCGAAGACAAAAAGGGACCTAGCGGCGATGTGGGATGGGGTAGACTACCTCTTTATTGATGAACTGTCCATGCTTGGGTGTGAATTGCTTCACAATATCAGCCGCTCACTGACGGAAGCGAAGGGGACGACAAAGGCGTTTGGGGGGATGAATGTTATTCTAGCAGGGGATTTCGCGCAGTTACCACCAATAGGTGATGTACGACTATACAAAGACGTGAACACAGGGTCGATGACGGCGTCGACGACAAACAAAGGTCAAGGGAAGGTATTGGGAAGATTGTTGTGGCTATCTTTTGAAACGGTGGTGCTGCTTCACGAAACGATGCGTCAATCGGGGGACGACAATGCGGGGTTCGTGGAACTGTTGGCACGGCTACGTGACGGAGTTTGTAATGGTGAGGACTACCGTCTGCTGACGAGTCGCACCCTGAGGAATGGAACGCTTCGGGCCAATGAAGGAGGAGAATCGTTTACACCCGTTATCGTGACGAGCAATGAGACGAGGGATGCAATCAACCGCAGATCTGCGGAAGCGTTTGCTGAACGAGTGGGTGTGCAGTTACATTGGTACCATGCATGGGATACACATCGCAGGAAGAAGATAACGGATACCACATTGATTCAGAAATTGGAAGAGCAACACTCGGGTAAGACAAAACATAGGCTTAGGAAGATACCGCTCGTTATCGGGATGCCTGTGGCCATAAACCAAAACTTTGATGTCCCTGCGGGTGTTGTGAATGGGAGCTATGGCGTGCTGCGGAGGATAAGGTACTTTGCGGACGAGGATGGAAGGCGATACCTCAAATCGTGCGTTGTAGAAATAACTGATTCCAATGCGATATCACTTCCGCATTTGCCGGCACACCATTTCCCCATCTTACCGGATACCACGGAGCTAAAGTTCGAGCATGGGGCGTCACATAAACGGTGCATGATTAAACGGAGGCAAGTACCGATTGAACCGGGGTTTGCGATAACGGCACACAAAGCCCAGGGACAGACAATGAAGCGCGTGATAGTAGATCTTGCAGGTTGCATCGGGACCGAGCAGCCATACGTGATGGTCTCGAGAGCGACATCACTGGATGGTTTGATGGTACTGCGTAGTTTCGAGGCGCAACAGGTTGCGAAATGGTGATCGGAAGAATTGCGAAAAGAATTCGCTCGTTTGGCGTGTCTAAAGTGGGAGACAGTGGTGCGTTATGGGAAAGGCGTAGAAGTGAAGGAAGCAAAGGGGATGTTGAAGAAGACGGGGTTGGGTGTTGAGGGAAAGGGAAAGAAGAGAAATAGTGAAGGTGTCGAAGGCGACAGTCGGCGAACGAAGAAGAGGAAGTAGGTCGTGGGCACTGCCGCTTGCCGGCGCTACTGATTATACAGGTAGGTTCCCATGGATTTTTCGTCACAGTTTGGGGGCTGGCCGGGTCAGCCCCTGCTTCCCAATTAGGCTCGCTTCTATTGATGGGGCACATCAATCCACTGTTTTGGTATGGCAGCTGTG
>Ga0307510_10010366_pt1 | contig 11068 bp, 14 predicted proteins | sample 12_EM_MG_FD_207224 | JGI IMG/M metagenome (GOLD analysis project Ga0307510, IMG submission 207224) | Populus trichocarpa ectomycorrhiza microbial communities from riparian zone in the Pacific Northwest, United States - 12_EM | ecosystem: Host-associated > Plants > Roots > Unclassified | place... | reverse complement strand
CGCTCGTCAGGGCGTTGGCGGGCGCCGCAAGATTACTGGAGGGCCGTGACGTCGTGCCAAACGAGATGCGACCCCTTGTCGCCAAGTTGTACCCTGGAGTTGCCCGCTGGTTAGGATTCCTGGAGTGTGCTAGGGAGGCCGACTTAAATACCGCGCAGCAGGCCCATTGTGATGAGGTAAGTCGCCACGTGTGTTCATCCGATTCGCCCATCCGAATGCTCATGGGACCACGTATCAGATCTCACTTGCGTCCGGCGAGGAGCAACGGCCGTCAGATTTTCCGACCAATCCGGATGAGAACAAGGGAGAGCATGCGGACGAGGCCAAGCCCGCACGTCGACGACAAAGGGTCGCCGAGGAGGACCTATATTGCCGCGTCGACACGTGCCTCGAGTCCTTCAAAGACTCGCACGTGTGTGCGAAGCACCGCAGGTGCCACTTCACCCAGGTTTGGCGCTGCCCAGGCCCGTGCAGGACTCAGACGACAAAGGAGGGCTGGTTTGCGCGCAAAGAGACACTCAAGCGCCACCTCCACTTTCGCAAGTTCGCAGAGTGTAAGGAGGCAGCCCTGAAGGTCCTCAATCTTGAGGAGTTCCCGACGTCGAGCACTGAGTGGATGGCTCCGTTCCGCGAAGGCACTGAGCGTCCGTGGGAATGTGGTCGGTTCCAACTTACGGACCTCCAAACTGTCAAGGAGTGGTTGCGCGATCCTAACTTTTCGGCTCCCCCGGCTGAGCCCCTTCGTGGTCGTCATCGTTCCAAGAAACCCATGTCCGCTCCTCTTAACTTCACTGCATACATCCCGTAGAATTCTATTTTCACGATCTAGACTTTTCAACTTTGGTTAACGTAAAAAATATTTCCCTCACCTTGATCTCCGTCGTCCTAAACTTTTTTTTTCATGTAACGTACAGTATCTTGGAGCTTGCCTTGTCTTCGGTGTCTTCTGATACAATATCCTGTTATATACTGCTACCATAGAAGTCACATTTGAAGGAAAGCTGTCATCGATCCGTGTTGGGGCCAGGTGGTATGAATATCTCACCTACACCCACCTTGAATCTCGGAAAGAATTCCACTTCCGAAACTACAAGTGTTCCTGATTCCTGGTAAATTTCATCCGGGGCGACGGTCATTTGAACCCCTTTATCTTCCATTCCCCGTAATCTCGCCCAGTTCGACCAAGTCCACACCCACCGTCCTTATCGCTACCGACACGCGTTGACTTCCGTGCGGGTAGTTCAGTTTGCCGTCGAGTAGTCGGGCGGGGACGAAGGCACGCAAACGGAGGGAATAAAGTGGGCTCGATTGCCTGCCTTTGACGAGGCCATGAGATGGGGATCTATATACGCAAGTGCAATACAAATATCCTATGCGCAAGTAGAGAAGGGGGGAAGGAGGAAAGAGGAAGAAGGCAACTGCGGTCCTGCCGGCGACGGTGACGGAGGAAAATGGTGACTTGCTTGAAGGAAATCTTATTGAACCGTATCCAGGTGTGCAACAGCGTGCGCATGGTCGGCGAGCGCGAGGCAGAAGCGGCGAAGTTCGATGGCAATTGGACTAAAGTAAAAGGGGGAAACGCTGGAGTGGGTAGAGCGGGGAGCGAGAGATGTAACGCAAAAAATAGATTAAAAGAACGTACGAAAAGTGTCCTTTTTCACAGTAAAAATGGATTCCCAACAGAGACACGGTCCAGACTGAGATTCTATCTGGGAGGGGTCGTGTACAAAGTGTGCGACATGGAACGACGGGATTCTCAAGGTGGCGGGCGCGCTTGTGGCATCGGCTGATGATGCTTGGGCGATCCGCGTGACTTCGGCCGGAGAGGTTTGGGGAGCGAAGAGAGGAGGGACTCGGACGTGAGGGGAAAGGGGTCAATAAGTAGTGTGACAACGAGGGTGAATGAAGACGGGATTGGAGGCAAGGCGTGCGGCGAGGAATCGCCGATGATAGAGGGCCGTGCGTTGGCAGGCTATCGGAGTTGGCAGCGGAGGACGTCACGTGGTTGGGCGCCGTTGACAAGGGCATTCGGCCGGGTTCTTCGGCCCACGCTGCCGTTTGGCGAGCGGTTTGGATTGGAATGCTTGGGTATCTGGCGCCTGAGTCACGGTCATACACATCCCACAGTAGGGCCTCGTGAGAGGCGCACCATGTCCTCCTTACAGTCCCCAACTGCACCCCTGTCAATGTGTTTGGTAATCTACTGTAGTACTGTGTCTTTGTCTCAGATTTATACGTTGCGGAATATAAATATATAAATGCTGACTTTGAAAAAAAATTGTCGAAAGCTCATTTCTCTTCATTTCCTCTCATTCGTCTGATCCTTGGATGACACTCCTTTGCCTTATTTATACAACGATACTTGATTCCTGGTCTTTTTTTTTTTTTTTTGAATTATCATTTATTGTCCTTAGCCTAAGGCCATCAGACATGCTACAAGAGAATAGTTACATGCGCAGAGGGTAATCATCATAGACAAGTAGGTAAGAAGAATTTAAAATATAGAAGGGGGCATTACAGAGGGTGGACATGAAAGAGTAAAAGATAAAAGGGACAGGGCCATGCTGTTGACTCAGCACTTACCAATCAAGGAGGGTCTGGTTGGGGGGGCAGAGGGCGTAGGAGATGGTTGGTGGCGCGCTGGAAGTTGCCAAGGGAGATAGTGCCTTGGAAGGTTCTGAAGATGTAAGTGTCGAAAGGTTGGAGGCCAAAGAAGTGGTGATGCAGGGAAGAAAGGGGGGAGCATTCGAATAAGACATGGTGTGTTGAATTCAGGTAGTGATCCCTTGGACTAGGCCACAGGGAAGGCCTCCATCAACTTGGACTAAGCCGCTGAGGACAGGGAAGAGATGCTTGGGAGGGTTCAGGGGAGAAGGTGGCGCAAGGGTTCGCATGTTGGATTGCCATGAGGTGATCGAAACCAGCTTGTTCCGAAAGGGGTGAGGGGGGTTGAGAGGAGGGGGGTGAATTGTGGCATGGGCACCAGAGATTATCATTGGCGTTGGTGTGAAAGATTCGGGAGTAGGTGCATGTGAATGCATGGTCGAAGGCAAGTTGGACCGCTGAGAAGAAGGTGTGGCGGTCTTTGCATGATAAAGCACCTTCGATGAAAGGAGGGGGTTTGCTGTCAGGTCAGATAATGGACTGCCAGATGTGGGAGTCCCAATGAAGGAGGTCATATTGCTCCTGAAAGAGGCAGAGAAGATGGGCTTTGGGTAAAAGGAGAGAAGGGGGAGGGTCCAGGAAGACAATCCATTGTTGTTCCTTGGAAAGGGTGTCCACAATAGCCGTGCCCAGAAGACCAGACCACTTGATGGAGTACCTGAAAATGTCAATGTGGTGCATGGGATCTGCTGAAAGAAAAGAAGATAATAAAGATAGAAAGTTATGAGAAAGGTCAAGAAGAGGGTGTTTATGTGAGCGAAAAAGATAGGGTTGCAAGGATAAGTCCAGAAGAAAAATGCAGACATGGTTGGAAAGGGAAGCGTACATAAGGCCATTACATAAGGCTGAGAATAAGGCGTGAAGCCTAGAAGAATCCCTAGTCGCACCTGAGTGGACCAGCGTCTGCCCTTTGAAGAGCAGGAATGAGGCTGCGAAAGGGGGAGAAGGGATAGTTAGTACGCAGATGAAGAGATAGAAGGTATTGTAAGAGGGTTGTTTAATAATATGTTTTGTTGCCTCCTTAGTCTTAGTGTTAAGGCCTATTGAACCTTAAGGCACAACGTGTGCAAAGGTGAAATCTGCGGCAGTGATGAAGTTATAAGGGTCATGATTCCCTTAATAACCTAAGTGTTTTGGAAGGCGATAAAAGTGAGAAGGTCGCTAAGACCAATGTCTGGGTGAAGATAAAGAGGAAGGGGAAGTATCTTCAAGGATTTGAAGATAACTTCAAAGAAGGATAAAAGGGAAATATTGGTTCAAGCAACAAGGACTGAGAACGCAATAGATTGCAAACTAAGTCAGGCTTAAGGCCCAACTCTAGGATATAAGTCCAGCTTATATACAAAAGGGCAGCTACCTGACTAAGCATACAAATGAGGAGAACAATGGGGGTCACGAACAATAAGCGTCACAGAACAATAGAGTCATGAACAATGGTGGTCACAGACTACCATAAGAAGGGAACAATGGGAAACATACAAAAGGAGGGAACAATGGAGTTCCCGACAGGATGGCTCTGTTGTACAAGTAGACGGTCATGTGAGTCGAGGTCATGTGATCATATAAGTACATATCGGTCGAGAAAAGAAAGAAAAATGTGGGCCAAGTGCCCAGGAGTGTAACATGACACCCTTCCTAGAGAGTTGCTACCACGCAACTAGTCAGAAACTGCATAAAACTCTGCATCGTAGTCAGTGCGGGCTAACTCTAGCTCATGACACAAGGTGGGGGATGGCATAGCCGCGCACATGTCTCCAAAGTTGGGATGAGTATGAGGGACAGTGCAGTACTCAGCATCGCATTGTTTATGGGGGCAATCACACTTGTTGTGCGCATGTTGAGTGCTAAGACACCAATGACATGTCTTCCAGAGGGGGCACTCCTCTTTGACGTGATTGGGGCGTGACTCATTGCATTTGAGACAATAGGGGAACTTGGGTTTGCCTCCTCGATGCCGCTTGCCTAAGACAGCGCAGCACTCAAGGCTATCTTCACCTTCCTTGATGTCCGGTGGCCCTTGAGCAGCAAAAATGCGTGGAATGTGGATAGCATTAGTGGAGGGGGGGCGGATGCGATTGAGATGAGGAATGAGTTGGGTGCGAACAGCAGCGTTAGTGAGGTGTCGTTCCACCATACTGAGTTTGCTCTGGGCGCTGTCTTCCCTTCTATTGAGCTCAACTCGCTGGCGCTTTACCGCCTCGAGTTTGCTTTGATGTGCTTGATATCTATAGACATCAGCAACAACACCGGGATCCTTGAGATCGATGATGGCATTGTCGATGATGAGTTGGGAAGTGGAGGAAGGGTGGAAAATGTTGAGGTTGTAATCTTTGACCCCAGGACGATTGAAATTGGGAGCAGGATGTGCGTGTGCATGGAGGGGAATGGAAAACTCAGGGTCACCACATTTGCAAGTCCCTACAAGGTGAGTATCGACCCCGATTTGCCTGAAGGTGACATAGCGTGCCACCTCATCTTGTCCGTACTCATTGAGGAAGACAAGTGGGTATTGCTGTGCATTACTGCAGTCGTACTCGCTCCATCCAACTCCTGGATCATCTGGATCATCAAGCTGCTGAGTAAGCTGAGGAACGTTGGGGATGGGGCTAGGTGTGGAGGAGAGGGAGATGGTAGGGTTGTACTGAGCGAACCTAACTGGTTCGTCATTTTGCACGTTGTTGTCTGACATGTAGTCCTCAATCTTCTTGAGGATTTGGGGAATGAGGAAAAGATGTTCAACTGCAGTGTAATCGCGGAAGGTGGTGGTGAATACTTGGTCGTCAAGCTCAGTGTTCCCCAGAATGTTCAGAGCAGGGAGGAGGTCCTCCATCCAAGCCAAAAGCACCCCAGTGATACGCTCCTGTTGTTCCATGTACTTCAACAAGGCTCTGCATTGCTTTCTCACATGGCGAACCTGTGCTGAAGAGGGAATTTGTCCTGCTAGTGTGAGTATCTCGTCATTGGGGAGTGTGTCGACGACTACGTTTGAGTGGATGCTGGATGGCTGGGGTGATAGAGGGTGACGGTGCTGGCATTGGAGTAATGGGGTTGGGGGTAGGGTCAATAGAGGGGAGGGGGATGGTACTCGAGCCATATTGTCCTTGTTCTGAGGGTAGATACAAGGTGGGATCAGGATAGGGGATGGTGAAGTGTGGCCAGTAACCGGGATGGGGAAGGATAGTGGTTGTCCTTGTGATGCGCCCGGGAAGCTGCTCAAAGCTATCCTCAGATTGGAGTAAATATCCGTTGCCGTAGAGGCGGCCTCTAGTCCAGCAATGATAGGTAGGTCCGGCAGTGGGGATGACTGTGGAGAAAAGGGTAATGTCTCCATTGCCATAGATGGACTGCTGTGTATGGACTGTGGTACCTCCTGGTCCGATGTAGACATAGCTGAAGTGTGCTGGCTGAGTGAAGTCGAGGGGCATTCAACGATGATAGGGGCAGTACTGTTCTTTGCAGAAGTGGGAGTGTTCAAGGGTGTGAGTGTGAGTGGGGTGGATCGTTCTGTATAGTGATGAAGCTTTCTGGGCAGTTGGGATGAATACGTGGAACTTGTGACTGGGCCAGATAGTGAGGTCTCTGAACAAGTGACAGAACGAATTGAAAGGGGGTTCGATAGTGAAGGTGTAGAATGCCTGGTTGGACATGCTGGGGGTGACTTGTCAAGGGAAAGGGTTCTTATACTGCTCGAGGTATTTTGAAAGTCCGATAGTAACTCCGGAGCATGGAGGTCCTCAGTGTTAACCCATGAATCATGTGCTGGCGAGTAGTTCTTCCAGTGCACAAGGTATTGCTTCTTCTTCCAACAGCCAAAAGACCTCTCTTTCAGAATCTTCTTGATTTCCCATTCTGGTTCACCTTCTAGTATTTCTGGTGGTGGTTCTAGAAAGTTGGGTCCATGTTGGTCTGTTTCTTTGTAGGGCGTGAGTAGGGAAGCGTGAAAGACATCATGGATTTTCCAGGTGGAAGGGAGTTTGAGTTTGTAAGTGACTTTTGATATTTGGGAGACTACCTTAAAAGGTTCGTATCTCCTTGGGGAAAGCTTGGGTGTGGTGTTACTTGGAAGTTGTAGGTTGGTTCCTTCTAGCCAGACTTTTGAGCCTACTGCAAATGGAACGTATTGTGGTTTCTCTTTTATCCAGGATTCTTGCGCTTTACGTTGGGCCTCTTGGGCGGCTTTCCTGGCTTCTTTGATGGATGAGAGTCGTTGTTCGAGAGAGGGGATGGTAGTCTTTCTGGTTGGTTGGTGTACTTGGGGTGTATATCTGATAAGTAAGTCGTATGGCATTTTCTTAGTAGTTGCAGATGGCCATGAGTTCTTAGTGTATTGAGCAAGTGGTAACCATGCATGCCAGTTGTTCTGTTGTGTTCCGCAGAATACTCAGAGGTATTGTTCTAAGGTTTAATTGGTTCTTTCGCTTGCCCCATCGGTTTGAGGGTGATATGCTGTGCTGATGTTCTGATGGATGTTGAGAATACAGCAGAGTTCTGTTGAGAATTTTGATATGAAGCGGACGTCACGGTCTGATATGATTTTGCGGGGAATGCTGTAATGGGGAATAACATGATTGAGATAGAGTAAGGCTACTCCTTCTGAGTTGATTGTCTTGTGACAAGGGATGAAGATAGACACTTTTGAGCAATCAGTGTCTGTGATTGTGAGAATAGTGTCGAAACCACCTGATTGTGGGAGTTTAGTGATGAAGTCCATTGCGATGGTTTCAAAAGGTCGCGCGTTGTCTGTGGGAGTGATAGGAAACATGGGTGGATGGGTAGGGTGGGTGTTGACTTTGGTCATTTGGCATGTAGCACATCCCTTGATATATTCGGTGACAAAGGTTTTCAAGTTGGGCCACCAGTAGTACAGGGTGATTAGTTGAAGTGTCTTGGTAATTCCGGCGTGACCAGCAGTCACGTGGTCATGAAAAAGGGAAATTACTCCCCTCCTAAGAGCGTTGTCTGCCACGACAACCAGGGCAGTCCCGTGATACCAATGTGTGCCATCCAACAGGGAAAGGTTATGTGTTGGTGCCCATTTCTTGAGTAGCGGTTGTTCTTTGTATTGAGCCAATTTGATATGGCTATCCAAGTTATCACCAATACTGTCCATGTCAAATACTCGAATTGAGGTATGGTTGTTGCAAAAGTAGTGATCTGGCCATACAGTGACGTCATCGTTAATTTGATTGGGTCCTTCGTAGTCAGGTCTTCTGGATAATGCATCCGCATGGTTGGTAGCACCAGGTTTATATTCCAAGATAATGTTGTATTGCTCCCTTTCCGGTAGATATCCAGCAACACAAGGACCTATTTTCCTGGGTTCCCGGTAATAGCGAAGGTTGGCATGATCAGTGAAGACTAGAACAGGTATAGTTGTTCCTTTGAGGAGATGAGACCAGCAGCATAGTCTGTGCATCACTCCCAAGAATTCTTGGTCATAGATGGGGTAGTTTTTCTCAGTTTGGGTGAATTTTTGGGAGTGGAATCCAACTGGTCGTCTTGGTCCCAGTTTTTGGGTGCCGTCTGGTTTCGTAATAGGAGGATCCTGCTGGTATAATATGGCACCTGTTCCAATTTGTGATGCATCTGTTTCAAGTTCGAATTGTCAATCTGGGTTTGGTTGAACGAGTACTGGTGTGTGGGTGATCATATCGATAAGTTTGTTTTGAGCCTCCTTTTGTTGGGGTCCCCATTCAAAAGGTATATCTTTTCCAGTGAGCTTTGTGAGTGGTGCGGCGATGATACTGAAATTGGGGCAGAACATGCGATGGTATCCAGAGACTCCTAGGAATCCACGGACTTGTCGCTTGTCTTTGAGTTCACGTGGGTAGTCTCTGAGTCCTGCAACTTTAGCTGGGTCAACTGTGGCTCTGTCTTTTGATATTTGAACACCTAAGAAATCCATTTGTGGTTGCATAAAGACAGATTTTGACAATTTGAGGTGTAGGTCATGGTGTGCAAGGAGATCAAATAGGAAGTGGATAATGTCAACATGAAGATCGAAGTCTTTGAGTAAGGTTCCTATTCCGCAATCGTCCATGTAGTTTTGGACTATGCGCCATATTTCGAGTACACCTTTCTTCTCAAAGTGTTCGTATAACTCTCCAAGAATACCGTTCATAAAACATTGAAAACTTGCTGGTGAGTTGCTCATGCCGAAGAACATTACTTTTGGTTTGAATAGTCCTTGGTGAGTTTTGAAAGCAGCTTTCCATTGGTCCCCTTCATGTATCCGGATATTGTTATAGCCCCAGCAGATGTCGAATTTACTGAATAATTCCATTCCCTGTAGGTTTTCGATGCATTGTTTGAGGTTGGGAAGTGGGGTGACGTCTTTCCTTGTGACTGCATTGAGGGGGTGATAATCGATAATGTACCATTTTTCTTTTGAATCCTTTTTAGGGACCATAAAGGTTGAGAAACCGTAGGGGGAGTCCGATGGTGTGATGTATCCTTTGGCCAAGTTTTCGTCGATGAATTGATCTTCTGCTTTTTGTTCCTCCCTTGAAAGTGGATAAACTTTGCAGTTGAAGCAAGTGGGTGCAGTGTCCATTAGTACGATTTTATGGTCTCCTTCACCGCAAGTTGGTGGAAATTTGTTTGCTTCTTCATCCGAGAATAATGCCATGTGACATTTGAATTTTTCTGGGAGGATGATTTCCTCCTTCCCATGTTCCGTTGTGTATTTATGGGCCATTTCTACTGCTGTATGGGTGCGATTGACTTCCACTGGGCCTCCCTTTATTTCTAAAGGGGTTACTCCCAACCATGGAGCACACCTGGTTTGTTGTGCTTTGAGGATGAGATCTTCATTGACTGGTACCTTACTTTTGACCCATGTTTTTGCGCATTGAAGGGTTCCAAATAATAGAGTTTCCATTTGAACTTTTGGGCCTAAGAGTGTTCCCTTTTCCCAGTCAATTTCTGGTTTAAAAGCTTTAAACCATGGGTAGCCAAAGAGGAGTCGATCTTGTCCTAGATTAGTGACAAAGAATCTTTGACGTTCCCTTTTGTTGCCTTTAGTAACTAGTAGGTCACAGGCATGAGTGATTGTTCCATGGCGGTTAAGGGTGCCATCGACATTGAATACTGGGCGGGGGTAGGGGAGTTTCTTCATTCCTAAGCGTAATTTTATGACGGTTGTATGGTCGATAAAATTTTCAGTTGCTCCAGTGTCAAGTAGGACTGTTTCTTCTGCCTTCCCTCGATAGTGTGAAAACGCGACTTTTATTTGCACAGAATTTGAGCAATTTACAAAGACACTATCAAGGCGGAATGCCCTAACTATGGCAGCTAGTTTTGGGCTTGAGGAAAATCCTTCGGCATAAGGGATTCGATGATGCTCAGCTTGGTATCTTCATCAAGCGAGCTCATGTGATCTTTCAGGAAACTGGAGATGTCATCTGGTGTTATGATCCACCCCAATTTTTCTCATCCTTGTCGGACCCCCTCCTCGTCACCCTATCTACGCCTAAACGACCACTACCATTGAACCCATCATCCCTACCAGACCTGCCACCGCTACCGCCCAGTGAACCATCCAAACCATCGTCACCCCTTGATCAGCCCCCAGTCAAGCCCCTCGTCCCCGTCCCATGGAACATCCATCGTCGGGAATACTCCTCAATGGAGATGTACCAAGAGCCACCCCTAGTAGAGAACCCACTGGAAGACCCAGACAGTCCCATGGAGGACACGCCGCCCTTAGAGCCACAACTAGTCACTCACTATGAACCTGACGTCCCTGGAGGACAGACACATACCTTGTCCCCAGAAGAGTCCCCTATCGAACCCTGGGAAGCATACCTCACTCAGCCCAGCAGTCCTGTGTCTCGCAAGCACTCCCTGTCACCCACAAGTCCTTCCTCAGCACCCATACGCCAACGCACCAGTAGAGAAGGCAGTTACCAGTCAATCACCCCTTCTGCCTTGTCACCCATAGCTGGCACCTCGCCCCAGAGTCAGGGCTACCAATCGACCTCTCCTGGAGGATCCGCAGACAATCCCTCATCCATGCAGAGTTCCGCAGATGACATGGATAGCGACATGGCCCTTAATTGGGTCACCATCAATATGGACTACCTTAAAGGGTAGTTGCTTACACTAGACGCCCATTAAACCAGAATGGGCACGCGGAGATCAGATCTCCTCGGATCAACCTCAAACCTTGTGGTCGTCATCGCATCATGACGATGCTTCTCTTCTTGGAATGACCCGCCGCCATTGTTCGACCCTTAAGGATGGATTAGGCAACTTGTCACTTTATCATTCGCTCTCACTCATTCTCTATTGTTCGACTCATACAGACCGCAGCACTTGTCCGCGGAGTACCATACGATACAGACAGCCCCCTCTTGACCAGAAGTACCTACCTTAGTGACCATGGCCCGTGCGCGGTCGTGCC
>Ga0307510_10010365_pt1 | contig 11068 bp, 5 predicted proteins | sample 12_EM_MG_FD_207224 | JGI IMG/M metagenome (GOLD analysis project Ga0307510, IMG submission 207224) | Populus trichocarpa ectomycorrhiza microbial communities from riparian zone in the Pacific Northwest, United States - 12_EM | ecosystem: Host-associated > Plants > Roots > Unclassified | place... | reverse complement strand
ATTAAGGCTAATCACGTGCTTTTCGGCAATCTGGCAGTTGGCCGCCTTGATTAAGCTTGATTCCTACCGCACCATTAATTGGCACGCGTTCCAGTCCAGTCATACCAAAGCCCCATTCTTATTCTGCACCAGCGTTCACCCTACTCTCGTCACCTTTTCGGGCCTCTACTATCAATATCTCTGCGCTCACCTCCTCTGGAAGTGCCAGGGTCACCCCTAGAATACGACCCCCCTACTATCCTAAAATGAGGATATTTTCCCCTAGACCAATGAAATCCTGTAGTTCGGAGCCTAGTCCCTAGTCAACGTATTTGTGCTCATCCGAGTCATAGCACGTTATTTATTTCTCGCTGTCCTTCATGCCGCGACCCTTGCGTCGCCCGTCGGACATCGTCCCTTTCTCCCTTTGGTTTCATTGACATTTCCGATCGATGAATGTCCTTCGGGTATCAGCCCTTGCTCCTTTCGGTACAGTACATAAAGGAAACGGCGCTCGAATGTGATGAATTCTCTCACTGTTCTCGACATCCCCGCGCGTACCACTTCTGAATCCTCGACTTTCGAAACTCGCACCTTCAATTGCCCCCTTCCTTTCTTGACCATGTCCCCGGCATTATCCTTACGTAGGCGTTGATGTCCACCAAGACGTGATGTCAATACGCCAATCTTCGAATTATATGCGATAGGTGCGCAGCCTCAAGCCGGCCCCCGACACGAATGCAGGCGTAGAGACGTGGTGGGGATCAATGATACGGATTGCGACGAAATTAATACTAGTTTAGCAACGGGTTTGCCCGCGCAAATGCTGCTACATTCCCTCATTCGGATGGTCTGACAACAGCCTTGCGATAGCACCATCCGACACCTGAAGCGGGGTCATGCCTTCGTTGTCTTTCGCATCTACATCGGCGCCACGTTCCATCAGCAGGCGTGCGACCTCGACCTCTCGTCTTCTTGATGCAAGATGTAATGGCGTGGAGCCATCCTTACTCCGAGCATTCACATCGACTCCTTGTTCGAGCAATATTCGAGTAACATTGGACCTCCCCCATTTCGATGCCAGGTGTAATGGGATCCGACCCTCAATCTCCTGCATATTTGGGTCTGCCTTGTACTGGAGTAGTGTCTGGGCGATCTCGGCGAACCCATACATTGCTGCCTCGTGCAGTGCAGTCCAACCATCCGTGTAGTTCAAGGCATTTGGGTCTGCGCCGCGACGGAGGAGCCATTGAACAATTTCGAGGTGTCCTGACCACGATGCCCCATATAGTGGAGTCCGCTTGTTCTTTCCTTGAACATCCACGCCGGCACCGCGCTCATAAAGTAGTTGTGCCATCTTGTAGTCTTCTCTACTCAACGCTGCTACCAGCGGTGATGCGTAGAAGCCGCCATCAGCGTTTACTTGTTGTGAGCAGTTGTCGATGAGGTGTTCGGCGAGGCCGCGAAACCCGCAGAGTGCAGCATAGTATAGAGGAGTTGCAGGTGATTTGTTGAAGTGGGTGAAGTATCGAAAAGGCCAGTTATTGGTGGGTTCAACATCGATGTCGTGGACCCGGATCCAGGATGAGAAATATGGCCCATGCGGATTGAAGAGAATTTCCATCGCTCCCTGTACGCGTGACGACACGGTCTCGAATCGGGCGTGATCGACCCAATGTTCTGCGGCATATCGAGCGAGAGGAAATCTGCCCTCGAGGTCGTCCTCCTCGACACGATCATCCAACCGTAGCAGTGTGCCAAGGCAAACCCTCGCCAAGACCGTGTGTGCAGGTCCCAGAAGAATTTGGAAACGCGAGACGTCTTCGCTTGAACTGGCTAGCCGTGGCGAGATCAGGAACTCTTTGACAGAGAAGTGCGAGAATTGTACAACTTGATCCCCATTTTCATCCACAACAGCGATCAAACTTGAACATGTTGAGAGAACTGCTTGTTCTTGGTCCTCCCACCGCCAAGCTGTGTTCAGCCTCGATGTCTCTCCACCGGACGACGTCTCGAAGTCGACTGCGAGGACTTCCGCAAGCTCTGCGACACGAAGAGGACGGACAGCTGTCACGAGACACTGTAGGAGCCGATGGGCGTGATCTCGGGTCGCTTTGTTGATCTCCCTTAATATCCGCTCGTAAGTCTGGTCCAAAGTCTCGGGCAATTCTTCGAGCATGCGGCATATGCTTGGTGGAAAACAGTATCGAAGAGCTTCCAATTGGCAAAATACCCACCGAAACCTATTTCGAGGAATAAGTATAATGACGGAACGACAGCGGGGATGTCCTTACATCCCATCAGCTCTTTCAGAGAGTGTCTCGATTACCAACCGTTTATCTTCATCTCGCCATCTCCGCATCCTTGCATCCGAGTAAACGACGGAGGTAATATAATTGATAATATCTTTCCTTTGTCCAGTTTGGTCATGAAGGGATACTCGGCGAGGTGTCAAAGGTTCAAGGGCGCTGCGGATGCCGATCTCGGGGCGACTGGTAACACATAGATGAAGATTCGGTAACGAAAGTTCGACAAGCTCTTTTAGGAGGTCGAGAACCTGCTCCCGCGGGGATGGCATTCCAGAAGAGTCGGGACATTCGTCCAGTGCGTCTATAATGATGTAAACTGGGAGTTGATCTGGGAGCGAGACCATCTCTTTCAGGCACTTCATCAAATCGTCTTCACTGGGCTTTTGCATGCCACTGTCGTGTGCGCGATAGAGATCGGAGAGTACATCGCAACAAGGATCGGATCGAGTGGAGAGTTGAATAACGAGAGAGGGAAGTAGGTCACGGCGGTTTTGCTTGTTGGTGTCCCTGAAATCGCAATAAAAATAAGCCAAATAGGCCAGACCGCTGTCGCGTAGAGAAATGATATCTTTGATGACCGTAGAGCTGGATCAGAGGTAAGTAATTTCAAAGATCGGCATCAGCTACTGTAGTAATGACAGACCAGAGTATGCTCTTTCCAGAACCCGCTATGAGATATGTTCGTCGGTTGTAACAGAGTGGGCAGGGGATGGGGAACGTACGCTTTCCGTGCACCCACAAAAGTGAGCCAGCGGACTTCCATTCTCTGAAGTGGCTGCCTTCAACAAACCACCCTGCTGTCCCTTGATGACGAACACCACACGCAATGTTGTGATTCGTGGACGGATCTGGTGGGGAGAGCCATCTATGAAGGTCCTGTCGCAATTTGAGAAGGTCCTGTTGCAGCTGACTCCCTGTGAGGAAGCTTGAGCATACACATCCAGTACCAATATGGTGAGGGGATCACGGACGTTTCAATTGGTCAACGTCATTGGCGGTTTGTTGAATGACTACCCTCGTTTGTCTTCCGTCTAGGACATCAGATATGGTCAGTATTTGATGACCAACTGAAGATGGTTTGCGCACCACCGATGACAACCTCGACCTTATCATTAACTGCCTTTACTTCATCACCAACATTGGCCACCCTAGCATCGACGCCTTCCACTCTATTGTCGACGCTGGCCACCCTATCATCAACGTCAAGTACCCTGTCCACGACCACCTTAACTCTGTCATCGACAGTATGGGTCGCCTTCAGATTTTGCGCGACGGCCATCCGCGCCTCTTCGCGGGTCAGGTTGTCTAATCTTTTCAGTGCGTCCTCCATATCTGTTCTTCCGGCCAACCTCTTTAGATATTTTCCTGAAGAACATTCAGTCAACAACTCCTGTATCTGTACGAGAAACTCTTACTCGTCCGGCCTTGCTTAATCTCCAGCGTCGCAATTCCAAGAATTGAAAGGACTTCTACCATTATCTTGACTATGATGGCCATCATTTCGGTGGTCGGTGGGACCTCTATGTAGACCTCGAGGCGTCGGAAAAAGGGTTCAATGCGCTCAAATATATCGATGAGAGTTTCTTGACTCGAACGAACGTCCCTAGCCGCCTGAGTAACGTACTAGAAGTTACGATGCCTCGGGAGAAAAGACAGTGGGATACGTACAGAAAGGAGAATACCGACTCCGGCAAAAACCACTTTCGCGGGTGAGAACACCTATCAGTTAAACATCAGAATACGGAGGTCAGACGAGATAAAGCTTCGATGAAGTCCTGAGACATACCAGGCTAATGCCCTCTCCGAGAGTCTCGGAGAACGCGTACAAGACATTGATGGTCGGATCGAGCCATTTGGTAAGCCTGTCATCGCTGGTTCGAGATTGGTTGAGTTCCTGGACTTGTTGTTGGAGTACAATAAGAATGGAGCTGGGGGTTTGGCAGGCCTGGAGTTGGGCTGCGAGGGGATGGGAAAGAATATCGTTCTTTGTGTGCTTTTCATAGGCTTTCAAGGCATTGTTGAATATAAGTTGGAAGTCAGGGGACGATGGTGAGGGCCGCGAGGTAGGATGAGACATGACAGTGGCCCAGTGGGAGGGGTGCGTTCGAAGTTGGAGTTGAGAGGGCGACAACGGGTTCTGTGTCGACACGTGGCCTGGCGGCGGCGTCTACTCGGGGTCTGCGCTCCCAGTGCGCTCCCCCACTGCTCCCTCGACTCCTGCTCACCCTCGCCTGTGGGCGCCACCATAGGAGGGAGAATTGACTTCCTTTGGGCGCTTGGGCATTGCCTCGCCTCTCGACCAGATACGGGTTTACACTAGGATCCGTCTTTTGTCCCGGGCTAGTCAGCCATTAAAAGTTTGTTCAATGGCCTTGGCCCGTGTTGAAGGCCCAAGACCCGTCATGCAGCTTAGCTCCGCACCTCGTGGTTGACGTTCCACATACCCCGTAACATCACCCGCTTTGAGATGTATCAAGTTGTCTGGTATCAAGATCAATTAATTGCTCCAAAAACACGCTCGCGGTTATAGTATTATATCTGGCTACTGTTGTCGCTGCCTACAATACAATATAGAACAGTATATATAGAACTAACACTCTGAGACGACTCTGCGCCAACCGGTTGTCGCTGGTTTATACAAATCTAGGTACAGCATTCCTCACCAACCCGTACAAATTGCCTGCATATAGCGACGAGTCGTGCGACCCATGAGCATCCGACATCCGTTCCCATCCCGAGATTCGGTCGTCAAACGGGCTCACTGGGTTCTTCTTTGTGCTCATATCCCTCCGGCATGTCGCACGGATGCTCCTCCGAGCCGATATACGGGCCGTGATGACCCATCGATGCCATTTGACACTGCTCATATGAAGTATCCACGGTGACCTCAATCCGGTTGCATGGGGTTTTGTTCCAACGTATTTTCGAGATTTTGCCTTGACGGAGATCGTCAGATGCGCTTTTTGAGTCATCGACAAATGGTGAATGCGGATGAAGACAAAGGAAAGAATGTCGTACTGGTTCATGGTACCAGGGGCAAAGTCAGACAGAGAACGATACATCCGCGTCGCGCAGATCGTCATCGTGACCACCGAGGGAATCTGAAGCATCTGTGTTGTGCATAGATATAAAGGAGCATCCTTTGCGTCATGACATTGTCAAACCCGTCGGACAACCAAGAACGTACCGAGTTGATCGGACCTAATAAGTACAGCATAGTTGAGTCATTCAGCATTCGTCAGTGAGTTAATGGGAAGAAACCACCATACCGTTCAGGTTCAGAATAAGGAGCACCTACAATGACCATGAGCGAAAAGAGGGTAAGTAAGAAAACTTGTCGAACTCACCGCTGGCGGGACTTCTGCGGCGGTAGCAAGCATAAGCCACAAGGCACCCTGACGGACCGGGAACACGTCAATGGACGGATGAAATCACTGTCGAGGGGAATGGCCGCTATCCCACCTGTCTCCAAAGGAGAAGTCCCATGCCTATTCTGCCGCCACCGTCCCTGCACAAGCGGAACAATCCAACGAGTACCATGGTGAGTAAGACGATGTCAGTGATGACGAGAACGATGATGTTGAGCTTGCTGACGTCCGAGTTGAGCACCACACATTGTCGCAGAGTGTCTTGCCAGGCGGCGCGGAGCTGCAGATTGATAAGCCTAGAACGTTCACAGTATTGGGGGCTGCTCATTCACCCTCGCAGCACCTGATAAAATATCGCATTTGTATGACACATCCCATGTTCTGTAGGAAGAGGAAGAGAAGAACTCACCTTGGATGGAGGCTACAACATTGGTAAACCATACACTGGCTGCTGTCACCATAGCGATCTTGTCCCTGTTCCAAATAGCGATGCTGGAGCCCCGATGAGCGCTTAGATTGGAAGGTGACCCTAGCGGCCTAGCCCCAAAGCATAGAAGGTCACCAACATGCGGAAAACGATCAAAAGCGATGCGGCGGCAAGGCCCAAGTAGCTATTTGCCTAGAAAACCAATCCGTAGTTAAAACGTCTCCCCGAAGACTAGAACAAATCGGAGGGTACTCACGGCTTGTAATGTGATCCAAGCCTCGGGGTCATAGTCAGTCAGAATGTGGCCGTGACAACATAGACGCGGGACATGTCGCCTACCTGGCAGTTGATTGGACTCGTAGAGGTAACATAAATCAAGTTGAGGATCGCGGAGATGAGGGCGGTCACACGAGCAAGTGAGTAAAACTACCCAAGTGGCTATTCAGTCCAAGGTGGCAGGATGGGTAGTGAGAATTGATAAAAACGCGTTACGGACCCATATCGTCCAGCGGTAGGGCCGCTTCCCTCTGATGATATTGATCTCATAATCAAGGGTCGTGAAGAACTCCCAGCTGGATGTGGGGGTTCAGGTTAGTCTTCGTGAGAGTGGAAGGTCTACACGGAAAACGAGACCCACAAGTAGACACCATCTGTGACAACGTAGAGGGTCTTGAGTATCACTGTTGAGATCGGCTCATCAGGCGTCCGGATATTCAAGGGTCAAACTTCAAAAGGCATGCGCACGGAGGTCCTCTGCTACTACAGCGGGGTCATGGAAGTTGACCATGAGGCTGACGAATGAATGATGAGTTGACAGAAGGGATGTAGGTTCGGGGGTAACAATACTCGGTCGCGCACCGGATGGTACCACACAAGTTTAAGTATCACGGGCTGCAGAGCATTATCATACCCTTCTCATACGCGTGAGGCTGTGACTATATGATCGGCCAACGTGGGAATCGTGGCCAGGGTCTTTGATAGACTACGTAGTCATGATGTGTCTGTCCACAGACCGCATTATACTAGGCACGCATCACTGCCAACATCGAATGTGATGAGGATTATCCATCATGAATCCATGATACACAACGTCTGTCGGAGGTTGCCCATTTTCAAGGTGATTCGTTCTGCCAGGATGTGGTAACGACGGGACCACCGCGTAGACAGATAGCATTCAATATCGCTGAATGGTTTGAAAAGGCCAGAGTAGTAGTGATATAACTCGGAGTGGGTAGGGCGCGTGGGTTGGACATCGGACGTAAGCCTGAAACTCTGACGGATGATGTGGGGGGTAGTACAGCAAAATTGAGACCGGTGTGGGGAGGCCGATCACTATCAGGGCGATGGAATCATTGCGAGTCGAGTTGGCAACACACATCATTTGGCGGCCCAGTGCCAGTAACGTTGCGATGTGCAATATACAACCCACTGCCTGTGGCGCCACCCAGCTTCCAACTTCCCTGCGACCACGTGACCCTGCGACAACGCTATTGGCGCTGCCACGTACACCGTGACACGTTTCCAACTCTGAGCAAGACTCTGAGTCAATATTAATAGACCCATATTCTGTACCCATGAACTCATTCTGCGTTGCAATTCTCCTGGCTGTGGTCGACAAATAGTTTGATTTGGCTTTTCATTGTATCTCTTTTCCATTTGTGTGGCCAAGTTTGAAGTTTTCTTGATTGTGATCCCGGCTACCGCTGCCTGTGCAGTGGCATCATGGTGCCGTACGATTTGCGTGGTCGCCTCCATATTGCCAAAAGTCATCACTGCGGTATCAGTATTCTTGGTCCTGAGGCCGAGCCTGTAGGGTGCGATACATTTCATGTCATCCTATGCTAGCCATTTGGTTGTAGCACCGGTCCACTTCTCTGTTATCCGGGGCCGTTTCCCCATCATTCTAGATTGTTCTTATCGCCGGACACTAAAATCAAGCACTCTAACATACGACCGAACTTCTGTCCCTGATAATATAGATACAGTCTACTCGACAACTCGACAATCCTCGTTCAGATTGCTTTTGCTGGCGCATATGATCATATGATACGACATCATGCTCTGAGACTACTGTAAGCAGTCGGTTGTCGACAGTTAACACAATTTTTTTTCGACTACAGTCACTACACCTCAATCCGAACGAATTGCTAACTGGTACGTATAATATACAAGCTTACAGCCCCTACCTCCCAGAGTGTTTTCCCGGTGGCTGTCGCCGCTCATAGCCGTGGGGCTTCATGGAGCTTCTTACATGTCTGCTCTTCAGCCTCCTCCGAGCAACTTGTACGGATCATGGTGCGTAATGACCCAGGCTCGTTGGTGGCCCTTGATACTCCTCGTACGAAGTATCCACAGTCACCTCAATCCGGTTGAACGGTGTTTGGTTCCAATGTATTTTTTGGAGGCTACCGTCACTTTTTGGGTTATTGTCGGATGCGCTACAATTATCGACAAATAACCAGAATGAGCACGTGAGAAGAGCGCAAGGTAAGGATGTCGTACCTGTTTGTGATACCAGAGAGGAAGTCCGACAGAAAGCGATACATCCGCGTCGCAGCGATGATCATAGCCACCACCGAGGGAAGCTGAAACATCTGAGATAGGTATCAGAGCAGTTCCACGAAGTCACACTGTCATGACAAGCAAGAACGTACGAGGTTGAGTGGACCTGGTATTTACGACATAATCGAACTGTTCAGCATTCGTCCGTGACATAACGGAAAGCAAACGATAAATACTGTTCAAATTCAGAATAATGAAGACCTGCGATGTTACATCGTGGTGAGACAAGAGGGTCAGCAAAGGAACTCGCTGAACGTACCGCCGGCGGGACACCTGAGACCATCGCAAGAAGGAACCACAAGAGGCCCTTATAAATCGAAACATTTCAATGGACTGAGGCGATCACAACTGAGAGGAACGGATGCGATCCCACCTGTTTCCAAAGAAGACGCCCTATACCGAATGTGCCGCTGCCATCCCTACGCAAGCGGAGCAATCCGATGAGTACGATGAGGAGTAAGATGATGTCGGTGACGGCGAGGACGACGACGTAAAGTTTGCTGCTCTCCGAGTTGAGCACTATACATTGTAGCACAGTCTCTTCCCAGTATGAGCGAATCTGCAGATGGATAAGCCTAGAACACAAAGTATGGAGATTACTTATTCACCAGCACGATACCTAGTGGAACATCAAGTTAATATGATATTCCGGATATTCCGTGAGAAGAGGTAGAGGACTTGCCTCGGATGGAGGCCGCAACATCGATCAACCATAAACCAGCAGCGATCACCATAACGATCTTGTTCCTATTCCAAATGGCGACACTGAAAGTACCGATGAGCGTTTGGTTGGGAGAAAAGACGGTGGTTTTAAAGTATAGGTGACTAACAGACGTAAAAGAATCAAGAGGGAAGCAGCAGCAAGGCCCACGTAGCCAAACGTCTGGAAAACTTAGCTGAGTATTCTCTACTCGAAGACTAGGGCATATCAGAGGGTACTGACCAGCTGTAATGTGACCCAAACCTCGAGACCGTAGCCAGTCAGAGTTCGTCTGAGATGAAACAAGCGTGGGATGCGCAACCTACCTGGCAGTTAATGCGGGTCGTAGTAGTAAGATAAATTATATCAAGGATTACAGTCACAAGCATGGTCAGGCGAGCGAGGGAGTAAATCTATCCGGGTTTCTATTCAGTCCAAGGACACATGGTAGATTGGGAGAACTAAAAAAAAAGGCCTCCGATTACGCACCCATATCGTCCAGCGATGGGGGCGATGTCCCCGAATAATATTGAATTCATAATCAAGGGTCGTAAAGAACTCCCAGCTGGATGCGGGGGTTGTTGGTCTAGGTGAGACTAGGAGGTCGGCACAGTCAGCAGACCTACAGGTAAATCCCATCTGTTACAAGGTAGAGGCTCTTGAGCGCTACTGTTGACAGTAGACTCATCAGGCGATCAATCTCTCGGGTCAAGCTTAAAAGGCATGCGCACAGAACTGCCTCGCGACGACAGTAGGGTCGTGAAAGTTGACCATGGGGCTGACCAGCGAATGGCGAGTGGACAGAAGGAAAGTGGACTCGGGGGCAACAGTACTCGGGCGCGCACCACATGGTGCCAGACAGGGTTAAATAAAATGTGCTACAGAGCGCTATCACACCTAAAGAAGACGGGCGAAGCCGCGACAAACCTATGCCAAAGTGGGCATAGTGGCCAGGGCGACAGGGCCTTTGATAGGCTTCATAGTTCTATCCATCGGAAGACGACTTGGCATTGAGGTGGCGCAACGCTGCCAGCGTTAATGAAGAGGATAACCGGCGTCGGTGGGAAGTTGCCCGAATTTCATGACAACCGTGTATACACCAAGAGGTAGCGAGGGCGAGGTTTGAGGACGCCACTCTCAATATTATTTGGCCTTGTCGCTACAACGTCCGAAATAGGCCGTAGTAGTCAGTTCATCTGTGTATACTGTATGCGCAGAGAGGAGAGATAGATATTCACATCGGGGTTCTGAGATGGAGTACAGCGCGTGCCCGATGTCGGATGGATCCATTTAGGGCACGAAGTGGAAAGGCCGATCATGACTGAGGCACTGGGTAGTTACGAAACAGGAAAGCAGCAACAAACACCGCGCTGGCCAATTGCAATTGGAGTCATTTGGTGGTGCAGAAAGTCACGTGCAGGTTTGCCTTTTCAGCTCTAGCTTAACTCTAAATACAGTACCTTAGCTGTTTTGCAATGCCCAGACACTCTCCGTTTTGTTGCAGACAAGCAAGCAAGTTATTCCGCAGCACGCGTCGAACGATGTGTGAGTCCATTTTGCGGTTCTGCTTGATTTTAACACCAGCACCGCCCGTGGCATCATGGTGCTAAATGCGCAGACACCCCGAACACGACCATCGGCCTCATACAATACCACACACTCCTCGGGGTGTGGGATGTGATATGACGCTGATGCCGTCACCTCACATACTAGTAGTTTTGTA
>Ga0307510_10010364_pt1 | contig 11068 bp, 13 predicted proteins | sample 12_EM_MG_FD_207224 | JGI IMG/M metagenome (GOLD analysis project Ga0307510, IMG submission 207224) | Populus trichocarpa ectomycorrhiza microbial communities from riparian zone in the Pacific Northwest, United States - 12_EM | ecosystem: Host-associated > Plants > Roots > Unclassified | place... | reverse complement strand
GCAACACCGGCGAGGGTAATGCCGGCGTGTGGGATGCCGAGGGTTGGTATGGCGGCGACACCAACAAGGTATGGCTGAGATCAGAAGGCGAACGCGCCGGTGGCAAGACGCAGAACGCACGCGCCGATCTGTTGTGGGATCATACCTTCGCGCGCTGGTGGAGTGTGCAGGCGGGGGGGCGCCAGGATTTCGGCGCAGGCCCGGGGCGCACTTGGGCAGCCCTCGGCGTCCAGGGACTGGCACCCTATTGGTTCAACACCGAGGCCACGTTCTACGTCGGTGAGCAAGGGCGCACGGCCGTGAGGCTCAAGACCGAATACGAATTGCTCTTCACGCAACGGCTGATTCTGCAGCCCGAGGGTGAGGCCAACCTGTATGGCAAATCCGATCCCGCGCGTGAACTGGGTTCCGGCTTGTCCGATCTCGAGATCGGCCTGCGTCTTCGTTACGAGGTACGGCGGGAGTTTGCACCGTACATTGGGGTCGTTTGGTCGCGCCAATTCGGGGGAACCGCAGACCGCGTGCGCGAATCCGGTGGTAACCCGAGCGATGTGCAATTCGTCGCCGGCCTTCGCGCCTGGTTTTAATGGAGAAACCGCACAACCAGCTACTCCGCTCGGACATTGTTTTTGCCGACGTTGTTAGAAAGAACTCATCATTTGGGGGATTAAAAATGAAGATCCTGACTCTCTTGTCCAGCTTGGTCCTCGTGACGTTTGCGATCAACGCAGGCGCTCACGCTCATCTTCAGAAAGCGAGCCCGGCGGATGGCAGCGTGATCACAACAGCCCCCTCTGACCTCGTGCTCAATTTATCGGAGCCGGTGCGCCTGACCACGCTATCAATCCAAAAGGATAGCGAACCTAAGCAAGATCTCAAACCGCTGCCCACCACTGCCGCGCAGCAGATCACTGTACCTCTGCCGCCATTGAGGCCCGGGACCTACTCGGTTAGTTGGCGTGCGGTGAGCGATGACGGCCATGTGATGCCCGGCACGCTGCACTTCACGGTGGCCGCCGGCCCTGCAACAGGTCACCCGGCTGATCATTCGGCACAGCACTGAAGGTCGTACGCATGGCGGATATTCTCTCGGTTGTTCTGCGGGCGCTGAGCTTCGTCATGCTGTTTCAGGCGGCCGGAATCGCGATTTTCATCGCGATCTTCGGCCGCCGGCTCGAGAATTCACTGGCCACTATTCGCCAACTGGGTCAGATGACGGCGGTCGCCGGAATGGTGTTGGTGGCGGCTCACTATGCCCTGGAGGCCGCACGGATGACCAGTGAGATATCCGGCATGTGGGACCCCACAATGCAAGGAATGGTGTGGAATTCCTCGGCCCGCACGGCCGTGTTACCTCGGCTGTTGGGATTGCTGTTCATTGCGATAGGACTTCGGGCGGCGAGCGGTCGGTCACGTACCGTGGCGATCATAGGAGCGATACTCACGATCCTGGCGTTTACGTTCACTGGGCACACGTCCGTCAACCCGCATCGCTTCGAGTTAGCGGTGCTGTTGGTCATCCACCTGCTTGTTGTTGCATTCTGGTTCGGAGCGTTGTGGCCGCTGTATCTCACGAGCCTGCGAGAGCCTCCCAGATTGGCTTCGCAGGTCATCGACAGGTTTTCTGCGGTTGCCGTTTGGCTCGTGCCTGGGATCCTGATGGCAGGGCTCGCCTTGGCCATCGTTCTGCTACCGAATCTCACGGCGCTCACGCAAGCCTATGGGCGACTGCTCATCGCAAAACTTGTGGTGTTCGCGCTGCTCATGGGACTCGCCGCCGTGAATAAGTGGCGCTTTGGGCCCGCTATCTCCCGCGGCGACTCGCTGGCCGCAGTGGGTTTTCGACGGTCGGTGGCCGCAGAGTACGTGCTGATATTCGCCGCGCTGAGCATTACGGCCGTCATGACGACGTTCTTTTCGCCTGATTGATCGTTGGGCCGAGGCTGGGAGGCGCATCTGGCACGACCTGTCACGCCACATGCGCTGATATGCGGCCCCGATAGAGGGATGCCTCGCATGAGCCTTGACTCTGGACCTGAGTCCCGGGTTTAAGCTGCCGGACGAATGTGGAGGAATAGCGATGGAAGCATTGGGAATCGGCCAGTTGGCCAAGCGCGGCGGCGTTGGCATCGACACGGTGCGCTATTACGAGCGCAATGGGCTCCTGGCACCGCGCGCGCGGCTCGCGTCCGGATATCGCCGGTATGGCGACCTCGAGCTTGCGCGGCTGCGCTTCATTCGGCGCGCACAGGCCCTGGGTTTTACGTTGAGGGAGGTCAAGGAACTGCTTGCGCTCTCAGCGCAGCGTGACGTCGCACGCGTCAAGCGCTCAGCTCAGGCAAAACTGGCGGACGTCGAGGCGCGTATCGCCGCACTGGAGCGCGTGCGCGATGGACTTGCGGAGCTCATTGCGGCGTGCCCGGGACACGGTCGGGCGGCTGACTGCCCGATCCTCAGGGCGTTGACTGGTGAGGATGCAACATGAACAAACCAGACCAACATCATCTCTCGGCCTGCTGTCACTCCCCGCCGGCTGCGAGTGTTGACCCCGTTTGTGGCATGACGGTTGAGGCCAGCTCACCCCATTGGGCTGAGCACGCAGGCCAGCACTTTGGATTTTGCTCCGCGGGTTGCCGTGCGGATTTCCTGAAACAGCCGACGCGGTATCTCGCCGGAACGAGCGAGGCACACCCATTTGGCCAGCATGCAACGAACGGGCATCAACCTACGGAACCTGCGAAGAATCCGGCGCCACCGGAGGTAGGAGCCTCCGCCGGCACAATCTACACCTGTCCCATGCACCCCGAAGTCCGGCAGATCGGCCCGGGACATTGTCCCAAGTGTGGCATGGCGCTGGAACCCCTGATGCCGACCGAGACGACGGATGACAGTGAGATCCGCACTGTCCAGCGGCGATTCTGGATTGCGTTGACCCTGGCCATTCCAGTCATATTGATCGCGATGGCGCCGCACCTGTTTGGAAGCGCAGTCGAGCCCGCGACCGCGTGGACGCTCCGCATGTTGGAACTGACGTTGAGTGCCCCTGTGGTGCTTTGGGCCGCCGTTCCGTACTACCGCCGCGGTTCGCTCGGGGTGGTTCACGGGTCGCCCAACATGTACACGCTGATTGGGCTAGGAGTAGTCGTAGCGTTCACCTACAGCGTGCTCGCTACGTTCTTTCAGGGCCAGTTCCCGGCGACGATGCGGGACGAGCACGGCATGATCGGCGTGTATTTCGAAGTGGCCGCAGCCATCGTCTCGCTCGTGCTCCTGGGCGAATGGCTCGAGCTCACCGCGCGCGGCCGTACGAGCGCTGCAATCCGGCAGCTTCTGAGCCTGGCACCCAAGACTGCGCGCCGAATCACGGATGGTGAAGAGGAAGATGTGCCGTTGGAATCGCTGGCTGTCGGGGACCGACTTCGAGTCCGACCGGGAGAAAAGATTCCGGTGGATGGCCGTGTCGTAAACGGTCAATCGAGCGTCGATGAGTCGATGCTGACCGGCGAGCCCCTGCCTGTCGAAAAGCGCACAGGTGATCGCGTCGTAGGCGCCACGATCAATCAGACTGGAACACTCATCATCGAGGCCGAACATGTGGGAGCCGACAGTCTGCTCTCGCAGATCGTGGCGCTCGTGAGCCAGGCGCAGCGCTCGCGTGCACCTCTGCAGAAGCTGGCCGATCGAGTCGCGGCCTGGTTCGTGCCTGCCGTCATCACGGTGGCGATTCTCACCTTCATCGGGTGGTGGCTACTCGGCCCCGAGCCACGGCTGGCGTACGCACTGGTGAATGCCGTGGCCGTGCTCATCATCGCGTGTCCGTGTGCTCTGGGACTTGCCACGCCGATTTCCATCATGGTCGCGACCGGCCGCGGCGCCCAGCTGGGGGTGCTCTTCCGCAATGCTGAAGCCATCGAGGCACTACGTAACATCGACACCGTCGTGCTCGATAAAACCGGTACGCTCACGCGGGGGCAGCCGACCTTGAATCAGGTGATCGCGTTCGGGGAGTTCTCGGACGATGTAGTGCTCGCCTGCGCGGCAGGCCTCGAGCGTGCCAGCGAGCATCCTCTCGCCCGCGCCGTTGTAGACGGCGCACTCGCTCGTAACGTCAACCCTGTGGATGTCACGAATTTCGACTCCGTGACGGGGCAGGGCATTACCGGCACTTGGGGCGAGCGGCGGCTGGTGTTGGGAAATGAGGTGTTAATGAGCGGGCAGGGCGTGGTCATCGACGCTGCGCACGATCAGAGTGAGGCATTTCGTAAGACCGGACAGACGGTCATGTTCCTGGCCATTGATATGCGGCTGGCTGCCATTCTCGCCGTAGGCGATCCGCTCAAAGACAGCACGCCCTCGGCCCTTCAGGAACTGAAGGCACGTGGCTTGCGGCTCGTGATGCTGACCGGTGACAACCGCACTACGGCTCACATCGTAGTAGCCGGTCTGCCCATCGATGAGGTCATTGCGGAAGTGCGTCCCACCGACAAAGCCACAGTCATAACCACGCTTCAGAAAAGCGGCCATCGGGTCGCCATGGTGGGCGATGGCATCAACGATGCGCCCGCGCTGGCACAGGCCGATGTCGGCATCGCGATGGGTACCGGTACCGATATCGCCATGGAAAGCGCGCAGGTCACCCTCGTGGGAGGGGACTTGCGCGGACTCGTGCGCGCACGCCAGCTGAGCGAGGCGACCGTGCGCAACATTCGACAGAATCTGTTCTTCGCCTTTGGTTACAACGCGTTGGGAATTCCGTTGGCGGCCGGCGTGCTCTATCCCCTGACAGGTTGGTTGTTGAGCCCGCTCATCGCGGCGCTCGCCATGAGCTTCTCATCGGTGTCGGTGATCGGCAATGCACTGCGTTTGAGAACTGCGAGCGACTGACAAAGATTGATCGATCGCGGCAAGCAACAACGGTCGGCTAAAGAGGTGGTCAGTCATGTTGGATCGACCATCGATGACAGCTCGCGCACTGCGTGTGGCAACCATCGTCCGTATCGCAAGCCAAGCGGTTCGAATCGAGCGGCCCTTCCAGGGTAGTCGTAGCGCCTTCCAAGGAGCGCAGGTACCTCTGAATGAAAAATTCCACAGAAGCGCCGACAAACATTCGTCATGAGCATCATTTCCGGCGCGCGGATCTATTCCAATTGGTATGGGCGGTACCGATTGCAATGATCGCAGCCCGCATCGGGATATCCGATGTTGGATTGGCCAAAGCATGCCGCAAAGCGCAGATTCCTCTGCCGGAGCGTGGCCATTGGGCCAAAGTCTCCGCCGGCCGTCCAGCCCGCCCGAGCTACCTCCGACGGTCGGCAAGATGCCGGATTTGATCCGGATTAGTGGCGTCCACGGTCGGCCCGAGACCGCGGAAGCTGCTACTGAGGTCGACTTAATGGCTTGGTTCATGCCCGAACGAAATCCTGAGGACTGGATTCGAGCCGCTTGAGCCGACCAGGCAAGCGCGCTTGACAGCCTGCATCGATTCGACGATTCTAGAGTCATGGAATCGAAAGCGGCCGTCATCTCTTTGAGCGCTCTCGCCCAGGGCAGCCGTCTGGCTGTATTTCGACTTCTCGTCCAAGCAGGTCCTCCCGGCCTGGCGGCGAGCGACATCGCCCAACGTCTGGGCATTCCGGCTAACACCCTATCCTTTCATTTGAAAGCATTGAGTCACGCGGAGTTGGTCCAATCCCGTCAGGAAGGCCGTTTCATTTTCTATTCGACCAACTACGACCGAATGAACGACTTGCTCAGTTTCCTGACCGAAAACTGCTGCAGCGAACAAGCCCGCGAGCCCGTGCCCATCACATCCCGCAAGAGGAAGACTGTATGAAACGTTTTCATGTACATGTCTCAGTCAGCGATCTAACCGATAGTGTTCGCTTCTACTCGCAAATGTTCGGTGCGGAGCCCGGCGTTCTGAAAGACGACTACGCCAAATGGATGTTGGATGATCCGCGTATCAATTTTGCGATCTCGATGAAGCGACAGCCCTTAGGTGTCAATCACCTGGGCTTTCAGGTTGAGTCAGACGAAGAGTTGCGGGGGATGCAGGTTCAACTGGAAGCTGCTGACTCACAGGTGCTCCAGGAGGACGAGCAACCTTGCTGCTATGTGCGATCGAACAAATACTGGGTGACTGATCCTACCGGCATTGCTTGGGAGACTTTTCACTCTCTGTCCACCATTCCGGTCTACGGCGAGGACACTCCAGTATTCAATCATGGAACCTCCGTGGTGCCGATTAAAGTTGCCAATCCGCAATCGGGATGTTGCGTACCAGCGGCAAAAACAGAGGCGCCGGTAGTCAAGTCACCTTGTTGTGGCACCAATGAATCCCGCGCCTAACGTTCGCCGCGGGGATTCGAGTGATATCGGGCAGATGACGTCATTGTTGAAGGCGTCAGGGCTGCCGACGGACGATCTCGAGAGTATTGCGCAACTCGATATCTGGCTGCTGGAGACGGAGGGACGCGCGGTCGGGACCATCGCTCTTGAGCGTTACGGGTCTGAGGGTCTGCTGCGCTCGTTGGCGATCGCGCCCGAGTACCGCAACAGAGGTCTTGCGCGCCGTCTCGTCTCAAAGCTCGAGCAAGACGCCAGCGCCGACGGTGTCGAGTTATTGGTACTGCTCACCCAGACCGCCGAAGTCTTCTTTCAGAAGCTCGGATACTCGAACACCGATCGAAGCGAGATTAGTCAAACGCTCAAACAAAGCGCCGAATTCAAAACCCTGTGTCCCGCATCCGCCCGATGCATGTCACGCAGGCTTCGGTGATAGACCGACCGGGATGGAATCGACATGGCAGATATGATCAGGCGTCGTGCGCTGCTTGGGGGCGGAGCCGCGGCAGTGGGTGCTGGTCTCGTCATTCCAGACGTCGCCGCTTCGCGTGATCTCGGAGCTGGCAGATCGGGATACAGTGACCGGTCGAAGTACGAGAACGCGCAGCGCGTTTTCAGGCCGTCGGCGACGCCTGGAACGGGCGCGTCCAGAACCCCATTGCAAGACCTGTACGGCATCATCACGCCGTCATCGCTGCACTACGAGCGTCACCATTCGGGAGTTCCGAGCATCGATCCGGCGCAGTATGAGCTGCTACTTCATGGGCTGGTGACGCGCCCGCTGAGGTTTTCGTTGGACGAGCTACGACAATTTCCTTCCGTATCTCGGATCCATTTCATCGAATGTGCTGGCAATGCAGGCCGGGAACATCGGGGCGAGCCCGCGCCCACTGTTCAAATCAGCCACGGCCTGTTGAGCTGTAGCGAATGGACCGGTGTTTTGTTGAGCACGTTACTTCAGGAGGCGGGTCTCAAGGACTCGGCCCAATGGATCGTAGCAGAGGGCGCGGATGCGGCACGTCATACGCGCAGCATCCCAATACACAAAGCCCTCGATGACGTCATCGTCGCCTACGGACAAAACGGGGAAGCCATCCGGCCCGAACAAGGGTATCCCTTGCGTCTCGTTGTTCCTGGCTGGGAGGGCAATATCAACGTGAAGTGGCTGCGGCGACTCCAGGTGGCCAATCAGCCTGCGATGTCGCGAGATGAGTCTTCGAGCTACACAGATCTGTTACCCGATGGGCGAGCTCGGCGTTTTACGTTTGAGATGCAGACCAACTCTGTCATCACTCGGCCCTCGGGTGGGCAACACTTGCAAGAGCGAGGTTTCCACGAGATCACCGGTCTCGCCTGGTCCGGATACGGCAGGATCACACGGGTGGAAGTTTCTGTCGACGGCGGGGGTTCGTGGCGCGACGCTGAGCTGCAGACACCCGTGTTATCGAAAGCTCTGACACGATTCCGCGTCCCATGGCGGTGGGTGGGAGAGGAAGCAGTCCTGCAATCGAGAGCCACCGATGAAACGGGTTACGTTCAGCCCACGCGTGAAGTCTTGGTGGCTGCGCGAGGTATGAAGGAGGGGCCGGATGGCTTCAATCACTACCATGGAATCAAGCCGTGGAAGGTCAATCGCGATGGCAGCGTGTCGCACATTTAGCCTTCTGACTCTGCTTTCCACGGTTTGTGTGTGCTCGGTAGTCAATGCCGGGCCGCCAAGTGCTCCGTTGGGAATCGGGCGGCCCGCGCCAGCCCAGCGGATCAGTGCCGAGGATCTGACCATTCTTCCGGATGGAACGGGGTTGCCTGCAGGCCGCGGTACCGCAAAGCAGGGCGCACCCTTATTCTCACAGCAGTGCGCCGCATGCCACGGCGACCATGGGGAGGGTCGTGCCGATTTTCCCCCGCTCGTCGGCGGTCGCGGTTCATTGGCCGGCGATCAGCCCGTCACCACTGTGGGAAGCTACTGGCCGTATGCCACGACGGTTTGGGATTACATCCGGCGAGCCATGCCCTACCCGAACCCGGGCAGTCTGCGGGACGACGAGGTCTATGCTCTGACAGCGTACCTTCTGTATTTGAACGGAATCGTCCCTGAGTCTGAGGTCATCGATCGGGTAACGCTACCCCGAATCCGAATGCCCAATCGAAATGGATTCATTGACGGCTGGTCGGGCGTGTCATGGCCGGTGTCCCACTCTTGTCCGAACGATAGCGTTTTATCGATGCCGCCATAGCTTGACGGCAGACAGGATGAGAGTGGCAGCGAGCACGGGTACGATGAGGTTGGCCGGGACGAGCCCCAGAAGCAGCCCACCGATAAACGTGCCCGCGATCGAGCCGAGTGCCATAACGAGGACAAAGCGCGGATGCTTGCCCAAGACTGCAAAGCTACGATCCCGGCTATAGCGTGCGAACGAGACGATCATCGTCGGTAGGCTAACCGCCAGGGAAAGGCTGCCGGCGAGCTTGATGTCCACACCGAACAGCAACACGAGGGTGGGAATCAGCAACTCACCCCCAGCGACTCCCAGGAATGCTGCGACAACACCGATGATGAAACCCGCCCCGACGCCAGCGATGGTTTGGACCGTGCCGGTCAGAAGAGATGGCTCGGTCGAGACGACCGAATTGTGGGTGGTCAGCAATACAATGGCGATGCCCAGCAAGAGCGCGGCGATGATGCGATACAGACTGTGAGTTTTGAGCCGGGTCGCAAGATCTGCCCCGAACCAGGCCCCGAGAAGACTTCCGGCCAGCAACGTGACGATGATGGAGCCATGCGCGAGAACGGACGCGATCGGAATGGCTTGGCTGCGGAACACCAGGGCAGAGGCGACGACGATCAGACTGGTGGCCTTGTTAACAATGATAGCTTCGAGCGCCACGAATCCGAATAACCCGATCAGCAATGGAAGTCGGAACTCGGCTCCGCCGAGACCGATCAACCCGCCGAGTACGCCGATAAGAGCACCGCCTATGAATGCGGCCCACGACGAACGGACAAATCCAGGCACTGTTCCCGACACGCTGCTCACCAGCACTCAATCCGTGGTCTACAGGTCAGTTCACGATCTTGACAACGTGCGGTGGTATACGCCAGCGATCGCGTGACTGAGCCGTCGCTCGAGCTCTTCGAGTGTCATCGCAGCGGTCTTCTGCGGATCCAGATCACCCTTGGCTTGCACGTTGGAGAACGTGTGGCGGGAAGCAGATGAACCTTGCCCCAGGGTCAGGAAAAAAGAGCCCGAGCGCCGATCGATAGCGGCGCGCTTTGGGGCGCCGCTTCCGTAAATTGCGGGTCGCGAGGTCCATCCGGCCAGAGTTCCACAACGACCGCTAATGGAAGATGACAATCTCGTGTCATAATTCTATAAAATTGGAACTGTAAAATAATGGCACATTGAGATGGCACCCGGCGTGCCGGGTTTCGGCGTGCCCCTTCCAATGATCGAACCCGGGCGCGCCCTCACGAGGATCTTACGATGACCCAGTCTGTCAAAGGCTCCGAGGGCGGTCCGCCGCAGCGCGCCGACATTGATTTTACGCTCCGCCCGCGATTGCTCGTGCCCGTCATCGTGTTGATGGGTCTGGCAGCGTGGCTCAGTTGGTGGTTATTCATGCGGCCGTTTCCGGTCGATTCGAACATTCCTCACTACGTCAAGCAGCCCAATGTGACGGGTAGCCTCATCTCTGCTGGATCCGACACGCTCACGGATGTGATGGTTGTATGTTCGAGAGGGTTCAGACGGCTATACCCGAGTGTGACCATTCAACTCGAAGACAAAGGTTCCGGCACTGCGCCACCCGCCTTGATCGAGGGTAGGTCCCAAATCGCACCGATGAGCCGGGTCATGACGGACGAAGAGGCCCACGCTTTCGAGGCGAAGTATGGTTACCCACCGACAGCTTACAAGATTGCCTTGGATGCGCTGGCGGTCTACGTGAATCGCGACAATCCGATCCGTCAGATGACTCTGCAACAACTGGATGGGATGTTCTCGAGCACGCGGCGCAAGGGTGCGGCGGCCATCGATTCATGGGGTTCGCTGGGACTTACGGGAGATTGGACTAGCAAGAACGTCGAACTCTTTGGCCGTGATGCCAACTCGGGAACCCACGATTACTTCAGGCAACACGTCCTCGACGGTGGAGAATTCAGACCCACTGTTCACGAGGACCTGTCTCAGGACGTAGTACAGGACGTCGCCGATCACGTGAACGGAGTCGGATATAGCGGAATCGGATGGAGGACATCCAACGTACGAACCGTGGCTCTGGGAAACACAGCAAAAGAGTTCTTTGAGCCCACCTATGAGGACGCACTGACGGGCCGCTATCCGCTCGCGCGCTTTCTGTATATCTACGTCAATCAACCCCCGGGGCAACCCCTGCAGGGCGCCGTGGGCGAGTTCATCAAGTACGTCCTATCGTACGAGGGTCAACAGGCAGTAGTTGAGGCGAAATTTTTCCCGCTCCCTGCGAAAGTCGTTGCGGAGACGTCGAGTCGGCATTGAGGGCAAGGGGCTGCGCCCATTTCTCAGGCGCTGAGTCGCGAGCACTTACCTGGGGCTGAGTCGTTTGTGCGCATCGCGGCGAGCTTGCCAGTCCTGCGCGGCCATCTGTAGCGGGTCCCACGGCGAGCTCAACGGGGGCGTGTAACTGAGGTCGAGGTCATTCAGTTCCTCCACGCGCAGCCCCTGATGGATGGCCGCGGCGAGAA